>Ga0180437_10003407_pt1 | contig 23733 bp, 33 predicted proteins | sample SS_ome_4_FD_132410 | JGI IMG/M metagenome (GOLD analysis project Ga0180437, IMG submission 132410) | Hypersaline lake sediment archaeal communities from the Salton Sea, California, USA - SS_3_D_1 metaG | ecosystem: Environmental > Aquatic > Non-marine Saline and Alkaline > Hypersaline >... | reverse complement strand
GTCTTCTTTTATATAGACCGCTTTGCAAATGCCACGGCGGTGCCATCTGCCACCAGGTTTAAAACGTTTAGCAAGTTTATCTTTCTTGCTCATTGGAACGAGCACCATGGATTTTTTCTTGAGGGCCCAAAATGTACAAGAGAAGCAGCTCCATGCTCCTAAGAACCCATGTGCTCTTTGGGCTAGCTTAACGGCCACACGTACATTCATCTCAGGTTTGTTAACTAAATTAAAGACTCTATCTCCTTCATAAGAGAACTCTTCGCGTATGTCGACTTTTTTCTTCATATTGTTTCTTATGTGATTAGAACCAACTATTACCACATTGTGGTTCGTATTCTTTATTATATTGTCAATAATCGGGACAAATTGGCTAGAGGGCCTGTAAGGCATACGATCTTGTAGTCCAGCAAATGGGTGTATAAAGATGAAGCTCCCTTGGGAAGATATATTACTTACGGTTTCTTTGTCTCTTTGGTTTAGATATATTCCTGGAGGCCTAGAAGGAAGTTTTGATAGTTCTTGTTTGATGTTTTTTATGTTTATATAGCCACCAGCATTACGCTTGAAAATTGGCTTTCCGTCTGTTTGCCACCCATACTCTTCCATTCGGTCTATGTATGGATTATATCTTATAAGTTCTAGCGATTGCAGATTGTGCGTAGAGGACATTACTTTAATTCGTATCTCAGGATGGGCAATTTTGAGTGGTTCAAGCTTATTCCAGAATCTATGACCACCTAAATAATCGTATATTACATCTCCCAGTCCGCCACCAAGAGTTAAATAAACCTTTTTGTATATCCTTGGTGCCTTAGTTCTGGGCTTACAACAGGTTCTGTAGTTGGTCATAGACTGCCTCTACCGGTATGTCCATCATACATCTGGAATAACCATCTATTCTCTGGGTATTTTCGCATTTGTTCAGGGCACTACGCCAACAAGGACTGCAATCCAGGCCTGCTGTTACCACTTTAACCTTGGGGTACCCTTTACATCTGACACTGGGGTCAATAGGGCCGAACAGTGCTACTGTAGGTATACCTAGTGCTGCAGCTATATGAAGGTGAGAGGTATCAGGAGTAACAACAGCTGAACACTGACTAACAATGGCAGCAGCCTTGCGAAAAGAAAACCCACAGGCATCAATTACATGGTTAAAGTCCCATATTCTTTCAGGATCTATAATAACTGTTTGAGTCTTGTTTCTGAGCTTATGCGCCAGTTCTTCATAGTTCTCTATGGGCCAGTTACGGTATTCTTCTGCAGCCCTGAGAACCAGAGCCACTCTTGGTTTGTTTGTCTTTCCTAGAAACTTTTTAGCCCAGTCTATTTCTTCTTTCCTTGGGTAGTACCGTGGCAAAAGGTCAGGAAGATGACTTCTCACGCCTAGTGCTTCGGAAAACACTTCTACTCTGCTCTTTTCTACCTTCTTCTTTGACTTGAGTCTGTTAAACTCATAATAAGCACAGCAAGAAGAGATGTCTATTATCATTTTATACTGCTTGGTGCTCATCTTCTTGCCAGCATCGATTATAGAAGATACCAGGGGAGCATTTTCCACAACTTCATGATACTTTTTCGGTAAAGCATAATGAATATCAGCAGTTGGGTAGGCTTTCTTCAAGGCCTCTATTCCGGTGAGGCTCATTGCAATATCGCCGAAACCACCATGTCGTCTCTTTACGAGAATTGCATGTTTCTTCATCCCTTCGGTCTCCATAGCATGTATCTTTTTAGCCTCACTCTTCTCTTCTAGTTTTAGCATAGTTGCTTTGTATACTGCCTCAGGCTTTATCTTTAAGAAGCAGTCCATGGTAGCTCCAGGTGTCTTGGTACAGGTTGGACGATACCAACAAGGACAGGGGACCTGACATGGTAATCCTGCTAACATGGCCGAAGCGCGACTGTAGTGATTTATCCTACTTTCCGGAGAAGTGGTACCGAATATAGATAAGATATTACATTCTAGGGCTCCGGCCAGATGAAGTATACTGCTATCTGGACACAAAACAAGACTACATTGGTCAATTATGGCAGCTACTCTTCTAATATTCATGTAGGTAAGTGGGGTTACGTTCTTGCCTTGCCACTTGTGGTTCTCCTTCCAGTCAAGGACAAGAACGTGGATATCGTCATGCTTTTCTAGCATTTCTATTAGTTCATCTATATAGCGTAAAGGCCAGGTGCGGCGAACATCATTGCTCCTGGCATGTATGGCTATGAACTTGATATCATTACCTTTTCCTATGTCTGCCAGTTTGGCCTGAGCCCATTGTCTTTCTGACTCAGTAATTACATAGGTAGGTAGAGGATCGTCAAGCAGATCCACACCTGTTCTCTCAGCGAACATGTCTATTCTGTTAGGCGGGATTTCCCTGCCACGTTCTCTGCTTAGTCCTGTAACAGTAAGGTCTATAGAAAGCTGAAACCGCCGACTGCCAATTGTTCTATAGTCTATTAGTTCATCTATGTATGGATTGTGCTTGAGTACATCGCCTAAAGCACCCTGGGCATATCCCAGGTCTGTAGCATATACCAGATGACAATGAGGGATGACTCTCTTTATGTGTTTGACAGCCGGTGTTGTCATAATGACATCACCGATCCCCCCGAGTCGTCTTACAATGCAGATTTCTGGACGGTCGGCAGCTAGCAGTTGTTTTAGACTACGGGCTACAGTGTCTTGTTCTATTCTCCGTTTTGAACGGATTACACGTCTTGGTTTAGGCTTGGCATTTGGAGTTAAGACACCGTGGACAAACTCCTTGGGCATGGCTCCCCCTACGGTGCTATATACTCAATACTTACTTCGGGTTTGAAAAGCTTTTTGTCTCCGTAGGCTGTGTCATTAGTTACCATGGCACTGGCTTCAGTTCTAAAATGACCAGGAGAAAGGTTCTGTATTCTATAGCGGAATTCTACAATGTTGCTATCACTGAATACTTCGGCAAACCTAGATGCGGTTTCCTCAATAGTTCTCTGTTTGTTAGCATTCAGAAGGGTAATAGACCTACTGCTATGCCGCTGTCTGTCAGGGTAGGTACCCAGGTTGATATATACATCAAGAATATTCGGCTTAACGCGCAACATGGTTTTAAAGAATTCCTCCAGTGTTTCGCGGTCCATTTCCTGGATCTCAAGCATACCAGGAAGGCCTTGTATGTTGCCCAGGTCTTCGTAGGTAAAGGCAATTCGTTCCTTGACGCGACCAGTTTCATTAAGAAACTTTACAATCTCGCTTTGGTCTTCTGCTTCTTCTGCTATGTCGGCATGCGACGGATTACGAAATAGCATGCCTGTCTCAGGATTGACTGAATCTTTTGGAATGTTTAGCTGATGCTTCATGAGACTCCTCTCTCTTTCAGAATATCTCTTAGTTCAGATATTCGATTAAATATTGTCCATCTTCCTAGTGCATTATCTTCGGCAAGGTCTTCTCTCTTGTGACTATCTGCTACTAATAATCTATATATAAGATATTTTTGACATTTTTGCAAGTTTTTACCGAGCCAGCGGTCCTCAAAAAGTATGTTTGGCACACTGAGGTATATCTCGTTCGGCATAGAATAACTCTCTTCGGGTTTGGTTATTAGCCCTGAGGGTATTTCCGTATTACATTTCCTTATCCTCTCTAGCAGGCTTGCTATTTTCCAGGGCACCTGTTTTCTAAGATATGGCACTATACTGCTTTTGTATGGTTTGTATTCTTTTAGCAGGTGCCAACAGATAATGTATAGCTCAGAATCTATCTCGTGTTCTTCTAGGCCAGCTTCTTTTAGGGACTTTCGTGCCCATCCTAGCAACGGTTTTAGCAAGGCATGAAACACACGGACACGATAACTGAAGTTATAGTCCTTTGATGTCAGAGGAATAGCATACTTCCTAAGTTTCTTGGCTACTCTTTCTGGTATTTTCCAGGCCATGAACTATTACTCCCAAGTGGGTATTTTCACTTCGAAGTCTTTACGTATTACGTCCCAATACAGAACTCTAAAGCCTTCTTTCTTACAAAACTCTGCTGCAGCTCTATCAGATCTAGCGTAAACAACAACCGTCATCTTCTTGGCTTCTTCTGGATAACAAATCCTGAACCTTTTGAGCTTGCTGCGGGATTCAGAATTCATCCATCCTTTGATCTCGTACCAGCCGGGTGTAAATTGCTTGCCCCAGGCGCTTTTTGACTTGTGTGGTAGTATCTTGAAGTCCGGTATATACTGAAAAGGCTTGCGCTCGTAGTTAGCGAAGGTAAAGACTCTCTTCTCAAATTCATAGGGGATCTTTAACGAGACTAAAGCCCTGGCAAAGTTTGCTTCTGTTGGAGAACGAAAGAAGTCATCTCCTAGATCTTCTCTCTTGCCTCTCTTTATATTGGCATATCTTGCTGCAGCAGTCTTAACAGTTCTCTTCTTGCCCGACCCGCAAGCTATACATAGTATAGGTATGTTCATGTCATACTTGCTAGGCAGGTAGAAGGCTGGTTGTTTACACTTGCTGCAGATTACCTTAGTATATTTTCTCTTTGTCATAGCCACTCTTTTCGCCATTTTCAGTATAGACTGCCGTGTTTATAGTCTTACCGTCCGAGACTATCCTGATCTTTCCTGTTGCTATAGCCATTCTATGTCCTCCGGCTTGGGGGTAGTTTGAACATATTCCATGCCTTCTCCAATATGGCACCAAAGCTCATCGCTAATTCTGACAATAAGTCCTTTCTTAACGCCGGTTCTATCATCATATTTCCTGATCTTAATAAGCGTTATGTCCTTTTTAAAGTCCCTGCCGAGTTCTACTTCTATACCATCTGGTGTCATTGCGTTTCTCCTTGTTGTTTAAGGCCAAATTTCTTTCGTTCTGGCGGGACAGACATAGACCTTAGTATTCGTTTTAAGAGGATTTCTGGGGTCATTTCTTCTATCTCATACCAATAAACAACTACATATCCCCAGCCTGCATCCAATGCAGCCTGTCTCTTGGTTTCGTCTCTGGCTTGGATCTCCTTCAGGTTGCGTTTTGCTTCTTCTTTGCCGCCCTTGCCGAAGTCTGTAGGTACTTCGTGTTGCCTGCCCATACACTCAATTACTACATTTATGTCTAGTAGCGCCCAGTCGAACTTCTCTCTATTGGAACCGAATTCTGGGTTGACCGTAGACACTCTAAGTTCCTGTCTTGGCGTATATCCTGCCAGTATAGGAGATGTAAGTAGTTCTCCTACTTTCTTATGAAGACTTGAAGCGTTTTTGGCAGTGTTGTTGGGTAGTCTTGATCTCTTCATGCTACAGCCATTCCATGTCCTCTTTGGTATATGAAAAATCAGTAGTTTGGGTATTTACCACTTCTGGCACAACACTTGTTGCTTTATAGCCGTATACTGTTACGATTTCTGTATCTATTATACCTTCTGTGTTTTTAGAAGTAAGGTGAACGTTTTTCATAACAATACTAGATATTTCATTATCATTTGCATCAAACACCCTAAAAACTATTTCAAAAGTTTCCGGTAGGTGGTCTGGAGAACTGGCGAATACTACACTGCCAATGATTTGGCAGTCGATATCTTCTATACAACTTAGGTATGTTATTCTAGTTGCTTTATGCTGTGCGTAATGACCTGCGGAGTTGACTGGCCTAGCGAATCCCTTAATCTTACACCTTTTGGTGTTCTCTGGCGTGTGCTTTATAGCCATGCCCATTTGTCCTTTTCTGTTGTGAATTTCTGCTCTGGATAGTCTTGGTTCCATGGTGATATGCTTCTTGCGAAGAAGCTGTATGCTTGGTTTGGCAATATTGTGTCTGCTCCTTCTATGACCACGTCTCTTACCTCCATATAGTTGACTTTTGTCTCCTTTGAGGTTGTGGTATTAGCCAACACTGTCGAAAGTACTATGTTAAAAGGCTTTTCTGGGTTAGTGAACTCTTCGCCGAATGTAACTGTTCCGGTGATTTCATACATTGGCCCGGTCCATATACCAGTGCATTCGTACTCATTGATCGAGGAACGTCTAATAGTATAGTTCATACTGTAGGCATATCTTTCCCCGTCTGGCAAGAAGGCAACGATTTTGGTGCAACTGAAGATATTTTGATCTTTTAACATGCTTTGCACTCCTTACACAGCCAAGGCATAGGATAGCGAAGGTCAGAACGGATGCCACTTTCAATATGATACAGCATTCTGCGGGCTGTTTCCATATCTTCTTTTTGAAAAAATGCAGTTGCTAGTGGTGTTTTGCTCTTGTCCTCGCTAAGGTCTACACAAATATACATTATTGTGTAGTCTCCTTTATAAAAGGTATAGGCAGTAGTAAGTATAGCGGGATCGCCAGAGACCATGTGCTCATTCATATTCTTTCTGGTAAGGTCTACCAGTACTATACTAGGCTTATTTAAGCTTAGTTTAATCAGATCTATATTGGCTGAGAAGATAGAGTCTTTTAGTCTAATCTGTGAAGGCACGTCGACAGCAATTGTGGTGTATTCTTGCGTATTTATGTCATATTTACAGTAGTCTGTGAACTTTACAGCAGCTTTTACTGTAGTTTTCTTCATCTCTTCTGGAGGTGTATGAGCTGCAATTGCTGCTGGCCAGTATACCTTATCCCATGCTCTATTAAGTTTTCTAAGGTTAACTCTTCTCTCTTTGCTTACTGCTATCTTCTCAGCATTAAGGATAGTTTGTCTTAGGTTCTGTTCAAAGGGCGTAAGTGGTGGGATCAGCCTAGTGCTTTCCTTCTTTTGTAAGATAGGACAGTAGACGTAGTTTAATACGTCTATGGGCTTTAGTAGCATGACTTTGCCAATAGTATTAGCCATAAGAGGATTACGAATGAAATATATACTATTCTATGTGACATCGCAGAAGTCGAATGCTTTGCGCTCGTCGACTGCCGTAGAGACTAACGGCGCAGTGTTTGTTCCACTGCAGTTCGGACATATGTACTTAGCATAGTGTCCTTCGACCTGATTGGCTTCTGTGCCATCTGCGACTGTGAATTCTGTGCCACAGTCATTACATATTCTGTTCGGTATCATTACTATCCTCCTTTGTCCCTTTTGCAAAACCACGAATGAAGTCTAATATTCCTTCGCCCACTTCTGCCCAATTGTCCTTTGTGAGCCCATTCTTTAGGGTTTCTAACCCAATAAAGGTAGCAATTGTTATTAGGACCTTCTGCATTTATTGTCTCCTTTAAGGTACTCTAGTCTTAGCATCTGATCTTCCATTGCTGTCTTAAGGTCTATTGCTTTCATGGTAGCGGAAGCTGGGAAGAAGTCAAGGAACTCTCTTCCTTCATATCCAGCAACCTTATTCTTTCCAAATTGGCACCTGACGCGAGGTAGCAGTACATCCCCTGGTTTATGCACCAATATAGCTTTGTCTTCTCCATTTGAGTGGAGGTCATTATATAAATGTAAAATTACAGTGGCATCATAGCTGAGAGCACGAGATTCGGCTAGGGCTACATTGCTAGGATCTTCGCCAGGTTGCTGTTTTCTATATTCAGCAGTTGCTATGACTGTTAGATTGTGTATTGTAGTTATTTTCTTTAGCTGATTTGAAGTCTTCTTGGTTCTTTCGTGGCCGACGCTTCTCTCGTTAGCTTGCTCGAAGATTTTGTGGAAGTTGTCTATTATTAGTACAACATTCTGGTCTGGTGCTATTGATCGGTAGTGTTTAGCTAGCGATTCTATATACAGAAGAGAACCTCCATTGGTAGCATCCTTGAGTATGAGCTTTCCGTCTTTGATTAGATTGACAACCTTTTTGTACCCCCTCTCTCTGAGCTTATCGAGGCCTTTGTACCCTTGGTCCCTCCAGTACTTTGGACTAGCTATATGGTTCAGCTCTAGTGCAAGATTGTCGGCTGCCTGACAGACCCATTTGTACAAAATAGATCTAGCTGCGTCGTCGATACTGAGATAGATAACAATAGCATTGTTTTTAGGATTGCTGGCTATTTCATAAGCCATTTGTGAGGCTAGCGTGGTCTTGCCGGTCTGTTCTACTCCGCCAATATATATAAGGTTTTCTTTCTTCCAGTCGCCGTTGAGCCTGTATCCTATGCCTCCTAGACCTTCTGGCCTAAGCAAGTATCCTTCGAATTCTCCTGTCTTGTTCTCATCCTTCTCCTTCTGGGACAGGACAAAGTCCAGTACGGGCGTGGTGCCCTCGCCCTCAGGATCTACTTCTCTCTTTATATTCTCTAGGTCTATTTGACATTCAGCCAGGGCCACTTCGGCCTCGTCGGGATTATGCATAGCCTTGTCTAAAGCAGCCTCTACAACTCCTCTGCGTCTTGCCTGGAGCTTCGCCTCCTTTGCCGATCTGAGTCTTTTTACTTCTGCTGTAATTGTGGACAGTGTATAGCCAGTCATCTTGGCTACTTGCTTACACATATCTTCTTGGCGTATATACCCCTCTTCTTGGGCGATGATGGGGGTCATCTTTTCTGCTATTTCTCTAGCGCTGTCCTCGTCGTTCTTGTGTTCCTCTAGTAGCTTCGATAGCCTCCACTCAAAGGCAGTCCATTTCTTTAGCTGAGTGAAGTTGCTTATTCCTTCTTCTCTCAACAGTCTGTCTGGATCGGTCCCGTCTGGTAGTTGAATTAGTTTTATCCGGAAGTCTTTATGTTTGCTGAACTTCTCGTCAATGGCCTTTTCTATTGCCTTTCTACCGGCTGGATCGCCATCAAAGACTAGTACTATATTGAATGCACCGTGCTTCTTGAGAAGGTTCACATGATGGTCGGATAGACTAGCACACATCATACAACAGCAGTTCATAAGACCGAAGTGGCGGGCTGTTATAACATCTGCTTGGCCTTCAAACACATATAGAGGGGATCCAGCTTCTTTAGCAATATCAAATCCATACAGCCTCTCGCTCTTCTTGAAGATATTGCAGGTTAGTCCTGTGCCTTTGGTGTTGTTGAACTTACAGCCTGTGTCTTCGTTATCTTTGTCATACTTTAAGTTTCTAGCACTAAAACCTACTGGGCGTCCGAGGTCGTCATAAACAGTAAAGATAAGATTATTCTCATTGAATAGATTAGATCTATCTAGGTCCGTGCCCCTCAGGATGTTAGGTTCGAACCCTGCCTTCTTAAGGCGGTCTCTAAATTCATTGAAGTTTACAGTGCCAATACCCCAGTTTGCTAGCTTGGCAGGGTCCCATTCTCTCCTTGTTATTTCTTTTGAAGCTAGACTGTAGTCTCCAAATTCAGGATCTGCGACCAATTCAGCTGCTAGTCTATAGGCTGCATATGTTCTCCATTCGTATATTTCATCGGCGGTCAGGTCTTGCATTTCGACTTGCACGCCGTATTTCTTTGCTAGGTATAGGAGGTTCTCTTCGATCCATTCTTTCCCTCTAGCAGGTTTGCCTTCTAAGAAGTGTGCCGCTGTAAATATGTCACACAAAGTAGAACAAGACATACAAAATGCTCGTTCCGGATCCTGTTTCATGGTCATAGATGGCCGTTTGTCCTCATGTTTAGGATTGAGGCACCTGAAGTTCTTCTCGGTATTTATGCCATGTTCTTGCAAATACTGGGACAAGAATGGCCTGACAGCAGCAGCTGCGGCTTCAAGGTCTACTAATCTTCTTTTCATATCTTCTCCATGGATTTTACTAGATTCTTCAAATTATAAATTACCGGTATTTCTGGGTGGTTGTTCCTGAACTCCTGGTTCCATGGTCTAGCTACACAAATCATGGTCGGAAGAGGGTCGATTGGCGAAAATGCTTCGGATTCCCAGAATGCCTTGAACACTCGTGGGTCGTCATCGACAACCACATCGCCTGCAACTAGTGCTTTTGTTTTTGTATCGATTACAAATACTATATCGTATTCTAACCTTGGTTTGATGTAGCGTTCTAACCAGGCAAGCTTACCGCTCATGGCTTCGCCATGAGGCGGTGTGGTCTTAGTTAGAAATACAATCTGATGTCCCATCTTCTTTAGGGTAACCAAAGACTCAATGGCATCTTTGTACGGCGCTAGTGTTTGAAAGAAGAGTCTGGGGTCATTCAGTGTAAGAGCTTGATAGATCTCCCAACTGGTGTACTCGTCTCCGAGGCCAGGATTGACTTCGTTCAGTTTCTTTCTAACTATTCTCTCGAACTTGTAGTCGGCTACTTCACTTTCGTCTATCTTTATGTTCCATATGTCTTCTGCTTTCCTTAAGGCGGAGGATATAAAGTCGACTACTGTTCCGTCCATGTCTATTAGCAGAATCATTCTTCTTCTCCTGGGTGCAGTTCTTCTTCCTTAAACCAGTCCATCACATCCTGTCTTTCTGTGTTTACCTCTTCTCTTGTTCCGTCTGTATAGATGGCAAAGCATTTGGTTTTCATGGTCTCCTTATCAGCGGTGAAGATAACTTTTTTAATCTTTTTCATTCTTTATCTCCTTTAGCTGGTGTTTTAGTTTAGCCATCTCAGTCTTAACGTCTTGCCAAGTATAGAGATAGCCGTTATTGTTGTCCACTCCTACTTCCATTGATAGTCCCCAAGGGGCAATTTTCTTGTGCACATGGCCGTGCAGATGAAAGCTTCCAAAGTGAGAATGTGGCCATGATCTCATTGGGTAATGACACATGACCAGCATCTCGTCCTTATGTTTCAGGAGACAGATGTGGCCATGAATCATTACTGGTTTATTAGAAGCTGAAGTCAGCTTGCGTACTAGCCCTGTCTTAATTCCCTGATGTACTTTTGGTATCCATTTGTCGTGGTTGCCGGGAATTATATGAATCTCACCATTTAATTTGGAGATATACTTTTCAGGGTTTTTATAACATAAGTCTCCCAAGTAATACACAATGTCATCATGGTCTACTTGTCCGTTCCATTTCTTTACAAAGTCCTTATGCATCTCATGTAGAGATGAATAAGGCCTACTGTCAGCCTGGTGATGTAGAATCTTGTCGTGGCCGAAATGGTGATCGGCACTAAAGAATAGCCTAGCTATCTTTGTTACATTGTTCGTAGTACCTGCAGTATATATTTTTGCACTGCCAGTCGCCTGGCCTCTTTTTGCGTTTTTTCCAGTCCTCATATTTTGTTTTTCCTAGTCTATTATGGCTAAACATCCATTCTATCCTCTCGTTATCCCATTCCTCTTCAAAATCCCTTGGTGGGATTTGCCTAGCTTTGATATATTTCAAAGCTTGTGCATATCTTGCTAATATGTCTTCGTAGAAGAATGGTGCTGCAATGATATCGTCGGAATAGTAGTTCCAGTATGGTCCTTCTATTTGCTTCCAGAATGGCCTGTTCTTCTTCTTCCCTTTCTCTGTCTCTGGATATGTTCCTACTTCAAATTCAACACGGTAGCCGTCTCCGCGTTCGGTATATACTATTCTGTACTCTTCGAGCTTATCGGCGAAGTTATGAGCATAGACAACGGCTTGCAAGAAATGACCTGGTTTAGGTTTACCTGGTGTAGGAGGACGTTTGGCTCCACGAATATGCTGATTGGCGTAATGTCCATAGTAGGACTTCATCTCTAGCCCAATCAGTCTTCCCGTGTTAGGGTTCTTAATAACTTCATCGAGTTCTCCTGATACAGCATATGCAGGAAGAAAGAATTTTACGTTATTCGCTACCCAGAGTCCCATTCGCTTATGGGTTTCTATATTAGTCTTCTCACAAGAAGTACCCATCTTGCCCTTCATATTCAGAAGCGGATCGTTACAGCCAGATGGATACTCTAGATTTCTGTATACCATAGCTCGCATGCAACTACCTTCTACTATACGTTGGCCGTCTTCTATATATTCTACGGATGCTTCTGACGGCCATAGTCCTGGTCTAGGTATAGACAGGTCGTCTGGTTGCACTAAAAACTCATTCTCTGCTTCTATTAAAGAAAACATAATCTTCCTTTTAGCTAGAGGGTTGCTTGTTCTAGTCTGTTTTTCTAGGAAAGGTTACGACGCTTCCTTCTCTCTCGCTAGCCAGGATGACGTCCGACTCGGGTTCTTCTTCGTCTAGCTCTTCCTCTGCCTCCTTCTTTAGTTCGTCTTTGGCCTCTTTGATCTTATTCTCTATCTCTTCTTGGGCCTTTTGGGCTTCTTCTGCTGCTTCTTCTTCTCTTTTCCTTAGTTCGTCTTCAACGTCTGTCTTGATCCTCTCCTTCATTTCCTCTTCTGAGACTATGTCTTTTTCCTTTAGGAGGTTCTGTAGAAGCTTTAGCTGTAGCTGATGGCTCTCTAGGTTTGCAGCATGGAAGTTAACAGCATTGATTATTTGCATAATAAGACCCTGCTGGCGCATTAATCCCATATCAAATATATTGGCGATACCTGCCATAGCCTGTGCTACTCCTGCAAGATTATTCCTCTGTGCAGCACGCATGATGACACCAATAGCATTCTGTATAGGACTAGGGGGCGTAACCTTCTTTTCTTCAGACATTAACTCTCTCCTCTCTAGATGGACTTGTTGGCTGTCTTTACAAAAATCTCTATCTTTTTATGTAGTTCCTCTAATATCTCCACATCTCTGATGTTGTGATCCAGGACATATTCCAGTGCTTCCTTGTCGCCGGTTTGTGCTAGCATCCAATGGTTTCCTATAACATGATTCTTTCCTTCAATTCCAAGGAAGTTACATGCCGACTCAAGGCTATTTCTATGCAAGCATAGTTTGTTCCTTACCATGTAATATACATCTTTGTGCTTGATGTGTCCATAGGCAGGAAAAGGAATATTGTGATAAAGTGCCCGGCTTCTAATGAACGGAAGGTCAAATCCTGTCGACCAATAACCTAGAAGCACGTCATATCTGGACATATCTGTAACAAGCTTTTCAACAACCTTCTTATCAAACTTCTTTGCCAATATGTCCTTTCTTTTAATAAGCCCTTGGAAGTACTCGTCTTTGTCTCGTGTCTTGATGACATAAGACAAAATCATACCGAAGTTTGCTTTAAGGTTGGATGTTTCTATGTCGATGTATCCTGCTTTGGGTTCTTTACCGCGTTCTTTGAACCAACAAGCAGGGTGTTGCATATAATAATGACGGTGCTTGCACTTCTTGGTCATTAATTCTAGTAGCTCAGCCTTCTTCAGCTTGTACGGATTGAGTTTGGCTACCCCTAGTACATTCTCATTGTTTACTTTCTTGTTGTGTTCTAGTTGGTTGCGTAGGTATAGTCCACGAACGGATGCTGGGGTCCTTTTGTATCCTTTCTTCTTTAGGATTTCAGATATCTCATCTGAACTCTTGTCTTCCTCTAGCAGGTTATAAACTATCTGTTTTTCTTCATCGTTCCAACGGGCCATAAATCTCTCCTATGTTGTGTGCCATGGCTGCTGCTTTTTGCCATTCTGAACGGTTCATCTTCTGATCCGGTATGAATGTAATTACAGATCCATCTTGCAAGTTAATCTTTAGGTCTCCTAGTTCAGTATTATGATCTTCCACTATTGGTATTACATTTAGAACGATCAGCCTTACAACGGATGCTTCGTCCTCTATCTGTTGTACTTCTACTCTGCCATGGAACACTGCCGGCATGTCCTCCTCGATTATGGGCTTGAGTTTCTTCCATACTTTGGGAAACATAACAGCTTCTATTCTGCCTGTCTTATCTTCTATGATGGCAGTGGCCATATTCTTCTGTTTTCTTGTCCGTATCTCTTTTATGGAGTAAACGACTACTGGTAACCTTGCCTCGCTACCGCTTATGGCTTCCTGTCTTAACCATTCAATATTATGAGGCATTATTTCAATGAGCTGTGGGTATGCATCCATAGGATGACCAGATACGTAAAATCCTAGTGTTTGTTTTTCCATAGAAAGCTTTTCTTCCTTAGAAAGAGGTTCGCTTTCTTCTATCTCCGGAGGTTCAGGCTTTGGTGGTAAAGCAGGTAGCCTACGAAGAGGTTTCTTCCCTGCTTCTATAGCCTCTGCGATCTCTTTATTTCTCTGTTCGAATCTTTCTTTTCTTTCTTCCCAACGCTTAACTTTTCTATAATGGCCTATTAGGGCTGGGAGCATTTCTATTATCTGCTTTCTGTCTAAATCAGTAATATCCTCTAATGCTCCACATTCCACTAGAGATCGTATTACTCCTTGGTTTATGCCTGCAATTACTACAGAGTCTAGGCTACTATAACCGTCTCTTGGTCTTTTGTCTAGTATAGTTTTGCAAGCTTTTTCTCCGATCCCTTTTACTCCCGCTAAACCGAACAGTATTGTTCCCTGATCAACAGAGAAGAGTGCTTGTGATCGGTTTATATCGGGCGGCATAACGGGTATCTCACGATCTTTACATGAGTGTATGTATTTCACTAGTTTATCTTGAGTCTTCTTAACCATTGTACTATTAAACAGAGCAGTATAAAACTCTTCTGGATAGTAGTATTTAAGCCAAGCTGTGCGATATGATGTTACGGAATAAGCTATTGCATGGCTTTTGTTGAAGCCGTATAGGCTCCAATTTTCTATAGACCTAAATAGATCGGACGCTGCTTTTTTGTCTATGCCGTTCTTTGTGCATCCGTTAATAAACTTTTTCTCTTGCTTAACCATCTCATCTGGTTGTTTCTTACCGATCACTTTCCTCATCGTATCGGCTTCCGGTGCCGTATAACCAGCTAAGTCAGTGCAAATCCGCATTATTTGCTCTTGGTAGACGGTTATGCCATATGTAGATTCTAGGACAGGTTCGAGTTCTGGTATTGGATACTCGAAGCTTGCTCCAGCCCGTCTCTTGGCATACTCAGAAACCAGTCCACTATCCAGTGGACCTGGGCGGAAGAGTGCACTTATCAGGGCCAGGTCTTCAATGGAAACAGGTTTAATCTGAACACACAGATCTCTAAATCCAGAAGAGTTTTCAAATTGAAAGACACCATCTAGATCTCCCTTCTGGAAGATACCTGTGAATACATTCTGATCGTCGTCAGGTATAGTAGATATATCTATTTTGTCTCCGCGTATTTCTTTAATAATATCAATTGTGTCTTGGATTATGGTCAGATTGACAAGGCCTAGTAGATCTAGTTTAACTAAGCCTATCTTTTCAACATCTTTCATGTCAAACTGCGTGGCGACTTCGTCGTGTTTCCCTAAGTACAGAGGAACATGGTCGGTTACTGGCCTATCCGAGACTACAACACCAGCTGCATGCACTCCTGCCCTTGTCTTTAGTCCTTCTGCTGCTCTTGCTAGCTCTACTACTTCTGGATAGTCGGTGTTTTTCAGTTGGGGTTCGGTTTCTATAGCCTTTTCAAAAGTCAACGCTTTGCCTGCTATATCAGGTGGAATCATGTTGGCAAGCTTGTTCTGGACGTTCATATCGTAGCCACAGGCTCGTGCAAAGTCTCGGAGTGATCCCCGTGGTTTAAAGACAGAGAAGGTGCCAATTTGAGCAACTTTGTCCTTTCCATATTTATTGGCTAGATACTCTATTACTTCTTTTCGTCGCCTGAAGCAGATATCTGTGTCAATATCGGGAAGCGATACTCTTGAACTATTTAGGAAACGAGAGAAGTATAGGCCATAACGTATTGGGTCTACTTGAGTAATACCAAGGCAATAAGCTACTAGACTTCCTGCTACAGAACCCCGACCTGCGCCAGTGGGTATACCTTGGTTCTTAGCCCAGTTAATGAAGTCTGCCACTATAAGAAAGTAAGTTGCAAATCCCATTCTTTCTATTACTTCTAGCTCATGCTTGATTCGTTCTATGTATTCTTCTGTACCTTTGCCGAAGAGCCTTTTAAAGCCTTCTCTGATTTTTTCTCTAAGTCTTTGCTCCGGTGTTTCGTCTTTTGGTAGGTCATATACTGGCCATATGGTCTTGCCATATTCCCAGGACACATTACATTTCTTTGCTATTTCCAGGGTATTGGCTAGTCCGTCTAGTCCAGCTTGCTGATACTTAGGACCATATTTACCAAAGGCATCTTTTAGCTCTTTATAGGACTTGAAATATATTTGTGTAGCTTCTGTGTCTATAGAAGATCCTATTCTTACAACGGCTTTGTACAGTTCGGCGTCTGATCTTTTTATAAAATGTATGTCATTTGTTGTCACTAGAGGTACGCTCTTTTGCCTAGCCGCCATAAATAGCGCATTATTCAAGGCTCTTTGTGCCTCTAGGCCATGGTCTTGTATCTCTATGTAGAAGTCATCACCAAAGATGTCTAGTAGTTCGTCTATATATCTATGAGCTTCATTCATTGGCTGGTCGCCGCCGTAGTCCTGATCTAGAAACAGCTGAGAGATGGGACCGTACAAGCAGCCGGACAAGGCAACTAGTCCTTCTCTGTGCTTTTTGAGTGATTCTATATCTATACGAGGATTATAATAGAATCCTTCTGTCCAACCTATGGAAGATAGTCTGAATAGATTACGTAATCCCTCGGTGCTCTTAGCCAATAGGGTTATGTGGTAGGTTGGCCTGGTGCCTTCTATTCTTTCCTTTAGGTGACGAGATCGTGGAGCCAGATATGGCTCCATGCCAAATATAGGTTTTATGTTATGCTTTTCGCAGGTTTCCTTGAATTGTAATAGGTTCGCACATCTGCCGTGATCTGTTAAGGCTAAAGCTTCCATGTTATATTTTGCTGCTTGTTCAGCAAGCTGATCCACGGTTGCTATTCCATCGTTCAGAGATACGTCGGAATGAGTATGTAAGGAAACGTAGTTTTTCATTACATGTATAGCCTTGTTTGTTGTATTGTACGTATGGCTGGGATACCGATCTTGTCAATAAAGCCATGGTGCAGAGCTTCTTTGGAGGTCATGTACCATGCACCACCACGCTCGTTTAGTTCTTTATTGAATCCTTTCCAGGTCATTTTAGTTCTAGCAATTATACGTCTTAACCAAGCCTCATTTTCTTTCATAATCGCTTCAGACATTGAATGTACTAAATTAATATCTCCATCTATATCTTGTATCTGTACTCGGTGATACATCAGGGTTGTTGTGGGGCCAGCAAATCTCATTCCTTCTGCCCCGAGGGACACCATCATTGCACCTGCTGACATTGCTTTACCAACTGCTGCGGTAACAATTTGTTTGCGGGAACTGCTCATTAGTTCGCATATGGCAGATAGCGAATCGAGCGATCCGCCGTAAGAATCTATGTAGATTAGAATAGCATGAACCTGATCGTCGCTTTCTAAAGACTGAAATTTTTCAAAGAAGTCTCGTGTCTCTTCTTCGTTAAAGTCATTTATCCATATTATTGGCTGATCTCCACCATTGGTCATTCCAGGCATTGTCGGGCCAGTTGCCATAGGTATTCCCTGTTCTGCCAACACCTTTACGTTCTGTTTAGTCTGCTTATTGTTCACTATTTATCTCCTTGTTCCGCGAGTCACCTACTTTATCAACATTTTCCTTTCCAGGTATCTCTGAAGTACTGCATATAGCCCCAGATCTTCTCTTTTGCTAACTGCTGGTCTTCAGGCCACTTGGCTAGGTGCAAGACAGCAGCCGGATGTGTCATTACAAATAGCTTCTTCGTGCTCTTGTGGACTAGCCATCTGCCTTCCCACTTACCCATTTTCATCTTAGGGTCGCCCATCAGTGTACATAGGGCGGGTCGGCCGCAAGCTATTAGTATCTTTGGGTTAACTAGTTCTATTGTCTTCTCGACGAATGGCCAGCACCTAGCAATTTGTTCTTTCTTGGGAGTATAGTTCTGTTTTCCTGATCCAGCAGGAGCTGTCGGACGGCAGAATACACAGTTTGTAATAAATAGATCTACATTGGTGTCTAGGCCAATAGCCGAGAAGATCTTGTCTAGCAGTTCGCCTGCAGGTCCTACGAAGGTTCTGCCCATGCGTTCCTCTATCATGCCGGGAGCTTCGCCAATAAGCATTATATCCGCTTTCGGATTCCCTCTATAGAGAATGGGCCCGCTGCCATGCTCTGCCAGGGTACATCTTGAGCATCCCTCTGCGAAGCAATCGGCGAACTCGTAGTAGTCTTTGGTTTTTAGGGCTCTATCGTATGTTTCTATATCCATTGTTTTTCTCAGTTAGTAAAGCTCAGCCTGCTATGAAATATCTTCTTCTATTGTCGCGGATGTGACAGAGTATCTTTTATAATCTGTGTCCCATTCCGGTACTTCGGCTAGATTAGCTTCGATTAACTCTGTTATTAGTTCTTCTGGCCCTTCTATTGAAATGAGACGCCCATCGCCTGCTGCAGTAATCTCTTCTTCTGGATACTTGGATACTATCTCGCTAATTTCATGTAGTTTGACCGACACATTGGCCATCTGTTCGCTGTGATCTTCAAAGGCTTCTGCTAGTGTTTCAGCTGTTTCAGCGTGCTGTCCAAAGTCGTCTCCCTGTTTGTAATAAGACAGCCATATCTCTGCATAGCTCGTTCTTTTGTCCATCCTTTTATCCTTTCGTCTTTGACCTAAGGTAGCTTTGTATAGCCTTGTTAACAATAGTTCCCCACTGTTCGTTTGAATATTTGCCACCTTCCCAAATTAGTCTGTTGCCAAACCTGCTCCAGATGGCACTGCAGCCTGGACATTTATACATTAATACACCATCGTATATGTCTTGGACTTCTACTGCTAGCAACTTGCTCCACTTATAGGGCGCTGAGTAATGCTCGCGGTATTTGTCTGGAATGTCTCCATTGTCCCAGGACACTCCACAACTGGGGCAATTTCCATATTTATCTAACACTGTCTAATCCTTCAACTTCCTTTGGTAAGTTGTTATAGGTCATGACAAGTTTCCTATACGTTTAGATATTCTTTCATTAGCCTGTGCTGCGCCTCGACAGAAGAATGGGGATACGAAAACCTTAGTATTACATGTGCCAGTTCATGTTTTGTAAGTGCCAGTGCTTCTTCTCTGTTGCCTCGCCATTCTATCTGGCACCAGTGACCTTTTTGTAGTCCTCTGGCTCGGCGTTCTATTCCATTAATAATAGCCTTTACCTGTCCTTCGGATTTATAGGTAACAAATGTTACAGGGTCCCAGGCCTTCGGGGATACCGATAGACCAGCAGCATGAAGCTTTTCATATATTTCCGTTGTAATGTTCTTATCAATACTCTGGACGAACCGTGCAATTATATAGTCTTTTGGTGGTTTTATAGCAGGATCAATTCTGTATGCTATTGGTTTATTGAAAAACCACACTCCTGATATTATTTCCAGTCGAGCATCGATCTGGAGCACTAGTCCCATTGCACAGAGGACTATAATGGCTATACAGGTAGAAATTCCTACTACTATGCTGGCTGATGTACCAGAACCACAGGCGATGATGGCAACGAGCACTCCAAATGTCAGCAAAGCCGGGATGACCCAGCCTAAAAATGACCACTTCCATATGGGATATACGTCTTTAAGCTTCATTGTATGTTATCTCTTTCTCCCATGTTTAGCTGGGCGTTGCTCGTTCTTCTTCATCTTACGAGCATATTCGCTCCACCAGGATCTGTTTCTTTCTCTAACAGTAGAGTATGTTGCATATACTACATTAGACAGACAAGAACGGATTGTGTCTACAGCACCATTGGTCGGTCCATATGGTTGCATCTTGCCGTTAATCTCTTTTAGGTTAATGTCTCTAAAGGCTTCCATTGCTTTGGCCAAATCTGATGTGGCAGACCAGCAATTATATACATTGTCGTCATAAAAAGCTTCTCGGCTTTCGTAGTCTTCTTTTAAAATTAGATCTGTTATACTTTCGGAATATTCTTTTCTAATGATATCGGCAGTGCCTTTTCCTATGCCTATATTACATGCCTCAATTAGATCTATGGTCCTAACGGCTACATCTATCCATTCTTCTACATAATTGTCTTCGTCTATACCAAGGTAGCTGAGGCACGGAATCTCGTTGTAGCTACACTCTCGGTTAAAAGCTTCGGTGGTTTCGTTGAGTTCTGTAATAATTAGCATAAGCTTTTCGGCAAAGTTCGCCCATCCCGTTTCAAATCCCTTCTCTCTTCGCCAGTCGCCGGTTCCTATTATTAGGGAACCTATGTCTTTACTTTCTGCTATCTTTTCCCAGTCTCTTGTAGAATGTCCAGACAGTATTCCGTCGTTGTATTGATATTCTTTTCCTGAATCTCTTCTAGTGTCTTCCATGATGTTTCCTTGTCTTTTATTGTTGGAGTCGTTAGCGATAGAACCTTCGCCGTAAATGACAGGACGCAGTGTAGAATACAATGCCTGTGGAACAGGCCTACTATTGATATTGTCGCATGTTGCGATGGGTCGACAGACGGATTCTGCCAGTTGAATGTTTCCATTACTGTTCTTTCTGTTGCCAGGAACAGTGACTCCTTTAGGCTTGGTTTTACTAGGACAAGGTCCTTCTTTTGTATTTCTACATTTAGACATGCTGTCACCTTCTCTTCTTTCCATATTAGTAGTTTCCTTTTAGGCGTATATGGCGATTGTTGAACAATAACAATAGGCTGAAGTTTAGTATAGAGACTTGAGGATAACGGTGGTTCGTCAGAGTCGAAACCTGTGTGTGATAGACACATCTCACTGAACCAACGAATATCTAGTTCTCTGCTTGTGTATCCATCATGTTTAATAAAGGGCTGTGTATAGCTCCTTGGAATAACAAATTTCATGCCAAACCCCTATTTTCGAGTATTTGTTTTCGTAGTTTGTCGGTTAGCTCCGGGTTGTCTTTTAGGTAAGAGATGGTGTTTTCTTTGCCCTGGCCAATACCTATGTCTTCGTATCTGTACCAGGGACCACTCTTCTTTATAAGTCCGTCAATTTCTGACAGGTCCAAGATTTCTGCCAGTGGATCTATGCCTTTACCGAATATAATTCTGAAGTCTGCCTCTCGAAACGGAGATGCCACTTTGTTCTTTACGACTTTGACCTTGGTTTGGTTTCCTATATTTTCTTTCTGGTCTGCTTTGCCGGTCCTTCGTATATTTAGTCGCTGTGATGCATAAAACTTTAGAGCATTTCCTCCTGTTACTGTGACATTGCTGCCATACATTACTCCTATATTGGCCCTTGTTTGGTTTGTAAAGATCAGACACATTTTAGATTGTTTCAAAGTAGGCACCAATTTCCTACATGCTTGGCTCATTAGTCTAGCCTGGAGCCCAATATGGCTGTCTCCCATTTCGCCATCCAGCTCAGCTCTACAGACAAGAGCGGCAATAGAATCTAAAATTGCTAGGCTAACGGCACCCGATCTAGCCATCATATCTGCTATTTCTAGTGCTTCTTCACCGCAGTTTGGCTGCGAGACCAGGAGCTTAGAGATATCTACGCCTAGTTGTTCTGCATATTGGGCGTCTAGAGCATGCTCTGTATCTATGAATGCACATGTATTGCCTTTTCTTTGTTCCGAGGCAATAGCGTGCAAACACAAAGTAGTTTTTCCGGACGACTCTGCTCCCCAGATTTCTACCATTCTGCCTCTGGGGTAGCCCCCAACTCCTAATGCAGCATTTAGTCCAATAGAGCCACTGTCTATTACGTTTTCTGCAATAAATGGCGCTTGATGATCAAGAGTAGTAATGGCTCCTTTGCCAAACTGTTTATCAACTGCTGCTAGCAGAATGTCCAGTGCTTCCTTACTTTTCTCCTTCTTTTCTTTCTTCTTCAATCTTCTCTCCTCTTTCTAGGCGTGCTTGTAGTTCTTCTTTGGCGAAACTCTTTATAAATGCAATAAGCAACTTAGCCAATATCTTTTCTGGCGGTAGATCTTTTTCTAACTCTACCTTAAATGACATTGAATCTTCTGTGCTAAGTGGAGTCTTTATTTTTATTCTTTGCATTTTCTAACTCAATCAGACGATCTAAATACCATTTAGCCTTCTTTAAATCCAATATTCCACCTTTCTTTCTATGTCTAGCAACATATTTCACTATGTTGCCTTCGAAGAAACCAAGGCCTTGATCTGCAATGAATTCTATTGGTTGTATTTGGCCGAAATAATGTCTATCTTCATTTCCCGGCGCGTTTTCCCATATTTCTTTGTCTGGTAGCATTCTTCCTCATGTTGGCCCGTCTAGTCTCTAGGGCCTTTCTTCTGTCTTTAGCCAGCTGGCATATTCGTTCTCTTGCCCCTCGTCTGAATCCCTCAATATCATTCTGTCCCCAGTAGGTCAGAAGTTCAGGTAGACTAATTTCACATAGGTTTTGCTCTTTGCTAATCTGGTATTCCAAGGAAGACCAGGATGTCTTATATCCGCATAAGGGACAGGTAATATTAGCGGTAGTAGCTGCATCGCTCATCTTGTCCATCCATATGTCGTCACAGCCTGGACAATATATATCTATGTAGTAATCGTCAAAGGGTATTGTATAGTCATCCGAGAACAAGAAGCCATATGCAGAAGTGGCATTTGATATGTCCTCTTCAGACATCTTTTCGTTATCTTGCTTCATTCTTAGGAACAAAGCCAGATCGTCTATGGCCTTCTGTACAACTCTTGACCAGATGTCCGTAGCATTTTGCTTATTGATGACATCTGTTCTACTTGTGATTATAGCTTCGTGTTCTTCGAAATCTTCCTCTTTCATATTATGATATTATAGTAATCTTTTACAAAGTCAAGTGGTTTTAACTATTCTGCCTCCTTTCTTAGCCTTTTCTCTAAGTATTCAATGAGTTCGGGTAGTTGATCTTCGTGATCGAGAAAGCGAAGAAGAAACTCCCCGACATCACATGGAACCATGAACTGTATCCATGACCCCACAATGCTGTGTTGGTCCTTGTCCGATAAATCGTAAAAGCACCTACTAGCCTGGTCCAAATCTAAATCGATTTCAACCTTTATCTTAGACATTCTTTCCTCCATCTCTTTCCATCGCATACATCCGTGCCCCAAAAATACCCTCGCCAAAACGACAACACATGAAATAATGCAACGATCCAAAATGGCGCAAGTATCGTCCGTATATGTGGCGATGCTGAAAGCATTAACAGTCCGATAAACAACATCATTTTGAGGCCAACCCACATAGGAGCTATGTGCATCAGTCCTTTGGGATCATGCTTACCTTCATAGTATGTAAGCCTAGCACCGTAAAAATGATTTTTGTATACATGAGGCCACAACACTATCTTTAAAGGTGTAATACCATTTCTTCGCACGCCTACAACCAGGTGGCTTGACTCGTGTAGTGTGGCTTGTAACCACCACGCTAGTGGTGTGGATAATAACACCCACCATGTCCATTCAAACATCAGATCTGCCTTATGTTGGCAAGGTATAAAGATCTCTTCCTTGCCTTCTCAAATGATTTGAAAATCTCTTCGCATTCTTGAAGGTATTTATAGAAATCCATCACTTGATCATCGTTCTCAAAAACCTTTTTACCCTTTTTACCATCTCCGTCCAGTTGCACTCCCTCAAGGTTGAAGTCATTAATGTTTTTCATTGTGTTCCTTATTTTAACTTTGGGAGGTTTCAGGCCACCAGCAATAACACCCACTATGTCCATTCAAACATTGAAGTACCCCTTGTTATAGCCAGTGGCCTCCGCGACGAACGCAACGGATATAGAGGTCGTAGTACTTGCCGCCGTAGCTCACGTAGCCGTTGGCGAAGTACACTTGCCATACGTGGTCCGGAATCGGCGTGTAGGACGACGACGACCAAAACCACTTGCTAGGTGTTTCTGGAAAGTCCGTTGCTGGATTACATTTACTGAAGTCGATAAGAGCAAATAGCTCTCCAGCCGTAGGCGATCGCCAATCATTGTAACCGGCTAAACTAAGCTTTGGGGCATAGTCCATGG
>Ga0180437_10003406_pt1 | contig 23736 bp, 27 predicted proteins | sample SS_ome_4_FD_132410 | JGI IMG/M metagenome (GOLD analysis project Ga0180437, IMG submission 132410) | Hypersaline lake sediment archaeal communities from the Salton Sea, California, USA - SS_3_D_1 metaG | ecosystem: Environmental > Aquatic > Non-marine Saline and Alkaline > Hypersaline >... | reverse complement strand
GGGGTCGCGCTTCACACACGCACCAGCACGGCGTTTTCGTCAACGCAGAACTGCACACGAGCAGAACGTATGCACGAAGACGCATAGACGGCACATGCCTGACGGTCGCGCTACACTGCCGCATGCACCATGCCGAGGAGGCTGGACCATGACAGACGCGCCGAAGAGGCAGCGACTTGACGTCGACTGGTCGACACTGAAGGAGGAGAAGAGCGCGCAGGTCGACGAGTGGGCCGCACAGCTTGGCCTTGATCTCGACGACTACCGGTCCGACAAGAACACGATCCGCAGCGATAGCGCCCGGGTGACCGCGCTGCGGCATCTGCAGCGGTGCCAGGAAGAGCTACAGCGCCTTGAGGTGCTCGAAGCGATCGACGGCCTCACCGACGAGATCGCCGTCGCACGCGCACGCGCCACGCTTGCCACGGTCGAAGGGTCACACGGCCCGGCCCTGCAATGGGCACGGCTGGCGCACGAGCTTGAGGAGCGGCAGCGCGAGCTCGCAGAGCAGGCGAGGAAAGCGGCGGCCATGGTCGGCGACCCCGACAGCGAGCTCGGACGCCTGGCACAAGAGCTGCTGCAGATCCCGCAAGCCGTCCGCGAGGAGCTGGCCCGTGTGCTCGCCGCTGGTCACATGCCCGACGAATGGTCGCCGTCGAAGGTGATCCGGCTCGCTGCTGCGGGCGAGTGATGGACACGCCGTCTTGGCTTACTGCCGCCCGGGCGGCCACCGGTCGCTACCTGCAGGCGAACGCGCTCGACCCGCTCGCCCACTTCGTCGGCACGCCGCCGCAGGTGGCCTTTTGGTCGTCGCCGTCGTCGCGGCGGCTGCTGCGGACCGGGAACCAAGTGGGCGGGAAGACGACCGCGGCCTGCATTGAAGGTCTGTGGTGGTGCACGCACACGCACCCCTACCGGCGCACGCCAGCCGGCCCGGTGCAGGTCTGGTTTATTTGCGTGAGCTGGTCGCAGTCGCTCGCCATTCAGCGAAAAATGTGGGCGCTGACGCCGAAAGCGGCGATCACGCCCGAGACCCGCGCCCGCTACACGCGCGAGCGCGGCTTCGGCGCGAATGTGCCGTGCATGACGTTCCTGGACGGGTCGCAGATCTGGTTTCGCACCGGCAAGCAAGACCCGCTCGACCAGGCCGGCGCTACGCTTCACCTGGTGCTGTACGACGAGCCACCGAAGCGGCAGCGCAACTTTTCCGAGCTTGAGCGGCGTCTCACCCGCACGGGCGGCGACATGTGCCTGACGATGACGCCGGTCAATGCCCGCGTAGACTGGATCCGGGAAATGGCCGAAAGCGGGGCCCTCACCGACCTGCACTTTCGCTGCACGCCGCAAATGCTGCGGCTGCCAAACGGCACCATTCTGCGCACCGAGAAAGGCGATCTGATGGATGCCGCATGGATCGAGCGCGAGCGGGCGAAGGTGCTGTCGTTTGAAGAGCCAGTGCTGATCGATGGCGAGTGGGAGATGCGAGCAGACGGGCAGGTCTTCGAGTCATGGGATCCGCAGCAGCACATGATTCCCGGCCTCTTCGAGCACCCCGACGTCGGCCTGAAGGGCAAGGGGCTGCGGGTTCGGCTGGTGCTCGGACTCGATTGGGGAGACGAGTCGTTGCGCACGGCGGCCGTGCTGTGCGCCGTGCAGACCGGCGACGAGCGCCGCGGGATCCCGGCGCGTGTGTGGGTGCTGGGCGAGTACGTCGCGAAGGGGCCCACCACCGTCGCGATGGACGCCGACGCGGTGCTCGCCATGCTGGCCGGGTTGGGCTTGCGCTGGTCGCAGCTCGCGGCGGTGCACGGCGACAAGAAGTACACGGACGCAAAGGGGCGGACGGTCCGGAAGTCGAACGCGCGCTTCGAGTCGTCCGTAGCGATCCGGCTGGGTCTCGCCGAGGGGCGGACGTCGCCGCGGGTGCGCTCGGCGAAGCGAGGGGCCCGTCGTGGCGCCGGTGCCCTGTGGCTGTCGGTGCGGTGGCTGAATGAGCGCATGATGACGCCGCTGTCGTTCATGGTCGACAAGCGGTGCGAAGTGCTGAGCGACGCGCTGTCGACGTGGGACGGTACCACGATGCACAAAGCGAAAGACGTGATCGACGCGCTGCGGTATGCTCTCGTCGAATACTGGGCGCCGACGCGATCAGGCGGCCGCGTCGTGGCCGACCGCTACCGAGTGCAGTAGGATCACACCATGTCCGCGCCGATCTACAGCATCCTTCCGCCGCCCCGTATGGGCTTCGATCGAGTAGAGCACACCCGGCTGCGGCTGCGGATGCTGCTTGGCCGCTGGCACGACGACCTGCGGAAGCACATTTACCAGGCGGTCGGGCCGGTCCGGGCGAGGGCGTGGGGCCCCCCGCAGCTCACCGCGTGCCCCGCTCGCGATCTCGCCGAGTCGGTGTCGGTGCTGTACGACGACGACCTGCAGGTCTCGTCGCCGGTCGACATCGAAGCGGCCCGGCAGGTTGAGGAGCGCTGGCGGACCATGCAAGCGCGGGCAGCCATGCACCGCGCGCAGGTGCTCACCGAGATGTGCAACGAAGCGGGCCGCATGCTGCACATCGACCCGAGCACCGGTCGGATGCGGCTGCGGGTGGTCTCGCCCGATCTGCTCGACGGGCACAGCGACCCCGACCGGCCCGGTGTTCCGCTGGAGATCAGCGAGTGGTGTCTGCGGGAGATCGACGGGCAGTGGTCGTGGGTTCGCGAGTCGTGGGACGTGCGCGACCCCGACCGGCCGGCCTATCGGGTCTTCGACCAGCAAGGGCACGACATCACGGAGCGGACGCACGGCCGCCACTTCGGAGGTGGGCCGGAAGACAACCCCGGCGAGTGGCCCGCGGTCTACCGCTGGGCGGACGGCCGGCCGTTCCTGCCGTGGTCGGTGACCCACAGCGTCGCCGACCCGCCGGCACTGTGGAACCCCTACTATCGGGTTGAAACGATTGAAGCGACGATGGTGGCCGCCCGCCACAGTGCCTACATCGACCACGCCATGACCAACGCGGCGAACCCGCAGCGGGCCGTCTACAACATGGCGCCGGCCGGCTCGACGGTGAAGACCGCCGACGACGGCCGCCCGGTCGCCGTCATGGAAGGCGACGCGGCGTCGATCCTCGCCTTCGTCCCCATCGCCGACGACGTGCAGGCGATGCAGTGGCAATGGAAGGCCGGCGCTGAAGTCGGCACAATGCAAGATGTCTATGAACGGCGGCTCGGACTGATCGCGCAGTCGTGGGGACTGTCCCCCGACGACCTGGTGCGGCAGTCGAGCGACCCGCGGTCGGGCGTGGCGCTGTCGCTGTCGCGAGCTGGTACCCGTGAAGTACAGATGCGCCGGGCGCCGGTCTACCGGCCGCACGACGAACGGCTTGCCGCGATGACCGCGGCGGCCATGAATCGGATCGACGGGGGCACGCGGCCGGAAGCCGGCTACCGCGTGTCGTACGCGCTGCTGCCGCTGTCGACCGGCGAGCAGGCGCAGATCGAGCGCGAGACGCTGCAGCTGCTCGAAAACAACCTGATCACACGGGCCGAAGCTCGGGCCCGCATCCTGGGCGAGACCGTCGAAGCGGCGGCGGCCCGTCTACCCACACCACGAGCCGAGGAGGCTTGACCATGGAAGGCAACGAAGGAAACGGCGGCGCCGCCGCAGGAACAGGCGCAGCGGGTGCGGGCGCAGGTGCAGGCGCCACCGGTGGAGGCCAGTCGGCCGAACCGATGGTGTCGGCGGCACTGCTCGATCAAGCGCGCGGAGAGCTCGCCACGACGGCCAGCCGGCTGGAAGAGCTCGAAGGGCAGCTCGCGACGCTCACCAGCGAGCGCGACACAGCGCTGACGGCCAACCGTCGTCTGCGCGTCCGTGCGGCGACCGGCATCGACGACGACACGCTCGCCGACATGGCGCACCAGCGGTACACGGCCGCGGTCGAAGGTCTCGCCGACGACAAGCGGCCCGACCTGTCGAAGTGGTGGTCGGACACGGCCGCCGACGAGACGGCCCGCGGGGCACTGCCGCGGGCGCTGTCGGTCTACATGTCCGACAGCGGGGCGGCAGGTGGAGCGGGCGCCGGTGGAGGCCAGCAGCGCCGCCAGCCGGGCACGCCGGGCACCGGTCGCCGGCTGGATCCGCGCCCGGGTGGCTCGACGCAGCTCGGCGTCGACGAATACCAGCGCATGTCTCCCGAGCAGCAGCGAGAGGTGCAGCGCGCCTTCTTCGCTTCGGCGCGGCGTCGCACACGATAGCGTCACGTGCTACGATCGGGCCGTCTCGTCGTGCGAGGAGCCGGCCGCACACCTGAAACACGCACCACGGAGTGCCCACGATGGCTACCGAGTACACCAGCACCGTCCCGAGCGGTACCCTTCCCTACAGCGACAAGCTCGCCGCAATGCTGATTCTCGCGGCCGTCGAGGACACCTTCACGATCGGGGCGCACCCGGCCATGGTCGACCTGCAGTCGATCAGCGACACGCTCGGCGGCGTCGCGGGCATGACGCTGGCCGGCACGTTCTCGATGCAGATCAACGACGAAGCGGCACTGTGGGGCACCACGAACGAAGGCACGTCGGTGGCGACCCCCACCGACATCGACCCGACCTACGTGTCGATCAGCGTCGGCAACTACGACATTGCCTATGCCGTTTCCGACGAGCTGCGGCGCCGCGACGCCACCGGCCTCTACAACTGGCCGGCCATCGCCGACCGGATCGTGCGCGGCTGGCAGTACACCGAAGCGAATGTGATTTTGGCGCTCGCCGACAGCATGACCAACATCGCCGGGGCGGCCACCGACCCGACCAGCTGGGACACCATTCGCGAAGCCAAGAACGAAGTCGAGCAGAACGGCGAGAACCCCACCGGGCGGTTCTTCTGCGCGCTCCACACGAATCAGTGGGCTCTCGTCGCGGCCGACATCGAGTCGCGCGGCGGCGCGATCCAGATGCGTCGCGAGTTCGACGAGATGCAGATGGCCGGCATGGGAGCATACAAGGGGTCGTACGACGGGATCGACTTCTTCGTCTCCAGCCGCGTGCCCGTCTCCACCGGCGTCTACTCCGGCATGCTCGTGGCCCCGGGCGGCATCGGGTACCTCTCGATCGACCAGGCCGAACCCACCGCTTCCATGGACGTCGTTCTCGAAGTTCGGCGCCCCGGTGGCGGGCTCGCGCTGCTCGTCGAAGAAGCCCGCGACACCGACGGCAAGACCACGAAGTGGGTCGGTGCAAAGACCTTCGGCGCCACCATCGTCAAGCAAGAGCTGTGCTGCCGCATCCGTGGCACCGGCCGCGCCTGATCTGCCCCGCTGACACCTGACGCCGCCGAGGAGGCGGCCGGCCCCGTGGAGGACACACCAGCATGACCCAACCCGTCGCCATTCCCCGATACCAGCAGCGCAGCCGCGCCGACGTGCGGCTGCGGCTCGCTCCGACGCCGTTTTGGGACACGATCCTGATTCCGGGGTCGTGGCAGATCCTACTCGAAGACGTCGACCCCGAAGCTCACGGCGGCAGTGACACCCGCGCTTGGGTGGTGCCCGACCCGATCTTCATCCGGCACACCATCGGCGTGGGCGGTGTCTGCGCTCGCAAGGTGCGCGACCCGAACACCGGCCGCGTGGTGACCGTCGCCGACGCCTCGAAGGTGGTCAAGGAATGGCGCGACCGCGGTGGCATCGACGTGCCGCTCGACTACCCGGTCGAAGCTCACGGGCGCCGACACGAGCAGTACATCTTGCGGTACGAGACCGACCGCGGCGCTCACCACTGTTGGGCCTTCGAGCGCCCCGTGCCCGGCCCCGGCGCCACCCGCATGGACGTCGACCACGCCGCAAAGTGCCGGCTGTACGCTGCGTGGGGTGCCGACTACCTGGGCGGCCCCGCCGAACACCACCTCACCCGGCTGCGCGCCATCGACGAGCGGGCCCGCGCGCAGTGCTCGGCGCACGCCCGGCGCAATGCGGTCGCCCTGCAGCGGCTCAAGAGCGTAGAGCGCCGCATGCGGGCGATGGGGTGGATCCCGCACGAAGACGGAGAGCTGCGGCCGTGCATCGGGCAGGTGGACACCACCGCCGACCCGAGCGGCGTCGGAGCTCTCCCGATCGAGATCCGCCGCGCTTTCGCGAACATGAGCCCCGCCCAACGGGCGGCACTGCTCGGCACCGCACCGGCGCACCCCGTCGCGACACCGGCCCCCATTGAACCGGCAGGCGAGCCCATCGAAGCCGACGCAGCCGACGGCGCGGTGGTGCTGTAGTGGGGTCGATCCACACCATCGTCGGCGCGCGCGCGCTGCTCGTGCGGTCGCACCCCGTGACCGTTTCGGTCGGTCTCTTTGACGACAATGACGACGCCGTGGTGCCGACTTCGTGGTCGGTCTCGCTGATGCGAGACGGTGCGACAGTGCTTTCGGACACCGGGGCCGGCGCTGTCGACTGGACCGAAACGATCGCGTCGACCGTCGGTCTGGGCGACGACTACTACCTGCAGTGGGTCTTCACCGAGTCGGACGGCACGACGACCCCGTATCGGCAAGACGCCGCGGTCTGTCTGCAGGACTTGCACCCTGTGATCCGGGTGCAGGATCTCGTCGACCGCGTGCCCCGACTCTCGCTCGACAGCGGCGAACCGCTGCTGTCGGTGGACGACACCGAAGCAAAAGGGATGATGCTGCGGGCGATGTCGGTGGCATGGTCCGACATCGAGTCGTGGTTGTGGCGCCGCGGAAACCGGTCGCACCTGATCCTGAACAGCTACGATCTCGCCGACCTGCACACGCTGCACGCGCTCGAAGTGCTCTTCGCGGGCGTGGCCTCTTCGCTCGGCGGGCAGTACCTTGAGATGTCTCGCGACTGGGGCCGGCAGTACCAGGCCGCACGGCGAGACCTGGTGCTGCAGTACGCGCCGAGCACCGGCGACGGCGCCGGACAACGGCAGCAGGCCGTCGGCCCCATCTTCACCGGTGGCGCCTTCGGCGCCGGCATCGTGTACGACTACCAGCGCTCGATCCCGTCGACGCGGCGCCGCTGATGTCCCGGCGCAGCTACACCGAAGTGACGCTGCGGGCGGTCGTGCTGTCCGAGCTGCGCGACGAGCTCGGAGGCGCCCCGGCCGTGTCGGGCCTGCCGCCCCCCGACGGCATCGTGCAGCCCGACCAGGTCGCAGGGGGCCGTGTGTACGTCGGCGTACCCGTGGCTGCCGAAACGGTGCAGGATGGCCGGCGAAACCAACCAGTAGCCACGACGACGGACTGCACGTATACCGTGCGGGTGCAGTTCTACACGCGCCGCGTGGCCGGTGGCCTGGAAGCTGCGTACGAAGCCCACCTGAACACGCGCCGCCAGATTGCCGGACGCCTTGCCCGTCTGGTGGACGGCGACGGCGAGACAGTACCGACCACGGCCATTCAGTCGGGCACTGTCTGGACCGGCGAGATGTGGGCGAGCACGCTCGATGCTACGATCCCGACCCGGGCGCCGACCACGCTCCCGTGACCACGAGAGGCGGCGATGTCGACACGAAAGGTACCAGGGGGAACGCGGTCGCTGTCTGGAGTTCTGGACGACCCCGACCCGCTGTACGAACGGATCCGGGCCCGAACCGACGCGATCGTGCGAGAGACGTCGGCAGGTATTGCCGCCGCAGCTCGCGCTCGAGCGCCGGTGCTGACCGGTGCGCTCCGCGACGGTGTGATCGAGCGCGCGGTCGCCGGCCCCCCGTCGCAGGTGCGCCGGGTGGTCGGGGTGGTGGGGCCCGCGGCCCGCTACGCCCGCTTCGTGGTTTCGTCGAAGGTCGGGGCAGAGGCGAGGGCGACCCGGCCGCGCTACTTCTACACCGAAGAGCTCGGCGCACCCGTTCGGGCGTCTCGCGACCCGATGGCGCGTGCCATCGTCGCGGCCGGGGTCGAAGAGGTGAAGCGTGGCTGATGCACTGATCGGAATCGGCGCAGACCTCGACAGTCTGAAGAAGGCGCTCGGCCAGCTGCCCGAAGTCGCTGGCAAGGAGGCCGACAAGGCGATCCGCGAGATTCAGCGGCTTGCGATCCGCAGCTCGAAGGGCGTCTCGAAGGCGATCAAACAGCAAGCCAAGGACAGCGAACGCGCGCAAAAAGCCGCCGAGCGCGCCGCACGAGCTGCTGCGCGAGAGGCCGAACGGCAGGCGGACGAAGCGCGCGAGGCAGGAAAGGCGCTTGCCGAGCTCGCCGGGATCAGTGCCGACCGCTTCGACAAGGGGCGCGCGGTCCTGGCTGGCCTGTCGACGCCGATCGGGCAGGTCACAATCGCCGCCACGGCCGCGACGCTGGCGGTGGCTGGGCTGGCGGCTGGTGTCTTCGGCGCCGGTGCCGCGCTCGTGACGCTCACCCGCAGCGCTGGCGACGCGCTCGAAGAGCTTGAGCAGCTGCAGCCCGCGCTCGGCATCGAGCCGGCGACGGTGGCCCGCATCACGGCGGCGAATGACGCGCTCGACGGCGTGGTCGCGGTGTCCAAAGCGCTCTTCGTGCAGCTGGCCGACCGGGTGGCGCCGGCCGTCGAGCGGGTCGCCATCGTCGTCGTCAAACTTGGGCTGATGGCTGGCGACGCGCTCGACACCATGGGCAGCGGCGCCGAAGCTGTGGGCAAAGTCTTTGGTGCTGTGGGGTCGGCAATTGTGTCCGCGCTCACCCCGTCGATCGGGCTGCTGCTCGACATGGCGTCGATCACCGAGAAGATCGCCCGCGCGACCGGGCTCGATGGTCTCGCGAACGGCCTCGAAGGGATCCGGCAGGGTCTCACCAGTCTGCCGCTCGATGTCGCCGAGGTTGCCTTCGAGGGCGTCGAGCGGGCCACCGCCAACTACGACGAGGAGGCTCGAAAGCTGATCGGAACGCTTGCCGATCTGCGGAAAGCCGAAGAGCAGAACGAGGGCGGCGGCAAGGCGGACACCAGCGCAGCGGACGCCGCGCGAGATGCTGCACGGCAGGCCGAAGAGGCGCTGCGCAGCTACACAAAGGCGCTCGAAGCGGCGCGGCAGCCGTTCGTCGACCGGTCCGAGCTCGCGAGCCTGCAACGGCTGCAGGCTGGGCTTGTCGAATCGGCAGCGGCGGCCGACCTCACGCAGCAGCAGGTCGCCGACCTGTCGAGCGCGCTCGAAGCGCTCGCGGGCCGCATCGAGCAGATCCAGACCGCGAGCGCCCGCGCGCTGCTGCCGCTGGAAGAACAGCTCGAAGAGACCGGCGCCGCGGCGTCGACAGCGCTCGACGACATGGGCGCGCAGGTCGAGGCGAGCTTCGCCCGCATCCCATGGGGTCGCATCTGGGCGGGCTCGCTGCTGGAGAGCGCGAAGAGCGCGGGCGCGAAGGCGGCGAACGTGATCGGGGCGCTCACTGGCGGCGCGCTGTCGGCGCTGGCAAACCCCGCGCAACTGCTCGACCTGGCCACCGGTGGCGCAAAGGCAGGGAAGCAGCTGGCTAAGGACGCGGTGAAGTTCGTCGAATCGCTGGCGAAGAACATCGGTCCATTCGTGCGGGCGCTCGCCGACGCTACCCCCGAGATCATCGTCGCGCTCGCAAAGGCTGTGCCCAAAATCGTCGTCGAGCTGGTCAAGTCTGCCGACGACATAGCGATCGGCATTGTGAAGGGCGTGGCCAAGGGCGTCGTCGTGCTGGTGCGTACCATCTTTCGTACCGTGCGCCGAGCGGTGCGCGACGCGCTCGGCCTCGAACGAGGCCGGGGCGGCGGCCGTCGTCGCCGATTCAGCGACACGCCGGGACCGGTGCGCGTCGACCGTGAGACTTCGTTCACGTTCTCGCCCGGTGACCGGGTTGTCGCGGCCCGGTCCGACGCCGCGCTGCGGTCGCAGATGGGCGGCGGTGGTAGTCCACAAGCTGTGCAGGTGGTGCTCGATGTCCGCGACGGCCCCGTGCAGCTCGGCGTCGCAGTGGCTACGCAGCGAGCGGTCGACCGGGCCGGCGTCGGCCGGAACAGCTCGGGCCGTGGGAGTGTGTACCGATGACGCGCATGGATCTCGACAGTGCCCTCGCTGGGTTCTTGCTTCCGTCGCCGTTGATCAGCGCCGCCACGCTGCTGCCGGTCGGCGCTGGTGCCTTCGACAGCAGCTTCACGCAGGCGTCGCCGGTGCCCGGTGCCGGGGTCTACCAGTACGGCAGCATCGGCCGCACGAGCACCACGGCCGGCGCCAAGGGGCCCGCGCTCGCGCCGCAGCTGGTCGGCGAACAGGTGCGCGACATCGAAATGATGGTGACGCGGGCGGGCATGCCCGGCGCAGGGTGCGAGATCGCCGTGCGCCGCGACATGGGCGCCGACGGCCTGCAGTGGTTCGGTCGCTCTACCGACAACGTGCTGCAGCAGACGAGCGCCGCGTCGCTCGACCGTGGGATCGACGGCCCGCACAACTGGGCAGGGGTGGACCTGGAGAACGGCGAAGGGCTGGTCGTGTGGAGCGACAGTGGTGTCATCTACGGCCGGCGGTACGACACCACGTCGCACGACTGGGTAGCGGCGGCCGTGGTGATCGCTGACCAGTCGCGAGCGATGGACGCCGACGGCGCGCAGCCGGACCCGGCCAGCTACACGAGCGGCCACCCCGTCGACGTGCTGCGGCTGCCGACCGGGCGCCTACTGGTCGCCGCGTTCGTGCTCGCCACGGGCGGCGGTGTCGACCTGGTGGTGCATTACAGCGATGACGATAGCCTGACGTGGCGGTCGCTCACCCTTGCCGGCTACGATGTCGAGCTGCCGGTCGGTGCGACCTACGACTCGATTGCGTGGCACCACTCACACGAGCTCGTTTTGCTGCTGGTGGGCGTGTCGTGGACGGATGAGCAGACCGCTCGCCGCGGGTGGATGCAATACGCTTCGGCCGACATCGGCCACAGCTTCAATCTGGTGGAGACTTGGAACGAAAGCCCGTTTCCGCCCGGTCAGCCGTACGTGCGCCGGCCGGACATCACAGCGACCCCAGATGGGGTTTTTGTGGTGGCCTACATTGAGGGCGAGCCTGGGCGCGCGCTGTCGGTGCAGGTGCGCCGGATCGCTTCGCCCTACCTGCCGCTGCGGCAGGCGGACGCGATCGACATCATGTCGGGAATCTCGGGCACCATCGCGGACGACGTTACCTGCTGGTGCGACACTGTGGGCGTGTTGCACGTAGCGTGGAGCGCTGGAAGCCGGATCCAGATCGCGCGGTCGTACGATGGTGGGGTGACGTGGGACGACTTCGACACCGCGCTCACCTACACGCCCGGCGCGCTGGTCGATCGCTTTCGGGCGATCCCGATCGGGTCGCGCGTGCTGTGGACGCTGCAATTGACCGCATCGGGTGCACGGCCTGCACAATGGCTCGCGCTGCTTGAGTCGGGCGGGTGGACAATGGTGCCCATGCCACGCACGGAGGCCGGACACCCTCCGGAGCTGCGCGGGTTCGGCGGCAACGCTGCGGGCTTCGAGTCGTCGACCTGGTGGCCGGTGGCGGCTCCGACGATCTTCGGCTGGACGCTGGCGGGCACGGCCGGCTCGATCTCGCCGTCTGGAGATTGGGCGTTGTCGTGGTCGTCGGCGACCGGCGAGTATCAGGGCACCTACGGGTCGCACTCGGCAGGAACCGGCATCGACGTGCACTTCGAGGCGAAGACGTCCGCGACCCCGGCCGACACCACGGTGCAGGGTGTCGGCCTCGAAGTCGGTGTCGGCAACGGCGCCGAAGATCTCCGCGTCGACGTGCGGCTCGCAAATGGCGAGATCGGGATCTACGACACGAACAACGGCGGGGCTGTCATCGGCTCGGCCGTGGCCTTCGACTGCACAGTGCGCCGCGTCTACCGGGTGGCGCTGTCCTACGACGGCGCCGGCAACACGGTGGCGCTCTACAGCCGGCCGGCAGACGGTGAAGTGTGGACGCTGCTCGTGTCCGGCGTGGCGACGCGACGCACGGTCGGCGCGGGGACGTCCTTCGTCAACTGGGGACAGTTCGGCGCCCATTCATCGACCTGGTACGGCGTGCACGTCACCATCGGCGACGGGTTCGGCACGCACACGGCGACTACCGACTCCCTCGCTGCCGGTCTCGCGATCTCGAAGGCGCCCGACTCGCTGCCGGGCGGCCCGCTGCCGGCGTTGCCGAACCGGCTGCACGTCGAAGCCGAGTCGTACCTGCGCGCCCGTCGTGGCCCCGGCGCCCGTGGCGATCACTGGATCTTTGCGACCGACCACCTGTACCGCGCCTCGAACCTTCTCTCGCGCTCGCCGCAGGAGGAACACCGCACCACGGCCGACAATGTGGCGCAGTCGTACGTCTTCGCCCCGCTCGGCGGCACCGTCGAGCACCACTTCGGAGCGTCGGCACCAGGTGGCGCAGTCTTCGGCGCAAACTATCGACAAGCGAAGCTGCAGGGCGGCGACGGCACTACGTGGACGGACATCGCCACGCTTGACCTCGCGGATGGTCTGGCCGGCCTGTCGTACAGCCGGACCGGCGACACCTACCGGGTGGCCGTCGGAGCAACGGCGGCAGTGATCCGGCCCCGCGAAGTCATCGGCGGCACCATCGCCGACGGCGCCGCCCGGTATCGGATCGTCGACGTGGTGCAGGCCGGCCCGTGGCGGTCCGGCTCGGCGTCTGTCGTGCTTCGAGTCGAGGGTGCACCCGCTGGCACGGCGTCGGGATCCCTGGACATCTGGCGGCCGTGTGGGGCCGTGGTGGCGCTCGGCTACATCACCGCCCACAAATACTACCGGTGGCGCGTGGCGCCAGAGACGACCGTGGACGGGTTCTACCGCTGCGGCCGGCTGGTCGTCGGCCCGGTGCTGGTGCTCGGCCAGAGGTGGAGCAAGGGACGCGCGACCACCTACGTGCCGCAGGTCGAGCTCGAAGAGGCGCCCGGCTATGTGGCGTCGCGGCGTCGAGGCGAAATGCTGCGGGCGACGTCCGTGTCGTGGTCCGAGGGTTTCCCGACGGAATGGGGCGACGATCCACAGTGGCAGCAGGCGGGGGGCGTGCCCATCGCCATGGTGGGCGACCTCTCACCCGTCGAGACCTTGACCGCGCTCGTCGGCGGTGGAGACGGGCAGGTCGTGCTCTTGCCACGAATCGAGCATGACCCCGACGCGGTGTCGGTCGATGTCGTACAGTGCGCCGGCCGCTACCGTGCGATCCTGGGGCGCTTGTCCGGCGAGCCCGAAGTGATCGACGTGGACGGCGACGAGCTCGTCGACGCGGTGCAGCGTGTCGGGGTGGTCGAGCACATCGAGGAGGTGTGAACCATGCGTGTGCTCTGCCGAGTCTGGACGCCAACGGGCGACGTGCTGCTGACCGATGGCGCGGCCATCACACTTGCCGACCGGGTGACTGGTGAAGTGCTGCGCTACGTGCCTGGTCTGGTGGTCGACCCGCGGGCGCTCGAAGAGTCGATGGCGTGGCTGTCTGACTCACCCGTGCCCCGACAACTGCCGATCACCGTTCTGCGGGCTGGCTTGCTCGACCTCGAAGGCCGGGCGGAAGTGTCCCGGCTGCAGTCCGACGACGACGACCACGCCGATCGCGAAGTCGTCGCCGACGGCGACCTGCGCAGCGTGGTGATCGAGTCGGCCTGGTGGTCTGCTGTGGTCGTGGAAGACCAGCAAGCCGACCGCGGGCTGCTGCTCGACCCCATGGCCGTGGTGGGGCCCTCAACCTGGCCACGCACCACCGCCGAGCGCACCGCCGACGGGTGGCCGGCCTACACCACCGGCCCGCAAGCCTTCGACGCCCGGATCGAGGGGGCGGCCTACCCGATCCCTCTCGGGATTCCTGGCATTCAGGGCGTGGTCGCGGCCGGCACCGTCATAGGCGACAGTGCGATCTCGGCGCCCGCCATGATGGTCGAGAGCGCAGGACTTCCACCTGCCGACCATGCGCTGCTCGTGTCCGTCGGCAGAGTGCAGGCGACGCACTTGCGCCACATCTCGGTGTCAGGATCGAGCGCAGCCTACGGGGAACGGCTGGCAGTCCAGACCGGGCACGACAAGCGCGGCCGGCTGGTGTCGCTGCTGCAGCCGGTCGCCGCGGTCGATCTCGACGCAGAGCACTACGTGGCGTTCTCCGAAGCGGACGGCGGCGGTGTCGCGAACCCGTACGGCTCGGGTCTGCTGCGGCGCTTCGACCATGTGATCCGCTGGGCGCTCGACCGGTCAACGCTGCGGGTCGACCGGCGCGAGCTGCCCCGGCTCGGCTCGCTGGCCTCTCTGATGGTCGACACCGTGGTGACCGCGCAGGCCCGCCCCTTCGACTGGTTGCGGTCCGAGCTGCTGTCTCTGCTGCCCGTGTCCGTCGCCAGCGGGCCGGGCGGGCTGTACGTGTGGCCATGGATCCCGGCGCTTGCGCGCCCCGACGTCGAGCTCGAGCTGCGCGTCGGCGTGAACTGTGAGCGCCCCGACCCGTGGCAGTCGCTCGACCTCGACATGACGTCGCGCGTCACCATCGCGTACGGCTACGACGCCCGCGGCGGCAACATGGTGCGCCGTTACACCGTGTGCGGCGAGCGCCGGCCGACCGACCCGCCCGACGAAGTGGGGCTCGACTACTGGGCACGGCGGGCGCTTGAATCTGTCGGCGAGCGCGAGATCGAGATCGAGGCGCCGATCGTGTGCGACGACACTACCGCGCAGCTGATCGCCCGCATGGCGGTGCACGTGCGCTGCAGGCCGCAGCACTCTACCCGCCTGGAGCTCGCCCGCGACGACCGGCTGCGACCAGGCTCTATCGTTCGGGTGGTAGACAGTAGCCCGACCGTCGACACCGTGGCCGAAGTGACCGATGTGCGGTACACTGGCGACGACACCATGGCCGCCACCGTCCGCACCTGGGCGAAGCAGGGCCGGGAGGGATGACCGATGCCTGATGTTCTCGACCGTACCGACGGCCTGCTGCGGCTCACCGACGGCACCAACACGTACGATCACCACCCTGTAGCGGGCGACGGTGCGCTCGAAGACCTCGCCGAGACCATCACCTACTTGCACCGCGGGAAGGTCATCACAAACGGGTCTGGCGTGCGCCTCACCGACGAAGCGCCGGCCGAAGTCACCTTCACGGCCATGGTTTCGAGCGACGAAGTGGCGGATGGTGTGAACCTGCCGAGCTTTTGCGAATGGCTGCGCGGCGGCATTTCGGCCGCGATCACGGCTGCCAGCTGGGCGCCTACCATCGTCCGCCGCGACGGACACCGTCCGCTGAACGTGCAGTGGTTTCCGAACCCGACGCTTTCGGCCGGCGTGCCCGCCCCCACCACCGGCGACGTGTACTTCCAGATTCCCGACGCGCTGCTCGTGGCCGCGCCGAAGACCGAAGGGCAGCCGACGGTCTTTTCGCTCACCTTCCGCAGCACCAGCGCGCCCCGGCCCACCAAGAACGTGGTCTGACCGCGCCCCCCGCATATCCCCCCATGACGTCGCCGAGGAGGCGCCACCATGCTCGACCCCGCAGAGATCTCCCTTGGCTACTTTGGCCTCTCCACCCTGCAGCAGCTCGACGGTCTCGCACAGACCGCGATCCTGCACGATGTCGTGCACGGCGTCGACGGCGTGCCGCGCCTCTCGCCCGGCAACCGGGCGGCGCTGGTCGAGTACGGCCTGCAGCGCGTCGAAGAGCTTGCCGAGCAAGGGGTCGACCCATCGCGGGCGACTCTCGAAAGGTGGTGGAACGCTGCCGCCGCCGCCGTCGATGAGTCGCAGCGGGCGGCCGGTGGCGACCTGGTGCGGCAGGATGGGCGAAACCCTCCGGGGCCCTCGCCGAGCTGATCGTCGAGGGCTGGCGCGCGACGGGCGACCCGCTGCACATCTTCACCCTGTCACCCGAGCAGCAGGCGTTCTTGCTCGCTGCGTTCTCGCACCGCGATCTTGTCGCGGACGTCCACCTGCAGGGGTCCGACCCTGACACCGCGCGCCGCCGTCAGGTGGCCATGATGAGGTACCGCCATGCGTACGATTCACATTCCCGCTGACCGGACCGCCCCGCTTGGGTGGCTCCGCGACGACACGATCCTCGCGCTGGCGGCCCCCGTCGGCGACTGTTGCGCGCGGGTGAAGGCGCTAGGCGCGGCCTGTGAGGTCATCTCTGCGGCTGGCATTGAGACGAGCGGCATGACGACCAGCACTTCGGCCGTGGGCGTGGCGATCGGTGTCGTCAAGTCGCTCGTGAGCTACCACCGCGCCGACGACGGCTCGCAGTCCGCATGGCTGAACGCTCAGTGAGGTGACCTATGGCCGACGTTGATGTCGCCGGCGACCTGCCGTCGCTGGATACCCTCAACCTGACGACCTCCGCGATTACGGTCAAGGTGCCCGCACGCGCTCGCGCCGCGTACGTGATCGAGGCTGTGTCGGGGCTGCAGTACAGCTTTGACGGCACCACGTACGCCGACGCGCCAAACGCGGCCGGGTTCCTGGTTTGGTCCCGAGCTCGCGCAAGTGAGTCTGCGACGACCTTCTACCTACGGCTCGCGAGCGGCACCGCTACCGCTCGGCTCGACACCCGCGATCACCTCTGATGCCGCCGCGTCTCTTCTTGCCGGGCGGCGGCGCTGAAGCTGTCACGCAGCCCACCTTGTCGGTGGCTGGCCGTGTCGACGGCGAAGCCTACACGGTCACAGCCGGGTCGAGGTCGTTGTCTATCACGGCGCAGTCGGGGGCCACGCTCCTGACGACTGTGGAGCAGGCGAGCACCGGGGCATCGGTCGCAGTCACGGGCGCCGACACCACCACGCCGTCGTGGACGGCTCCGGCTGGCACCACGGTAGGCGAGGCGTGCAACGTGCTGACCGTCGCGACGCTCGCCGGCTTGACGTCGCATGTGGGCTTCACCGAGTACACGGCGGGTAGCGGCGGCGGTGGCGGTGGCGGTGGCGGTGGCGGATCGTGGTCTACCCTACTGGACTTGGATCTCAGCTCGGTCACCAGCGCCGGACCCTACACGAGCGGCACCAATACGTTGACCATCGGAACCGACACCATCGACCTTACGGTCACACGGTTTTCTGGCGCCACTGGGTCAGTGACGCCGACAAACGGCACGGGCTTGGTGTTTTCGGCCAACGGGCCTGGGACGCTGACCGCTGCGCTAGACTTCGTGGCGCAGCTTGCGCAGTGGGGCCGGGCGGCCGTGTCGCAGTACGTACACGCAGTCCACATCGTGTGCGATTCAGTCGCCATGCCGTCCGTGTCAGACAGCATCATGGGCGGGCTGTCGACGAACACCACCCACAATAGCGGTGACTCGCGTGTTTTCTACACCACTGCGGACGGCAGCGGTCCCACCACGGAACGATGGCGAACCCGGAACAACACCAATAACTCCGCAGACATCGCGACGGGACAGACGGCGCGGACTGCCCGTGTCATCACGGCTATCGTCATCGGCGGGGCTATCGTCGAGGTCATGGACACGGCAGGGACGACGCTACCGACTCCTGCGCCGGGCGGGGCGTCCACCTACACAGTCGGCGCGGACGCGGTAGGCCAGCTCGATTCGACGCCGCAATACCTGAACTGCTATTGCGTGCTCAATGTCGCGTTTGGGACGAGCTTGACGGTTACCCGGCTGGCAGTCCAGCGCTACGAATAGGAGGCACCATGCGCATCCGTGACGTATCGACGACCACCGACGGCCCGACCGGACACACGGTTCGGCGGCTACAGGTCGACATCCCGTTGGATCGCCCCATCATGCAGCGCGTGGATGACGGAGAATATCAGCTCGTCATCGCAGGACTACCGGTGCCAGCCCAGGCGGCAGACGCCGTGCTCGCAGACATCCGCGGGCGGGTGGCGCTGGGCTCATCCACCCCCGTCACCGCCGAGCATATGCGCACACTGAGGTTTGATGACGCGTTGTTGTCGCTGGCAATGGCGGTCGAGGTGGACCCGTGACCGAGCCGCTGCACATCGCCGTGATCCCTGGCCACGGCATGCGCGGGGGTCGCTGGGATCCTGGGGCCACCTTCGACGGGCACGAGGAAGCGACCGTAGTGCGTCGGCTGGCTCGCTACCTGTTCCACCTTGCACCCGGCCGCGTCACCATCTGCGACCAGGTGGAGCGCGGGCGCCGCAGCTACTCTTCGCGGCGGGCTGCTGCCGGCGCGGCCATCGCGGAGAACGGCGGGCATGGTGTGCTCGTGCACCTGCACTGCAACGCGCTAGGCAGCCAGCCGTCTGGGCGCTATGCGTTCTGCGCGCATGACCCGCGCAGCGAGCTCGGCGCCAGCTACGCGGCCCGCTGGCAGCGATCGGCGCGCGAGCACTACCCGCGCGATCTCTTCCGCGACCGCGACCTGCGTGTCGTGTCGGCCGGCGATGACTGGCCCCGTGTACGCGCAGTGCTCCGACGCACCTACAGCGAGACGCCCGCGGGCGTGGCGGCGGTGCTGGTCGAGCTCGGCTTCATCGACAACCCGTCGCACGGCCCGCTGTGGGTCGGCGATGGGGTCGACATGTTGGCCCGCACGCTCGCCGATGCGTGGCTGTAGGAGGTACCATGGCCCGACACCGCCACCCCGTTGCCCGCTTCATTCTCGCTTGTGCGCAAGGCAAGGAAGACGCCGCCGTGCGGCTGCTTGACGAGCTGACCAACTGGCACGGCTTCGCCGAGCTCGCCGCCGACGCCGTGGGCCGCCCCGTGGTGCGTGCCATGATCGGCGCCATGGCGAACGGCCGCGCGCAGCTCGCCGACGGCCTCGAAGAGGTGGTCGCCGCGCTGCGCAAGAGCGCGTGATCGCAATGCCTGGCGACGCGCATTCGATGGCAGACCCGCCGGGGCACCCCGTCGAGCATGACTGGCCCGGCGTGGGCGAAGCTACCGGCCCCGTCGGCGTGCTGCTGTCGCTGGTGCTGATTCTTGACCGCATGGGGCTATTGCGCCGTCGGCCGAAGTCCGAGCAAGATGACACAGCAGCGAAGACGGCCGCGGCGGCGAAGACGGCGGCAGCAGTCGAGCAGGCGAAAGCGCTTGCGGAGGTGAAAAAGGATGTCGAACACCTACTCGCCCGGGCCGAAGAGGACCGCGCCGAACAGCGCCGACACCGGCGCGACGTCGCTCGGATCCTCACCGGCCTGCAAACAAAGATCGCCCGCGAGCTCGACAACACGCCGGACTGATGCCGTTCGCCTGGTAGGGGTCTGCGCGCTGCTGTCGGCGGCCGTGGTCGAGCTGGAGGCCGTTGGTTCGGCGTCCGAGCAGCGGCCCGTCGGCTTCCGTGGTGGGGTGCACTGATGGGATCGCGCGTTCCCGATGCTGGTGTCGATCTGCTCGCAGGCGGTCTTCGGCTGTGGGTAGGGTGCGAGCTGCCCACCATCGGCCCCGGCTACCACGTCGCCGCCAGAAGCGACGAGCTGATCACGCTCGACGACTGGAGCGCGATCAAAGCCGCGCTGCGGCAGCATAGCGTGCCGGCCGTGGTCGCCGCGATCAACGCGAGCCCCGCGCAACCGTGGTGGTCGCGAGCTGTGCCGGTGCTGCGGCACGCATGGCAGGCGCAGACGGCCGCGGTGACACTGTGGCAGGCGCCCGGCGTGCTCGTGCCTACTCAGTGGGTCGGGCCGTCGCCAGTCTGGCAGCCATGACTCGAGATGCCCCGGCGATCTGCCCCGCAATCCAGCCGAGCCGCAGCAGAGCCAACGCCACACGAGCGCGGCGGCCGACGCATTTAGGCCCCTCCACCGCGGCGACGGCGGCCACCTGGTAGACCTCACAGGCGGCATACATGGCCCGCATTTGCCCGCGATACTCGGGCGGCAGGTCGTCGGCGTCGCGGTCGCCGTGGTGGTCGAGCAACGGCCACAGCAGGCCGGCTAATCTCGTCTTGGCTTCCATGTCGCGCTCCCGGGATACACGACGCCCCCGGGTGCAGGTGTGCACCGAAGGGCGGGTCGCCGCAACCCGGGGGCGGTAGTGGCTGCTGCAGTGTAGCGCGGCCGATCATTCCAGGTACGTGCCGTGCTCTTCCGCGTGCATGATCATCGCCCGGCCGGCCGCCGTCGCCCGCACCCGGTCGAACCGTGGCTCGGGCCCGTATTCGAGGAGGCCATAGTGCCGCAGGATGGCGAGGCAGCGGCGGCTCGTGCGGCGGGTAATGTGCAGCTTCGTCGCCGCGGCGTGCCTGTCGTGCCAATCCGTGTCGCTCTTCTTCGCGAGCCAGTGCAGGACGTCGATCGCTGACACCGAAATGCTTCTCGTTTGCTTCATGGTCGATCCTCTCGACTGATGGGGAGGGGTGCCTACCCGCACGCGGCTGGATTCCACTGCGCAGCCGATAGGGGTCGCCGTGCGACCCGTGAGGGTGAAGCGCACGGGTAGGCGTAAACGGTGCAAGGTCAGATCAGCGCCCGGCCGGCGTCCGTGAGCTCTTCGCCACGGAGTAGGCCACGACGCCGCAGGCCGGCGAGTGTCGGCGCCCGGACGGCGGCTATCTCTCCGCTGGCGATGGCCCGCAGACCGGCCACCATGGCGGGCGATGGGGTGGGATCGTACCGACTTGATCGGCTCGACCGGATCTCGGCGCGGATGGCCTGGCGGGCTCGGAGCGACGAGATCAGACAGCCGGCCTCACCCGCTGTCATCGACCGCAGATCGCGAGCAACCCGCAGCGAGCGCAAGAGCCTGCACTGTGCATCCGAAGCGGGCTTCGAGCGCCACGGCGCCGACCAGTCCGACACGCGGCCCCCCTCTCGCATGATCCAAGACCGCCCCGTCGTGCGGGCCTGCAGCAGATCGCGAGATGCGAAGACGCGCCGCGCGGTCGGCTTGCCCCGTCGGGGGAGGCGGCAGCCCCACACAGACCACTCACCGCTTGCCAGCTGGCGCACGATACAGACGAGTGAGACGTCGCCGGCCGTCTTCGCTTCCGCCGACCAGATGCCACCGTCGAGGTACCAGCCGACGGCACGGTCGGCGCGGTCGCCCGGCAGTAGCTCAAGCCGGTATTCGGTCACCCCGGCGACCTGCAGGTCGACCGCGACTTCTTCGGCTTCATCTTCCGTCGCGAGCCGCAGCTCGGGGCGGCCGTGCGTGCGGTCTCCATGCTTCGGCCACCGCACCACGGTGCGGATCCCCTCGACTTCGACCACGGCACCGGTACCGAGGGCGTCGACGCGGTGCTGCACCAGGTCGCCGAGCTCGAAGGGGCGCTGCTGTCGGCTGGCAAGCGGGCCGCTCGGGTCGGTCATGTCGGCTTCGACGTCGAGCCGCAAGTCGACACCATCGTCGGCGAAGTCCAGCACCAGACAGTCGGTCTTGCCGATCTCGGGACACAAGCGCAGCCCGCGGCCGACCATTTGCACCGCGATCACCATCGACCGGGTGGGCCGAGCGCGCAGCAGTGCCGAGCACCGCGGGGCATTGAACCCCTCGAAGAGCAAGTCGCGCGACACGAGCACCTGCACACGGCCGGCCGTGAAGCCGTCGATCAACCGCTCGCGCTCGATGGTTGGCATGTCGCCCCACACGGCGTGCGCGTCGACACCCTCTTCGCGCATGGCTTCGGCAAGGTGCTGCGCGTGGGCCACATCTACAGCAAAGGCAAGAGCCTGCCGATCGGCCGAATGCTCGAGGTACTTCTGCGCGATCAGCCGATTGCGCTCGGGCGTGTCGACGGCCGCGGCGAGCTCGCTTTCGTCATAGTCGCCGCCGCTGGTCACCCGCACGTCTGCGACCGAAAGGTGCGTCTCGATCTTGATCGCCCGCGGTGGCACGAGCACCCCGTCGGCGATGGCTTCGCAGATCCCGTAGCTGTAGACCAACATCTCGAAGACCGACCCGATCCCGACAGTGCCGCCGTTGCCGTCGGAGCGAAACCCGGTAGCGGTGCAGCCGATGTGCAGCACCTTGTCGCGACGGCCACCCGCGGCGCGCTGGGCCGCTTCGATGGCCTCGAAGGTGCGCACGTACGTCGGCGCCGTGGCGTGGTGGCATTCGTCCGTGATCACCAGGTCGAAAGGCGGAATTCCATCGAGCCGCGACTGCAGGGACGGGACGGACGCCACGACGACACGTGCAAGAATCTGATTCCGCGCCCCCTGGACGATCCCAACGTCTTCGTATAGCTCGCGAATCCGGGCCGTCAGGTCTTCGACGAGCTCGCGGCGGTGCACGCGCACCATGACCCGCCAACCAGCGCGGGCACACTTGACCGCGAATCCGGCCAGCCATGACCCCTTGCCCGTGCCCGTGGCCGACTCGACAACCATCGACCAGCAGCCGGCCCGAACGGCCTCGCGGACCGCGTTTGTCGCCTCAATCTGCCATTTCCGCGGGCTCTTGCCCGGTGGCATCGGAATCAAAGTGCACCACCCTTAGCCACACGCAGCAGCGCCCGCGCCATGTGCACTGCGTCGTGGAGACCATCCGACGGCACCGTGCAGCCGGGCGGGATCTCGCGGAATGGCGGGAGTGTGCCCCGCTCGACGTTCTGCAAATTGAACCGTCGAACCTCCGCTTTCCGGCCCGCACGCCCGCGGGTGCGCCGTCGAAGGCCAGCTCGTCGATCGACCCGCTGGGCATCCCACACCAGCACGCGACGACCGGCGATGGTCGACGCCGCGTTCTTCCACGTGGTGACGTCGGCGACGACCTTCGCAAGCCTGGCCGCCCCCTCTTGCTTCGCGGCCCACTTGCCGGGCTCTTCGATGACGGCCCACACTTCCGACGTGGCGACGAGCGGTCCCATGTCTTCGAGCAGACCTTCGAGCACCGCGGCGGCCGTCTGGAAGGGCAGCGCGCCCGACTGCACGCCGCTGTAGTAGCCGCCCGTCCCATGGGCGGACCGGTGCGCGAGCCGCCGCGGGGCGTCGCAGAGTGCCACAGCCGCCCCGGTAACGCCGGGGTCGACGGCTATGGCGATGATGTTTCGGTGCATGGTGAGACCTCCGGCCGGAAGGCTACCGCGAGCCGTCGAAGGTAGCAACCCAAAAAAAACCGTTTGCCAACGCTCGCTAAACCAGTGTAGACCAGAGCGGAACCCGAACGGAGGGCACACCATGACACCCCGACAGCGAGCCCGCGTGAACGCGGCCCGCCTCTTCGCAACATCGATCGTCGATCTGGTCGCCCGGCTCGATGGCGAACACGCCGACCGAATGCGCTACGCCGCCGAGGAGGTGTGCTTCGCCGATCTGCAGGCCGAGCAATACAGCGACGCGCGTGCCTTGCTGCGCGACGCGCGCAAGCTCGACCCCCGGAGCGAAGCGCTCGACGGCGGCAGCACAAACCCGCACGCCGCTCGTGCGGCTGCTGCCGGCTACCTGGTGGCCGTGTGCGAGGACGACCACCCCCCGGCCACCGCCGCACGTCTGCGGGCCGTGTGCGAAGCACTGGCGATCCTGTGGCCGCATGCGTCGACGGCTGCGCGTGTCGCGCTGCGGGTGGCGGCCGGCGATGGCGCGACGCCATGACCGGACGGCCAGACTGGTACAGCGAGCCGCACCTGATTGGCTTCACCGACCATCTTTCGACCATGTTCGACAGCCCGCTTGCCTTCGACCAGCGCGGCCGACAGCGGGCATCGGGTCAGGACAACGACACAGCAAGCCGCGCCCGTCTGCGGTGCACGCACGCGTTGATCCTCGAAGGCGCGGCGGCTGTGCAGCGGTCCTTCGTCGTGTCTGACGTGACGCGGAACAAGAAGCACGCCGCCTATCAAGCCGTGCTCGCCGATGCCGGCGGCCGCGCCGTGCTCAACCCGCGCGAATGGTCGCCGAGTGGCGGGGGG
>Ga0180437_10003402_pt1 | contig 23741 bp, 21 predicted proteins | sample SS_ome_4_FD_132410 | JGI IMG/M metagenome (GOLD analysis project Ga0180437, IMG submission 132410) | Hypersaline lake sediment archaeal communities from the Salton Sea, California, USA - SS_3_D_1 metaG | ecosystem: Environmental > Aquatic > Non-marine Saline and Alkaline > Hypersaline >... | reverse complement strand
CTGCGGGAGATCAGGTCGAGCTCCTCTTCTGAAGGTGATCCCCTGAACTCGAGAGGATCAATGAACTCCCAGCTGAGCTTTTCCGTGAGTGTTTCGAGCTCTCTCTGCGCACCGCCGGACCAGCCGTAGGAACCGAAACGGAACACCTTCTTATGCAGCACTTTTTTCCTCGCCAGGTCGTCGATCACGTGCGCAAGAGGAGGGAACATCCTGTATTCATAGGTCGGCATTCCGAGGATCAGCCCAGTGGACTTCCAGGCTGATGACAGTATGAAGGACACATGATCTTCAGGCACACGGTACGAACTGACTCTGACTCCCTCTCTCCGAGCTCCTTCCAACGCATATTTCACCGCCTGCTCGGTGTTTCCGTACATACTCCCCCAGATGAGCGTGATCTCCGGCTCTGCCGGGCCCTTCATGTACCTGGCAAACCGTTCGTAGAGCTCCACGATCCTATCTGGATTTTTTCGCCATACAAGACCGTGGGCAGGCGCGAGAATTCGATAATCAAGCTCCCGAACTTTTTTTACAGCCCGCTCCACAAACACGGAGAAAGAAGCAATGATGTTCGCGAAATACCGGAGTGCTTCTTCCTCGAAGAAACGGAGCTTCTCTTCTGAAATCTGCTCGTCAAAGGGCTCTTCTGTGGTGCTGCCAAAGGAACCGAAGGCGTCCCCGCTGAAAAGAGTTTTGGTATCCTCTTCGAGGGTGACCATTGTTTCAGGCCAGTGGACGTTCGGTGTCTCTTCGAACCGGAGCAGCTTGCCATTCCCAAGAGGGATCACTTCACCCGAATGAACAGGCCTCAAATTCCCGGTGATGCCGAAAAAGCTCTTCGCCATCTCTATTCCCTTCTCTGTGGCAAGAATTTCGAAATCCGGCTTTATTCTCCGGAGGGTGTGAAGCCAGCCGGTATGGTCCGGCTCCAGGTGGTTTAATACTGCATACCCGATCTGATCCATGGAGATACCAAGCGCATCGAGCTGAGAATAAAACGTCTCCGGCACGCCGTCCCACCCGCATACCCCGTCGATAAGGGCGGTCTTCTCACCCCGAACAATGTAGGAGTTCATCGTCATACCGTAAGGAATTGGCCAGATTCCTTCGAAGAGAACCGATTTCGGGACATCCGCAGCAAGCCGAAAAATTCCATCTGCAATCATTATTGGATTCATACTCCATTCCCTTCATTCATTCTATTTATAATACTAATATTATATGATTTGTTATAAATTTCAACCATTCTGTATACACCGACCAAAGCACTGAACCTCGCATTTTCCATATGCCACTTCGCTTCCACGTTTTTTCCCCCTTGCCGATCGCCCCATAAACGTACATTGTCCAGTCATGAGAATTTTTTCCAATATTGTTGATCCAGGTCAAGGACGCATCCGAGGGTTCGGATTAAATAATAGATTGAAACAAGAAGGAGGGCGTTATGCGAAAGATGATGCCAATCGGACCTCTCATGATCGAGCACCGGCTCATCGAAAGGATGATCAGAGTGATCGGGGAGAATATGAAGAAGATCGAGACCGAAGAGCGCGTAGAACGGAGTTTTATTGAAACCGTTGTCGACTTCATCCGCACCTATGCGGACCGCTGTCACCACGGAAAGGAAGAGGACATTCTCTTCCGCGAACTGAAGAAAAAGAATATCTCAGCCGAACACACCAAGATCATGGAGGAGCTGATCCAAGAACACGTGTGGGGAAGAAATACCACCGGTGCGCTCGTCTCTGCCCACAGAAAGTATCTGGGAGGGGATGCAAGTCAGCTCCCAGAAATCATCTCACTGCTCGCACATCTCGTCGACTTTTACCCCAGGCACATCGAAAAGGAGGACAGGCACTTTTTCCTCCCTGTCATGGAGTACTTCAGCCAGGAGGAGAGGGATGGGTTGCTCCGGGAGGGGTTTGAGTTCGACCAGAAGCTCATCCATGAGAAGTACAAAGGCGTTGTGGAATCCGAAGAAAAAGGCTTGGCTCTCTAAGACACGAATCTCCAGTACCCCGGACACACAATCTATGGCACGGTATGCCAGACCACTCTTGCGCTTTTTTCAGAATCCCCTTTCCGCAGGAGAATTTCGGCTTATGGTTAAAGAATGAGTGATGTGCAATTTTGTGAATTCGCACAGGCAGGAGGAAGAGGATGGAAGAAATACATCTGACGACGCCCAATGGTGAGCGCATAATTCTGAGTGCATCCACACTTGAACGATTCGCCTCGAGAATCCGTGGAGAGCTCATACCACCGGGGAATGGAAGCTACGAAGAGGCCCGGAAACTCTGGAACGGGATGATCGACAAAAGACCCGGACTGATCGTGCGCTGCTCCGGCGCTTCCGACGTCATCCACTCGATCAACTTCGCCAGGGATAAAAACATCCTCTTTACGGTGCGGAGCGGAGGCCACAATGTTGCAGGGCTTGCCTCGATAGATGACGGCATGGTGATCGACCTTTCGAAAATGCGGGGTGTGCAGGTTGATCCTGAAAGACGCAGAGTACAGGTACAGGGAGGGGCGATTCTGGGGGATGTGGACCGCGAGACGCAGCCCTTCGGGCTTGCCGTACCCATCGGTCTTGTGTCTGAAACAGGCATTGCGGGCCTCACCCTGGGGGGCGGGATGGGATGGCTCACCAGAAGCCACGGATTCACCATTGACAATCTGATTGCAGCAGATGTGGTGACTGCCGACGGGAGCTTCAGAAGAGCACAGGGCGATCAGAACGAAGATCTTCTCTGGGCGCTGAAGGGGGGCGGCGGATCCTTCGGTGTTGTCACACAGTTCACATACCAGGCTCACGAGGTCGGACCAGACATCTGGTTCGCCGGTCCCATGTACCCGCTCGAGAAGGCCGAGAAGATCCTCACAGAGCTTCTGGAGTTCATGGCAACGGCGCCTGAGGAGCTCGGAGTTCTGGCGACCTACTGGTCCATTCCCCGTTCACCGGACATTCCCGAAGAGCTGCACGGGAGACCTGTGGTCATCCTGCTTGCCTGCTACACAGGACCCTTCGAGGCCGGAGAAAGAGCAATACTGCCATTGCGGGAGCTTGACAGGCCGCTTTTCGACCTGAGCGCCCCCATGAAGTTTGACCAGCTGCAGAAATTTCTTGACCCAGACTATCCAGATGGCAGACTCTACTACTGGAAGTCTCTCTACTTTTCAAAACTTGACAGCCGCATCCTTACACAACTGACCGAGCACGCTGCAAAGAGACCTTCTGAGATCAGCTCCATCGACATCTGGTTCCTCGGCGGCGCATCGAGCAGAGTCCATGAGGATGAGACCCCCTTTTCCCACAGAAAGGCGGGCTACATGATCGCACTCGAATCGAACTGGGACCGCCCTGAAGACTCCGAGAGGAATGTCTCCTGGACCAGGGACGTGTTCGATCAGCTGAAACAGTACTCAACCGGCGGTTCGTATTTGAACTTCCCGGGGTTCGCCGATGAGGACGAGGCCTATCTTAAAAACAGTTACGGAAAAAACTTCGAACGGCTCGTCGGAATAAAGAAAAAATACGACCCTGAAAACCTGTTCAGGGGAAACTTCCGAATCGCACAGTGAGCGTTTCCCGTTGACAGAAACCTCCCTTCAGTTTAAAGTACGGATTGACGCACATTTTCAATAGGCGGGCCAGGAGGGTTACAGAAGAGGAGGTGTGGGGTGTCATTTCCCTTTCTACTGCTTCTCGGTGCGTATCTGATCGCAGGAACCACCATTGCAATCCTCGTGCACAGGGCACGGCAGACACAGGAAGAATACTTCATCGGGGGACGAAGGATCGGGGGAGTCGTATCCGCGCTGACCTACGCCGCAACCACCTACTCCGCCTTCATGATGGTCGGTCTGGTTGGGCTTTCCTACGGGACAGGGATCGGGGCACTCGTGTTCGAGCTCTCCTATCTCGCAGGAACTGTGTTCCTTCTCTCTGTATACGGAAAAAAGATATGGAGAATGAGCAGAGAGACCGGTGCGATTTCACCGATGGAACTGTTTACCATGAGATACGGGAGGACCTCAGCCGTTCTGGGCACCGCGGTTTCGATTGTAGCCCTCATACCCTACACCTCAAGCCAGGTGATCGGTCTGGCCCTCGTGTTTCAGAACTTCGGCGGCTTCAATTTTACCGTGGGAGTGAGCTTTGCCGCAGTGATCGTGGCGCTGTGGGCGTTATTGGGAGGTCTCAGGGGGGTTGCGCTCACCGATTCATTTCAGGGCGTGTTCATGCTCGTTGCCGCACTTGCCGGATTTTTCTGGGTCCAGGGAAGATTCCCCGGGATTGAGCTCCAGCAGTTTCCCGGTACGTTCTGGACGCTTCCCAGGTTTGTCAACTTCACCCTTCCCTGGTTTTTCTTTGCGCTCACGAACCCGCAGGTACTCCAGCGCCTCTTCATCCCGAAGGACACGGGTTCTCTTAAAAGGATGATCCTTTACTTCGCCATTTTCGGCCTTCTGTATACCTTGATCGTCACGTTCATTGGCTTTGCTGCACGCGGCGGCGCACAGGCGGGACTGTTCCCTGCGGTGCAGGACAGGGACTCGGTGATCCTCGAGCTGCTTGAGATGATGGGAACCTGGCTTGCGGTTCCCCTTGCCCTGAGCATAATATTCGCCGCTGTTTCCACGGCAAACTCCATCATCCTGACCCTCTCTTCCATGGTGGTCAGGGATCTTTTCAGAGCCAGGGGGAAAGTATGGATGGGAAGGAGCTTCATACTCCTTCTCACCTTCCTGGTGTTCCTCTTCTCTCTCATGCGTCCGAACTACATCGTGGAGCTCGCGGTCGCCTCCTCCTCAATTCTGCTCTGTTTCCTCCCCCTGCTCTTTGGACTGTTTCACTGGAAGTGCGGTGGTCGTTATGCCGCGGTTTTCACCCTGGCAGGCGGAGCGGGCGCTGCCCTCATCCTGCGGGCCGCAGGCGTCCCTCTGAGCTCGGTCTACACGCTCTTTGCAGCCTTTGCCGCATTCTTTGTTGGCGCTCTTTTGGATAGCCGGATAAAAAAAAGTGGCTGAAGCGGGGCAAACACTCTCTTATCTCTCTTTATTCCGATTGATTTCCTCGCTTGAGGGAGTAAATTTGTAGAAAAGGAAAGGGAAAGATCATGGCGGTTCCAAGAGCGCTGAAAAAAATCACCGAAACCGTGTGGGAATTGCCCATCTCATACAAGAGCGGTATGCTCGTGCCTGCCCGCATCTACGCCACAGAAGAGCTCCTTGCAGCGATGGACGAAGGAGTATTCGAGCAGACATCGAATGTCGCAACTCTGCCAGGTATTCAGGGATACTCCTTCTGCATGCCGGACGGGCACTGGGGCTATGGATTTCCCATCGGAGGTGCGGCTGCCTTTGACCCGAAAAAAGGGGTCATTTCACCCGGCGGTATCGGTTTTGATGTGAACTGCGGGATGCGGCTCATCCGTACTGATCTCTCCTATGAGGAGATACAGCCAAAGCTCTCAATCCTCGTGGACAGGCTCTTTGAACGGGTGCCTACTGGTGTCGGAAGCACCGGCTTCGTCCATCTTTCTCAGGACGAGTTCAGGCACGTGGTGGAGCAGGGCGCTCGATGGTGCCTGAAACACGGCTATGGCACAGCAGAGGATCTCAGGCGTACCGAAGAAAATGGGTGCGTGAACGGAGCCGACTCCTCGACGATAAGTGCAAAAGCGGTGGAGAGGGGCTACAAACAGATCGGCACCCTGGGTTCAGGGAACCATTACCTTGAAATACAGGTCGTCAGGGAAGAGAACATCTTCGACAGGACGCTCGCCGAGGCTCTGGGCATCAGCTTCCCGGGACAGGTCGTGGTCATGTTTCACTGCGGGAGCAGAGGGTTCGGGCACCAGGTTGCAACCGATTACCTCAAGCTCTTCCTCGCAAAAGCAGAGAAGCATCGCATTGCACTCCCTGACCGGGAGCTTGCGAGCGCTCCCTTCCAGTCAAAAGAGGGCCAGGACTACTTCTCCGCAATGAAGTGCGCGATCAACATGTCCTTCGTGAACAGGCAGGTGATCCTTCACAGAATACGGGAAGTATTTTCCGAAGTATTCCATCGGGACCCCTTTGATCTCGGGCTCCATCAGGTGTACGATGTTTCACACAACACGGCGAAACTGGAAAAACACGAAATCGGCGGAAAAACAAGGGAGCTTTTGATTCATCGTAAGGGCGCAACCCGTGCATTCCCTCCCGGACATTCCGAGCTTCCTGATATCTACCATTCCACAGGGCAGCCTGTGATCATCGGAGGGAGCATGGAAACAGGCTCCTACCTCCTCACAGGTGTTGAAGGCGGAAGCCAGACATTCTTTACCACGGCGCACGGGAGCGGGCGAACCATGAGCAGGCGCCAGGCAAAAAAACAGTTCCAGGGAAAAGCGCTCATCCACGACATGGCCCAGAAGGGCATCTATATCCGGGCCGCTTCACTCTCAGGGCTTGCCGAGGAGGCAGGGAAGGCGTACAAGAACATCGACTCAGTTGTTCAGGCAACAGAGAAGGCTGGCATCAGCAGGCGGGTTGTCCGCTTCATCCCGGTTGGGAACATCAAGGGGTGAGGGAGGCCTAAGCCCTGCGGCTGGGGAACGCTCACAGATACCATCTTTCCCCAGGTGCGTATCCACAGAGAGGTTGCACAATCCATGACCTATCAGTACCTGGATGATTTCTCCATCGCAGACGTGGCTTTCACCGCAGAGGGAAAGAGTCTTGAGGAACTTTTTCAAGAAGCAGGTGACGCCACCATGAACACGATGGTGGAAAACCTCGGTGAAATCAGGGAGAATACGAAAAAGCGCTGTACCCTCTTTTCCAGATCCATAGAGATGCTCCTCTTCGATCTCCTTCAGGAGTTGATATTCTACAAAGATGCAGAACAGCTCCTGCTCCGTGTGAAAAACCCCACCGTTGAGAAAACCGGTGAGGGTTTCACGCTGCGCTGCACGCTCTCGGGTGAACGGATCGATTCCGAAAGGCACACCCTCATTGTGGACGTGAAAGCAGTAACCCTCTCCCATTTCTCCGTTGAGGAGACAGCCAAAGGCTACCGGGCGACCGTGGTGCTTGACGTCTGAAGCCGCCTTGCGGCAAACCCGGTATATTCTCTCTACCCCCTATTCCCATTCAACGCTATAGTGTATCCTGAACGTGAATTACACACATGCGTACTGGTGAAGAAAATGGCGATTGTCGGAATACCGAAAGAGAGCTATCCGGGTGAGAACAGGGTTGCCCTTGTGCCATCCCATGTGGGAGATCTCAGGAACGCAGGGCTCAGTGTATACATCGAGTGCGGAGCGGGAGAGAACGCCGGATATCCTGACGCTTCCTATATGGAACGGGGGGCAGATCTGATCTCGAGCAGGGAAAAGCTGTTCAGCGAAGCAGATGTCCTGCTTCAGGTGCGGGGGAAAAGCGCAAACCCGCAGTGAGGGTACCTGGACCTGGAAACCATGAAGAAGGGCCAGATCCTCATCGGTCTGCTCGATCCCGACTTCGCACCCCAGTGCCTCAGCATACTGCAAAAAAGGGCCCTCACCTCCTTTGCACTCGAGCTCATGCCACGCATCACCCGCGCGCAGAGCATGGATGTGCTCTCCTCCGTGGCCTCGATCTCTGGGTACAAGGCGGCGCTTCTGGCAGCGGAAAAACTCCTCAGGATGTTTCCCATGATGATGACCGCAACGGGAACGATTGTCCCGGAACACCCATTTCAGGAATGCCCATCATAGAGGTAGACCGGGCGAAAACCGTGGTGGTGATAAAGAGAAGTCTCAGCACGGGTCTTGCGGGAATTCCAAACCCTCTCTTTACCGCTGACAACACGCTCAAGCTCTTCGACGACGTGCAGAAGATGGTGCAGGAGCTCATCGATGCATACAGAGAAGCATGAGATAGCTGGGACCGGGTCTCTCATTACCCAACGAAGGCTTTTTCGTCGGTCCGTGTACAGAAACCCGGAAGGTGCAGCGCTCGTCATACGCCACGCTTCATCGCTCACTGCTCTGGCGGGCAAGATTCAAGAGCCCACCAGCCAGAAGTATCCTCCGCTGCCGGTCTGAGACCTCCAGCCTGGTCTTGATCTCAACTCCCCGTACGAGAACCCCTAACTGTTTCTCACCTCTTTCCAGCGCGCTTCTGATACCCTGGATCCGAATCCTGTCCCCCTGAGCGATCCTTACGTAATCGCCGGGGTCATCAAAGGTGAGCGGAACAATCCCGAAGTTGATCAGGTTCGCTCTGTGGATTCTGGCAAAGCTCTTTGCGATCTTTACCCTGATCCCAAGGTAGCGAGGCGCCAGAGCAGCGTGCTCACGGGAGGAGCCCTGTCCGTAGTTTTCACCTCCGACTATGACGCCCCCCTTCTTCTCCATCGCTCGTTTGGAAAAACCCTGATCCACCATGTCGTAGACGAACTCGCTGATGGCGGGAATATTGCTCCGAAAGGGCAGGACCCTGTTCCCTGCAGGCATGATGGTATCCGTGCTGATGTTGTCCCCCACCTTGAGGAGCACTTCCCCTTCGAGACCTTCTCCGAGCGGTTCGAATAGGGGGAACGGCTTGATGTTGGGGCCTCTGATGATTTGAACCTTCTCTGGGTCATCGGAAGGCGAGATGAACCAGTCAGCGTTGAACAGGTATTTCTCGGGGTATCTGACCGTGGGGTATAATCCGGTTGTGCGAGGGTCTGTGATTCTGCCGCGCAGTGCCGAAGCAGCAGCGGTCTCCGGAGAGCACAGGTACACCGCATCGTCCTTTGTCCCGCTCCTTCCCTTGAAGTTTCTGGGGAAGGTGCGCAGAGAATTGGTTCCGGTGGCGGGTGCCTGCCCCATCCCGATGCAGCCGAGACAGCCGGGCTGATGGATCCGTGCCCCCGCTTCGATGAGCTCCCTGAGCCCGCCCATGTGCAGCAGGTTCTCGAGCGTCTGCCTGCTCCCCGGATTTATCTCGAAGCTCACCGAGGGATGCTTCATCTTTCCTCCCACCATCCCTGCGGCAACCATCAGGTCGTAGTACCCCCCGTTGCAGGAGGAGCCGATGATCACCTGCTGGACCTCGATGTTTCCGAGCTCCCGGGCAGGCCTCACATTGTCGGGGCTGCTCGGACAGGCAACAAGCGGTTCTATGGTTGAAAGGTTGATCTCGGTCACCTCATCGAAGGCCGCATCCGGGTCGATCTTCAATGGCAGCCATACATTTTCCCTTCCGTTCATCCTCAGGTAACGCCTCGTAATCTCGTCTGAGGGAAATACCGCTGCGGTGAAGCCTGCATCCACCGCCATATTGGCCACAGTGGCCCGCGCTGCCATGTCCAGGTTGTTCACCCCGGGTCCGAAGAACTCCATCACCTTTCCGATTCCCGCTTTTACGCTGAAGCGGCGAAGGATTTCTAGAATGAGGTCCTTGCCGGATACGAAGGGAGGGAGCGCTCCGCGAAGGAGGAATCCCCACACCGCGGGTGTGTTGATATAGTAGGGCTTCCCCGCCATGGCCATGGCGACTTCCACTCCGCCAGCCCCCATCGCAAGCATCCCCAGGCATCCTCCTGTGGTGGTGTGGCTGTCAGACCCGAGGAGGAGCTTCCCCGGTGCACCGAATCGCTGGCGGTGCACGTGATGAGAGACCCCGTTGCCAGCCTGCGAGAGTATGACCCCGAACTTGGAAGCGCAGCTTTCCAGGAATCGGTGGTCGTCCGCGTTCCGAAAATCGGTCTGGATGATGTTGTGGTCGATGTAGCTCACCGCGCACTCGACCTGCACCCGGGGAATTCCGAGGGACTCGAACTCGAGGTACACCATGGTGCCGGTGGCATCCTGGGTCAGAGTCTGATCCACCCTGAGACCGATCTCCTCTCCCCGAACTATGGAGCCTTCCAGCAGATGATCCCGAAGGATCTTTTCTGTCACCGTTCCTTTCATGTGCCCCTCCTCCTCTCGCTCGTATCTTTACTTATCACTATAATCCCGCACGAAGCCGTTGGGGAGAGGGAAATGAAACAAGGGATTGGAAGTTTCTGTTTCCCTCAGGTGCAATACATGCTACAATGACTGCAGTCTGAGAACAGGAGAGTGAAATGAGCCGCAGGAGTCTCGCATTTTTTCTTTTTGCAGTGTCTTTTTTTCTTGGAATTCTCGCCCTTTCGAAACCCGCCTCAGCCGAAAATATCAGGATCATCACCCCCTACCTTGGGTCGATCCGAAACGTCTATGAGAACGAGGAGTATCTACTCGACCTTGAGGACTCTGAGCTTCTCAAGGGCATCTATGTGCAGTGGATCAACACCCAGCGGTTCCAGTGGAACCTGTTCGTGTACCAGTCCTCTGACATCAACTACGCCACCCTCTGGGGAGGACACTTCATTTTCGACTACTACTTCGGTGTCAGGGGAAGGGCGAAGTATGTGGCGGGTACAGGAATCGAGTTCATACGCATCGACATGGACGCAGGGAGCAAGATATCTCCCCTCAGCGACTTTCGCCTCGAAAACACCATACTCATTCCCTATTTCAGGTTCGGCAGATATTTCCCGGTGGGCAAGATGGATCCCAAGGGGGGTACCTCTGTGACGCTCCTTCCCTGGATTGGGATACAGCCTGAATTCGTTCGGGGAGACATATCCTTCAATTTCGGAGGGCCGTTTCCGCCTCCGGTTGACGAAAAAATTGAGGAGGATGAGCTCTATGCCATCGCCGGCCTGAACGCACGTGCAGTGCTGTATCATTTCATCGAGCTCGAGGCAAAATATCACGGCACCTTCAACACTGCTGACTACTTTTCCACTGTCTCTGCAATGATGAACCTCTACGCGAGCAGGCGTGTGGGCCTCTCCTACCGGTTCAAATTCATGGAAATGAGTTCAGGCTCTAACACCTACCACATGGGAGGAATCGCATTCCTGTTCTGACCTCAGGAACCCTGTCAAACAGGCAGGTCACGGGGTGGTTTTTTCCGGTGGATGGTATTTCATGCAGTGGATAGGAATTTCTATTCCCTGCTCCTCCATCCAGGCTTTCAGGTCCTCCTTCAGCTCGTCCTGGTCATAGCCGAGGCAGATGAGCTCCGGTTTAACCCTGCGGATGATCTCGTAGGTTCCTGGTTTTTGATCGCTCAGACAGGCTCTGCTCACGAGGCCGCTGTCCAAAAGCCTCCTCAAACGGGCTCCCTCAGGGTTGAGCGGCGTTTTCCCCTTCCAATTTTTTACGAAAGCATCTCTTGAGACAGAAGCGATGAGCATATCCCCCATCCGGGAAGCCTGCTCGAGAAAGCTGACATGCCCTTCATGCAACAGGTCAAAGGTCCCAAACACGAGTACTTTTTTCATCGTGTGGTCTGTGAGCTCGATCCGGTGATGAGTTCGTAGTACTCCCCTTTCGCACGCGTGTTCCTGGAAACCGGTCTCTCAGTTTCTCTTTCTTCCTGAGGGTGAGACCAGTTTCTGAGGCCGGCATCGAGGAGGACCTTAATCGCCTTGGACTTGGATTCTATGTGGTTTTTCCTCTGGAACTCCTCGAGGAGCCCTTCGATTTCAGAGCTTCCGTAAAAGCTGTACGTCTTCGTTCCTTTGCTCATATGCTTCTCCGGGCATTGATACTACTATATCGGATCATCTCGGAAAGGGTTTTAGCATAATTCCCAACCATACACCTTCAGAAACCCCTATGATTCATCACATTCTTCCTATGGTTCCCTGACCTGGTTCTGATTGATGAACCTTTAAGCAGCCCTGTGATCCAGCCCATTGTGTTTCTGGTTCCTGTACCTCGCCAGTCCGCCGAAGATCGACTTGTTGAACTCCTGGATTTTCTCCAGATTGCTGTAATATTCGGACTCTGACACCAGTCTGAAAGGATCCCATTCCTTTTTTTCAAAAGAATTCATGGCATCTTCCTACATATTTATCTTATAATAATAGTAACATTCATACAAATATTATAATTTTCCATCAGCCGGTCAACCTTTTTCTGAAAAATATGTTTTACTTTTTCCTGTGTGTGTGGTATCATATGAAAGCAGATAAAAAAGCGGGAATAGCTCAGTGGTAGAGCGCCACCTTGCCAAGGTGGATGTCGCGGGTTCAAGCCCCGTTTCCCGCTCATTTTTTCCCCACCACTCTTCAATCCACCTCTATAAAAGCCGTTTCAGAAGCGTGCGCGTAATTGTGTGTTTATTTTTCTCGACAAATTCGTTATCTTATTCATAATCTCTTGAGACGGAGAAATCTGGAAAAACATTGGAGAAGGGGTGTCATGCAGCTCCAAAAGGAAGTGAAAAAAGAGCCGAACGCAAAGATACGCCTCAACGTGACTATCGGTAAAAGTTCTGTGAGCGAGGCACGCGAAGATATCATACGGAATTTTGAAACGAATGCAAAAATTCCCGGGTTCAGAAAGGGGAAAGTGCCGAGGAATGTCATCGTGTCGCGTTTTGAAAGCAGTATAAAAAATGAAACCATCAGCGCGCTTCTCTCTCAGTCCTTAGAGCAAGTACTGAAGGAGGAGGAGTTCAAGCCCATCTCCGATCCTGTCGTCACGGAAATCGGTGATCTTATCGCGGAAGAGGATTTTTCCTACAAGGCAGAGTTTGACGTAATGCCTGAGGTGATGCTACCGGAATACAGAGGTGTCGCTTCAGAGAAATATATATACACCGTTGGAAATGACATGGTGAACAGGGAGTTGGAATCCCTTCGAGAGCGTTTTGCGACACTCGAGAGTGTTGACAGACCAGCAAAAATAGGTGATTACGTGCTTATGGACTATGCAGAGCTTGACCCGAATGGGAAAACCAGAAACTCGAAAAAAAATCAGACCATCTTTCTTGACGACAAGGATGACCAGCTCGCGAATCAGCTCGTGGGCCTGAAAAAAGACGATGAGAAGGACATTACAATCACCCAGCGCTACTCCGAAGAAGGAGAGGAAAAGGAATACACCACAGAGCTCAAGGTGAATGTGCACGATGTCAAAGAAAAAGCGCTTCCAGATCTAAACGATGATTTTGCCAAGGACATAAGCGATGCAGAAAATCTACAGGAGCTGAAAAAGAAAGTGAAAGAGGAGCTTGAAAAGGAGGCCGAGCGCCTCGCGGAGGAAAAAACAAAAGCCGAGCTTTTGGAAAAAATCATTCAAAAAACTAATCTCGAGCTCCCTGAGTCTTTGATAGGTACAGAGGTCGATCGCCTTCTCTACGAAATCGTTTCTGCATATAGAATCGACTTGAAAAAGCTTCAGAAAAACGAGGCGCAGTTCGCAGAGTATCAGGAAAAACTAAAGCCCAGGGCAATGAGAAACTTGAAACAGGAGATGGTACTCAGTGAAATCGCCAGGAAGGAAAATATCAAGCTTGCGGAAGAGGAGCTTGATGAGGAGATACGTGCATATGCGCAGAGAAATAAAAAGAGTTTCGATGCGGTCAAAAACAACATGGCTGAGAACAAATCCATCGATAGCCTCCGATACCGTCTGAGACTGAATAAAGCTTTGGAATTTCTTTACAAAAATGCACGTCTTGAAAAGGTGAAAAAACTCAAATATGAACAAGACAGTGAAGGAGGGAACGCATAATGGCACTGGTGCCAATGGTAGTTGAACAATCCAGCCGGGGTGAAAGGGCGTACGATATATACAGCCGTCTCCTGAAAGATAGAATCGTATTCATCGACACGGACATCAACGACCTGACGTCGAACCTCATCATTGCACAGCTTCTCTTTCTCGAAGGAGAAGATCCGGATAGAGACATCTTCCTCTACATCAACTGTCCAGGGGGGCTCATAACTGCAGGACTTGCAATTTACGACACCATGCAGTACGTCAGGCCCGATGTGTCAACCATATGCATCGGTCAGGCAGCAAGCATGGCAGCGGTGCTCCTCGCTGCCGGCGCAAAGGGAAAGCGCTACGCACTCCCAAATGCACGGTTGATGATACATCAGCCGCTCGGTGGCGCTCAGGGCCAGGCAACCGATATCGAGATCGCAGCCAAGGAGATTGGCCGGTATCGAGAGCTCATAGAGGACATACTCGTCAAGCACACCGGTCAGAGTAGGGAACGGATTCATCGTGATGCGGACAGGGACTTCTACATGTCTGCGGCGGAAGCGCGGGGCTACGGATTAGTCGACGAGGTGCTGGAACGCCACAAGCCGGTAAAAGAATAACACATGCAACTGCCGGGTTGAAAATTTCTGATTTGCGTGATATAAGAAAGGGTGAGTGTTACTTTTTTCATCTGAGGTCAGTCTTCTCGTAATTCCGATGTACACAAGATCGGTCTTCCGGTCGATATAAATAATGATGTTTTATGAGAATATTTGTGCTATTTTTTGAAGTAGAAAGAGTAGTGGAAAAGGAATGAGCATGGGAAAATACCCGGACATGGATACAAAGATATGCTCTTTCTGTGGAAAGGACCAGAGCAGGGTCAGAAAGATGGTTGCTGGGCCTGGAGGCGTATTCATCTGTGACGAATGTGTCGAACTTTGCACCGATATCATGTTCGGCGATGAAAAGAGAGCGACGTACCTGAATCTGGAGGACCTTCCCAAGCCGAAAAACATCAAAGAGTTTCTCGATCAGTATGTCATCGGCCAGGAGATGGCGAAAAAGATCCTCTCGGTTGCTGTCTACAACCACTACCGGCGAATCGGACACCTGAGAACAAGAACCCAGGACGATGTAGACCTCGAGAAGAGCAACATCCTTCTCATCGGTCCGACCGGGAGCGGAAAGACCCTGCTCGCACAGACCCTCGCGAGAAAGCTTAATGTACCGTTCACCATCGCAGATGCCACAACACTGACTGAGGCAGGGTATGTAGGGGAAGATGTGGAAAACATACTTCTCAAGCTCATACAGAACTCTGGTGACGAAATCGAGAAGGCGGAGCTCGGAATCGTCTACATCGACGAAATAGACAAAATATCCAGGAAGAGTGAAAATCCATCAATCACCCGCGATGTGTCCGGAGAGGGTGTGCAGCAGGCGCTTTTAAAAATCATCGAGGGTGCAGTTGCCTCAGTACCGCCGCAGGGTGGAAGGAAGCATCCCCACCAGGAGATGCTCAAAATTGATACCACCAACATACTGTTCATCTGCGGGGGTGCGTTTGTGGGACTCGACCGGATCGTGGAGCAGCGGGTCTCAAGCAAGACGATTGGATTCGGTGCAGATATAAAAAAGAGAACAGAGAAGAAGTTTGATGAGATTATCACGCATGTGCATCCGGATGACCTCATCAAATTCGGCCTTATTCCCGAATTTGTCGGGCGGCTCCCGGTGATCGCTCCGCTTCACGACCTGGACAAGGATTCGTTGAAACGAATACTGCTCGAGCCAAAAAATGCAATCACGAAGCAGTACAAAAAGGCCTTCGATCTGGAGGGAGTTGAGCTCGAGTTCACCCCTGGAAGCATAGAAGAAATCGCAAATGAAGCACTTAAACGGCATACCGGAGCCAGAGGGTTGCGTTCGATTCTGGAAGGAACTATGCTCAATCTCATGTATGAAATCCCATCAAGAAGCGACGTGACAAAGATCATGATCACGAGTGATGTGATTAAGAAGAAAGTGAACCCTCTCACATTACAGGAACCGGAAAAAAAAGAAGAAAAGTCAGCCTGACACCTCGCCGTGTTCAGGGACTTAATCGGCCAGCCATCCTGATCCGTCGTGACAGGTGGCTGAATTGCGTGTGAAAAGCCGAAAAAATCTATAGAAAATCTATATGAAAGGGAAGGTCTCAAAATGAAAACAGGTGTGAAAGTACTCATCCTCATACTGGCGATCATCCTCATCATCGTCGCGCTCTTCGTGGGAGCTCGCATATGGCTCAACCTCACCTGGTTTGACAAGCTCGGTTTTGTTGAGGTGTACACGAAGATTCTCTTGACGAAAGTGGGTCTCTGGTGGGGCTTTTTTGTGCTGTTTCTGCTCTTTGCCGGCATCAACTTCCTGGTTGCCTACAGGAAGGGCGGCATCGCAAGCATCAAGATCCAGCAGGCAGGGGTCCCGGTGGAGATCAGCAAGAAAGTGGGTATCATCATCGCAATAATCGGTCTTTTCATCCTTGCCCTGATCATGGCAGGGAACGGGACCAGAAGGTGGGAGGTCATTCTCAAATTCCTGAACAGGGCAGACTTTGGGTATGCTGATCCACTCTTCAACAGGGATTTCTCCTTCTATGTATTCACCCTCCCGGTCTTCCTGTTTCTGAAATCCTGGGGCCTTGGAACTCTCATTCTCACCCTTATCGCGGTGGGGTTCCTCTACCTCGTTTCCGGCAAGATTTCTTTTCAGCAGAACAACATCAGCATCACAGATCAGGCAAAAAAGCATCTTATCTTCCTCATCTTTCTCATCGCGGTCATCATCGCGTGGAACTACTGGCTCAAGATCTACCAGCTGCTGTTTTCCAGACGGGGCCTCATATTCGGTGCGGGGTTCACTGATATCAAGGTTTCCTGGCCTGCCTTCTACATCATGATCGCTGTTTCTCTGTTCACCGGGGTGCTTACCCTGATCGGAATGAAGAAGGCGATGTTCAAGCACGCGCTCATCGGATTCGGGGTCTTGATCGGAGCCGCCATAGTGGTCACAGGAATCATCCCTGCAGTGGTGCAGCAGATTTCTGTGCGGCCAAACGAGCTGGTGCGTGAGCTCCCCTACATTAAAAACAATATTGATTATACCCGCAGGGGCTACAACCTGGACATCATAGAACGGGAATCCTTTCCCGTAGCAGACTCCCTCACCGCAGCCGACTTCACCCCGGAACAAGGCATCGCAAAAAACATCCGTCTGTGGGACCACAGACCGCTCAAGGCCACCTTCTCCCAGATCCAGGAGTTCAGGCTCTACTACGACTTCTATGATGTGGATGTGGACAGGTATCACTTTGGAAACGATTACCGCCAGGTGATGCTCTCGGCACGGGAGATAAACTACGACAAGATATCCCCCGAGGCGCGGACCTGGGTGAACGAGAAGCTTCAGTTCACCCACGGGTACGGTCTGGTAATGGCGCCCGTGTCCGACATAGGAGGGGAGGGGCTCCCCGTGCTGATCGTGAAAGACATTCCTCCACAGACTTCGGTTCCCCTGAAGATCGACCGTCCTGAAATCTACTACGGTGAGCGAACCATTCCATACGTCATCGTCAATACGAAGCTCCCGGAGTTCGACTATCCAAAAGGAGATACGAACGTCACCACGAACTATGCGGGTACAGGGGGCATTCCCATTAAGAACTCGCTCCGAAAGTTCCTTCTTGCCGTACGGATGAGGGACCTGGAGATCATCTTCACGAAATATCTCAACCCGGACAGCAGGTTCATGGTATACAGGAGCATCCAGGAGCGGGTCCCAAAGATTGCACCCTTTTTGCGTTACGACTCCGATCCTTATCTCGTCGTTCAGGGGGGGAAGCTCTACTGGATGATGGACGCCTATACCACCACGGACCGCTACCCATATTCGAACCCGAACAGGGACGGGTTCAACTACATCAGAAACGCGGTAAAGATCACGGTCGACGCGTACAATGGGGATGTGGTGTTCTATGTAATAGACAAGGAAGACCCGATCATAAAGACCTATGGCAACATCTTCCCGAACCTCTTCAGAGACATCAACGAGATGCCTGAAGGACTCTACGCGCACATACGATACCCCCTGTATATCTTCAACATCCAGGCAAAGCAATACACAACCTACCAAATGGAGGATCCACAGGTGTTCTACAACAAAGAGGACATGTGGACCATTCCCAGGGAGATATACGGCGAAACCGAAACAGATATGATCCCCTATTATACCATCATCACGTTTGCGCATAACAATGAAGAGGAGTTCGTGCTCATTCTCCCCTTCACGCCGGTCAACAAGAACAACATGGTCGCCTGGATTGCAGCAATGTGCGATCCGGAGAACTACGGGAGGATCATCGAGTACAAGTTCCCCAAGGAAAAGCTGATCTACGGACCGCTGCAGATCGAGTCGCGAATCGACCAGAATTCGGAGATATCACAGCTCTTCACCCTGTGGGGTCAGAGAGGCTCAAAGATAATCAGAGGGAACCTGCTTGTCATTCCCATCAGGGACTCCCTCATCTACGTGGAGCCCATTTACCTCAGGGCGGAACAGAGCGAGCTGCCAGAACTGAGGCTCGTCACTATCGGGTACGAGGACAGGATATCATATGGGATTACCCTCGAGGATGCACTGTACAAGGCCTTTGGTGTTCCAGAATTGGCACGCCCTGCCGCGGTTCCAGAAGAGGAGGCTGAGGCAATGCCATCCGCCATTTTGGGCATCCGTGAGCTGATACAAAAGGCAGGCGCCTACTTCAACGAGGCGCAGAGCCTCCTCAGAGAAGGAGACTTCGCAGGATACGGGGAATCCATCGATGAGCTCGGCAGGGTGCTAACCGAGCTTGAAGAAAAAACGGAGTAAAGAACGGAGCAACCCTCCTTCTGAATGAAATGATGCGGGGCTTTCGCTCTCGGGGCTTTCGACCTGAGGGCGAAAGCCCTTTGCAATTGCGCGAGGACTGGGCCCTGCTTTTTTTCTGGGATCAAAAATAAGAGAGGAAATACACATGCAGCAGCGAGAGCGTGTAGCCTATTTTCTCATGCTCGTGACCACGCTGTTCTGGGCACTCGGGCACCCACTTGGAAGGATACTGCTCAGATCGGTCCACCCCTTCCAGCTCGGTGCGGTAAACCTGGTCATCGGGTTTTTGAGCGTCTTCCTTTATCTGCTCCTTACAGGACAGTTGAAGAAACTGACCAGCATCAGCTTTCGCGATACTCTTTTTTCACTCCTGCTCGGCGTGTCCGGTTTCTTTCTCTACCAGATACTCACCTTCAGCGCGCTGTCCCGCATCCCTGCATCCATGAATGCCATTCTCGTTTCCACCAACGTGATCTTCATCGCCATCTTCTCCGCGGTCTTTCTGAAAGAGCGGATCTCGGGGGTGAAGGTCATCGGGATCCTGTCCGCTCTCCTCGGCGTCGTCCTCATTACCTTCAACAGAGGGTTCACCTTCGCATCCCGGGTAAGCCTTATGGGATGTTCATTTTCAATCCTTGCCGCAATATCTTTTGCGCTCTACTCCGTGTTCGGAAAAAAGGTGCTCGAGAGAAACGATCCCATGGGCGTTCAAACCCTCGCGCTTTTGTCCGGAGCCGTTCTCCTCACCATTCTGAGCTTGCTCAGCACCGGATTCGGAGAGCTCATTTCTGCACAAAGGGCGACCTGGGGCCTCATGGTATTGCTCAGCGTCACCATGATTGGAATCGCCTATCCGCTGTGGTTTTTCTGCCTGAAACGGATGCAGGCATCTCACGTGTCCGTGTACATCTACATGACACCAGTGTTTGCGGTCATACTCTCCCTCATCATCCTGGGAGAGCGATTCACCTGGGTCTTCTGGATCGGAGGAGCCTTCGTGATGGGAGGTATCGTCATCTCCACCATTTTCAAACGCTGAGCTCAAAAAACCCACCATCGATGTGTCTGATAATTAACTTCGATCCTCTTTTGCATGTAACTCCAGTGTTTCACGACCCTTAGGTTTGATGACCCTTTGGTCTGGCGCACCTTACGTCTGATAAGAGCTGCTTTTATCTGTAGACTGTTTCCGTATGATTTCTTCTTTCAGTCTCTCCCTTTCTTCCGGTGTTCTGTTCACTATTTCCCAGGCAGCCTCTGCAGCCCACCCTGCAGCTGTGGCGATGACACACTCGTAGGGGTTTCTGCATCCCTTTTCCTTTGCAGCCTGGAAGAGCTGTTTGCTTCGCTCTGCCCTTCTCGAATCGTAGGCTCTCCCGAAATTTTTTATCTGAATCTCCCTGCAGGTAATGGCTCCCCAGCGCTCAATAAACTTATCACAGATATACTGCTTTACGTCATAGAAGGCGAGCCACCTGTTTGAATTGTCCTTCGCATTCTCATCGATGGTGATATTCGTCGCAAGGCTTACAACGAAGCTCGCTCCGTTCACTGCTCCACAGGTTCCGATACCGCTGTTCCCGACTCCCCCGGTCAACCCCATGAGTCCTGTAAAGAATTTGTCCTTTATATCCTCTGAGAGTAGTGAGATTCCCTCGGACTCGAGTGCATCGACAGCTGCAAGGAAACTGCAGTGGCTGCACCCGATGATGGTTCCCTGATACCTGGTCCCCAACTCCCTTGCCTTGATGATCGCCCTTTTTTTCGGCGGGAGCTCGAGTCCCCAGTCCGCACTCAGTTTTTTCGGCGTTTCCAGTTTTTTTTCTTCCATGACTATCTCCTCCCAGCTCTCATACGAGACTGTGTTCCCTTATTACGTCATCGAGGGTAATAGGATCGGCGAGCAGATTCACGATATCCTCCACTGCCCAGGCAACGGCCCGGGCTATTGTGCAGGGGTACCCTGCAGTATCAAGGATACATCCGCGTTCTTTCTCCTCCTGGCCGAACTCCGCTTTCGCAATCGGGTCCCAGGAATCCCAGTGCTTCCCGAACCTGGCCCAGGTCACTGACCTGCATGACAACCCGTTGTAGGCCTTCAAAAATCTCTCCGCAGTGTACCTGTAAACCGCGTCATAGGATATCCACCTGTGATTTATGTTTGATTCCTGTTGCTTTTGATCGACCCCCTGGCACCTGTTGGCAGCGAGACTCACACAAAATCCGGTTCCCACGAGCGCTCCACAGCTACCGACTCCCAAATTTCCTGTTCCACCTGCAAGCCCCACAAAGGCCGGAAACATCATTTTTTCGTCCTCTTTCTGAAGCAGCTCGATTTCAACAGTGCGAAGGGTGTCTACCGTCGCAAGAAACGTCGACTGTGCACACCCCCAGTAGGTGGTCACATATCTTCCGCCGATTTCGTACCCGCGGTTGATCAAATCCTCCCGCTTCTCCTTGTCTGCCGCGATCTCACGGGCAATTTGCATGTTTTTTTTCCATCTCTTCTTCTCTGCATCTTTCATGTGAAACCTCCGTGCTCCTCGATTTTCTCCCTCTATTGTTGGTTACCCTGAATCGGACTTTTTTTCGAAAGCTCGTAGGCCACGTCAATGATCATGTCTTCCTGGCCGCCAACCACCTTCCTCTTCCCGAGCTCAATGAGGACATCGCGGGGGTCAACCTTGAACTGATCAGCCGCCTTAAAGGTGTGCAGAAGAAAGCTCGAATACACTCCCGCGTATCCCAAGATGAGGGAGGGCTTGTCAATGACCTGAGGCCGCAACATTCGAGGGAATACGATATCCGCTGCCGCATCCATGATCGAATACAGGTCGACACCGGTTTCATATCCCGCCTTGTCAAGCACCGCAGCAAGCACTTCTGTCGGGGCATTGCCTGCCCCTGCCCCGAGCCCTCCGAGCGTTCCATCCACCACAGTCGCTCCTTCCTGAACTGCTGCAAGTGTGTTTCCGATCGCAAGACCGAGATTGTTGTGTCCGTGAAAACCCACTCCTATGCGGAGATTCTCCCTGAGCACTCCTACCCGTGACCGTACATCGTCGGGAAGCATTGCACCCGCAGAATCCACCACATAGACAACGTCAGCGCCATAACCTTCCATGAGCTTTGCCTGTTCCAGCAGTTTCTGAGGTCCTTCCATGTGGGCGAGCATGAGAAATGTCATCACTTCCAACCCCATGTCCTTGGCCATTTTTATGTGCTGTTCGGATATGTCCGCCTCTGTCACATGTGTCGCAATCCTCGCGATCTTTGCACCAAAGCCTATGGCCATCCCGAGGTCCTCTCTGGTCCCGATGCCGGGAAGGAGCAGAACCGTTATCCTGCTTTTTTTCACCACCTTCGCCGCAGCCCCGAGGCGCTCCTCATCAGAAAATTTCGCCCACCCGTATTGCACAGAAGAGCCGGCAAGCCCGTCCCCATGGGATACTTCTATGCCGTACACACCGGCTCTGTCACACGCGGAAGAGATTTTCGTAATATCTTCGAGGGTAAACTCGTGCTTCACCGCATGACTTCCGTCTCTCAATGTAGTGTCAACAATACGTACCTTATTTTTCATCTGCTTCCACTCTCTCCGTGAGCATTTTTTTTGCGACTCTTTCACCGATCGCAACCGCTGCGGATGTTTCTATATCCAGGTTCCCGGAATAGTGTGGGAGGAAATCACCCGCGCCTTCCACCTCGATCATGATGGTGACCTTTTTCTCATCAAAGAGCGGCCCAACCCGTATTCTGTACCCGGGTACGTACTCCTGCACTTTTTTCACCATATTGTGGACCGCATCTGTTATCATACGTTCTTCCACATGCCTGACAATGGTATATATTGTGTTTCTCATTATTATGGGAGGCTCTGCGGGGTTCAGTATTATGATGGCTTTCCCTCTTTCAGCACTTCCGATGAGCTCCAAACCCCGGGCCGTTGTCTGCGTAAACTCATCGATATTCTGCCTGGTCCCTGGTCCGGCGCTTTTGCTCGCGATGGTCGCTACGATCTCAGCGTACACGACACTGGCAACCGAAGAGACAGCCGCCACAATAGGGATGGTCGCCTGCCCTCCGCAGGTGATGAGGTTTATATTCTTTTTATCCAGATGTTCATCCAGATTCACCACCGGACACACATACGGGCCGATTGCCGCAGGAGTGAGGTCGATTGCCACTACTCCTTCCTCTTTCAGAACAGGCGCATTCTCGAGGTGCCCTGAAGCTGATGTCGCATCAAAAGCGATCTTTATTCCCCTTTCCCTGAGTGCGTTCACGCCCGCGCTCGAAGCCTCGACACCAAGACTTTCCGCCCTCTTCAATCCCTCCGAAGAGGGGTCTATGCCGATCATGAGCTTCACCTTCATGTGTTTGGATCGCTTCTGAATCTTGTACAGCAAATCCGTCCCAATGTTTCCCGGTCCTATGATCGCGACCGGAACCCTGTCTTCATTCATCGCGTCGTCCTTCGCCTTCAATGAACTGATGTTCCTGATTCAATCAAATGATACCTGATTGGTGAAAATTCATTTCCCTTTTCAAACAACCCTCAGAAAAACCGATCCGAGCCGATCGAATACCGCTTCCACGACATCTCCCCTGTCCAAACTGACTGCGGAAACCAGAGAACCGGAAAGGATGATCTCTCCTCTGCGAATGCCAATCCCGAACTCAGCAAGCCTGTTGGCGAGCCACGCCACTGAATTCACCGGGCTGCCCATCACCGCAGCAGCAGCACCTGTGCTCACCACCTCGCCATTTTTACAGAATACCATGCCTGTTGAAAACATATCAACTTCCTTCAGAGGCAACGCTTTCGTTCCAATCGCGATATATGCGCTGGATGCATTATCAGCAATGGTGTCCTGAATTTTGATCTTCCAATCTTTAACCCTGCTGTCTATGATTTCGATGGCAGGGACAATGTAATCTGTTGCCCTGATGACATCGAGGGGTGTGACTCCAGGGCCTTGGATATCTTCCCTCATTACGAAGGCGATCTCCCCTTCTGCCTTTGGCTGTAATACTTCTGTGGAGAGCAGCTCGTTCTTTGCCAGAAGCATCGTGTGAAAAATGTGCCCGTAATCCGGTTCATACACGCCAAACATTTCCTGCATTGCAGAGCTCGTCAATCCGATCTTTTTCCCGATGATCCTTTCACCACCCTCTACCCTCCGATTCACATTCTGCATCTGTATCTTGTACGCCATCTCGATGGTGAGATCTGGGTACCGTGGTGTAAGTGGATCAATCGGCTTTTTT
>Ga0180437_10003400_pt1 | contig 23763 bp, 11 predicted proteins | sample SS_ome_4_FD_132410 | JGI IMG/M metagenome (GOLD analysis project Ga0180437, IMG submission 132410) | Hypersaline lake sediment archaeal communities from the Salton Sea, California, USA - SS_3_D_1 metaG | ecosystem: Environmental > Aquatic > Non-marine Saline and Alkaline > Hypersaline >... | reverse complement strand
TGGTTTGCGACTTCTCCAAGGCGGCCTCGGTGTCGGCCATGCCGGCGGCGGCCGCGTCGCCGATGAACAGCTCCAACGGCGACTTCACGCTGTTCATCTCGAACGCGTAGCCCGGCCCGATGCCGTCCATCATCAGCCGCAATCCCAGCTTGTCGTACATCCAGGAGACCGTGAACTGGGCCTTGAGCAACTGCCGATTTTCCGGGTTGCGGTAGGTCACCATGCCGGTGGCGAAATCCTCGGCCGGGGTCTGGGCGTAGTCGACGCCGAATTGCTCGAGCAACTGTTTGCGCCATCGGGGCTGGCCCCACTTCAACAGCGAGACGTCGGCCACCACGGCCTCGGGCTTGAGGAACGTGACGGGTTTGCCGGGCGGGGTCAGGGCGTACCAGCCGACGGCCAGGCAGTGGCAGCCCATGTCGCAGAGCACGCCGCCGCCTTGCTGCACCGGGTCCCAGAACCAGCCCTTGTGCGGCCCGGCGTGCTCTTCGTTGCTGCGCACCAAGACGGGCGGGCCCATCGCCTCGATTACCGGCGTGAGTTGCCGCCGGGAGGTCTGGAGCGTCTTCATGTGGACCTGGTTCTCGAAGTAGCTGGTGGGCAGGTTGACGCTGCGGACCAGCTCGATGATCCGCCGCGCCTCGGCCACGTTTCGCGCCAGCGGCTTTTCGCAGATCACCATCTTCACATCGGCCCCGGCCTTGACCGCATCGACCAGCTCTTCGATCACCTCCACCCGGACGAAGTTGGGCACGAAGATCGCCACGATGTCCACCTGCGGCGCCATTTCGGTCACGCTCTGGAAGACGCGACCTTCGCCCAGCCCGTGTCGCTGCACATAGGCGACCAGCTCGTCCACCGGGTCTTTCGAGACGAACCCGGCGACCTCGACGCCCGGCACCTGCCGCAAGGCGTCCAATTGAAAGGCGGCGATGAAGCCGCCGCCGACCATTCCGTAACGCAGGGTACCCATATTTCAGTGCTCCTTTAAAAAGGCGTTGTGCCGGAGGCCGTTGTCACAGTGTTACGCCATGTCTTGAAACCGGTACGACGGCTCTCCGAAGCCGTCGACGCACCAGCGAACGGCCGGAAATCGACGGGCTCGGAGGCCCGTCGTACAAGCGAGTTTCTGTCTGGCATGGATCTCAAAACACGTTCTCAGAATTCGGCCAGTCCCGCCCCTTCCACGGCGATGCACGGCAGCACGGCCGGTTTGAGTCCGGCGGGGCGGTAGTAGTGTTTCACGAGGGCCTTGCGGGCGGCCTCGACGCAGTCCCTCTTGGCCAGGATCATAATGCAGCCACCTAAGCCGGCGCCGGCGATCTGCGCGCCGGCCACGCCCGGCACCGTTGTGGCCACGTCGACCATCTGGTCGATCTCCGGCGTGCTGCAGGCGTAGCTTCCCGGCTGCAGGTACAACTGGGCCTTGAGCACCCGCTCCGGGTCTTCGCCGGCCAGGTCGGCGATCAACTCGCTGAGGTACTCGTCGGTGCAACCTGTCTTGCCGGGGCGATACTTCCCCTCGGCCGTGGGCCGGCTCACCCGGTCGCCGTCGTGGCTGACCTTCATCAGCGTGCCCAGCCGGGTCACGCGGCCGGCTTCCAAGTGCTCCACGCACATCCGGCTGCGGATGATTTCGGCGGCCCCGAACAGCAGCACGCCGCGGGGGTTGTAGAACTTGGGCTCGGCGTGGGTGGCGAAATTGGTCTCGATCAGCTCGCGATGTTCCTCGGAGAGCATCGCTCGAAAGTCGGCCCGCGTCATCCGTGCCGGGACCTTCAATAACATGCGGTAGATGTCGCTGGTCGAGCAGCCGATCGTGGTGGGGTTGATGTCGCGGACGTACTGCACGGAGTGGGCGATTTCCGGGCAGCGCTGCTTCAGCAGGGCCAGCCCCAGGTTGTAGCTGGCGATCCGCGCGTTGAACGTATGCTTCGCCCCGCTGCTCTTGGCCGCCTTGATGTGGCTGTTGGCGATGATCACCTGGTAGTCGGCCGGGGAGTCGATCACCTTTTCCAGCCGAAACGGCAGATAGCCCACGTGGGCGATCTTGCCGCGCTGGCCCAGGTAGATCGCCGCGTGGTCGCCCGCCCCGCCGCGCGAGCCGACGAACCACTCGCCCTCGCCGCAGAGATCGATGAACTGCCGGCTGGTCAGCTCGAAGCTGTTCAGCGCGATGGCCGCCTGGAGCGTGGCCACCACCAGCGTCGAGCTGCTGCTTAAGCCGGCGGCGATCGGCACGTCGCCGTACAGGGCCACGTTCAGCCCGCGGATCTTCACGTCCTGGTAGCGGTGCTGGAGCCGGAGCACGGCCGCTTTGATATAGTTGCCCCAGTCGCCCGGCGCGCTGTAGAGCAGCGAGCGTACCCAGTCGCTGTCGACGAAGTTGACCCAATCGCTCCAGGCGAACCGCCCGATCAGCTCGGAGATGTTGAACCGCACGAGCTTGAACTTCCGCGGCTCGGTGTTGACGGCGATCACGTCCTGGTCGTCGCGGAGCCCGACCACGGCCAGGGTCTCGCGGTGGATAGCCAAGAAGTTGGTCAGCCCGCCGCGATGGTCGACGTGGCGGCCCATCAGGTTGATGCGTCCCGGGGCGCGGACGATGCAGACCTTCTGATCGAAGCCGAACCGCTTTCCGTAGCAGCGGAGCACCTTGAGCAGGTCCCGGCGTTTGCGGCGGTGCAGGTTGTCGTGTCGGCCGTAGATGCGTCGCAGCCAGCGGGCCAGCCCCGGCTTTTCGTCCTCGATCTTGGCGATCCACTGCCGCACCGTGCCGTACTGGTTGGCCTTCAGCCGCGGCCGATCCGCCGCCGCGCCGACTTTCTCCTGCCGCAGCTTCTTCCGCCTGACGTAGTCCTGGATGGCCAGCAGCTCGTCGGGCGAGTTGAAGCCTTGCACCCAGTCGGAGTTCTCCGCGGCCACGGCCCGGACGCGGTAGCGGCGGTTGCCTTCGGCGTCGCGCGTCCCGGCCAGCAGCCGGACCACGTCGGTAATGTAGTATTCGCGCTGGGCATTGTCGTTGTCGATCATGCCCGCGCCATGGTAGAAAACGTCCGCGCGAAACAGGTACAGGCTGGGATTGATTCCCTGGCAGAGCTTCTCGACCTGGGCGGCCGAATATTGGGAGCCGTCGATTTCGAGCTGGTATTGCGGCGACTGGAGTACTTGTTGCAGCTCCGCTTTGCCGAGCGGCTTGCGGCGGTTGGCTAGCGCGAGCAACTCGGGCATGGCCAGCTTGGCTTTGCGGCGGTCGGGGAAGTGCTTGTCGACGACTCGAAGCACGTCGGCCCCGGACAGCCTCTGGCGCTTGGCCGAGCGGTCGTTTAACTCGTCGACCACGGCCTGCCGTAGCCGGTCGGCCGCCTCGATGATGTCCAGGGCCTGGCCGTCGGCGTCGACGAACACCCGGCCCACCGAGGCCTCGGTCGCTTTGCTCTTGGGCACGGTCAGCAGCGCCATATCGGCCTGTTGCTTGACGAATCCGGCCACCAGGGTCTCGACGGCCGGCTCCTCGATCAGCTTGTCGCCCATGGTGACCAGCACGGGCCCGCGGTGGCCGAAGTTCTGCAGCGCCTCGGCCGCGATCTTGGCGGCGTGCCCGGTGCCCAGCTGCGGCTGCTGATAGACGTACGTCACGCCCGGATGCTCCCGATCGACGGCGTCCATCACCTGGTCGGCCTTCGAGCCGACGACCAGCAAGAACTTGTTGAACCGCAGGCGTTTGAAGCAGGTAATCACCCGATTCACCGCGGGCACGCCGTCGATTTCGAAGCAGACCTTGCCCAAGCCGCTGCGTCCCATCCGGGTGCCCTTGCCGGCGGCCAAGATGACGACGGCGGTTTGTTCGGCAAGGCCTTGGTTTTCGGTCATTGGGCGTCCCCGACGGTAAGTTTCAATCTCGGATGGTAGTGGAAACAGCGCTTGAGGGCCAGTCCCGGGGCGGCTTTGGGAGAAGCTCCTTCCGTCGGGGGGTATTCGGTGCGGCGGCTAAGCGCCGGAAGAAGAATGGGGTGATGTCGCTTCGGACCGGCTTCTTGGAGTGGAGCCCGCGGGTGGTGTGCTAAGAGTGTGTTGCTGGAGAGTATCGATATACATCCCCCGGTAAAAGGGCCTCCAGAGATCGTTCGCATGAATTGACTTGGGTAGTGCCCGGGTATTACGTTGCCCTCAGATTCCGACTTCATTCTGGGAAGGCTCTGTTTCTCCCAGAAAGAATGTCAGAACAAAGTGTCCACCCGCAAGACTATGAGCAAAACAGAGGGCTGCCTGGCAGTTGATTTTCAGCCATAACCGAGTTAGCCGAACGGGACAGCAAATACTGTGCCACAGCGGGCTGGCGTTGACAGACAGCGTGCATCGCCTTAGATTTCATTGAAATCTAAGGCGATGCACGACTCGTCTAGGATTGCGCTCCGTAAACCACTTGTGGGCAATAACTTGGGAAAATACGGACAAAACAGCAAGAACCTTGTTGTTCTCAGTCGATCTTTGGTGTAGAGTTAAATGTAATTGAGCCCATCGGTGGGTCCGAAGGTACAATACCGGAGGTTACCACCGATCATGAAAGCCCCAGGGGACTTGCAGTCACGCGAGTCCCCTGTATTCTTTTCTTGAGCAGCCATTACTTAGGAGGGCTTTCTTGTGGCAACAGCCTCTTCGGCCCAAGCTTCGCTGTCGTCAAGAATTAGGTTCCGGGTCTTCGTGGACTTTTGGAACTTCCAGCTCACGCTGAACGAGCGAGTCGGCAACTCACGTTTCAAGATTGATTGGCGGAACCTTCCCACGAAGCTCGTCCAGGAAGCGGCGGCACTTGTTGATGTAACAGACTACTCTTACGAGGGCGCAATCGTCTTCACATCTTACAACGGCAAAACACAAGAGGGGCGGAAGTACCATCATTGGGTCACAAGTTGGCTTGACATCCAGCCGGGCGTCCAAGTGCAGTGCTACGAAAGGCGCCCAAAGGGCTATCCTAAGTGTCCTGTCTGCCATAAGCCCGTGGAGAAGTGCCCAGATATATCATGTGCTGCTGACATGGCGGGCACGGTAGAGAAAGGCGTAGACACGGCCATAGCAACAAGTATGATACGGCTAGCCTGGGAGAAATCCTACGATGTCGCGATCCTTGCCTCTTCCGATGCCGATCTAGTGCCAGCCGTTGAGTTCTTAGACCTTCGTGGGTTTCGCATAATACAAGCAGGCTTTCCGCCATCCGGGGCCCATCTTTCGAGGGCGTGCTGGGGAACAATAGACGTCGCAAAGATTAGGCAAACCTTTGAGCGCCACTAAGCTTTCCGTCTAGACATCTCGATAACCCTGGCGGACCGCCACGCGCCACATGGAAACTCGTGACGGTCGGGACCCTATGGACCCGTGCCGGGGTAACTTCCCGTGTGCGAAGGGGGACAGTCCCATTTTCGCTTCGCGAAAATCGGGACAGTCCCCAGGCAATCTCCTGAACTGTTCTACGCCTGCCGCACGGCCGCCACGTGCTCTTTCAAGAATCCGGCCAGATTGCCGCGGGAGAGGTCATCGGCCGAGCGGAACTTCAGCCGTACGACGTCGCATTCGGGATACTGGCCGTCGAGCTGCGGCTCGTGTCCTAAGCGGGTGATCTGGCCCAACGCGAAGCGGCCTTTCGGTCCGGTCAGGTGCAGATAGACCGCGTCGAGCTTCTTGGTCTGCACCGACGCCCAGGCCTCCCGCTGCTCGGGCACGTACCAGGGCACCAGTTGCTTGTTGTTCCAGAGGACCTGGGCCTTGGGGGCCGTCTCGGAGAGCAGTTCGCACAACTCCTCCAGCACGTCGACGCTCCAGAGCACCTTTTTTCCCAGCGGGAAGCCCTTGCGGGCGAAGTGCCACTTCCGCCCCAGTTGCTTCCAGGGCTGCAAGACGTCGGACCCTTTCTGCACGCGCTCGGTGAACTCGCCGAAACCGGCCACCGCCGCGTCGATGAACTCCCAGAACTCGTCGCGGTCGATCTCGTCGTAAGCGTGCACGCGCAGCTCGACCTCCTGCCACGGGCCGCGGAGGTTCTTGCAGCGGACGCGCGGCTCGGTGCCGTAGAGCGGCAGATCGGGCATGTCGTTCAGCGGCTTCAGGTCCAGCCGGCGGATCAGCTCCTCGCGCTGGAAGGTGTTCTTGGCCGTGCGGAATTTCATCTTCAGCAGCCACTCTTCGCCGGTGATCGCGTGGAAGAACCAGCCGTCCGATTTCTTGGCCGCGCGGATCTCCACGATCGTGCGGCTGTTGAAATCGGTTTCGCTGAACAGGTCCGACTCCCTTTGGATCCGCTCGATCACGTCGTCGAGGATGCGGCCGTCCCAGCGGCAGGGGTTGCCCGTGCGGCCCACCCGGTCGACCGTGTGCCAGTGGCGGCCGTCGATCTGCCAGGGCATCTTGGCTTCTTTGCCGACCTGGGTGATGTCGAGGTCGCCGTCGCGGGTGGCCTCTTCGCCGGCGAAGTCGAACAACCGGCGTTTCTCCAGCGGCCCGGCGGCCAGCACCGGCTCGAGCACCTCGCCTGTGTAGGAGCGCCGCAGCGCGGCTTTGGGCGTCTGCCGCTGGCGCCGGGCGTGGGCGACCAGATCCTCGGGCGTTCCGGCGGCCACTACGAATCCGCCCTCGTCGCCGGCCTCGGGGCCCATGTCGATGATCCAGTCGGCCGTCTTGATCACGTCGAGGTTGTGCTCGATCACCACCACCGTGTTGCCCAGGTCGACCAGCCGGTTGAGCACCTCCAGCAGCTTGCTCAGGTCGTCGAAGTGCAGCCCGGTGGTCGGCTCGTCCAACAGGTAGAGCGTGCGGCCGGTGTCGGGGCGGGAGAGTTCGGCGGCCAGCTTGACGCGTTGGGCCTCGCCGCCGGAGAGCGTGGGGGCCGGCTGGCCGAGCGTGAGGTAATCGAGCCCTACGTCGCAGAGCGTTTGCAGGATGCGGCGGATCTTGGGGATGTTCGCAAACAGCGTGACCGCCTCGCCGCAAGGCATCTCCAGCACGTCGGCAATCGAACGGCCGTGGTAGCGGACCGCCAGCGTCTCGGGATTGTAGCGGCGGCCGCGGCAGGTGTCGCATTCGACCCAGACGTCGGGCAAAAAGTGCATCTCGATCCGCAGTTGGCCGTTACCCTCGCACTTCTCGCAACGCCCGCCGGAAACGTTGAAGCTGAACCGCCGCGGCGTGTAGCCGCGGAGTTTCGCCTCGGGCAGTTGGGCATAGAGCGAACGGATCAGGTCGAACACGCCGGTGAAGGTGGCCGGGTTCGAGGTGGGCGTCTGCCCCAACGGCTGCTGGTCCACCCGGATCACCTTGTTGACCAACTCGATGCCGCGGATGGCGTCGTGGGCGCCCGGTATGGTGCCCGCACGGTGGAGCATCCGCGCCAGGGCGTTGTAGAGCACGTCCTCGATCAGCGAACTCTTGCCGCTGCCGCTGGTGCCGGTGACCACGGTCAGGGTGCTCAGGGGGATCCGGGCGTCGATGTTTTTCAGGTTGTTGTGACGGGCGCCGAGAACTTCCAGCCAACCACCGCCGGGCGGCTCGATCAATCGGCCTCCCAATGCGAGGGCGTTGACGGAAGCGCCTTTGCAGCGGCCACCCTTCTTGACGCGCTTTGACTTCTTGACGGCCTTCCGCTTCTTGCCGTTGCCGACGGTCTCTGCTTTCCCATCCTCGTCTCGGAGGGAGACAGACGGCATCCGCCGATTCGCGGGCACGGGGATCGCCTTCTTGCCCGAGAGGTAGGGGCCGGTGACCGACGCGCGTCGCTTGCCGACCTGGCCGGGCGTACCCCGGGCGACGATCTGTCCGCCGCCCCGGCCTGCGCCGGGACCGAAGTCGAGCAACTGGTCGGCACTCTGCACCACCTCGCGATCGTGTTCCACCACCAGCAGCGTGTTGCCCAGGTCGCGCAGCTTTTTCAGCGCCCCCAGTAGCCGCTGGTTATCGCGGGCGTGCAGCCCGATGGTCGGCTCGTCGAGCACGTAGAGCACGCCGCACAGTCCGCTGCCCACTTGGGCCGCCAGCCGGATCCGCTGCATCTCGCCGCCGGAGAGCGAAGGAGCGGGCCGAGCCAGCGTGAGGTAGTCCAGGCCCACGTCGACCAGGAATTGCAGCCGGTTGCGGATCTCGCGGGCCACTTCGCCGGCGATCTTGCGCTCGGTGGCGTCCGGTTTCCAGTCGCGGAACTCCTCGAACAACCGCCCCAGCGGAAGCCGGCAGAACTCATCGAGGGTGCGTCCCAGCAATCGAACCGCCGCGGCGTCGTCGCGCAAGCGGCTGCCGCTGCATACCGAACACTCCACCTCGTCGACCAGGTGTTCCAGCCTGCTGCGGAACCCGGGCGAGATGCGGCTGGCCTCTTCCAGGGCCGGGTAGAGGCCCTTGTATTGGAAGCGGAATAGCGGGCCGTTCGAACTACTTGGGGACTGTCCCGATTTTCGCGAAGCGAAAATGGGACTGTCCCCTTCCGCACGCGAGAAGTCCGAACTATCTGGGGACTGTCCCGATTTTCGCGAAGCGAAAATGGGACTGTCCCCTTCCGCACGCGGGAAGTCATTCCTGTGCGAGGCCTTACGGGCGCGACCACCGGTCGCGGCTTTATATTCGACGTCGAACCATTGGTCTGCCGTGCCGTGCATGATCAGCCGGCGGTGTTTGGCCCCGAGTTGATCGAAGGGCACGTCGCCCGGAACGCCGGTCGCGCGGGAAAAGGCCTCCAGCATCAACGGGAAGATTTGCCCGTCGACCTTCGGCCACAGCGCCACCGCCCCTTCGGCCAGCGTGAGCTTCGGATCCCGCAGCAGGGCCGCCGGGTTCGTGCCGGTTTGCGTTCCCAGCCCTTCACACGCCGGGCACCAACCCAGCGAACTGTTGAACGAGAAGTTGTGCGGCGAGAGCGGCTCGAAGCTCCGCGCGCAACGGTCGCAGACGAAGTGTTGGCTGTGAACTTCGGTGGTCCAATGGGGCTCGGGCACGTCGGGCTTGGGATGGGCCACGTGCAAGACGCCGCGGCCCAGGGCCAGCGCGTTTTCCACGCTGTCGGCGATGCGCGACCTGGCGTCGGGCCGCACCGTCACCCGATCGATCACCACCTCGACGCGGTGCGTCCGCCGGCGGTCGATCTTGGGCACTTCGTCGAGCGAATAGGTGCTGCCGTCGACGCGCACCCGCACGTAGCCCGACGCCCGCATCTCCTCCCAAAGCGTCTCGTAACGCTCGCCCACCTGGATCTCCAGCGGGGCCATCAGGTAGAGCTTCGTGCCCGCGCGATGGCTGAGCACCTTGCCGATGATCTCGTCGGCCGACTGGGTGCCGATCGGCACGTCGCAATCGGGGCAATAGGGCTCGCCCAGCCGCGACATCAGGATCCGCAGGTAGTCGTAGATCTCGGTCACGGTGCCGACGGTGCTGCGGGGCGTATGGCCGGCGTGCTTCTGCTCGATGGCGATCGACGGCGAAAGGCCCTCGATGTGGTCCAGCCGGGGCTTCTGCATCTGGCCGACGAACTGCCGGGCGTAGGCGCTGAGGCTTTCCACGTAGCGGCGCTGGCCCTCGGCATAGATCGTGTCCATCGCCAGCGAACTCTTGCCCGAGCCGCTGGGCCCGCAGCAGACCGTCAGCCGATCGCGGGGGACGTCGACGTCGACGTCCTTGAGGTTATGCTGCCGGGCGCCGCGAACCTTGATCGCCTTGGCCAGTTGGGCACGGCCTGCGCGCTTGGCCGCTCGGCCTTTCGGTGCGGCCAAATCACCCGGCGGCTGCGCCTCGACCTTGCCGTTTAGCACGCTGCGGAGCGCCTTGCCGGTGTGCGATCGCTTGGTTCGGGCGATTCTCTCGGGCGTGCCGGCCACGACGATGCGGCCGCCCCGCTCGCCCCCTTCCGGTCCCAGGTCGATGATCCAGTCGGCCGTCTTGATCACTTCGAGATTGTGTTCCACCACCAGCACGGTGTTGCCCGCCTCGACGAAATCGTGCAAGACCTTAAGCAGCAGTTGAATGTCGGCGAAATGCAACCCCGTGGTCGGCTCGTCCAGCAGGTAGAGCGTCTTGCCGGTGCTTTTCTTGACCAACTCGCGGGCGAGCTTGATCCGCTGTGCCTCGCCGCCGGAGAGGGTGGGCGACGGCTGGCCCAGCTTCATATAGTCCAGCCCCACGTCGTGCAGCGTTTGCAGCTTGTGGCTGATCTTGGGGATGTTCTCGAAGTGCTCCAAGGCTTCCTGCACGTCCATTTCCAGGACCTGGGCGATCGACTTGCCCTTGTAGCGGACCTGCAGGGTCTCGCGGTTGAAGCGGTGTCCCTGGCACACCGGGCAGGTGACCCAGATATCGGCCAGGAAGTCCATCTCCAGCCGGTTCGAGCCGTTGCCGTCGCACGCCTCGCACCGCCCGCCGGCCACGTTGAAACTGAACCGCCCCGGCTTGTATCCCCGGGCCTTCGACTCGGGCAGTTGCGTGTAGAGCCGGCGGATCTCGTCGAGCACCTTGATGTAGGTGGCCGGGTTGCTTCTGGGGGTGCGTCCGATGGGCGACTGATCGATGGCGATCATCTTGTCGAGGTGTTCCAGCCCGTCGATGCGCTCGTGCTGGCCGGGGCTGCCAATGCCGAAATTCAGATCGCGCCGCAAGGCCTCGACCAGGATATCGCCCACCAGCGAACTCTTGCCCGAGCCCGAGACGCCGGTGACGCAGACGAACACGCCCAGCGGGATCTCCACGTCGATCTGTTTCAGGTTGTTGTGGGCGGCGGCCCGCACGGTCAGCCGGCGGTCGCTTGCCGCCCGCCGCGTGGACGGAACCTCGATCCGCTTCTTGCCCGAAAGATACTGCCCGGTGACGCTCTTCGGCTCGGCCGCCACGGCGTCGGCCGGTCCGGTGGCCACGACCTTGCCGCCGCGTATTCCGGGTCCCGGCCCGAAGTCGATGATGTGATCGGCCGCCCGCATGGTGTCTTCGTCGTGCTCGACCACGACCACCGTGTTTCCCTGATCGCGCAATCGGGCCAAGGTTTCCAGCAGCCGATCGTTGTCGCGGGGGTGCAAGCCGATCGACGGCTCGTCGAGGATGTAGAGCACACCGACCAGGCCGCAGCCGATCTGCCCGGCCAGTCGGATCCGCTGCATCTCGCCGCCGGCCAGCGTGGGGGCGGTGCGGTCGAGGGTGAGGTACTCCAGCCCGACGTTTCGCAAAAACCGCAGCCGGCCGCGAATCTCCTTGACGGCCTCGGCGGCGACGGCCTGACCCACTTCGTCTAGCTGCAGTTCCTTGAAGAATTCCTCCGTGTCGGAAATCGGCAGCGCGCAGACTCCCGGCAAGGAGCGCTCGGAGCGGTCTTTGAACTTCGGCGAGGCGGAGGCGATCGTGACGGAGCGGGCCTGGGGATTGAGCCGCTGTCCGTCGCAGTGGGCGCAGCCGATCACCCGCATGTACTTCTCCAGTTGCCGCCGCTGGGGCCGGCTCTTGGTATTGCGATACTGCGAGAGCAGCTTGGGAATGATCCCTTCAAACTTCCCGCCCCATTTGTAGCCGGAGGGGCCGCTGCGCCAGGTGAACGTGACGTGCAAGTCTCCGGTGCCCCAGAGCATCGCGTCCTGCACCCGCAGATCGAGTTCCTCCCAGGCCGTCTCCAGCACGGTCCCCTTCTCCAGATCGTACTGGCGCTCCAGCGTGTCGGCCACGCCGCGATAAATGGTCCGTTTCCAGCGTCCCATCTTCCGCCAGCGGCCGATCAGCTCGATGCAGCCCTGTTGGAACGATTTCGACGGGTCGGGGATCAACTGCCCGGGATCAAAGTTGTAGACCTGCCCCAGGCCGCTGCATTCGGCACACATTCCCTGCGGGCTGTTGAAGCTGAACAACTGCGGACTGGGCGGCTCGAAGCTCAGTTGGCAATGGGTGCAAGCATAATGGGCCGAGAGGCGGATGTCGCCCTGATGCGGTTTCCCTTTGGCGGACGGGCCGGAGGAGGAATCGGAGCGACGTCCTTCTCGGCCCTCTTCCGGCGCGACGATCAGGTCCCCGTCACCAAGCCGCAGCGCCAATTCCACCGCTTCGGCCAGCCGCGGACGCATCTTTGGTCCGGCCTGGAGCCGATCGACTACCACCTCGATGTCGTGGCGCATCTGCCGGCCCAGCCGTAAGTCCTCCCCAAGGTGGACTACGCGGCCGTCGACCCGCGCGCGAACGAATCCCTGCTTCAAGAGGTCCTCGAACAGGTCGCGATACCCGCCTTTTTGTTGGCGGATCAACGGCGCCAGCACCAGAAACGGGGTCCCGTCGGGCAACGCGGCGATCCGCTGCAGAATCTGTTCCCGGGTTTGTGCGGTGATCGGCCGCTGGCATTCGGGACAGTGTCCTTTGCCCACTCGGGCGAAGAGCACCCGGAGATAATCGTAGATCTCGGTGATCGTACCCACCGTAGAGCGTGGACTCTGGCCACCCGTTTTCTGGGATATCGAGATCGAAGGGCTGAGGCCGGCAATCAGGTCGACGTCCGGTTTGGGCATTTGGCCGAGGAACTGCCGGGCGAAGCTGGACAGGCTTTCCACGTACCGCCGCTGGCCCTCCGCATAGAGCGTGTCGAAGGCCAGGGAACTCTTCCCCGAGCCGCTCACGCCGGTGAAGCAGATCAAGCGGTTGCGGGGCAGCAGCAGATCGATTTCCCGCAGGTTATGTTCGCGGGCGCCCTTGATGATGATGTCGGAAGCGGCCATGTGGGTTGTGGCAGCAGAGGTGGCGGTCCGGTGGCAAATCCTGCAATTGTAGCGCGCCGGCCGAAGTTCCGGCAAGCAGAGAACCGCGACACGACCACTAGTTTACGCGGTTTGAGAACGAACTACGTGGTTCGACGGCCATGAATCCGGTCTTTTGCGGCCGGCAAACCCACCGGCGTCGCGCGGGAGCAGAACAACCGGCGATGATAGCGCTAACCAAATGTCACGCAAGAGCTTACGTATGCGGCTTTCCTCTCGATCCAATTGCGATGGTCCGGTTTGGCCCGCCTCGGCCCGCCGAAAGAATGGCACCAGAGACCGATCTTGGCTAATGTAGCCCGCAAGATCGGCCGATCCGATACAAATGGAATAACCCGCATATTTTCCGTAACCAACAAAACCTAGAGGTTCTTTTCAGTCATTTAGCGAGGGGGGGGGTCATGCCCATCAGAAGTTTCCTAATTCCTGCCCTTGGGATCCTGCTGATCTGCTGTGCTGCGTTCGGCTTGTCTGCGTATGGTGCTCAGCCCATGCCGCCGGTCGTCCAAGAGCCGGCCGTTGTCCAAGAGCCAGCCGTTGTCCAAGAGCCGGTCTTCGACGACCCGGTGGCCACGCCGGGGACGCCTCCGATGGCGGACGTGCCGGTTGCCACGGAAGGCGCCGCCGCGGAGAAACCGCCCGCGATGGTCGAGGAGCCCGCGTTCGAGGAGGTTCCGGCCGCCGAAGAGGTGTTCGCCACCGAAGAAGCCCCGGGCGCCACCGAGGTGCCGGCGGTCGAGGACGTGCCGCGGCCGATGCCCGACGCGGAGCTTGAATCAGATCCGCTGCCGCCGGGCGGTTATCTCGACGCGCTGGAATCGGAGGATCCGATCGACGGTGGCTACGACGACTTTTGTGAGTGCGGGGAGTGCGGCGAGTACGAATGCTGCGAGTGCGACGAGTGCGGAGGGTGTGTCTTCAGCACGGCCAACTGCTTCGCCGAACCGGGCGACTTCTGGTTCCGCATGGACTACTTGATGTGGTTTGCCAAGGGCGGCCGGCTGCCGCCGCTGGTCACCACCAGTCCCGTGGGATCGCCGCCCGGAGAGTGGGGAGAAGCGAGCACCACCTCGCTGTTCGGCAGTGACCGACTCAACAGCGGCGGCCGGTCCAGCGCCCGGCTGACGATAGGCTACGGGCTCGATGCGTGCGGCATCTGCGCGCTGGAAGGCGACTACTTCGACCTGGGACGGCGTTCGTCCGGTTTCACCGCGGAATCGTCGGGCATTCCGGTAATGGCCAGACCTTACCGCAACGCCTCGGGCACCGAGCTGTCTCGGGTGATCGCCTATCCGGGCCAGGCGGTTGGCCGGGTCAACGCGAGCGTGTCGGATTATTTTGAATCGGCCGGCATTCGCGTGCGGCGCCACCTCTGGAGCAACAACCCGTGCCGCGTGCACGACGCCTGCGGCTCCCGCATGCGGCTGGATCTGATCAGCGGCTATCGCTACTACCGCCTGACCGACAGCCTGATCATCCGCGAAACGAACGTGCTGACGTCTCCGGCCCTGGGAACCACCGGCACCATGACCAGTTTTATGGACAGTTTCCACACCACCAACGAATTCAACGGCGGTGAGGTCGGGCTGGTGGCGCAAATCGAGCGCGGCCGGTGGTCGATGGAGTTGCTCGGAAAGATGGGGCTGGGAAGCAACCGTCGGGTGATCGACATCAACGGCAGCGGGGCCATCACCGCGCCGGGCGCCGCCACGGACATGTACAATGCCGGTATGCTCGCGTTGGCCAGCAATTCGGGCCTGCACATCCAGAACGAGTTCGTGGTCATTCCCCAGTTCGGTCTGGAGGTCGGCTATCGGGTGAACGATCATCTGCGAACGTACCTGGGCTACAACTTCCTCTACTGGATGGACGTGGCACGTGCCGGGGACCAGGTGGATCGGACGCTCGATGCGGCGCAGATTCCTCCCAACACCTCGGCCGGGGTGAATCCCACGTTCGCCCCGCGCCACACCGATTTCTGGGCCCAGGGAATCAACGTCGGTCTGGAGCTTCGCTTCTAGCACCTGCAGGCCTCGCTAGTGACAGACGGTTCCTGACCGTGTGCCACTGCTTCTGCGAAGCAGTGGCACACGGGGTGAGCAATGCGGGCTAATGTCCGCGGGGGATCATCTCTCCTTCCCAACCGGTCATGCGGCATGCCCCCTCGGCGATGGGGGCTGCCGCTCGATGGCTCCCGGCGAATTCGGACTTCATGGTCGGCCCTCCCCTTTTGGGCAACGGCGGTGTACAATAGACCGTTGTAACCCGTTCGTTCCCAAAAAGAGGGTGATTAGTGGAAGAGAGTACCGTCCGCCCCGCGGAGGCCGCGGCGAAGCAACGTGACGGGGCACTGAAACGGGCCCTGGTCGCCGCCCAAACCGCCGACGAAAACCGCGGCCGAGACATCGTGATCCTGGACATGCGCGAGCTGACGCCCGTCTTCGACTACTTCGTGCTCGCCACCGGCACCAGCCGACGCCAGTTACACGCTATGAGTGAAGAGATCGACCATGCCCTGGAAGAGGGCCTGGGAGATCGGCGGATGGGAATCGAAGGATACGCCGAAAGCTGCTGGATCCTCTTGGACTACGGCGACGTGGTGATCCATCTGTTTGAGCCGGAAACCCGCGAATACTACGCCCTGGAGCAGCTTTGGGGACACGCCAAACGGGTTCCGTTTAAGTCGTCTGGGGCCGACTCATCACTCAGTCCGCAATAGCAGGCGCGCTACTCTCACTCTCAATGACTTCACGTCCGAATATCGTAGGACTCGGTAGCCATCGACGTCCGACAGCGAGGCGAGTCTCCGCCCGTCATCGATCCTAGATGCGCTTGCCGCAGCCAATACGATCGTGTCCAGGTTGCCATCTTCGGTGAGGAAGAAATCATAGAGTAGCCCGTGGAACTCACATTCGGTTCCCTGTAAGTCACACAGGGCATAGACTAAAACACCATCAAGGTCGTCATCCAGATCTTCCAGCCGTAGGAGATACCACCATGGATTGAGGGCGAGAAGCGGGAGCCGCCTGTCGATTCGCCTCTCTCGAACCAGAGTCTGCAGCGTTCTCCCGAGGACATATGCGCCGATGCCCAGACTGACGAAGTACACAAGCACCCAGTGCGGATGCTGCGTGATGGAATCAACTGCATGAGCTAGACTGGCGTCGTCTTTCCCGTACTTCGACATCAGTAACATCAATGCCGATGGAAGGTCTACGCGAACACCCGCCAGATAGGCCGGGCCAGAGAACTGGAAAATGCATGCCCACACGGCGTGCAAAACGGCCGCTGTTGGAAGTCCCAGCGCCATCTCCTCTGACAACGAGCGCCGGACAAGATAGCTCCCATTTTTTGTCGTCTTGAACGCTCGCCAGAAGACGATGCCCGGAAGCGCCAGAACAAAAGCCACCAACGCTGAGAACGCGATGTTCATGGGAAAGGCCGGTGGTCGTCAGAGACACACTACTTGGCAGGGGGCCTCTTTACCGCTTCCTTAACGGCACGTTGTGGACCTATCTTGACGTGATACTCTTCCCCGGCTGCGGTCAGCTTGGAGTCCGTAGCTTCACCCGAAATGATCTTCTTGAACTGATCTCGAGCGGCTGGGTCACTCAGTATCGACCGCATTTTCTGCGATAGCTTTGCCAGCACGGTTGGTACCTCCGTGTAACCTGCCTGGATCATACACGGACGGATGCTAACCAATGCCGACTGCCGGGGCAATACCGTTTCAGGAAACTCACATCAACGAGGTTTCCTTGCCGTGGGCAGTTCGCGCGGCGGCTCCGCGCCTTCAGCAGAAGCATCACTGGGGGAGATATCAACACGGTACTCACGGGAAACAACCGACGAATGCGACCGCCCTGACAGAATATCCGCAAACTTCTTGCGGGTACTCGGATCCTCGAGAATCGCATGCAACCGTTTTGAGATCTTCGCCTCCATCGATTATTCTCCCCTCGAAGGTCCCCCTAACAACCCCACATCCAACATTCTACTGTTGTTGGCCGCCCCACGCAAGTATCGCCAGAGCATACGGGAGGTGCTGCGCTATCCGCCACCGGCCGACCGTCATCCGGCCCCTTCTGCGGGGGGGTGCAATTGTTGATTACAAGCGGGTTGCTAAACTAATGCGTCGGTATTGGCATCTTGGAACGAGGCTTTGCCGAACGCTTGGTTTTCTGTCATTGGACCGTATTGATGAGCAACATTGTCGAACTAAAACGACGTTTTCGCACCGCGTTGGCCGGGACGGCCGACGACGTGGACGAATTGTTGACCCTGATCCGCCGCAGCGGGGACCCGAAGTTCGGCGACTATCAGGCCAACTTCGCCATGCCGCTGGGCAAGCGGATCGGTCGCCCGCCAAGGGAAGTGGCCGCCGAAATCGTCGAGCGACTCAAGGTCGACGACCTCTGCCATGCGCCCGAGATCGCCGGCCCAGGGTTTATCAACCTGCGGATTCGGGACGACTGGCTGATCGAACGGCTTTCGGCCGCGGTGACCGATTCCCGCTTGGGCGTGGCCGTGACCGAGCAGCCGCGGACCTTCGTGGTCGACTATTCGGCCCCCAACGTAGCCAAGCCGATGCACGTGGGCCACATCCGCTCGACCGTGATCGGCGATTCGCTCTGCCACACGCTCCGCTTCCTGGGCCATGCGGCGATCAGCGACAACCACCTGGGCGACTGGGGCACGCAGTTCGGCATGATCATCTACGGGTATCGACACTTCCGCGACGAGCCTGCCTACCAGCAGAGTCGCGTCGCCGAATTGGCCCGGCTCTACCGGCTGGTCCGCCAATTGATGGATTATTACGAAGGCCAAGCGCGGCTGCCTGTGCTCGGTGAGCAATTGGCCCAGCAAGAGACGGCGCTCAAGAAGCGAAAAGAAGAGGCCGGCCCGGAGCCCGACAAGAAGACCGCCAAGGCCCTCCGGAAACTGGAAGGTGATCTGGCGCAGGCACGTGCCGAGCTGGCTGACTTGAAAGCGAAGCTGGCCGCGGTCGAGGAAGACCCAGCGCTTTCGAAACTACTGCCCGAACATCAAGGCATCGGCTCGGCCGTGCTGGCCGAAACGGCCAGGCTGCACGAAGGCGATCCGGAGAACCTCGGCTTGTGGAAAGAGTTTCTGCCGGCGTGCGAAGATGAAATCGAGAGGGTCTACCGCCGGCTGAAGGTGACCTTCGACCACACCCTGGGCGAGAGCTTCTATCAGGACCGGCTGGCCGAGACGGTCGACCGGCTGCTGCAGGATGGAACGGCGCAGGAGAGCGACGGCGCGATCTGCGTGTTTCTCGAAGGCCACGACGTGCCGATGCTGATCCGCAAGCAGGACGGGGCCTTTCTCTACGCCACCACCGACTTGGCCACGATCCGCTACCGCATGGAAACGTTCCAGCCCGACGCGATCCTCTACGTGGTCGATCATCGCCAGAGCCTGCACTTCGAGCACTTGTTTGCCACGGCCCGGCTGATGGGCTACGACGACGTGGAATTGCAGCACGTCAGTTTCGGCACCGTGCTGGGCGAAGACGGCCGACCCTTCAAGACCCGATCGGGCGATACCGTGGGGCTGGAGGGGCTGTTGGACGAGGCGGTCCGCCGGGCCGGCGCCATCGTGGCTGCCAACGACGACGCCAAGCCCGACGGCCCCGAGCTGTCGACCCGAGATCGGGCACGGATCGCCGAGACGGTCGGCATCGCCGCGATCAAGTACGCCGACCTCTCGCAAAACCGCACCAGCGACTACGTTTTCAGCTACGACAAGATGGTGGCCACCAAGGGCAACACGGCGACCTACATGCAATACGCCTACGCCCGGGTGCGCAGCATTCTGCGCAAAGGCGAGGTCGACGTCGACGCGCTGCGGGCGTCCGGGGCCCCGATCGTGCTTGACTTGCCGGCCGAACGGGCGCTGGGGTTGGAGATCCTGCGATTCGGCGAGGCGCTGGACTTGGCCGTGGAGGACTATCGCCCCAACCAACTGACCGCCTACCTGTTCGAGCTGGCCAACCGCTATTCGACGTTTTTCGAGCAGTGTCCGGTGCTGAAGGCCGAAACGGACGAGCTTCGCCAGAGCCGCCTGTTGTTGTGCGACCTGACGGCGCGGACGATCCGCCAGGGGCTGGAATTGCTGGGGATCGACGTGGTGGAGAAGATGTAGGCTTTGCCATCGTCGGAAGGCGTGGTAAAACAAGAGAAAGCAAGGAGGCCCCAGTGAACGACGAAGCCAAGCTGATTGAAACGCTGCAACGCATCGAGGCGCTGTTCGTCGGTGCAACCACACCGGGTGAGCGTGAAGCCGCGGCCAACGCGATGCAGCGGATGCGGGAACGACTGGAGAGAATTCAGGAGTCCGATCCTCCCGTCGAGTACCAGTTCACTTTGAACAACATGTGGTCGCGGAAACTGTTTGTGGCCTTGCTGCGGCGTTACGGAATCAAGCCCTACCGCTACTACAAGCAGCGATACACCACGGTGATGTGCGTCGTGTCGCGCGGTTTCGTGGATGAAGTCCTTTGGCCGGAGTTCGAGGAACTCGACGACACGCTCCGCAAGTATCTCGACGACGTGACAAACCGCATCATTACCGAGGGCATCTACGAGGACAGCTCCGAGCCGGAGATCAGGCAGAAACTGCTACAAACCAGTGCCGCCGAAGTTCCAGCCGAGTGATAGCGAGAAGAGGCGAACGGCATCGAATGGTCTTGCCGCGTGTCGCTCCTGCTAATGACACTGCTTGTCTTCGTTTGCCGAACTCAGAACGTGTCTGGAAAAAGGTACGACGGCTCTCCGAAGCCGTCGATGGACCAGGTGACCGCCGCAAATCGGCGGGCTCGGAGGCCCGTCGTACAAGCGGAGTCCCGCCGGGCATGGATTTCAAGAGGCGTTATCATGCCCGAAGCACGTCGACCGGCTCGAACGTCTCGCCCAGCACGATCCGGCTGTCCAGCCCCAGCCAGCGGTCCAGCACGGTGGCGTAGACGCGGCGGAAGTCGGTGTGGAACTTCTGGCCGCCGTTCTCCAACTCGGTGAGGTTGGGGTGCGCGCCGATCAGGCCACCTTTCAGCTTGCCCCCGGCCAGGAACATCGGCGCGGCCGACCCGTGGCCGGTGCCCCGGCGTCCGTTCTCCTTGACCGTGCGGCCAAACTCGGAGAAGGTCATCAACAGCACCCGGTCCAAGAGCTTGTCGCGCTTCAGATCGTCGACGAAGGCGGCCACCGATTCGGACAGCTGGTGCAACAGGGCGCAATGGTTGCCGAGCTGATTGGCGTGGTTGTCGAACCCGCCCGGTTGGTTTCCACCCAGTTCCGTGTAATAGATGCGGATGCCCACTTCGGCGCGGATCAATTGGGCGACCGTGCGGAGCGATCGGGCGAACTGAAACGGCGGATACTGGCCCGTGGCCACCGGGTTTTGGACCACCGCTTCGATCCGCCGGCCGGCGGCACGGCTGGTGGCCCATTCCCGCTGCAGGAAGTCCAGCAGCGGGTTGTCGCCGGAACGGGAGATCTCGGCCGTCTCGATCGGTTTCCGGTCCGGGGACGAAGCGGCTTGGGGACCGGGCATGGCCTTCAGCGAGAACTGCTGGAGGGATCGGAGCGAGGGAACCACGGTCCGCTCGGCGTTGAGCGTGAACGGCTGCTGGATCTGGCCGACGAACACGCCCGGCACGCTCGCCGGGTTCGGCTCAGCGACCGCGTCGATCACCCGGCCCAGCCAGCCGGTTTGGCAACTGGGTTGGTGGGGTCGGGCCGACTGCCAGTCGCGCATGGCCACGACGTGGTCGCCGCTGGGCCTGGGATATCCCACGCCCTGCACGACGCTGAGGTGCCCCTGCTGGAAAAGCCGCGAGAAGGCCTGCATCCTGGGGTGGAAGCCCAGCAGGGCGTCGATCTTGTGCACTTCCTTGGCCGGCAACCGCAAGGTGGGCCGGTTGCGGGCGTACTCGTCGTCCTCGTAAGGCACCACGGTATTCAGCCCGTCGTTGCCGCCGGCCAACTGGACGACCACCAGGATCGTCTCGCCGCTGCCATCTTTCGACGTTCCGGCCCAGGCGTTCCGGCCGAGCAGCGCCGGCATCGCCGGGCCGATGGACATCAGGGCCGAGGTCCCCAGCGAGGCTCTGAGGAAATCGCGTCGCGTCGCAGACATGGTTCGTTTTCTCCTGAAATCGAAAACAAGGGTCAGGAATCGCTCCGTTCGACGGGCTCCCACGACGGCTGGGAGTCCGGCCGCCTGGTGTTGCCCCAGTTGGTCATCGTCCAGCTCATCCGCAACAGACACAACGCGCCGGCAATGATGCTGGGCACGAGTGCCACCAGAAAGCCGTCGTCTGCATGCCAGGAAGCCTCTCTGGCCAGCCGATGGTCGTCGGTAATCGGATACGGCGAGAAGATCAGGATCTGGAAGACGATCGCCGTGAGCACGCCGGCGAACACGAGCACGACCAGCAGCCTCCGCGCCTTGGGCCCGCAGTCGAATGCCAGCGAGACCAGGACGAAGAAAGCGGCCGCCCCCAGCGCCAAACCGCTGCGCGTGGCGTGCCACATTTGAAACTCCAGCGGCAAGGCCTGAAGGTGCTCCTCTCTCATGTCGATCCAAGGCAGCAGGTGCCCGATCCCGGCCACCGTCAAAGCCAACAACGTGGCAATATCGACGATCACGTCGAGGATTCGTCTTACTTGCATGCGTCTACCTTTGTGGCTGATTGCACCTGGTTCGAAGGGGAATACCTATCCTCAGGCCAATTGAAACTCGGCGGACGTGGCCAGACGACGGCCGAAGCGGCGGAGTTGCTGCCCAGGATCACCGCCGCCGGGCGAGACGGTGTCCAGCAGGGCCGTCTTTACTTCGGGATCGAGGTCCGACTGCAGCAGCAAATCGAGCAGGAAGCGGCCGGCCGACTCGATCGATTCGTGCCCGTGCTTGCGGGCGACGCTCCACGGATCGAGCTTCCCGCCGTACGGTTGCGCACCGGCCAGCAGCGACTGGGCCAGATTGCTGCGGCCCAGCAGCGTGGCGTGGTTGATCCAGTTTCGCCCGCCCTGCCAGCCCTTGACCGTTGGTGGATGATACAAGTCTTGCCCCAGGGCGGCCAGGTCCTGGCCGAGTTGGGCCGTGGGGACCACCGCCTCCAGGCCCTTGACGATCCCCAGGGCGAATTCCACCGGGCTCTTGATCCGGCGGCGATAGGCGGCCGGCGAGAAGAACAGCCGGGAGCGAAGCATCGTCTCGACCAGCTTCGAGACGTCGTAGTCCCGGGCGAACGACTCGGCCAGCGGCGCCAGCAGCGCGTCGCCCGGCTCATCCGTTTCGGAGATTAACCAGCGGTAGAGCTTGCCGACCAGCCGCCGCGGCGTGGCCGGTTGCCCCAGCACGATTTGCACCACGCCTTCCCCGTCGAAATTGCCCTCCCGGCCGAGGACCTTCTTGACGCCCTCGTCGTGCTCGCGAGGGATGTAGCGGAGTCGGCTGCGCAGCACGAACCAGCCGGTGAAGGCCCGGGCGGCCTCGCGGACGTCGCCGTCCGAAAAGTGGCCCAAGCCGAGGCTGAAACTCTCCAGCATCGCCCGGGCGTAGTTCTCGTTGGGTTGGGCCTTGCGATTGGCCGAGCACTCCAGTCCCAGCAACACGGCCGGATCTTGGGAGACGGCCGCCAGCAAGGGGCCAAAACGGCCCAAGGCGTGGTTGCGCAACAACTGGACGTGCCGGCACATTAGATGGGCATTGTTGACCCGGGCGTTACTGACGCCGAAATGGCCGTGCCAGAACAACGTCATCTTCTCCAGCAGCGGATGCGGCGTCTCGATCATCCGCCGCAGCCACCACGCCCGCAGGTTCTCGGCCGAGCTGGAAGCGGCGGCCTCGTAGTCGTCGTAGGTGCGGTTGAACGCGACCACGTCGTTCTCCGGCCGCAGCAGCTTTTCGACGGTCCGCTGCGGCCCGTCGGTCAGTGCCTGCTGCAGTAGCCCCCAATCGGCGCCGAAGGCCGCCCGGCGGTAGAGATGTGCCGCCCGGCAGAGGTTCCAGGGCTGCCGCTGGTCGGGCTCATACGGGGCCCATGCCCAGCCGGGGTCGATCGGCCGGTCGGAGATCGCTGCGGCGCCGTTTTCCGGCTGCCCTTCGTCGAACATGATCGGCTCCTTTTCTTGCTGCCGGTTGCGAACGACTTCCGACGCCCGAAGGCTTTCAACAATTGCCGGCCGCTCTACTGCTCCGTCAAGCTCTCATCTTGGGGTAGCTGAACTTGCAAAAGTTCAGCCTTCGCCCTACATCGCTGAATTCTTGCGAATCCAGCTACCCCAAGTTCAATAGTTGACACAACACTATGGCAAATTCAACTTTACGGCCAGTTTCGCTTGCGGCTGACCCTCGTGGCTGCCCAGCTCGAGTGTTGCCCGGCCGAAGTATTTCATCACGGTCAGCAACAGGTCCGTTTCGGTTTCGGCCTGCTGTTGCGTGTTGCCTTCATCGAGCATATTCTTGCGGACCAGGTTCTCGCGGTTGGCGCCCAGGATCGATGCCAACTGAACGGCATTGATTTCCAGCAGGCTGTGTGCCTCGGCCAGCGACTCGACCTTCTGGGAGGCCTCTTGCTTTAAGGCGTCGATCAAATCGGCCGCCAAACCGTCGGTGGAGCTAAGGATCAGATACTCGCCCAACCGGGCCACCGCCGGCCGGAAATTGAACCGCGAGTCGACGTTTTCTCGCTCCCCCTCGTCGGGGGCGCGAAAGTAGGCCATGGTAAACCGCGTATCCCCGTGGGTGGGCCGATCGATAATCAGCCCGGGTTGCGCTTGCTGGCCCCGAGTGAAGTTGATCAGCCCCACCGCCTTCTGCCACGCCTCTTCGACCACCTCGCCGAACTGCTCCGGGTTGTGCAGGCGGAAGACCGCCGCAAATGCGGGGATTTGAAGCTGGGGCATGCCGGCTGCCGGGTCATACTCCTGTTGGGCCACCACCAGCCGCACTTCGGGCCGCGTCTCGCCCAACACTTCCTCGGTCAGAT
>Ga0180437_10003399_pt1 | contig 23764 bp, 13 predicted proteins | sample SS_ome_4_FD_132410 | JGI IMG/M metagenome (GOLD analysis project Ga0180437, IMG submission 132410) | Hypersaline lake sediment archaeal communities from the Salton Sea, California, USA - SS_3_D_1 metaG | ecosystem: Environmental > Aquatic > Non-marine Saline and Alkaline > Hypersaline >... | reverse complement strand
GATGGTCAGTCCTTTTACGGGAAAAGCGATGCGCCCACCGGATATCCAGAATCCCGAAGCCCCGCCGCTGAAGTTACCGTTGACCGGATTGATACCATAACCGGTAACACCCTTCAGGAGCAGGCCGGTTCGTGTGGCGCGCAGAATTGTCTGGGGATCACTCTCACCGGCGTCCATGTAGAAGTTGTGGGAACCGATATCGGGCAGGCTGGTAAAGCCGTCGCGGGAGGCGTTGCCCGTACTCTGAGTACCGGCCCGCTTGGCCACGATGGTGTTGTACATAAAACCCTTCAGGACGCCGTTTTCGATGATAGCGCGTTTCTGCGTGGGCACGCCTTCGCCGTCGAAGGGTCGGCTGGCCAGGCCCTTAGGGCGTGTGCCGTCGTCGATGATGGTCAGGAGGGTTGTTCCGACGGTCTCGTTCAGTTTCTCACGCAGGAAGCTGGCTCCCTGGAGCACACGCTCACCGTTCACGGCGGCCAGAATGCCGCCCAGCACAGCCCGTGCCACATCGGGATCGAAGATCACGGCCGCCTTCTGGGTCTTGACCATACGGGGATCGAGCATGGAGTAGGCATCCCGGGCCGCTTTTTTTGCCACCTCTTCGGGTGGTTTGAGGTCAGCCCAGAAATGCCGGGTGCAGTACTCCCCACCGGAGGATTTCTGGTCACCCTTCTCCGCCACGACCGATGCTCCGAACCCGCATGTCGATGTTTTGTAACTCTTCAGCAGACCGTTGGAGTTGGCCAGGAAGATTTCATCTTCGCCTTCAAAGTAAGCCGACCCGGCGCTCTTGGTGATGCGGCGATCCTTCATGGCCAGCTCTTCGACCGTCTTGGCCAGGGCGATCTTCTCATCCATGGCCTTCTGTCCGATTTGCGGATCGTAGAGTCCTTCCACGTCGGTCATGCCCGTATCATCGGGCAGTACGTTGTTTTCATCGGCCGTTGTGCGTTTTGCAAAATCGATGGCGCTCCCGATGGTACTCCCCAGGGCAGCGTCCGTGAAATCGTTGCAGTGGGAGAATCCCATTTTACCCTTCACGAGAACCCGGAATCCAATGCCGTGGGCGGAGGACTCTTGCACGGTTTCGACGTCCTTGTTGCGGACTTCGATTTGGAGCTGACGTCCCGATTCGATGTAGACTTCCGCGGCATCGGCGCCCCGCTGGAGGCATCGTTTTACCAGGTTTTCGGCTAATCCTCTATAGTCCATGATGTTCTCCTTTATTTCTGATCGTTAGGCCCTCGCTTTGCTTCCGCCGACATTGATTCCGCGTATCCGTACCGTCGGTTGGCCCGCTGAGACTTCGGCGGCCTGTCCCTTACCGCAGATGCCCGGACCGAAGGCCAGGTCGTTTCCCACGGCATCGACATTGGAAATGATGTCCATACAGCTTCCGATGAGCGTTGCACCCCGAACGGGCGTAGTACGCTTGCCATCCTCTACGAGGTAGGCCTCACGGCACGTGAAGTTGAAAACGCCGGTGATGGGGTTGACGCTTCCTCCGGAGAGACTCTTGACATACAGTCCGCTTTTCGTGGTTGCGAGGATGTCTTCCGAGCTGTCCTCTCCGTTTTCGATGAACGTATTGGTCATCCGTGGGATGGGAATGTACCGGAAGCTTTCTCTTCGGCCGTTGCCTGTGCGTTCCATACCCAGCTGTTTGGCCGAGAGGATGTCCGTCATGTACTTGACCAGGACACCTTTGTCGATGAGCACATTCCGTTTCGCCTGGGTGCCTTCGTCGTCGAAATTGATCGTGCCCCGCATGTTGGGCAGGGATCCGTCGTCGACCATGGTGAAGAGATCGCTGGCGACTTTCTGGCCCAGTTTGCCGGTGAAGGCGCCGACTTCTCTGGCGATGTTATCGGCCTCCAGGGGATGGCCCACGGCTTCGTGAACCAGAACACCGCCCCAGCCGTTTTCCATGATGACATCCATCTTTCCGGCGGGGCACTCTTTGGCATCCAGCATGGTGATGGCCTCGCGGGCGGCGGTACGGGCGACCTCTTCGGGAGTTACTTCGTCGAACATCTCAAAACCCGAGTGCCGGCTCAACCGTTCACGACTCATATGGCGGGTGTTTTCGCCGACGCCCAGGGCCTGGACGATGAAGAACAAGAGCGGCAGCTCGTCACTTAGCAGCAGGCCTTCGCTGTTGGCAATCATCCGTCCGCGGATTTCATCATAATATGAAATGGACGTCATCTCGATCTTGGGATCATAATCCAGGGCCGCCTGATCGGCCCGTTTCATCACATCCAGCCTTTTACGGTCTGCCACATCCTCCAGGGGGAGCTTCACGGTGATATACGAATCCCTGGTCCCCTCCTGAATATCCACAGGTTTGGCAGCCATGGTGCCCCGAGCGATGGTGGAGGCCACTTCGGCCGCCTTCAGGAGTTTCTCCTCGGTCAGCTCGTCGGTATAGGCATACCCGGTTTTATCGCCCGAGAGAACGCGTACGCCCGCGCCCTGGCTGATACCGAACACGCCGCTCCTGAACTTGGACTCCTCCATCACAATGCGGCGAGATATTCGGTTTTCCACGTATACCTCGGCAAAGTCCCCGCCTTTCTCCAGCGCCCGCCGTATTGTCCAGGTCAGCCACTGGGGGTCCATCTCGACTTTCGCACTGGGTTTGGGCGAACCGGCACACGACAGCAGACTCGACATTAACGTGGGTGTCGCTGCCACGACGAGACCGCCCTTGAGTGTGGTCTTGAGGAAGTCCCGGCGGGGGATGTCCTCAACGAAATAATTTGTTAAATCCATGGTGCTCCTCCGTTCTCTGAAGATCGTATTCCCATCCATAGTCCTGCGTTATAAATAACCTATACATAAAAGTAGTTCCGACTCGGATGATGGGATAGTGTTTTTTATCCCTTGGACTGGGTTTGAGCGTCACGACCTAAAGACCCTTGGCCAGTCCCTGGCCCCTGGGATCGGATCCGCCGGTGAATCGGACGGGTTTCCCCTTTTGATCATAATCGATGATAAGGCCGTGGGCATCGCCCAATCCCTGCGTCTCCCTTATTTTGTGGCCCATCTCCGTCAGTTCGGTTCGAACCGTTTCCGGGATGCCGGGCTCTACAGCGATCCAGTCCGGCTCTATGAAGCTGATACGTGCCGCGGCGACGGCACTCTGGATATCCATTCCAAAATCGATGATATTCATCACCATCTGGGGCACGGTCTGGCCGATGGTATGCCCGCCGGGCGTGCCGATGGCGACCCAGGGACGCCCGTCTTTCATGATCAGGGTGGGGCAGTCACCGGACAGCTTGTGGTGGCCGGCATGGGCATCCATGGGGTTCCCCTTGGGCTCGAAGGTGCAGTAGGCCAGGGAATTGTTCAACCAGATGCCCGTTCCCTCGGGCATGATTCGGCTGCCGAACAGGTTTCCCAGGGTCTGGGTGGCGCACACGATGTTACCCCACCGGTCGGCCACGACGAAGTGGGTTGTATGCTGCTCTGTGCCTGCGATACCGGGATACTCGAAGGGTTTGGCCTTTTTCAGATCGATTTTGTCCACGCACTCTTCCCAGTACGCTGGTGAAAGAAGACGATCCAATGGCGGCGGAGTGTAATCCGGGTCTCCTGCGTAGGCCAGCCGGCACCAGAAAGCGTGCTTGGTTACCTCGGCAAAACGATGGAGGTAATCGGTCGTATTGTGGCTCAACGTCTTGTTGTCGAAACGGCTCATCAGTCCCAGACGAATGAGGGATGGAAAGGCCGTCGACGGGGGAGACGCCGTGATCACATCATAATCCCGGTACTCGATGCGGATGGGCTCCCACCATTCGGCCTGGTCGGCCTGAAGGTCTTGGATGGATAAAAATCCTCCCTGTTGCATCATGGTGAGATCGATGGCTCGGCCGATCGCTCCATTGTAAAAGGCTTCGGCACCTTGCTCTGCAACCAGGCGCAACGACCGGCCGAGGTCCTTCTGGATGAGGCGATCGCCCGTGTTCAACGGGTTTCCGTCCTTTCCGTAAAAACGTTTTGCGTGCTCCGGAAAAGAGGAGAAAGCCCAGCCTATCATATCTGCTGTGTGCTCGCTGATGATGAATCCCTCTTCGGCATACGACATGGCGGGCTTGAACAGGTCTTTCCAAGCCAGCTTGCCGTACTCACGAGACATGGCCTGCCATGCATGCACATTGCCCGGTGTGGATACGGCCTTGGCACCACGCCTGTTCTCCTTGTAGTTGGGTGTCGGCGGTCGATACACGTCGGAGTCTACGGCTCTCGGAATCCGGCTGCTGGGATTGAGGAAGCGTGCCTCGGCTTTGTCTGCATCATACACGACGATGGTGCCGTATCCACCCATACCCGACATCATCGGCTCGACCACATTCAGGACGGCTGCCACGGCGACGGCGGCGTCGAACGCGTTTCCACCCTGGCCGAGTATGTCCAGACCCACCTGAGTAGCCATGGGATGCGCCGTGCTGACCATGCCCTTCGTACCAGTCGCGGGCTCGGTCTCCGTGTTGGATGTCGGTTTGTCCGAGATCGATTGGCCGCATGCGAGCAAGTAAAGATGAAGGAAGCAAGCGTACAACAGGATTCGTTTTTTCATCGTAGGACTCCTCATCAATTTGTCGTGTTCATTGAGATGGTCGTGTAACAGGCGGTTTCTATAGATACGGCTACATCCACTTAAGATAATAAAAAAATCGTTCATTGCCAATAACTTAAGAAGACTCACTTACTGAAAAGATCATCGAACCGGAACGCGACCCAATCCATGTAAGGTGCATCCCACATGTTGGTCTTCAGATCGTCCACGGCCACCAGGATGCGCATTTCGTTGGCCAGGAAAATGACGGAATACTCCGTCGATCCGTGGGAGACCATCTGCAGAAGCTTTTTCGCATCGTTTACGCCCAAGGGCTTGTTTTGACGGGACCAGGCTTCCAGTGTATTCATGCCCACCTCGTAGCGCCATCTTGACGAGAACGAAACGGGTCTGCCCAACGAGTGGTCCGGCTGGTCGGCATCGAAACCATAGACGAGATGGTGGTTGGAGGCCATGATGTTGGTGGGCTCTGTAGGTCGAACATCCGCCGGGGATCGCATGGCACTGCCTCCACGGCCGCCTTCGTACACACAGGCAGGTGTATCTTGTCCGCTATACGGAACGGCCCATAGTATGATGGAACCGGCCGCCGTGATACCGCCTTCTGAACAAGTGAATGTCTCCATCGCCTTCAGGACGCTCTCGGGCGAGGCTTCTTTTCCCTGTGTCTCCAGGACATGACGCTGAATCCAGGAGCAGGGGACGACGCCGTCGGGAACAGGCCCCGGGCCCGAGCCTCCGGCATTTTCCATGCTGTACAGGCCGTCCTCATTGATGCCGGAAATCGTGCCGACAAAGCCGGGCCACATGGCCGAGAACCATCGCTTATGCCCGGACTCTGAAGGCGCGACGGCGTACAGGAGAAAGTGGCTGACGGTGACCTTGCGGATGTCGCATTCTCCGTCCATGTTCCGTGCGGCGATCAAGCCGCCGTTGAGCTCACTTCCCTCGGTCTGCGTGCCCCAGAAGGCAAACTGTGTGCAGGAAGAGGCAGGCTCCAAGGCGAAGGCGGCCCGCCTTTCAATGTAGGCGTTGATGGCCAGGAGGTCGGTCCGGTTGAAATCACGCTCCAGCCACTGGATGTGCATATCGGTCCCCGATGATCTCATGCCCTCAATAACAGCGTCGCCCTCCCGAAGGAACTCGGGAGGGGCGGACACGTGGTTTTCGATGAAGGAGACGAAGATTTCCTGATACCGTTGGGCCGAGCGCCAACTATCCTCGACGATGTAGAATTCGAGGAAATCGATGATCTGTTCTCCCACCAGGTAACCATGGGCGAAACCGCGTTCTTCGGCCGTTCCCCAGAGCTGGAGTACGGGAAGTCCCTGTAACCATCGGAGAGAGCCGTGATCCGTGTGTTTGTCCTCTTGAGGAAACGGAGTGGGTATGCGCATGGTGAAATCGGCATCGCTCACGCTGCTGTTGGTCAGATCGATGGGAGCGAACCATCCCCCGGGATGAGAGGCATACCATCCCATAGGCTCGGGGGGCAGGAAGCTCAGTTCACCGTCACCGTCGGCATCGATGAAGGCCAGGACGGAATAGTGACCCGAAGGCAACGACTCGAATGCATATTGCCCCGGCTTCTCCAGTGTGGATGTTTGAATCGGTTCTGCCGCGCCAAACACATCTGTCTTGGTGAGGGGGCGAACCTGTCCACCGGAGGAAACGGCCAGTTCGTATAATCGGATAATGACGTCACCCGCTATTTTTTCATCCATGCTGATTCTGCCCGATATGGACTTTAATTCACCGAACGTCGTGGCACGAACCGATAGAACAGATAAGAGAACGACGAAAAAAATCCAACGCTTCATGATAGTACTCCTGCATAATGATGGTATCCTGGTTGCTATTCGATGATGATTTTAGCGATTCGTCCCTGACCGCCGGCTGCCCAGCCCGTGTTGCCTGTTTTCGGAAAACTGGCGACATGATAGCCGGTCGTATCGAGCCGGGTCCATGTTTTTCCGAAGTCAACGGACAGGTCGGACCCGTTGGGGCCAACTGCGAGAAGTGCGGACGCCGTTTCTGGCAAGTGGGCGACACACGAACGGAATCCCGAAGGCGGGGATGCATCCGCAGGCAACCACGTCCTGCCGGCGTCGGTTGTGTAGGCCGCATTTCCCTCGGTCCCATCGGGATCTTGATAATCACCGCCGACGATCACGCCATTTTTGGAGTCCAGAAACGCGACGGAGAAGATGCCGGCCGATGGACGGCCGCTGAAGATGGGTGTGGATGCGGCCGACCATGTCCATCCCCGATCCGTGGAATGGAACAGACGGGCCGCCGGTCCCCCCAGGCCGAGATAGGCATGCGTTTCTCCCCCGACAGCGATACACGTGCCGCTGGAGGCAAATCCTGCCTCACCCTCCAGAGGCTCTGGGATGTTCTCCGGAGGAACGCGATGCCATGAGTTACCGCCGTCGGTGGTCTGAATCAACAAAAAGTGACCCTCTACTGGATCGCTGGTGGCGATACCGTTCTTTTCATCCCAAAAGGCCATGGCGTTGTAGAAGGATGTCGTGTTCGGGTCTGTGTAGGTGTTCGTCCAGACGTTACCGCCGTCTGTGGTCTTGTATATTCTTGCCGGCTGACCGGCGCTGAGGATGAGGGCTGTGTTCTCGTCGAACGCTTGAATGTCCCGGAAGTCCAACGCGGCCTCATCGGGTGATGATAGACCCTGCCATGTATTTCCGCCATCGGTGGTTCGAATAATCGTTCCCCCGCTGCCGCTGGCCCATGCGACGCGGTCGCTCACAGTGCACAAGCCGCGAAGGCTGGCATCCGTACCTGAGGATTGTATCTGCCATCGGATGTGGATATCATCCGGCTGCTTCGTTGAGGTGCAGGCAACGATCATTATCGCCATGCTATAGAGAATGAAATGTTTCATAACTTTCCTTACATGTCTACTCTGATTGCAGAGAATGGATATTGCAAGTGTCTCTATCGATTATTCGGCTTTTTCGGTGACCATAACTCCGACAGGATACCCATCCCGTTATGTCGTCTCCGAATATAATGATTCGCTGTCGTCGTTCGCTTATAATCCTGCCTTGTTGTTCGTGTATTTCGTGATCAGTGTTTTGCGGAGGTCTTTATAGATGTTGACGGCTTCCACCATCTTGGACTGGGAGTATTCTGTCAAGAATTTTTTAGCATTCTTGGGTTTTTTCTGGTAGAGCTCCAGGGCTTTTTGGTCGATTTCGGCTTGTTCGTCGAAGAGCCGGGACTCGAAGGGGTCACGTACGGCATGGACGTCCTTGATGCCTTCCTGCCAGTTGAGGTACAGGAGGTTGTCGATAAAGTCGATATTCCACCGGGCCGAGTTTTCGTCGAAGGCATCGGGATTCCAGGTCTTGTAGAGGGGGTGGATTTCCTGAACGCCGGCGTAAATCGGCACGTACGTGCTTACATGCTGGTTGTCCAGGTAGAACCAGTAGACGCCGCCGATGGAGGCCGGTAGCCAGCCCCTGAGCTGGGCCACCATACCGTATCCCCCACGAGAAACCATACGGCGGTACACGATATCCAGGAGCTCGCGCATGTGTCGGGTGGGGAACGGCGTGGCCAGGGGACTTTTTTCCATGCCACCGCGTCCGTCGGGGATGTACCAGTCGAAGTCCGAGGTCATATCATAAATGGTTCCCTCGTAAACAGATCGCTGGAAAGCAATGACATCCTGGACAGACATCTTTTTCTCAGGCTTGACGGAGAACGGGTACATGGCGATGTCCTCGATGAACTGATGGTAGGCATCATAGCCCCCGTAGGGATTCCTCAGCTGCTTATCCGGCCAGTTAGCAAAATTGGGTGCTACTGTCGAATAAAAGAGCCAGAGCCGGCTGACGGCCCACTCCCTGGGGGGCGGCGCATACACCTTCTGCCAGATGAAGGGCTCGCCGCTGTCGGTATCGTACCAGCCGCGCTCGATGGCAAACGTCCTATAATTCTCCGAGGCCATGAACTCGTCGGGTTTGGAGAGGTCGATTTGCTTGATGATGGACCAGTTGGGTACGATACAGACGTGATCGTCGGGTACGCGCTGGGCTGCCCAGATAGCGCCCAGTTCGCCGCTGTCGGGGTCCCAGTCGGGACCGACTGCGAAGACTTCCAATACCCATGCCTCGTCGGGATCGGCGATGCACAGGGCCTCGGATTCGGGTCCGCAGGATGGCAGAAACCCGTATTTTTCCACGAGGGATGTGATGAGCGCGATAGCCTGTCTCGCCGTCTTGCACCTCTGGAGAGCGAAGAGCTGGGCTTGCTCGATGGTCATGATCTGCTTGCAGATCTCCCGGTCGGTCTGGAGCTCTTCCCTCTGACTCAGGGTGCTCTCGCCGATGGCCAGTTGATGTTCGTTCATCTGAGGGTATCCCGTGTGGAAGTAGGCGTAGGTCTCTTCCACCTGGGGTATGTGACCGATGACTTCACCGTTGTCGTGAAGCGGCGTGCGGGAATTCTGGAGTCCGTAGTAGACGGGGGCCATCTCTCCCTTTTTGTACTTTTTCGCCGGCACCACATGCACGCGGCACTCGTCGCAGCATCCCGTATGTGACGTGATGACCGACCCGTCGGCAGAGGCCAGTTTCCCGACGACAATGTCGGTGCATGCGTCGGTCTGATCCGGACCTGTCTGCTGGGACAGGCTTACGGTGGTCAAGAGTAAGCACGCAGCCAAAACAACGAAAGCGGATGATTTAAAGATTTTCATCTCTCTTCCCCTTCCTGTTTTCTGAATCTCTTATGATGAATGACATCGACACGATGTCTTCATTTTATAAGAATAATGGGTAAATTGCAAGTAGAATCTGGAATCGTACGACTCGATGTGGCATCATTTCACGGGGTATGTCGGAGATCATCCGCCCATCCTACATAGAATGGGGTATGTTTTATGTGCCGGCTTTTACAACCTCCAGAGGTACGACGTCTTGAAGAAAAATCCCCGCCTCATCTCCGTGAACCGGTCGCTGTTGATATACTGTCCCTGGTGCCATTTGACTTTTTCATACAGGTTTCCGTAACCGATATGGATGACAGTACCCGGAATGTACGTGAACGAAGCAAGAAAATCGGTGAGCATTTCTCTGTAATAGTCGTTGTATTCGACGATGCCGCGGAAGAACAGGTATTTGTTCATCTGGTACGTGAGTTTCCACCGGGCGATGGTATAGTCGTAGATTTTCTGAGAGTCCGAATCCCGATAAAAGTTGGAATACGTCAGATTCCATTCGGAGCGTATCTTTTCCGACGGCTGGTAGATGATCGTTGCCGAAGCGTTGTTGCCTTTGCCCTGATAGGGGGTGTCCGAATAGTAGATCGCCATGCCGTTCCGGTACGAGAGCTGGATATAGAACTGTTTGGTCATCTGACTCAGGCCGCTAATATCCAGACCGTTTGTTTTGAACCGTTCTCCCAGGTATACTTCGGTGGAGTAGGTGTACATCACCGAGGCGGTGTTGCGGCCCATGAACGTAAAATCCATCGAGAGAAAGTTGTATGTTTCCCAGAGATTGCTGGGTTTATCCTTCCACAAGTAAACGAGCAGTTGCGGGTTGATTTTCCTGAGGATGTTGGATTTGGGATAGAATTTTGGACTGACATCGGCACTGTAGCCCGTGACCCCGGTACGGGTGATGTATCCTGCGTCGGCACGGAAATGCTGGGCGATGTCGTTGATCTCCACCCCCCATCCGATATCCCGGGTTTCATACCGATAATTCAGGGTTACGGCGTGCCCGTTCTGAACGGGGGCATCGGCGCTGTCTTTGGTTTGGGACATGAATCCATAAAATCGAAGGGTTGTCGACTCGCCCAGGCGCAGATGTCCGTCCGTACCTCCTACACGATTAAACGCATTTTTCAGTTCCCGGCCGGTATAAAGGCCGCCGATGTAGGCATCCTGGTTCAGGGCTCTTTTGTACCGGAGGATGGCAAAGTGGGCGTATTCGCCCTGGGCCGGGGCATCATTCTCGGGCAAATCGTCCATGGCATAGATGGACGCCAGCATGTTCTTCCGGCCTATTTTGCCACTGAGTTTTAATCCGGCAACCGGATCGATGATGGTTCTCGTATGCACGACGGATTGTATGGGATGATGCGTGCTCGTGGCGGCCACGTTGAAATTTTCACTCCCCTCCAAAAAGAAGGGCCTTTTCTCGGGGAAATAAAGATCGTACCGGAGGTTGATGTCGACCTGACCGGCGTCGGATTCGACCTGACTGAAGTCGGGATTGTACGTACCGTCGAGTATCATTTTCGATGAGATTCCGTATTTTGTAGTTAAACTGATGTCTCCGCGGTTTTCGTCGGTCGCGAGCCGGCCCTCTTCCGCGCTCTTTTTATAGCTATAGGTCACGGCGGGGAGGAGCTCGAACAGGGTATAATGCTTCAGGTCGTCGTACACCATGGGCTTCATCTGGGTCAGGAAAGCCATGCCCTTTTCCGGGCTCATGGCAGGATACGAGCCCTGCTCTGACCGGCGGCTGATACGTCTTTCGAAAAATACACTCATCTCTACCGGGTTCTTGTTGGAGAAACGAATGGATTTAAGGGGAATCTGCATTTCCACCACGTATCCCAGACTGTCGATCTGACCGGCGCTGTACCAGACCACATCGACGCTGTGATCCTCGCGTCCGCTGGAGTACCGGCTGTCACCCTGGATTCCGGCTGGATTCACGTAGAAGGCGTACAGGGATTGGTGGTCGTTGAAAGAATCCAGGTTGAGGCAGATCCAATCGTCGGGCCGTACATTATCACGGGCCGTGATGGAACTCTTGATCTTGTCGGGCTGGCTGTCAAAACAACGGTAGGCGAAGTAGAGGTTTTCTCGGTCGTAGGCCATGTAGACCTCGGTTTTTTCCACCATGTCGAGTCCGAAGTCGGGGACGAATGTCTTGAATCCGGTCACGAAGGGCGCTTCTTTCCAGACCGGATCGTCGATTTTTCCATCGATAACGGGAGGTTTCGTGGTGCGGAGCGGCCTCAACGGGTCGTTGCCGTCGGCAGAACTTATCCTTGGGCATGTCAGGGATACTATCAGAATGACACAGGCGAGATTTACTTTCATCCAGTTAACCTTTCTCTAATATGTTTCATCCAGTTCGTGAAATGAGTTCCTATGATAGGATTCTGTATTTATCCGTATTGAGCGAGATCACCGTTCATGAACGTATACGACGTATCTCTACGTTTGATCCGCGTTGCTCGAATGTTTGTCAGAGACATTTTTCTATAAATAGTTACGTTCCAGTTGTAAAATTCCCTTTCCTACGCTTTTACGAATTTCAGTGCATCGGCCGTTTTTACATCGATTTTAGATGCAGGAGAGAAACGGTCATCGGAATCCAGCCGGCCGGCGCTGCGGCCATCTTGACGAATAGTATGTATACGGAACTCCGTCTTCTTGTTGATAGATCAGTATGTGCTTGTACTGCCCTTCAATTCGCCATACAAGGATCGCGTCAACGGTAGCGAGGCAGTGCTGTACTCAATAAGTATCGGTAGGTTGTACTTTAGAGTCTCCAGAGATACGATGTTTTAAAGAAAAATCCACGTTTCGTTTCCAGGAATCGGTCGCTCTCCACATATCGTCCATTCTGCCATGCAATTTTTTCGTACAGGTTTCCGTACCCGATGTGGACGACCGTTCCGGGTATGTAGGTGAATGAGGCGAGAAAATCGGTGAGCATCTCCTTTCTGTAATCGTTGTACTCGACAATAGCCCGGAAAAAAAGATACCGGTTCATCTGATACGTGAGTTTGCATCGACCGATGGTATAATCGTAGATTTTCACAGAATTGGAGTCCCGGTAAAAATCGGAATAGGTCAATAACATATCGGCTTTTATTTTATCCGAAGGCTGGTAAATCACCGTGGCAGAGACCTGATTCCCTCTACCCTGATATGGATCTACCGCATAGTAGATACGTTTTCCGTACTGATACGTGACATTCAGATAAAACCGTTTCGTCAATTGACTTTTACCGTTCACTTGAACGTTGCTGATGTCGAAGGTCTGTGCGCGGTATACCTCGGTGGCATAAGATGCGCTTGTCGTGATACTCGAATTCTTTAAAAAATGAAATTTTAGGGATAGAGAATTCCCGGTTTCGTTGAGTTGGTCGATTCTGTCCCTGATATAAGAGGTGGATACGGTCAGGTCGCATCTCCGTATCAGCGGTGAGCTGGGATAAAATTTGGGGCCCAACGATGCTCTCGCCAGGAATAGTCCCGTCCGTGTGATATAACCGGTTTGTGTGATGAAGTCTTTGGATATCTCCTGAACGCCCAGGCCGATACTGAGATTCCGGGTCGCATAGGAATAATCGTATCCCAGGGCATATCCTTCCTTCTTCGATGTTTCATCCAGGTTCTGGTCATGAGACCCGACGATATAGTATCCCAGCGTGCTAGATGCGTTTATCCTGGATTGGCCGTCTATGCCAAAAACTCTGTTGTAGCTGTCCTTGTGCTCTCTTCCTGTGTAGACTCCACCAATATAACTGTCCTCGTACAAAGCCCGTTTATACCGAAGAATGGCTACCTGCGTATACTCCCTTTTGTCACTGTTTCCGTAGCCGTTGGGCAGTTCATCCAGGGCGAGGATCGATGCGATCATACTTTTTTTCCCGATCTTTCCGGCTAATTTAACGCCTACGTAGGGATCGATGATGGTTCGTGTATGCACCAGAGCGCTGAGGGGGTCGCTCCCCGAGCTTCCGGAGAAAGTAAAGTTCTCGCTCCCTTCGAGGAAGAAGGGCCTTTTTTCAGGATAGAACAGCTCGTAACGCAGGTTGATGTCGACCTGTCCGGCGTCCGCTTCTACCTGGCTGAAGTCCGGGTTGTACGTGCCGTCGAGGATCAATTCGGAGGTGATGCCATACTTGGTGGTTAAACTGAAATCCTCCTCTTTCCGTTCGGAAACGAGCTTTCCCTCGACCATCGATTGTCGGTTGCTGTACGTGACAGCCGGGAGTAGTTCGAAGAGGGTATAGTGTTTCACGTCGTAGTAGATGAGGGGAATCGTTTGTGTCAAGAAATCGAAGCCCCGCTCTGGAAGCAACGGGGGATACGTACCCGATTCGGATCGCCTGCTTATGCGCCTTTCAAAGATCACACCCATTTCCACCGGGTTCTTGTGCGTGAAGCGAATACTCTTGAAGGGAATCCTGATTTCTATCGTGTAACCCTGGTTATCGATCTGGCCTCCGCTGTACCAGACCAGATCGATGCTCTTATCCTCGCTGAACACACCGCTGGCCGACTTGCTGTCCTCCTGTATTCCCGCGGGATTGATGTAGAACGAATACATCGTTTGATGATCGTTGAACGAATCCAAGTTGATACAAACCCAGTCGTCGGAACGGATGTTATCCCGGTTGGTGATCGATGTCTTGATTTTATCAGGCTCTCGGTCGAAGCACCGGAATGCAAAGTAGAGATTTTCCATGTCATACGCAAAGAAGGCCCTGGTTTTTTCGGGCATGTCGATTCCGTAATCGGGCGTCCACGTCTTAAAACCCGTCACATAGGGCGCTTTCTGCCAGAGGGGATCGTTCAATTTACCGTCTATGATAGGAGGCGTATCGGTTCTGAATGGCCTGAGCACTCGTTGTGCAATCCCGGGCGATGACGACGCAAGGGCAAGAAAAATCGTGAATGCAAGGGTGACCGTCGACCTTCGCATACGTTCTCACCTTATTCGACTAAAAAACCAGGGTGCAGAGCATTTGTTCTTCTTTTGTCATTAAAGATAATAAAAATAATCACTTTTTACAAGCGCCACCCGAGAGACGGATCTCCTACGGAGCCGGGTCATGGATGTCTATCCTATTGACATCTTTTTCTACCAGGCGATTCCGTAGTCATCCCCGTAGTTGCTGGAACCGCCCCAGAACGATCCGTGCTCCCAGTCGACATAGATGGCATTGATGGGCCCGGAGGTTCTGCTCCGGAAATTCAAGTTGTAGTCCATGGCGGTTAGCTTGCTCCGAACCCAGGGCGGAACCGACTCGTTGAGTGTGAGCCTTCCCGGACGGGCCTCGTGCTCGTCGAAAGAACTGTGCATCTGGTAACTGGTGATGTTGGCGGCCTCGCAGGCTTCCTGGACGTTCATACCGAATTCCACGATGTTCAGGAAAAATTGAAGCAGGTTCTGATCCTGGGTATCCCCTCCCTGGACAGCGAAAGAAAGGTAGGGTTTTCCGTCCTTGATGGCCATGCCGGGAGTCAGTGTGGCCCGGGGACGTTTCCCCGGAGCGATGACGTTATACGGATTTTTCTTCTCGTCCAGGACAAAACTCTGGGCCCGCTGGCTCATGCCGATGCCGGTCTTCCCCGCGATGCAGGCGGGTATCCAGCCGCCGCTGGGCGTTACGGAGACGATCCAACCCTCCTTGTCGGCGGCCTGGATGGATGTCGTCCCCGATGTGAAGGATTCCTCGAATGCCGTGAATCCATCCTTCGTCCGCGTGTCAACATCGGCGCATCCCGTGTTGGACCAGTCCCTGAGCAAGTGGAGGAACGGATTGGTCTTGTCCTCGAACGGATAGGGATCGCCCGGCTTGATATGTGGATCGTTCTTTTCCCAATCGATGAGCCGCAGTCTCTCTTTGGCATAGGTCTTGGAGAGCAGGCCCTTGATGGGCTCCTGGGGCGGTACGTAGGGATCGCCGTAATAGAAATCCCGATCTGCGTAGGCCAGGTTCATCACCTGGTACAGGGTGTGGATGTACTTGGCGGTGTTGTAACCCATGGCCTGGACGTCGAGATACTCCAGCATGTTGAGCATCTGGAGCATGACGGGCCCCTGGACCCAGCAGGTCAGCTTGTACACGTCGATGCCCTTGTACGTGGTCATCACGGGTTCTTCCAGGTACACCTGCCAGTTGGCCAGGTCTTCCATGGTGATGAGTCCGTCCTGCTCCTGACAACCGCGGACGAACTCCCGAGCAATGTCCCCTCTGTAAAACCGGTCGTACGCAACGTAAATCGCCTCTTTTCGGTTTTTCCCCTCGTCCCGTGCCTTTCGTTCCGCCTCTACGAGTTTCTTCAGCGTGTTCAGCAGGTCCGGCTGGCTGAAGATTTCACCCTCGTGGGGCGCCTCGTGTGCTTCGCCCAGATGAGGCAGAAAAACATTTTTTGAATAAGGCCATTTTTTAATCCTGTCTTTATTCCGTTCCACACTCCTCACAAAACCCCCTTCCACCGGATATCCTTCGGCCATTTCCATGGCGGGTGCCAGGACTTCCTCCAGGCGCATGGAGCCGAACTCGGCCAGCATCGTGAGCAGACCGCCGGGTGTTCCGGGTGTGACAGCTGCCAGTGGGCCGTAGGCTGGCGGGTATTCCAACCCTTTCGATTTATAGAATTCCGGTGTCGCTCCGGTGGGAGCCACGCCCAGGGCGTTGATGCCGATAACTTTTTTCTGAAGCGGATGATAGATCAGGGCTTGGGTTTCTCCGCCCCATCCCAGAACGTCCCACATCGTACAGACCGCGGCCAGCATGGCGCAGGTGGCATCCACGGCGTTTCCGCCTCTTTCGAATATTTTCGCACCGGCCGTGGCACCCATAGGCTTGCCCGTGATGGCGACCCAGTGCCGTCCATGGAGCACGGGTTTTTGGGTCGATTGTGAGAAGATCGTCATCGACGCTAAACACGTCGTAGCCAGGATGATCGAAAGACGTCGAGCCCGTTTGATTGAAATCATTTTGTTCTCCTTACGCATCTAAGATTAGTACTTCCACTGATCCGTATCCTCCCCCGGCGGCGCGTGCTTTGTGATATGATCGGCCATGACCCTTTCCCGTTCGCCCGTGCCTCTTCCGTAGGGCGACCAGCCGTGGGGTTTTCTGGGCCGGCCGTACTGGAAGGAACCGGCGTAGTACGGATCCGTCGTACTTTCCAGGAACGTCTCCAATTCGTACACGGCCTCGTTGAGGTAGTAGTTGTCCATGTCACCGCACGAGATGTGCAGCTTGCCCACGAGCTTCGGACCCAGCCAGGACCAATTTTCCTTGATATAAAGCGTGAGGTCGTATTTCTCGAAATACTCGGCCACCGCATGATCGATCTCACCCGTGCGCTTGTTCCAGATGTCCTTGGGATAACCGTCCTCGCCCACGGGTCCATACACGGCCTGCCATATATCCAGTTGCTGGCACGACCTGCCTTTGGACCCTAAAACGGCCTCCATCTGACTGAGCTGGCGCATGGTGACCAGAACCTGTCCGTGCTCGTCCCGCATGAAGGGACGCCGGTAGCGCATCCAGCCATCCTCTTTCGTGAAAGCGTTGTCGTCTTCATAGATGTTCGTCAGGATGTAATACCGAAAATCGATGGGATCGGGGTAGTGAGGCCACGTGCCCCCGAAGAAATCGGGGTAGAAGACCTGGAGGGCGAGGGCCTCCCAGCCGCCGGTGGAGCCTCCCGAAAGGACACGGGCATAGGGCTTGCGGATGATCTGGAAACGCTCTTCCAATGCAGGAATGAGCTCTTCGATAATGGCGTCGCCGTAGGGCCCGCAGTTGGCCGAGTTGACGGCGTAGGAGTCGTCGAAATAGGGGCAAGGATGCTGGAAGGTGACGATGAGCATCCTGGGGAAATCATCCGATGTCCAGACTTTGTTGAATTCGTAACCGCTTCGTCCTCTGGGATCATCCTCCCCAGGATCGTCGGTTCGGAATCCGTTGGGAGCCCTGAGGGAGAAATGGCCCTGCTGGTAATACACGGGATAGGAGACGTCGGGATGATCATCGTATCCCCTGGGAAGGAGGATGGTGGCCCCGAGATAAATGGGATGGCCCCAGAATTCGGACAGGCGCTCGCTTTTAATTTTTATCCGCTTGACCCATTCGGTGTCGTCGGGCACGTCGATGGGAGGTATGAGCCTGTTGGTGACCAGTTGGACCTTGTATCCCTGGGAGGGATCGAGATGGACGCGTTTGACCTCACTGTGGAGGTTTCCCGGAGACTGGTTGAATTGTTGACCTTCCCACTGATCCATGTGAGCCCAGATGACGTGGCCGTCGGAGCGATGGAATTGTGTGTAAATGTTCACCAGGGCCTGGACGAAATAGTCGCCCGCTGGAATGTCCATCAAGCTTTCCGTCGGATAACCGAGAACATGTTCGTCGATCCCGACCGCTTGATCCGGTTCGAGCTCGTCGATGTCCACACCGAAGATGGGAACGCTGTTTCTCCAGGAGCCGGCCTGCAGGCGAGGCTCCCGGTCATCGGTTCGGGAGATCATGACAAAGACGCGGCCCGTGATGGGCTTCGAATGCGTGGCAGCAGGGAAGGAGATTTCGAACCTTATTTTGGAGGTTTGCGCATGGACGCACGAGCAACCACCGTCGTGGCCAAAGAGAACGACGATGGCAGCAGTTAGCGTGATGATATATTTTTTCGTTTTCATATCCTCCCTCCGTTTATTCTATAAACAGTCGATTTATGCGATGTATTCCTTCGTCGTTTTTACGAGACGTCACCCTTGGAGATCATATCGCGTTATGAAATGACAACCCGAAATCTATCATAACGTCAGGATTCATCATCCCATGGGTGATGTCGAACGAGGTCGGTTTTACTCGATCCAGAGCTCCCTTTCCCGGTCTTCCCAGAATTCGACCTTCATACCATGATGGATGAATACGCCCTTGTAGTAGGGATCGTTCTTCTTGTACTCGGCGTACGGCCCTTCGTAGTTCTTGCGCCGCTTCTTGTAGGCCTCGTAATCGGCCAGGCTGTCGTATTCCCAGACCACGAAGTGACGGCCCGATTCTTCACCGGCGATGGTTTTGACGAAATACCGGACGCTTTTCCATTCCTTGAACAGGTCTCTATGCTCGTTGACGAACGTAAGCCAGCGCCGCATTTCCCTCTCATGCTCTTTGTCTTTTCCCTCGGCGACGTACCAGCTTTCGGCTTCGAAAATGGCCATGATGGACTCTCCTCTTTTGGCGGGTGGATAACAGAGAGGCAAACCTCAGCATCCTCCGGCCTGTTTATTATATCCTCTCGTGCGCTCTCGAACCGCCAAATTCACCCCCGTATTCGTGGGCAAGTCGTCGGAATTCTTCGTTAGCGTTTTCTGAAATATGGCGTCGGAGTTTATGTCGTTGTTTCTCTTTAGAATCCGTCATGACGCCTCCGACAGGAAAGATACAGAGGCTGCCGGCCATTCCAGTTTTGAGGAACGTCCGCCTTTGCATGGATCGTTTCATTCCGTGCTCCTCTATCGATTATATGTAAATTATGCATCGAAACGTGACCTTGTTTTTACACCGGGTCTCAGAAATCCACCAATCCCGCCAGGTTCAGGATATGGATGTAGTTCATCACACTCTGAAGGTCGCTCTTGTATGCATGCTGAAGATCGAGTTTGCGCTTGATGTCCAGGACGTTGTTCTTTCCGTCGATGAGCAGTTGGAGTTCCCGGGTGCTGGCGATGCTCCAGCGGCCGTAGGGATATTTATCCTTGTCCTCCTTGGGCACCTGATCGATGAATGCCTCGTAGGTGCCGTATCCGCCTGCCTTCACCCTGGCCGTTACCCTGGGCACCATCTTCATGGCATTCTTTTCGAGGTCCGTCCAGAGGACTTCTCCGGGTTTCGTGTTTAATCGTTCTGCGACCATGTTTGCGTGAGTTTTAAGGGCGGCCAGGTGGGAGGCACCGATTTGATCGATGGTTTTTATCATCCTGGATACGTACCCTTCCACCTCTGCGGTATTATCTGCCAGCTCTCGAACAGAACGCAGGGTGGCTTTTTCGTTCTCGACGGCTGTCGTAATTCTGTACGTTGCTAAGTCGTAAATGCGGCTGAGGGTGTCGGCCGTGGCCCTGTTCAACTCTTCCAGGCCGATGGCGAACTGATGGCCGAGGCGCCGTGTACCGTTGCTGGTTATTTCCCCGGCAATCTTGCAGGCCATGCCGTCGTGGGCGTTGGCGATGGTGTAGGCGGCAGCTGTCCCGATGATGACGACGCGCTTCAACTGAGTCGGATCGGCCTTGTCGACGCGGTCGCCCGAAGTGTGGTACCACTGATCCGGCCAGGCGATCATCATGATACCCGGGACGCGAACACTCCAGTCGTTAAACACTTCGTGATCCGAAGCCCCGAAATGGGACTCGATACTGTAATAGAAGGGTTCATCGGCACCGGAAGGGGCCACGATACGCCGCAGGTACCGCCAGTTGTGGAGCTTTTCCCGGTTGGTTTCACCCATATACCGGTAGTAATTTTCCATCACATCGTTGATATAATGGGGATTGCCATAGCTGGTACGCATCAGGGAAAAGATCGCCTGGTTCTTGCTCAGCCATTCCCCAACCATATCCATGTTAATATTGCAGAGGGTTTTTTCCATGAGTTCTTTGTTGGCCGTGACCCACGGGCCGGTGCCCGAGAATTCGGGGCCCCAGAGAAAACGGATCGTCCGTTTGGGTCTGGGCAGGCGGCCTTCCTCCATCAGGGTGTGGAGGACACGGGCGACTTCCAGGATGGCGGCGCTGCCCGATTTGTTGTCGTTGGCGCCCTGTTTGGTGTAGCCTTCGAACAGGTGGGCCGAGAAGATGATCTCCCCAGCATCGGGATCTGTCACGGGAATGTGGCAGACCACGTCCTGCATCTCGTAGGACTCCATAGTCGTTTCCACCTGGGCGTGAACCGTGATAGTCTCGCCTTCCAGGAGCCGCTGTTTGAGATAATGCCCCTCGCGGAAAGGCAGGAAAAATCCAAATTTGGGCGCCTCTTCCAGGGTTTCGTGCCAGCCGATGAGGCCGTGCCAGGGGATCTGGAGAGGATCGAAGTAGGGGCGGGACTGACTGATGACGATCACGCCCAGGGCGTCGGATTCGATACAGGCCGTCTTGTGTACGCGGGAGATGCTTCCTTCCGTGACCACGATTTTTCCCGCGACATCGGCACGCTCGATCTCATCTGATGTGCCCTGGCCGACCCAGACGAGCTCAGCCTCAACGTCGGCCGTGGTGCTGCCCTTGACCAGCATGGCTGTCATGTCCCTGTACGACGCCAGTTTTTGGCGGTGGGGGCTAACCTCCCATAGTTCGCCTTTGATGCCGTCCCAGACCTCACCGCCGGGAAAGCGGACGATCTCCGAACCGGGCAGGCCGTATTCCTTCAGTCGATCGTAAACAACCTGAGATTCGTAGAACGTGCCCCGATATTCTGCTGCCAGGCGGTCTTTGTTATAGCCGCCCGTCTCCATGATGGTGTTCCAGGCGGTCTCACCCGAGGCTTCGCCGATGATTTCGTCCATCTGTTCCTGCGGCAGGAACGTCCAGGTGTACCAGGGAGTGAGCTGGGCGTTGGCGGTCGTCGTTATCAAAGACAACAAGATGATCAACCACAGACGGTTTTTCTTGGGGATGTTCATTCAATCGTCTCCTTTTTATGAATGGAACCGAAGAGTACACATCCGGTACGTACGTCATTCGTCCATTGTATGATGAGAATCATCAAGACATGATTTGCTCGCGAACGTCTGCTTTTGTCGGACATCCCAAACTGGCGTACGAGATGACCGTCGCACACCGTGTTCAGTATCTCCACTTGGATGTGTCCTCACCGTCGGGCGCATATTTTATGATGTGCTCCTCGAACAGTTCGAAGAGTTCTTCGCCCCGGGGCATCCAGCAGTGGCCGCCACGGTCGCCGTATTTCACGACGCCGTCGTAGTAAGGATCCGTCGTGCTCTCCAGGAATTCCTCCAGAAGGACGACACCCAGGTTGAGATAGGCGTTGTCCATGTCCCCGGCATAAAGATGGATCTTCCCGACGAGTTTGGGGCCGAGCTCGGACCAATTCTCTCTGAGGATGAGGCTGAGATCGTACTTTTTCCATGCTTCTGCCACGTCGTGGTCGATCTCTCCGGTACGCCAGTCCCAAAGGGGCTTGGGGTATCCGTCCTCACCGATGGGTGTATACACGGCGGCCCAGATGGCCCATTGCAGACCGGAGCGGAGCTTGTCGCCAATGACTTGTTCGTAGTACAGCCGGTTTCGCATGGTGAACATCACGTCGCCGTCCGTGGATCGGGTTTCGGGGATATCCACCTTCATCCATTCGTACACGCGGCAATAGAAATTCTCGTCCTCGTAGATGTTCTGAAGCTGAAAGCGCCGGAAGTCCACCGGGTCGGGACAGCCGGTCCAGGTGCCGCCGAAGAAATCGGGATGATAGACCTGAAGGGCCAGCGATTCCCATCCGCCGGTGGAGCCGCCGGACAGGACCCGGGTGTAGGGCTTGCGTATGATGCGAAACGTCTCTTCGATCTTTGGGATAAGCTCTTCCATGATGGCGTCGCCGTAGGGGCCGACGTTGGGAGAATTTACGGCATAGGAATCGTCGTAATACGGGCAGGGATGCTGGAACGTGACGGCGATCATCCGGGGCGCTTCGTCGGAGATCCAGTATTTGTGGAATTCGTATCCCCATCTCGCCCAGCGGTTACCCTCACCCGGATCGTCGGTCCGGAATCCGTGGGGTGGACGGAGAGAAAAATGGCCCTGAACATAGTTCACGGGATAGTACACATCGGGGTGGTCGTCGTATCCCTTGGGCAGGAGTACGGTGGCTCCCAGGTAGATGGGCTGACCCCAGAATTCAGTGAGAATCTTGCTTTTAAACTTGATGCGTTTAACCCATTTGGTGTCCGGGGGAATCTGTATGGGGGGAATGACGTTGTTGCATTCGAGTTTGACGATCTGCTCTTTCGAAGGATCGATATGGATTTTTCTGACGTCGCTGTACAGATTCCCCGGCGACTGGTTCCACCTTTGACCTTCCCATTGATCGTTGTGGAGCCAGAGCGTATGCCCGTCGGAGCGTTTGAACTCGGTATAGATGTTGATGAAGCCCTGCACGTAGTATTCTCCCGGTGGTATATCGCGGATGCTTTCCAGGGGGTAGCCAAAAACCGCATCATCTATGAACGCGCCTTCTCCGGGCTTCAGCTTTATGATATTTTTTCCCCAGATAGGAACGCCCGTAAATCCGGTCTGAAAACGGAGTTCCCTATCATCCAGGCGTGAGATGATGGCATACACACGCCCGGTGATGGGTTCGTTGTGCACTGTTTTTGGGAATGTTATCTCGAATGATAACGGACATTTCTCTTCGTGGCGTGTGTCTCCTTCAGCAAGACCTGTATTCCACGATAACGCCCTACAGAGCATGACGCAAAATAACACGGCCATTTTTTTCATCGTGATATCCTCCATTAAAAATCTACATTTCTTTCTGCTGTATGAGTATCCAGTGACGGATGGGATCACATCACTCCACCGGCCACAAAATCAAGTTCTATATGAGAGAGGTTAGGCTGCATCCGATTCATCTGGTTTTTCATCGTTGTGTATCGCACGTCCTCCTCCCATCGGGTATGCAAGTGGGGGGCAATTCAACGCCTCCTCGGGCGTTCGCCAATCGTACTACCTGTACTTCCATAGCGATGTATCCTCTCCCTGGGGTGCGTATCGGGAAATGTGATCGGCAAACAGTTTGTAAATTTCAGTCGGTTCGGGCCCCCAGACATGGGGCTTGCGTTCCCCGTACACGACGTCGCCCTCGTAGTACGGATCGGTGGTGCTTTCTAGGAATTCTTCCAGGAGAACGACGGCATTATTCAGATAGTAATTATCCATGGTCCCGACGTAAAGATGCAGTTTGCCCACGAGTTTAGGGCCCAGCCAGGACCAGTTTTTCTCCATGTAATGACGGAGATCGTAGTTCTCCCTCCAGTAATCGGTAATGGTATGGTCGATCTCGCCCGTGTACCAATCCCAGAGGGGCTTGGGGTAACCGTCCTCTCCGATGGGTGAGTAGACGGCCTCCCAGGCTGCGGCGTTGCCGCCGGATCGGTGCCTGTCGCCGATGGCCCATTCGTAATAATAGTAATTTCGATTCGTCCAGTAGATCTGGCCCCGTGTGTTTCGGAATTCGGGGCGTTCCACCTTGAGCCAATCGAATTCCTGGTAATAGGCGTTCTTGTCTTCGTAGATGTTCACGAGTTCGTAACAGCGAAAATCCACGGGATCCGGACCCAGAGCCCATGTGCGGCCGAAGAAATCGGGGTGAAGGACCTAAGGGGCAAGGCGGTCCAACCCACCGGGGGGGCCGCCGACCGGGCCCCGG
>Ga0180437_10003397_pt1 | contig 23772 bp, 17 predicted proteins | sample SS_ome_4_FD_132410 | JGI IMG/M metagenome (GOLD analysis project Ga0180437, IMG submission 132410) | Hypersaline lake sediment archaeal communities from the Salton Sea, California, USA - SS_3_D_1 metaG | ecosystem: Environmental > Aquatic > Non-marine Saline and Alkaline > Hypersaline >... | reverse complement strand
GTTGAGTGATAGCTTTGGAACGGTTCACGTTCTTGTCTCTGAGATGAGCGACTATTCCAACCCTGTTGTCCATTACGATCAGTGCGTTTCCAACCGTGATCATTATCATCTCTATCATTATAGGATTTTCTATTGTAGCCTCGCCCTCCATTTCCATTATCATCTCTATCATTATAGGCTTTTCTATTGTAAGAAGTCCTATCGCTATATCTGCCGCGATCCTGGCCATCGCGTTCTTGTCCTCCCCATCCTTGCCTATCTCCAGACAGTTTGTCACTCCATCCTTGTCTGTCACCATAGCCTTGTCCTCTACCACGACCTTGCCCTCTTCCCCATCCTTGACCTCCTCCACGACCTTGACCTCCTCCACGACCTTGACCTCCACGACCTTGTCCTCCTTTACTCCAGTCCTGTCTGTCGGTGCGACCTCTACCACCTCGACCAAAATCACCACGTCCGGATCTCTCGTTACTTCTTTGAGCTGGACTTTTCTTGGATTCATCACTATCCTCGGTCTTAGGTGTACGGCGAGGTAATGGTCCTGGACGGTGTCCAGATTCACTGTCTAACGGATAGAGTTTAAGTATTGTGCCCAGATATCGCTTGTCTTCAGTGGAAAGGTTGTATTCCGCGCCATATTTAAAAGGAAGGCCAAGTGCACTTATCTCAATTCCCGGGCACCAGTTTCTGACCGCTCGAAAAAAACCGTTCTTCCGAAGGAATAGCCAACGACCCGGTTTTTCATCTTCGGTTAGACTTCGCAGTGGCCCGTACTTACCACCAGTTGGATTAGTCCAGATATTTGGATTCTGGGGATCCTCGGGCAAAATTTCGTCCAATCGAATTTCCTTTGGTACTTCACCTTCATCCTTGCCGATATAGGGCCCAAGAACTCTAATGGTTGCTCGTGTTAGCCACTTATGGGTCTGGTCATAAACTCGCCGATCGAAATCGTCACTCTTACCCTTTTCCTTTTCCCGTTCATCTCGTTTTATTGGGCTTTTAAGTGGATCGTCCATATTATCAATACTTTTAAGGTTTTCTGGTTGCGGTGTAACAACTACGGTGGTGGCAATTGACGGTGTTTTTTCGCGTTTAATTGAAATTTCTGTTTCATCAATGATATCATTGTCAATAATATCATTGTCGATGATATCATTAACATCGGTATTTACTGGAACAGGAATCTGGGCAATTACAGTGGTCATTTTTTGCAATGTATTGGGGGTAAGGGTCTAAGATAATTTCGAAGATTATAAAAAAATTTTTCATTTTTCTTCTTGCCAATATGCGCCAGACATATTGGCATTGTAGCAACTATATTTGGTTTAGCAATTCATACAATCCAGTTGTATTGCATGCATTTTCCAATGGTGATATAGTTCGCATGTCATGTATTTCCAATTGTTTAGTTATGGAAAGAGGCCTGGACGGAACATTTTCACCAGTAACTATTATTGGATCCAATCTTTCTTTGTAGACTTCTACCGCTAATTCAATTGCGATTGGATCTTTTCGTCGCTCGTGATGGTATTTGAGTAATAATTGGCGTTTTGTAAATTGTGGTAAGTGTTGTTGTATTAGAGACATATTGGGTCCACATATTTTGAGAGCAGAATAGAAGTATTCTGTCGTTTTTTCATTCCACTTCACTCTCTTTGTTTGACGTCGTGGTCTTTTGATATAATCAGGCATATTGAAAGTTTCGAGCATATAAGCATCATCAGATAATTGCCTATCTCTTTTTCTTGGTTGTAAAATTCGTTTTATTGTATCCCCTATAGTATTAGATGGAACTGAAGTGTTTATTTCCATAGTTGTTGGATAATTTTGAGGATTTTTTATCAATTTTGTAGACCAAAGTTGCAAACGCAAAAGATTGATAATATAGAATTATTTGATGTTCATATCATACAATCGGACGAGATATGTGTGAATGGATTATAGGAGTCGTATACTGAACTTTGTGTATCAGATGTATTTTCCCTAGGATAAGGTGGCGGACATATTATCCTGTCAAAATTTGACGTTGGTATTACAGGAGTTGTTTCGATAGTATTCGGTTCCATCGCTAAAACTTGATCGACGATGATAGCAGGATCTGGTAATTGGGTAATGATTGGCGCTGGATTTACGTTTTGTATGGTTTTATTATCCGTTAGTCTAACTATAATTTGGCGATTTTGTCCAACTTCTTCGATCCCAATACCTCTTTTCCAATAGCATATAAGTACTGAAGTTATAGCACCTGCGATTAATGGACTGTATTGTATTAGGAATGGGATGTAAACGACAAGAAGATAAACAAAAAACGAATGTTCGTTGATGATATCTAAAATCAGAAAGACAGTTCCGATGGTAAGAGTTATCCATATTCTCAAAATGGGAGTGATATATAAGCGAGCCTGATAGTATTCAATTTTATTGTCTTTGTCCCTTGCTCCAAAAAGTTTGAAAAATAAATTTGCGGGGATCAAATAGATTTTAAATGATTCGGTGTTGTATAATTCAAATATGGATTCAAGGTATTGTCTTTCGTTGTGAAAGCAATCGGAGGGAAAACAGGAACGTTCAGCCATCGGAGTCGAAAATATTATCAACGTGGCTTCTAATGGTTGGACAATGAATACAAAAATGCCAATTAAAACTATGCTTAATTTTGCTTGTACTTCGGTTGCAGTATTTTTGTATTCATTTTGACAAATAGGATTACATTGCTCATAAATACTATCATAGTTGCTTTCCATAAATGCGAATAAAACAATGGAAAGAATTATGCCTGTAATCCAAAATATAATAAGGACTACTATTTTGACCAATGGGACACAACAGAAATAAGGGTTACATTGGCAACGATAATGTCGTCTTTTGGACAAATCTTTAACAGTTTTTACGGTTATTGGTCGTCTACAATGAGGACATTGATGTTGTTGGTCAAATCGGAACATATCTTCCATGCAGTTCTTATGGATCCACACTTTGGCTTGTGGACAACACGTGAGGTCAATTCTAGGATTATTACTTGTAGGTGGTAAATAACAAATAAGACAACTGGTGTTATTATTTGTGGGAGGCGTTGATGTTATGTGATTTTGTGTTTGCATATATGCGTCGAATATGAAGTGAGATTTCAGATAATTGTAGATTTTTATTTCGATTTTTTCATCCAACTGACTGATAGTTTCTGTTCCGAATTTCGAATTGGTGAATAATGTGTTATACAGGATTAAAAAATGAATAGTTTTTTAACAATTTAACTAAAAGATGGCCATCACTGGAGTCGAGTTCAAAAAAAGATTTGGAAATGTTTTCTATAAATTCCTTTCCAAAGATTTAGTGCATCATTCTTTTATATATCGTTTAGGTATAAACGAAGATACGTTACAATTTAACCCTAATGGATCTTGTCAGACAGGTGGATTATATTTTTCGAATCTAGAGAATATTTTGAGATTTTTGGAGTACGGACCTAAACTAGGTCTTATAAGTATCCCAGATGATGCTCTTATTTATGTTGAAAAGTATGCATTCAAGACAAATAAGCTTATATTGAGGGAAATAATGGACTCGGAATTGGATATATTGAAAATTTTGAAATGGTCACGAAATAATTGTTGTCCATGGGATGAATGGACAACTGTATATGCTGCAAGAAACAACCATTTCAAAATTTTGAAATGGGCCCTAGAAAATGGATGCTCATGGAATGAGTGGACTTGTTTGTATGCTATGAAAAAAAGAAAGTTGAATATTTTGAAGTTATGTATTTCTTCGTCCCGCAGAAAGAATGCCGCCGTTTTATTAATGTGAGATGTGAACATGGGTTTTTTGATTTAACTTTTGAACCGGGTCGAAATTAGTTTAGTGATTGACTACTAAACAAACAAAGATATTCAGTGATAATGGTAATTTTTCAAAATGTGACATATTCTCTACTTTGTCATTATCCAATGTGAATTGAAATAACTCAAAACTAGAGTGTCATGCGAATTCAGAATTAGAAAAGAAAGGATATATTCACCCGTACCACTACAGTGATTTGTATATGGTAAACGGGTATTACCCATATCACACGTTAGTATATGTATTGTGTAATACCCATATCATGATTTCGGTGACATATGCCACTGTCTCCAATGGTGCGAATACCATATGTGGCGACACATTGACTTGTGAATACTATTCGTGTGATTGGGTAATACTCATTTCATAGATTTGGGCTCGTGTATAATATCCATATCACGGGCTTGTTTGGGTATTACCCATATCATTATTTTGGTATAAAGTGAAAAAAATGAGATAAATACTATTAGTAAGTTGGTTTTGAAATGGGTTTATGTGGATGTAAAGAACGATACGAGGATCAATTTTATTTAGAGCAACTCAAAACCGGAGTGATACATTGGGGTCACGATTCTGTAAAATATAAACCACATAGATTTGTACGTAGTCATATATACGGGTATCACCCAAATTCGTGTAACATTCCCAGTATTGAAAAAAAATGATGGATGTTTGAATGGATTATCTGTGTGTTTTGTGTGCATCGCAATAATGATTTGTGGTAGTTATTATTGGTTTCATAGTAACGGTAGTGGTTGGTTGATGGAGGATATGGTGGATTGCGGTGCATGTGTATGGTGTTGCCCTCGTGCTGTGAGTGGTAATAGATGTGATATGTTGAGTTGTGTTCACTGCAAGATGGTGTCACACAAATAAGGTATTGTGTCTTGTTCTTACTTACTTTGTATTCTCTCTTGGTCTGAAGACAATAGTAAATGAAACTATACTAGCAAAGCCCTAAAACGGCGAACCTCTCTTTGAAAACCGTAAATTGTGTCACTTGGACTTCGCACCAACTTTGTTAGTGCAAAGCGTGCTCGATACTCATAAAAGATTACTTTCAAAAGAAAAAAATAAAATAACTTTGTGTTCATCGTTAATTAAAAATGAATTTCCCACCTATAAGAGATGATACTACCAAAGAAAGTTTTCCCAAATTTTTAGGATATTATAGATATGAACACCACATATTCAGAGCCAACTAAGTCTAGAGAGCATAGCGAATTATGTGGACGCTAGGTTGCAAAACAAGTGAAGTTTGCTTTGCTTTCGGAGGTATTTTAACTCTCTCTTTTTGGGAGTGTGTCAGATCAGCACAAGTAGTTTTTGTAACACCAAGATACGTTGATTGCTATGAAGTTATTGTGTCTTTACTTTATTCGCAAGTTGTAAGCTGAAAAAATTGCCGAAAGTTCTTAAAAAACTAAGAATTATCTGGCAATCTGTTGACATGGCATCTACTATGGCTGTTTCCCAGGAGACCACACCCGTTAGTGTCCCAGTGGCTATTTCCCAGGAGACCAACACGACTGCACCCGTTAGTATTCCAGTGACTGTTTCCCAGGAGACCATTAATGTGACGACTGCACCTGTTAGTGTCCCAGTGACTGTACCAATTAGCATTCCTATGATGGATCAGGGACATGAATCTTCCGCGGTTAGTGTTCCTGATCCAATTCAAAATACTGAGTCGCGATGCTATCAGTCACAGACTGAGTCGGATCAGATGTCTGCTAAAGCTCCAAAAACTAATGAGAAGAAGCCTATTGGAAAGAAGGTCAGTAGCAATAGCAAGCGCGTGTATCCTGTTACAACTGAAATGGATTCACCGCCGTCTATTAGTGAGATTCGTGGTGGTTCGGATAGTCGTTATGAGAAAGCATTGGAACGTCGTGCTGAGAAACGTCGTACCTGGAATCAACACGCCCAGGATGGCTACAAGGCGTTTTTGGACCAGTTGAAAAGCGCCAATGATAATTTGAGTGCTTACTTAATGTCGGAGGTGGTTACGATTGTAACACGAATGGTGAATGATGGTAAGAGTGAGTTCTATTGGCAATTTGAAAAGTCAATTCCAGATGATATGGATTTACGCGGCTTGGGTGTGAATACAGTGTTGTTTGGTCGTTATGATAGGATGCGTGTTGACAAGGGGAAAGAGAAGGGCGAGTATGTATTTCCACATGATCGTTTGTCGCGTGTGGAAGCAGGTCTGTCATATGATTTTTGGACCGGAATGAATAGTCGTTTGATGGGTAAAGGTTATAGTGTTCGTGATGTAACGGACCGTTCAAAGGGTCCCAAAAAGTTTGTGTTGATTTCGATTCATTAGTTACACTTATTTTACTTTGACATTTTCAGTACCAAAGTCACCTCGCTGACTTCAAATTGCCAGCCTCACCCATAAGCGCCTGAAAAATATACTCCCCTTTTATTTGTGGTATCCTCGACGGTACATTCTTCATCATATCCGTATTTCAGTTTTTCTCTGTTAATCCGGTGACAACCACAAAAAAAATTACAAAAATTCTTGATTTATATCTGTGATTCGATCATCAGAATGTCAGCTTTTACCTACATTACGTTTCTCATTTTCCTGTCAACGTTAGTGAACGCTAGGTATGTTGTAGACAAGCGTAGTAATCGTTGCCGTAATTCTAAAATCGATGTTTGTCAGACCACACATTCCGATAGTGAACTTGAAATTCTACAAGGACAAAGTATACTGTCGGATTGCGAATGCCTGGAACCGTGCGTTGGCACCAATCTTGATTTCGATCCTTTTTTTAATCGAGAAGACAATGTCCTCAAATTCACCGATCAAGGGGGATCCGTAGTCGAGGTTTGTAAAAATGATCTCGTTTGCACTACATGTGAATCGATTATCGGTAAAGATGCGAAATGTTGTGATTTAACATTTGTCGGGCGTTCCGAAAGAGAGTTAATTATCACTGGTCTTGTACTTTTAGTGTTAGTCATGTGTGGAGTAGCTATAGGTGGTGCTTGCATTTTCGTCTCGAACCGATGAAATGGGACTTAAAAACATAATGAGTTGAATAATTAAGTTTAGATAGATGATTCTCCTATTATATCTTTGTAGGAATTTCACTCCCTCGATAACCAAGAAGTAATCGCAGAACCAGTGTTATCTAAAATATATTTCAAAATCCATTTATAGCCGTTCAAGGAATTCAGTCAGTGACCATTTTGCATATTCACCAGCAATATCTAGATCTATTAGGAATTGCTTCCGAAATCTTATCTTGACTATAATAAGTCATCGGATATCTGCCCTAGAGAAAGTTCTGTAATATTAGATCTAAATTGACATTTATTTAACTATATCTAATTTATTCAATTTTTTCAAGTAGCGGGCATTCATGTACAAAGAAATTCCTATAAGATAGAATTTGGTGAACCAGTGTTATCTAAATTATATTATCGCAAGTCGAGTTTATAGTGTCTGATTATATAAAAAAAATAAAGATATTTTTGATATTATTACTGAGATAATGTGCGACTCGGACGATTATGTCTATATTAAGGACACGATTGATGTACTTGAAATTACTTGTACTAAACGTGATAATAGCTGGGAACACTTAATGAGTGAGAACAGATGTCGTGGTTTCTATCTTAATGTAATTGATACTATTTATATGAATAGTTCATGGTTTCCAGTTTCAAATAATGCAGCCAAGTTGGAGGTAATTATTAAAATCAGGGCTGTTGAACATGATGGTTATTGTAGTGATGCTGAGTCGGACACAGGAGAATATGAATATCAAAGACGTTACGTTTTACTGTCAGATTATCAGTTAGTTGAACTACTAGACAAAATTGATAGTGACGGAAATGTTGATTTAGAGATCTTACGGCTATTATATGATACTCAAAACTTAGGATGTCAGGTGGGTAGTGGTTATTGCGGCTATAAGGGCTCAATTGAAGTATTGAGTGGAAAGCTTATGACTGATATGAAACCCATAACAAAAGAATTTCTTTTAGAGCAAGCACTGGCTTCACATAATTTCGGAAAAAAGGTTGAAGATCAACTGACATTAGAAGCCTATTTAGATTTTTTCGCAGATCACAAAAGTAAGCAAATTGAAGGATTTAACACGCTAATAAAGACATGGAATTAGGATAAAAGAAAAACAGTTAGGAAAGCGAAAGCGTTATTAGTAATCTTGTGCTTTTCTCAAAATAATCTTCCGTTAATTGAAGACCAATGTTAAAGAGTATGTCTTAAATGGTAACATAAAATTCAGCGAACCAATGTTATCTAAAAAATATTATAATTGCACAAATCTACTTTATACGCAGTTATTTCGCAAACATTGAGTTGGATATGGATATACGCCGACTATCTTTGTATCGGTCTTGAATGAAAATTCAGTTGATTGTCGCATATTTTTTGGGTCATACTTATATTCCTTACCACGAATAATTAAGGTATTATCGTCGAAATTGACAACATCTATGTGATAAGGGTAAACGACGCGCCTCAGCGCCAAAAGATCAGTATAACGGCCATTACCTTTGTCATTACGCTTTCTGGTGGCCTCTTCGTCAACAACATAACGAATAATAGCTAAGTGATCTCCCACTCTCAAATACTTTTGAGAGATCTGGTTTTGATGATTTACCGCCCATATTATAATTTATAATAGAAAATCATTTTTTTATATACAATAAAAAAGAGAATCGTTTTTTCGTGACAACATAAAATTAGGTGAACCAGTGTTATCTAAAAAAACTTTATATTTACACAAAAAAAATTAACCAAATTTGAAATTGGAAACAGGAATTATCTAGCGAAGAGCAAAAGAGAACAAACAAACACAACATGAATATTCTCTTTACATTTTTCCTCTGTCTCTTTACCGTTGTCCAGGCTGGTCCACTAGCCTGTCTTGCAACTCTTGGAGCTTGTGCCGGCCCATGTTTTTTCTCTGGACCATTTTTTGTCCCATGCGTGACCACTAGTTGTGGTCTTAGTGCACCTGTTGTTGCTGCAATGTGTTTTGCACCTACACCTTAAACATCAATGGCGAAAAGCAACACTACTCCCAACTCTAACACTATCTTACTTACTTTGGTAATTGGCTACCCAAAAAAAATGCCCTGAGACAGACAACGGCAACGTTCTTTTTGTTTTTGATATCTTCTAGTAACTGGTGACATCTGGTTTCATATTTGCTGGTAAATAGAAACTTTCTTTTAGTAGTAAGGCAGTTATTAATGACTAATTTTGGTGGACTAAGAAGTAGGGAAAGAAATTCATAACTTCTTTGTCCGAAATCGGCATCTAGACTAAGGACCCATTTAGCATTTTTAAGTAGTTGTTGGATAATCAAACACACAATATTTCTCTTAGTTGATAGAGTTGGACTGCTGAGATGAGCTAGGAGGCTTTCGATTTCGTCGAGAATAATAAAGTCATAGTGCATAAGTTCTTTATCTGGTGTGATTAGGTGTTGTAGACTGTCAATTTGTCATACTAATCGTTGTTCGAAATCGAGTAGACATCTTTTGGTTTCTAGATAACTGGTGAAGCCAAGTTCTTTGAAACTGCCGACAATATTGTGTGTAAAGGTTTGACGATGACTGAGATAAAGGATTTTCTTATCCATAAAGTGTGTCTGGATGATTTTCTTCAGTAGTTGAGTTTTCCCGGTGCCCATACGACTTTTAATGGCATAATTACCACCTTCTTTGACGAAAGTATTTATAAGTCCGGTAAGGGCGTTTTGTTCAGTTTTCAGTAGACTGTTGAGTTTAATTTCAGTGTAGTAGTTTAGGTATCTTTCATTAATCTGAAGAGCCTCACGTTGCCAGTGGTGGTCAAGGTGCAAATTGCCCAGTTTAAAAATAACCTAATCATTATATTCGCAAGCCCAAAATACAATATAGTAAGAGATGGGAAGGAAGGTTCAAACCAAGGTTGACCACTTAGAGAAAATAATCAATATCAACGAGTCAAGTTGGAGAGGGTTGATAATAAGTACCCGAATTGTCGCCGGACAGGGGTGACGATTTTAGTATTATGATATGTCTTTGTCAATTTAGCCTAATGGTTTCAGGTATACAGGGCACCAATTATGGATAGTGTTTAAAAGTTCCGTGGCCACCATTTGATTGGAGAAAAAATTGCAAGTTTTTGATGATTTATCATTGGGAAGAGTAAAATGTCATACTATTTAGAAATCAACCGATTCAAACGTTTACACAAACTAGTTCAGTTTGACAAACATGCCAATACATTTTCACTTAGAGGCACATCTGATACTACCTATAGTCATTATTCCCTTGATGAATTGATGAATTCTCTCAGTGCTAATGGTTATTTCAAAGAACAGTGTAATCAACGTGGTGTCACTGTTCTTCGAACTAACGATTATACATATCCATCTTACTTAAATTACGGTCGACCATCTCCACATGATCGATCTGATAGAGATATTTTGATGTCAGTTGGTGCATTTATGGTGGGTTGTCAAAAAGAGTTTGAGAATTTGGTCCGATTCAGTTTGGAGTTTTTGGCCGAAATCGCAACCAATGAAGAATATTTCCAAAGCATGCCACCGCCATTGATTCGAATTAATAGTGATAGGAGTGAACATGAAATTTATGGTACCGGAAATCTTGTCAAGATCACGTGTTCTTATAAGGGAGACGGTGGACATACTTATATTAACGTTGATAAACAAAGTGATTTAACTGGTGATAGTTTTGTCATCAAGGACCAATTCGAAAGAGGTGTTGCCGTGGTCAGAAGTCCTAGTATATTGATAAAATTTATTGAGCATTCTCTCTATTTCGCACGACACGTCTCAGTTAATGGATATTACATTGGAGACTTCTATAACCCACGTGAACATATTCACGATCATCAAGAAATACTGAATAGGGTTTCGACGCCTATTCTGGCACAATCTTGAACAAAGTCTTACTTATTACTTTGTTCATCTCACATCAGACCATACCACTTTTTCTAAGAGATGGTGTATATTTTTAATCAAAGTTAGTAATAATCGGGTCGGTTAGCTCTAGAGGTCACAGCTTTGCAACTGAGTTATATATATATGTAATACTTGACCAGGTCACCTGGATAAATTGTATAACCACACCAGAAATACACAATACATACCAGACTAAGGCCTATAATACTGAAAAGTGACATGAAACTGATCACACTTACAGCTGATATTGGTGATATGACCGAGAACACACGCAACGCAGGCAATTGTGCATTCACATACAATATGTGGTTTCACAACTACTACTATCCATAAGCGCCGCATTATTACTATTCATAATGGCAATGTTCGTAGCCGTGGAACCTCCATAGTATTTTCTCTTTTGAAGATAATCTGTGATATTATGACCGATTGTACTTGAATTACCGGTATCAATAGCTAACACGAAACAAGAGGATAAAACCAGCAAGAACATAGTATTTGGTTTATTTCATAGATAATATGAGAATTTTTCGCTATAAACACCAATCAAAGAAAATTAGTTAATCCAGTACGCACGTGCATGTTACAAAACCAATGGTTAGTGATTACTCTTCAATTAATTTTCTTTGGTGACAAGACGACAATTTCTCGGTTACACCGAAATAGAAGTTGATTTCAGTATATTAACCTTGAACTCCTCGTCAATATTTATCAATTCCAGGATGGTTTCATTTAATCGTTTTAAATTTACCTTATGATTACGTTTAATAATATCCAAAACTTGCCTTTTTGTATGTGCCATTTCTGTTTTAGCTAAATCTTTGCGTATTTGATCATACTTTTTCATTCCAAAATCCCTAAATTCATCAGGATTATCGGTCTTATAGTTATTTACAACGTAACTAATTGGTTTATCATAAACATAGGGATGTTGACCGAAGATGTACAAGAACTGATAATATTCCTCTAATTTTATCCTAACATTGTTTAATTGGTAACCATTGATGTTTTTGTCTGCAAATAATTTTCGGTAAAGATAACATTCATAAGGGTCAAGATAATTAGTACGAAGAATTTCTACAATTCGTCGCATACCCGATTCTACCATATAACTTTCCCATTCATCATCACAATAAATTTTGATTCGATCTAACATTTCATCATAAATGATATTCATTTCTTCATGGTTTCTTTCATTGCTTCTGACCATGTCATCAATTAACGTCAAAAATTTTTCTGAATTAATCAAATGAGGATACCGAAACTCGTCATTTTCCAATTTATCTACTGTTGGCTGATGTTGTGATTCGACAAAATCATTAATATCAGTTACTGATTTATTGTTATAACCCAGGTAATGTCCTAATTTCGTTAAGGTTTCCATACCATTAACAAAATTATTATTGGTTGTATTATTCGTGTTATATGTTATTTGTTTTGGCTCAGAACTCTGGGTAGTAACAGAATGTGATGGATAATAGTGTCGATTCTTTAGTACAAATTCTTTAATATCGTCGGTCAACTCTAGATTTCTTCGGTTAGAACATGGGTTTTTTAGTTCATAAAAATGTCTTTTCATATTTCTTTTCCATTGGTTACAATAACCACACCTTGGACATTCATAATTATCTGCCTTTGGCATTTTTTATATATTATTTATAACATTATAATTCTTAAATAATATTGATCATAAATTGATCCAAAATTGATTCAAAATAAACAATCAAATATACCAACCATATTTCGAAAGAAGTTGCGGAAAACTTGAGACATCATTAAAATCGGTCTTACATACGGTCAAAGTCGGTAAATCTATCAATGTCAATTTTAACGAAGACTAGGAGTCAAACAAACCAATCACTGAAAAGCTCATCTCCAATACTAGCGGGGGCAATATTGCTTGTCCAAAGGCAAGCCTCTTTTTTAAGGAATGGGTATGGCTGTTTTGACAAACCAACAAGATTAACAATCAACAGATAAAGACGCTAATAAGCATTTGTCATGTGTGACGCCACAACTTTGACTTTTTGCTTGAATAGGAACCTGTTTTTCTTCACGTGGACGCTTTTGTGGTACTAGTAAACAGCATGTTTGCCTACATATTTTTGGTACAACGCATGCTACTTTCAGTGATACCCCAAAGATTTTGGTGATTTCTTATATCTTGGGCACTATTGGATATCTTATAAAGTTGTGCCGAAGTTTCTTTTATCTCACGATCGCATTCACGTATCCTCTGACTGAACTTCTCTGTATGCTCTTGGACGTCCTTTTGCATTTTTTGGCGAAATTCTGCATATCTGAAGATGAAGCCTGTTCATCCTGTTTCTTCATTTTCTGATCAAATTCACTGTTGATGTTATCAAGCTTTTGGAAAAACTCTTGATAATTAGTCGACAACATGGATCTTATACTATTTCAAACTTTTTAGTTTTTTGCCGAGGGCATGATTAACAGCTCAACACGTCTCCCAGACCCTTCCAGATCTGTTGTTCCAAAATCCAACCCAACTCCTTGTAAATATTTCGGTAATTTTCGCGAAGATGACTGTCATGTTGTCCCTAATGACTTACATGATTTCGGTAATCTACATAATAATCAATCCCAAAACACAAAACTCGGTTGAGTTGACCAACCTTCCAACCGTTATCAAACTCAGTATTTGTGATGACATTGGCCAGTTGGCGTCATTGGCTTAACAATAACCATGAGCAACTGCTCGGAAACGCAACTAGAGTCACGTTGTGGTACACACTATAGGCTCTTGAGGTAATAAACATGGTTCCCTCTCCAGGGTATCCGCCCTCGCGACGTTCGATCAGCAGTATCAATATATGTAGGACACAACTATAATAACACATTATTTAAAATTTTCGATCATTTTTTTTCTAGACTTCTTTTATAGTTGTCTCCACTAGTTACTAGATAGATTTTGTGACAGCCCTTGGGGTATGGCTCTTCACTAGATCCCTTCAGTAACTAGTGTTCTTCACTTTTCTTATCCACCAAGTCTTGAACTATCCACTTTTTTAAGTCACTACGTTTTACATTTCAGGTTCGAATTCTGGTTCTTCGCTATATATTTGGAACCCATCATAGACATATAAAACATCGAAAGAAAGACAACACTACTAACCAACAACGGAAATTTACGAACTGTGTCTCCTGCTATTAACATCTGTATCTAAAAGAAAGATAATCTCTTCTGTCAGTTCCTAACAATTAAACAGCCTTGAGTAATCGGTATTCTGTTCACCCTATCTCCAATATCAAGGTATTCAGTTGAAAGATGATGGCTATGCGACTCATCTTTGATTGTAGGGGCTACATTAATCAAGACCTTCTCCATGTACTCCCTAAATTCCACTCTAGTCGCCTCCCACTTATGATCATTGTGGCGAAATCCCTCCAAACCAATATAATATTGGTTAAATTCGCGGTTTGGGGTGGTGATAATAGCGCTCTTCCAGTTAAACTTATTCAGAATCTCTCGGAGTAACTGTTGACCCGGTTCCCGATCCATATGTTCAACAACCTCAGTGATAATTAGATCACACTCTTCGCCCCCATAGCCCTTTAGCAACTCTTCTAGTGACCCGAAAGTCTTAACATTTTCCAATCCCTTATCTTTTACCTTTCTATTTAGGGTAGCCAGGGGATCAGCATCAACATCCATCGCATAGTAGGTCTTGTCAACCTTTTTAAGTTTCCTAGAATAAGGCACGGCATATGATCCCTCACCACACCCAATATCTACAATGCACCTGGAGAAACTGAGCAGTCCCTGTAGGTGTTGAAGGCGCTGGGTTTGAGTATTGCCATAACACATCTGGACAGATTCGGTCCCCTGCGACTGCTCCAAAAGTGGCTTGAACTTCTCGAAAACAGTCGGACTAGTAATCATCCGGTTCTTGACTAGATAACGAATGTAATAATCGGCACCAATAATATTCATGCTCTTGATCAGGGCCTCAGTTTGGCTCTCGTGGCGCTCATAATAGTCACTATTCATGAGGGTGATGTACATAAATAGTATGTCAGCTAGATTAAGAAGATAATGCAGTGAGCGCGTGGTAGTTAGACTGACACGATAGACCTGTCCCTTGAGGTGATGGAAGTCGAATTGGACATCGGTGAAATAGAGTGGGAAGTGGTGCAGTCTCTTGACATTAAAGTCAATTTTGCAAAATTCCGACACGACGCTATTCTCGTAAACACTGTCCTCATCGTCAGGTTGGGCCTTGTTCAATGTCGATCGGAAGAATTGACGGTTAGTGTCCAACAGGATCCGTGGACTAGCGTATTGAAGGACGTTGATATAATCAAAACTAGAGTCGGGAGTAGTTTGATAGGAGACTCGGTTGAATCCGTCTCGGAAATAGACTACATATTCACTCTCGTTAACTGCACCTTCTTCACTTTTAACAAGAGGATAATAGCCAAACATGTGTCCTACTTTGTTTTCCTTGACTAGGAGTCCAGTTGACGGATTTTTGAAAATGACGAACCCAAACTTGGGATTGGTAGAACGGAGACGAATGATTCCCATAATTGAACGTTACCTTGGAGTGGTGATAAAATTAACAATTTTTGGAATTTTTTTATCCAAACAGAAAATACAAAGAAAAGGAAGTTCAGCCAACTTGCGCTACGATCAGTGTTCCTTGTCATACTCTTTAACAGAATTATAATTGGTGCTAGACATACAACCATCTTCGGATACATAAGCATTTGACACCGTTTACAAATCTATTTTTTCTAACTATTCCATTCAATGGTCCCACCTGTCGTTTTAACTGGTTACTTGAGATGATGGGGAATTTTAACTTAATTTTTGGAGTCAATTGGCTCTAGAGATGAACCAGACTCCGAATAACGTGGTACTTACAAAAAAAATCATTATATCTGTACCGAAACATAGACCTAAGCAACCCTGCGAATTATACTTCTGAGGGTTCCGACCATTTTTTCGGTATTTATAAATTTATGGGGCAAAGACATGAAAAAATTTACTAAAAATTTTAGGAATTATGAAATTCAAGTATCTCTATACGATGAATACGGTCCAACTTCATACAGTTTTTCTATTGGTCGGTCCCCATCACTGCGGGAAAACCACATTCTCTAAGACGAAATTAGTCCCTAAACTCCAAGAGTTAACTTCGGGAGAAGCAAATATTCAGTATCTCTCAACTGATGATATACGCCGAACGCTCATTGGTCGACCGGATCTTGACAAACTTCAAACAACCATGTTGGAGGTCAGCAAACAGGCTTTCGACCTTCTCTATCACTTGCTAGGGAGTCTAACCAGTTTCCCAGTCAATGCCCACTTTATCATTATTGATTCGACTGGATTGTCCCCCGACTTCCGCCAGAACATCAGTGATATTTGCCAAAAGAATAGTTACAATCTTGACCTGATCTTTTTCAACTACACTGAGAAGGACTACTTTTCCCACGGGGGAGACAAACAGTTGATCACCAAACACGTTATCAAATACCGTCGAGCCATGACCGAGTTGAAGAGTCTGACCGTTCACGCCAAACATTATCTCAAGGATCACACCGTCAACTTGGACGGTCTGACACTGGGAGACTGGGACCTCTACCGGAGCCTGAAGCTGAATGCTGACAGATCCTATTTCGTGATAGGAGATCTCCATACATGTCTGGAGGAGTTCCAAGCTTTAGTTCGAAAAGCCGGATTTGTCATCGACGAGGAAGGGATAGTGAGACCTGGACCCAAGACTAATGGCAGCGAAATCGTTCTAGTGGGTGATCTCATTGACAAGGGAGCCCATACTAAGGGGACAGTAGATTTTTTCTATCGGAACCTCAAAAGAGACGACAACCTTATCAACATTGTAGTCGGAAACCACGAGCAAACGGTTCATGGTCTCCTAACTGGAAAGCGGACAGAACATCAGTATGATGGAACTCTTCTCCGGGACCATTTCAATAGTTATTTCGAAATGAAAGTGGACCTCGAGACGAAAAATAAATTCCTCTGGCTCTATGAAAAAATGCGACCCTTCCTGTGGTATCGGTCAGAAGACACTGTCTCCAAATCATTTATTGTCACTCACGCCCCCTGTCCTCACCGCCGATTAGGAAAGCTAGACAGGCAGTCTCTTAAGGTTCAGTCCTACTGTCACCTCGACCGACAAAAGGAATTCTGGAGTCAGTTCTACCAAATTATTGGTACAAATTGTGAAAGTAAAGTAGATTCAGTCTGTTATCCTTACCATATATTTGGCCATGCGGCCCTGGTCCAACCTTATTTCGGGACTGTAGAAAGTAACAGTCGGATTGGCCTTGATACTGGTTGTATTCATGGTAACTATCTAACTGGAGTTTGGCTCGGTAAGAGGTTTACTCCTGGTAAGCCATATTTTGTCAAGCAATCCTTCTTGGGAACACAGGCTCCAGCCGAGGGAGTCCCTCATCAGCTTCCGAGAGAGAAGAAGGAAGATAATACTGGACCAAGTGCCACTGTTACAGCATCATCCGAAGGTATTAATGGCAGACTAGCAACCTTGAGTCCTGATAATCAGAGACGAATTAGGCACCTCATTCGAAACCAGATCAACTTCATTTCTGGCACCATCTCTCCGGCTAATAAGGATGAGACGGGGGGAATATTAGAAAGTCTGGAGCAAGGACTTCTCTATTATCAGCGCCATGGAGTCAAAGAGGTAGTAATCCAGACTAAGTATATGGGTTCTCGCTGTAACGTCTATCTGGATGCTGAGAATCCAGAAAACAGTTTCAGTGTTAGCCGAAACGGCTATAAAATTTCCGAAAACAAGGTACCACATGAGCAAATGATGGAGAGAATCTATCGGCCATTACTTGCTCGACTCGACACTTTCATCAAAGAGCACAAGATCAAACAGTTAATCGTGGATGGTGAACTGATGCCATGGTCGGCCCTAGGTGGTGGACTTATTGATAACACTTTCCGTGTCATTGACACTTGTCTTCATCAAGAGCTAGATATACTAGGGGAAACTGGATTTCCAAAGTTGTTTGGCAAAACGTGTAAGCAAGTTCACGACTCCGGATTTGGACTCAAGTCTCATAATACCAAAAAGAGTGACCTGAAAAAGGATTTCGGTGATGCCACATTTGGTACCTATGAAAGTGTCCTTTTGCTCCAGAAACAAGGCGTACAATTCGATCTAGCGCACGAAAAAGAGCAGGCTAGTGTCTACCATCGCCAAGTTGAAATCTTCGGTGCTCAATCGGAACTGCACTTCAAGCCTTTCAATATTCTGAAGGTGATTTTTCAAAGTCCCGCCAATGATGGAACTGGGGCCCGTTCCACTGTAAGTGGAACTTGCGAGACCGGTAACGTAGTTCCCTTTTATCCGAATGACATTCTCCATCTTTCCCAAAACGAAATATTTACACTCGTGTCGGATGACACGGTATTACGTGAGCACCATCTTCTCAACCTAGAAGGAGAGAACGCCGAGGTATCATTTAAGTGGGCTCGAGAATTCTATGACCAGCTGACAGGTGACGACTATGAAGGAGTGGTTATCAAGCCGAATCACTATCCTGAAGAGCTGAATTACGCCCCCTTCCTGAAGGTTCGAAACAGTCGCTATCTAAGCATCATTTACGGTTATAATTACCAGGAGCCACGTCACTATACCAACTTGGTCAAGCAAAAGAATATTGCTAAGAAGGTCAGGAACTCAATTCGGGACTACAATCTCGGTCTAAAGATGTTACAGACTCCGAAAGAGAGGATTACTGAGGAGAATAGCCAGTACGTGAAACTGTTGGTCGATTTCGTATTTGGTGAAGAGGACACCAAAGACATTGATCCCCGACTATAGAGAACAATACCTTCAAAAGAGGAGCCGCCGCTCCAGAAGCTATAAGTAATTAGTGCCTTTCCCCGTAACTACCTATAACTCAGTTTTTACTTGCCCTTTGAGCACAGGGCAAGAATATCCTTTTACATTACTAACTTCGGTTTCAATTTCAGTAAAACCTTCCGTGTAGTGTTTTTTATTAGGATATTACGAACACCATTTACGTCACGATCAAGTATACTTCCACAACCTCCCTTATCTAAGGGACATAGATAAACCCTTTGAACCAAAAAACTTATTCCAGAACAATAGGCAAATCTTGCTAAGCGGAGTGGCGGAGATGCCAGCTGGCGCTTTACAATAGCGTAATTTGTGCCAGGGTAGTCGGTTATCTACACAGGGGATAGGTGTTATTTAGGGGGCAAATCACTCAACGGTTTCCTCTCTTACGCCACGCTCTTAGCATTTCTATATATTTTGAGAGAGTCACTCAGTTTCATGATTTTGAAGGTATCACCCTATCTTGTCTCTTAAATTGATCTTATATTGATCGTAAATACAATGTAAATACGTCTTAATTGTCTCTTTCGCCCACTATTTAAGAGTCTATTAGTAATAATAATACTAATTCATTTTGCGAAACGGTGGTAATCAACTAAGAATGGTTTCTTAACATGCATGTCACTTAATAGTCTCTTACATTTATACTCCCTGGGCCGCGCCCTCAGTATTTTCTGTGTGATCTCCATATTTAGAGAGAAAGTTACTCAGTTTCATGATTTTGAACCAATCACCATATCTTGTCTCTTAAATTGATCTTATATTGATCGTAAATACAATGTAAATACGTCTTAACTGTCTCTTTTGCCTGATATTTCATTATCTTATAGTAATAGCTATACTATTTTACAGTTATGAAACGGTAGAGAATAACTGCACTTACTAATCACAAAAGAATGTTTATCACTTGACGTTCTCTTGCATTCTCATATCCTAATAGGATAGTTTCTTGGAGATTGCAGAATCACTCAACTATCTTTACGTTCGATTACATGTCACACTTTCAGTATTTCTGGATTCTACATAATTTGGGAAAGAATTACTGGATTCTACGATTTTGAAGCTATCGCCATATCTTGTCTCTTATATTGATCGTAAATATAATGTAAATACGTCTTAACTGACTCTTTTACCTATTATTTTTGCATCTTATAGTAACAATACTACTAATTTACTTAGTAAGCAGTGGAAATATAACTAAGATAAGTGGCTCAATAGACATTGGGAAATGCTTAGTTTAATGTTTTCTTACGACCTCATATCATATGATCCAACTTATACCAAATCGATCCTAATAGAATAGATCAGAGTTTCCCATACTGTGCTCTCAGTATTTTCGTGATCTCCATATTTAAGAGAGAATTGCTGGATTCTATGATTTTGAAGGTATCGTCGTATCTTGTCTCTTAAATTGATCTTTTATTGATCGTAAATACAATGTAAATACGTCTTAACTGTCTCTTTTGCCGGTTATTTTAGCATCTTATAGTAACAACGCTACTAATTTACAAAGTAAACAGTGGATTAATAGACATTGGAAATATTTGGCTTAATGTTTTCTTACGACTTCATGTTATCAATCCTAATAGAATACAACAAAGTCTCGCAGAGATCAATGAATCTCTCACATCGCACACTCTCAGCATTTTTCATGATCTCCATATTTTGGAGAAAGATTTGCCAAATTCTATGATTTTGAAGCTATCGCCATATCTTGTCTCTTAAATTGATCTTTTATTGATCGTAAATACAATGTAAATACGTCTTAACTGACTATTTTGCCCTTAATTTAAGACTCTAATAGTAATGGCGATACTAATTCATTTTATAAAACTTAATAAACGCATCACTATTCAAGAGACAACAACCGCTCTCTAATATCATACATCAAACTCTATTAGATGTTAATGAATCGCTCTTACTCACCACACTCTCAGTATTTTCATGATCTCCATATTTTGAGAGAGAGAATTACTGGATTCTATGATTTTGAACTTTCGCCGTATCTTGTCTCTTAAATTGATCGTAAATACAATGTTAATACGTCTTAACTGTCTCTTTTGCCTATTATTTAAGACTTTAATAGTAATAATGATACCGTTCCATATTGCGGAATGGTGGAAAATAACAAAGAAAGATAAGAACGTTCAACTTACTCTTACGCTCACTTATATTCAATCATAATAGGATACATCAGAGTCTCTCAAAGGTCGATGAATCTCTCACACCACATAGTGTTCTCAGTATTTCCGTGATCTTCATATTTTGTGAAAATGATACTTAGTACCCAATTCTCTTATATTCCTACTTATAATATGACACGATTAGAAATCGATAAATCACTCAACACTTTCTTACACTTATACGCCCCGGGCCACACTCTCGGTATTTTTTTGAGAGAGAGTTGCTTAATTCTCAGGCCATTAGAAATTTTTCACTTTATGTGGAAAGATATCTACGACTACTATTGTTCTATATCACTCACGCACCACATAACTTTCATCCACGGTGTGTCTGAGGGGACACACCCCGGAAATGTTAGCGACGACCGTTCCTGTTGTTTTCATAGAACGGCGGGCTCCCCTGCTTGCGATTCGGCCTCAACGGTCATATTACAACAAAAAAAAAATCAAAGTTTTAAATTAATTATTTCTGATGGCTGAGTATAACAACATTCATGACCCCGGTGTTGTACTGTATGTGGTACTCGAAATAATCCAGTTGGTGCTTGTCTGTATCAATGTAGATCTGTCCATGAGATTAATAGGCATAGATTTAAGTCGACGTTCGATCGAGTTCATGGGTATATGTTTCTTGCTGTATCTCATCACGCGGTGATCAAGAATTGAGCATCAGTGAAAATAACTGATCATCATGGGAGGGACTCGCCAACAATAATAATTTCATGATATCTTCATATTCCTTTCCATGATATCTTCATATTCCTTTCCGAGTTATCGAAAGCTCTGGTGGGAATGGAACTTTTGTCAGCTCCTGATTTGATAAGAACCTTAAAAATGTCTATATTATTTCTGTAAAAAGCCACACCTAAAGGTGTGTCATCAAATGTTGTTTTAAAGTTAATCTTAGCACCGGCTTGAATCAACAAATTGACAATTTCAAGATTGCCACTTTCACAAGAGATAAACAACGGCGAACATTCTCCGTCCATACAGAACCCTCTATTATTTGAGTAATCTCTTTTTACAGATTGATTTACATCCACGCCTTTATCAATTAAAATCTTAACAATATTTGTCAAGCCTTTCTCGCAAGAAACAGACAAGATACTTTGTTCACCTTTCTGATAATTTAAATCTATTACATTTTCTGTTAAAAAAACTAATAATTTCTCATCTTGTATTTCACAGCCCCCTAGAAAAACATCAAATGCTTCAGGATGGTCCTCAAACTTAAACATGTCTTCAGGTAAAGAATTACGAATATGTCTAGTTAACGTGTTTATAATTTTAATATGTTTGACATCAAGTTCGTAACATTTTGGCTCTTTAAGAGCCATTCCCAGTGCTGTTTTTTTACCATATTGATAATATGGTTGTCTGATTGTTACATCTGCTCCATTTTTTAAGAGAAAATCAACAGTTTCAACACTATTACTAAGGGTTGCGAGCATAAGGGGAGTTCTGTCACCTTTTTTTTCTCTAAAACCCGTAGCTGAACAATACAGTGAATTAATTTCTGCTCCAAAACGAACAAAAAGTTCTAAATTGGATGTGCCGTTTTTGTCATCAGTACCATCGATATCACTAATATTGGTATGATTTCTCTTATAATTACGCATTTTTTGACATTCCACAGAAAAAATGGTGTTTTGAGTTTCTGTCCTTTGGTTGATATCAGCCCCAGCATGTAGCAACATACTAACAATATTTTTATGTTTATTGTCATAAGCTATCATTAACGGTGAACATTTTTTGACCAGACACCCCGCTTGCATACTTTCCCGACCCCGAGAACAACTCATATATGGCTTATATAATATGTTTTTTGTTGTCAAATTAAGGTCAGCGCCTCCAGTAATAATAAGTTCAGTAATTTTTTCGTTTCCATTTTCACACACAATAGAGAGAGGAGTTTTGCCTTCCCAATTTTTTCCGTTCAAATTAACTATTTTTTTATCTATAATGGTTTTGGCCAATTCAACAGAATTATTTCTACAAGCAAAAATCAATGAGTCAAATTCTTGTGATCTTTCTGTTGTATGGGAAGGAAATAAATCATCACTGTCACTACTGTCACTACAGTCATTATAGACACTAGAGTCATTAGAGTCATTAGAGTCACTAGAGTCACTAGAGTCACTAGAGTCACTAGAGTACTTAGTTAGTCTAAAAAAAGAAAATAGCTTTGATAGTGTGGAATAAATCATCAAAATAATAAAGGCAATATTCCAAGATAAATTGAAAAAATATTTTCGATTTTTTCAATTTATGTGATTTCGAATGTATCACCTTATCTTGTCTCTTAAATTGATCTTAAATACAATGTAAATACGTCTTAACTGTCTTTTTTTGCCTATTATTTTTGCATTTTATAGTAACAACACTACTAATTCACTTTGTAAAATAGTGGAAATATAACTAAGATAAGTGGGTTAATAGACATTGGGAAATGCTTAGTTTAATGCTTTCTTACAACCTCATATGATATGATCCAACTTATACCAAATTGATCCTAATAGAATACATTAGAGTCTCCCATACTGTACTTTCACTATTTTCGTGATCTCCATATTTTGAGAGAGAGTTGCTGGATTCTATGATTTTGAAGGTATCGTCGTATCTTGTCTCTTAAATTGATCTTATATTGATCGTAAATACAATGTAAATACGTCTTAACTGACTTTTTTGCCTGTAATTTAGCATCTAATAGTAATGATGATACCAATTCACATTGTAAAACAGCTGGAATAAACATTTTTCATACAATAGACAACAAATACTCTCTAACATCCTACTAATATCATAATAGAATATAATCATTCAACTCTCTCTTGCATTCACTCCCACACTCTCAGTATTTTCGTGATCTCCATATTTTGAGAGAAAGTTGCT
>Ga0180437_10003395_pt1 | contig 23780 bp, 22 predicted proteins | sample SS_ome_4_FD_132410 | JGI IMG/M metagenome (GOLD analysis project Ga0180437, IMG submission 132410) | Hypersaline lake sediment archaeal communities from the Salton Sea, California, USA - SS_3_D_1 metaG | ecosystem: Environmental > Aquatic > Non-marine Saline and Alkaline > Hypersaline >... | reverse complement strand
TTCTTGCTATCTCTAAAACTCGAGAGAGGATATCTGCCAATATCTCAGGAGATAATCATGAACCCATTAAAAGCTTTTCTGGAGCCGAATTCTATCGTTATCGTGGGGGCCTCCCAAAAATCTAAAAGTATCAGTGCCCTCATCATCGAAAGCCTCCTTAGGGGGAATTTTGAGGGAGGGATTTATCTCGTAAATCCAAAGGGGGGAGAGTTCTTTGGTCTTAAGGTATATACCAATATTATGAGTATAGACGCTTCCGTGGATCTAGCGATCATTCTTCTGCCGCCCTTAGCCGTTATTGATGCCATTAAATTATGTGCTCAGAAAGGTATTCATTCCGTGATTATCGTTTCAGACGGCCTGGATGAGCCCTTGGAAGGGGGAAAGACCATTACAAAGATGATGCTTGAAGTGGCAAAAAAAAGCGGGATCCGGATTATTGGGCCAGACTCAATGGGTGTTGTTAATACAGAAAAGAGGCTCTCGACAAGCTTTGTGCCCATTGGTCGATTTACTGAAGGTGGCTTTTCCCTCGTCTCTCAGACCGGCCTCTTCACTGGAGCTGGTTTGATATGGATTATATCTGCACACCGCCTTGGCATCAGCAAATCGATCGATCTGGCTAAAAAATGCGATATCAACGAGATCGATTGCCTGGAGTATCTACGGGAGGATCCTTCTACGAGAGTTATCGGAATGCATATTGAGGAGGTTGCCGATGGAAAGCGGTTTGTTGAGGTGGCTCGAAAGACAACACTCCTAAAACCAATTTTGGCTATCAAAGCAGGAAAAACAGAGATTGGGGCACGTGCAATCGCCTCACATACTGGCTCTATTGCTGGAAAAGACGAGATCTATGAGGCTGCCTTTGCTCAAAGTGGGATCTTGCGAATCCATGATGTTGAAGAGCTTGTTGATTTAGCAAAGGCATTTATCCATCTCCCTCTGCTTAAGGGAGAGAACATCGGTATCGTGACATACACCGGAGGATGGGGGGCTATGGCAGCAGATCTATGCGATGAGTTTGGTCTTTCTGTTGCAAAGCTATCAGAGAAAACGCTCCGGAAGCTTAAAGAGATTGCTCCACCTTGGCGGGAGATTACAAACCCAGTGGACATCTGGCCGCCTCGGGGACTCAATACACCTGAGAGCTACCAAGCAGCTATAAGGGCAATCGCTGAAGATGTTAGCGTTGACGGTCTTCTTATTATTGCACCTGCTGTTGACAGCCTTCTCTTATATGCCCTTCCCGCCATTATGAAAGAGGTGAGAAGATACAAAGAAAAACCTGTTGTCACGTGGGCTATTGGAGACAAGGATGGTGTAGAGAAAGCTACTTCTTTTATCGAACAGCATTGTATTGTCTATCCCACGATCAGGAGAGCCATAAGGGCTCTCTCCGCTCTTTATCGGTATCATAAATATCTCGCATTTTCCTGAATGCTTGAAAAACGAAGCTTTTAATGATTTTCATACATTTCGCCAATAGTGCAAGATAGCGAGTTTTGAAAATTTACGATAAGAATAGATACTTCAATAACTTAACTACCCATTGTATTAGCTTATGAATTGAGGTTGGAAATAGAGTTGGAAATTGGAATATCATAATAAAAAAAGGATTCCAAAAATTTTGGAATCCTTTATCTGTTCTGGCGTGGACGATCCCGATTGAATCGGGACGACCTTCCCGTCATTCTTGACGGGACGTTCTAACCAATAATGAAATGATCACATTATTGATTACGGAGCCATTAATTAATGGCGGGGACGACGGGACTCGAACCCGCGACCTCCGGCGTGACAGGCCGGCGTTCTAACCAGAACTGAACTACGTCCCCATGGTAGGCGGAACAGGGATTGAACCTGTGACCCTCGGCTTGTAAGGCCGATGCTCTCCCGCTGAGCTACCCGCCCCTAACTAATGTGCAGTAACCTGAGACTTGGTCTCTCCTTTTGGTAAGGTGAAAGGCTGAATCCTATCCTCTGGGAGAAAGAGATCTTCGCCTTTAACCACTGTGAGGGCCTTCTCAAGGACATCATCCATATGCTCAACCAGGATTAATTCCACTTTCTTGAGGACCCTCGCTGGTATTTCTTCAATATCCTTTTTATTTTCTTGTGGTATGAGAACCTTTTCTATTCCACCTCTATGGGCAGCGATTATTTTTTCTTTAAGACCACCTATGGGAAGAATTCTACCTCTTAGGGTTATCTCTCCAGTCATGGCCAAATTTCTTTTAACCGACTTTCTTAAAAGTGCAGAGGCAATTGAGGTGGCTACAGTGATACCTGCCGATGGCCCATCTTTAGGCGTTGCTCCCTCGGGAATATGGACATGTATATCTACCTTTTCATAAAAGTCATCTGGCATACCGAGCCTTCTTCCTTTTGTACGGACATAACTCAAGGCAGCTTTTGCTGATTCTTTCATCACATCCCCAAGGGTTCCTGTTAAAACCAGGTTTCCCTTTCCTGGCATAACGGTAGTTTCTATATGAAGCAGCTCCCCACCTGCACTTGTCCAGGCCAAACCAGTGGCAAGTCCTATTTCATCTTTCTTTTCTTTTCTTCCATAGTGAAATTTAGGAACACCTAAGTAATGATGAAGAGAAGTTGCACTAATCCTTATCTTTGTAGATGTGCCTTTTTTGGCTACTTCTCTTGCCATCTTCCTGCATACAGAAGCTATTTCCCTCTCTAAATTTCGAACTCCTGCCTCTCTGGTATAATATCTGATTATATTTAAAATAGCTTGATCAGAAAAAGATACATTATTCTCAGAAAGACCATTTTGTTCAATTTGCTTCTTTATCAGAAACCTTTTGGCGATGTGCAACTTTTCAATTTCTGTATAACCAGGCAGCCTTATGATCTCCATTCTATCCTGTAAAGGTGGTGGAATACCAATAAGTTCATTGGCTGTCGTTATGAAAAAAATCTCTGAAAGATTGTAGTCAATATCCAGATAGTGGTCATTAAAGGCATAGTTTTGCTCTGGGTCAAGTACTTCTAAAAGAGCAGCCGATGGGTCTCCCCTGAAATCGGTGCTCATTTTGTCTACTTCATCCAGACAAAACACAGGGTTATTTGATTTTGCCCTTTTAAGATATTGAATGATTTTTCCTGGCAAAGCTCCAATATACGTTCTTCTGTGGCCTCTTATTTCAGCCTCATCCCTGACGCCACCAAGAGAGAGCCGTATGAAATTTCTTCCCATAGATCGTGCCACTGATTTGGCTAATGAGGTCTTGCCAACTCCAGGAGGACCAACAAAACAAAGAATTGGGCCTTTTATTTTTTTTGTTAGGTTTTGGACAGCTAAATATTCCAGTATCCTTTCCTTAGGTTTAGAGAGACCGTAATGGTCTTCTTCAAGTATTGTTTCAGCCTCCTGGATGTTTAATTTGTCTTTTGTGCGTGTCAGCCACGGTAAGGATAAAATCCAATCAATATAGTTTCTCACAACGGTGGCCTCTGCAGACATGGGGGTCATCATTTTCAATTTTTTGAATTCATGTCTCACCTTTGTGGCTGCCTCTTTAGGTAGGCTTTTATTCTTTATTTTTCTTTCGAGATCTTTGAGTTCGTTGGCAAAATCATCCTGGGTGCCCATTTCTTTCTGTATTGCCCGCATTTGCTCATTAAGATAATAATTCTTTTGCGTCTTCTCCATCTGTTTTTTAACGCTCTGTCGCAAATGATCCTCGAGCTTAAGAATATCTATCTCAGCATTTAATAGCTTGTATAGCACTTCAAGCCTATTATTTACATCTTCTATCTCCAGCAAGGATTGTTTTTCTTTTATCTTTGCTGTGAGATGGGCAGCCACGGTGTTAACTAATTGAGATGGATTATTTATAGACATAACTGTCTCAGCTACATCCTCACCAATCTTTTGGTTAAGTTTTGTGTAGGACCCAAATGAAGAATGAATGCTTCTTATAAGGGCCTCAGTTTTGGTGTTTGGTTCGTAATGTTCCGAGATTTTCTCTACCTCGACCATAAAAAAACCTGCATCAGGCAGATAATTCTTGATCTTGGCCCTGCTCTTTCCTTCCACTAAACTCTTAACTGTTCCATCGGGCATTTTAAGAAGTTGAAGAACTATGCCCAAGGTGCCGTAAGAATATATATCTCGAAGGGTGGGGTTATCCATCTTGGCTTTTTTCTGGGTGGACAGAAAAATTTCCTTCTCTTGGGAGAGTGCATATTTAAGTGCATCAATAGATTTTTCCCTTCCAATAAATAAAGGGATCACCATTCCAGGAAATACTACTATATCCCTTAAGGGGAGTAACGGGACCTGTTTTTTCTCTTTCCCTAAGAAATTTTCTATAGAATTTTTCTTAAACATAGGTAATTTTCAGGCAGATTTAATTTGGTTTTCATTTTCATACAATAAGAGAGGAGGTTCATCATTAAGAATGACTTCATCCCCTATAACACATTCCCTTAGATCTGGTCGTGCAGGAAGATCATACATAATATCCAGCATAACTTTTTCAAGAATAGCCCTTAATCCCCTGGCTCCGGATTTGCGATCAAGCGCTCCCTTGCCTACAGATTTTAATGCATCCTTGGTGAACTTTAATGTTACCCCTTCAAATTCAAAGAGTTTTTGATACTGTTTGACAAGGGCATTCTTGGGCTCTGTCAGTATCCTGACTAAAGCGTTAAGGCTCAATTCCCCGAGAGAGGCAATCACTGGAAGCCGTCCAATAAACTCCGGTATGAGGCCAAATTTAATGAGATCTTCAGGTTGAACTAACGATAACGTTTCCTCCAGATTTAATTCTTCTTGACCCCTGATATCGGCCTCAAAGCCCAATGTTTTGCTCCCGGTCCTTGAAAGAATTATCTTGTCTAAACCATTAAAGGTGCCTCCACAAATAAAAAGGATGTTTCTAGTGTCCACCTTTAGGAAATCCTGCTGGGGGTGTTTTCTGCCTCCTTTTGGAGGTATATTGGCAACTGTGCCCTCTAATATCTTTAAGAGGGCCTGCTGAACTCCCTCACCAGAAACATCTCTGGTTATTGAGGGGCTATCAAATTTTCTGGCAATTTTGTCTATCTCGTCAATATAGACAATACCTTTTGCTGCCTTCTCAATATCATAGTCTGCCATTTGAACAAGGCTAAGAATTATGCTTTCAACATCCTCGCCTACATACCCAGCTTCGGTCAATGAGGTAGCATCTGCTATTGTAAACGGTACATTCAATATCCTTGCCATAGTTTGAGCTAAAAGTGTTTTGCCTGACCCTGTAGGACCTATCAGAAGTATATTACTTTTATCAATCTCCACATCTTCGCTGTCGAGATTTGCCCCGATTCTTTTGTAGTGATTATGTACCGCAACGGAAAGTACCTTTTTTGCCCTATCTTGCTCTATTACATATTGGTCTAAATTTTTCTTTATCTCCTGCGGTTTGGGTAGAAGATCTTTCTGTTTATTTTTCTCTTCCTGCTCATATTCTTCTTGGATAATTTCATTGCAAAGAGAAACACATTCATCACAGATATAAACTGAGGGTCCAGCGATGAGCTTTTTGACCTCATCTTGACTTTTGCCACAGAATGAACACACTAATTCACCCAATGTATCGTCTTTCCTGGTCATTTTACGCCACTCTCCTTATTTTTTCCCATATTTATCATTTCTCTTTTTGCAATTACCCTGTCTACAATACCATACTCCAGCGCCTCTTGACCACTCATAAACAAATCCCTTTCTGAATCGTTTGCTATCTTTTTTTTATCTTGGCCTGTGTGCAGGGCAAGGATTTCATTGAGGGACTTTTTTAGCCTTATTATTTCCTTTGCCTGTATATCTATATCTGTAGCCTGCCCCTGTGTTGCCCCCATAGGTTGATGTATCATTATCCTGGAATGTGGAAGGGCAAACCGCTTTCCTTTGCTGCCAGCTGCTAATAAAAGGGCGGCCATGCTGCTGGCCTGTCCTGTACAGATTGTAGTAATATCAGATTTTACATATTGCATGGTGTCATAGATAGCCAGTCCTGCGGTAATTGATCCTCCTGGGGAATTAATATACAGATTTATATCCTTATCTGGATCTTCAGACTCCAGAAAAAGAAACTGGGCAATGATAATATTTGCCATATCATCAGTAACTTGCTCACCCATAAAGATAATCCTATCCTTTAGGAGGCGTGAGTAAATATCATATGCCCTCTCTCCTCGAGAGGTTTGTTCTACAACTATTGGTATCAGCATTTTATTTTAGCACCTTTCTATCTTTTTGGCTTTCTTCGGATATCTCTTGAACTTCAGAAATTTTAGCACCTTGAACAAGATGATTCAAGATCTTTTCAATTAAAAGCTGATTTCTGAATGAATCCATTAAATTGTTTTTTTCATAGTATTGCTGAAGTATAGTGAGATTTTGCCCTGTTTGAGCAGCCAATTTCTGAAAACCATCCTTTATATCACTATCCTCAAGCTTAATATCCTCCAGATCAGCTATTTTACCTAATATAAGCTCTTCTTTCACTTTTCTCTCAGCAGCTAGTTTTAAATCTTGTCTCATTGTATCTTCTGAAATACCAGCTGACTCGAGTTTAGATCCGGCGCGAAGAAAATTTTGCTTTATAGTAGCCATTGAGTATTCAATTTCGTTTTCGACCATAGCCTGAGGAAGTTCAAAATCTACTTTGGCTGTTATCTTTTTGAGAAGGCGCTTTTTTAGCTCGCTGTCTATTCTTTTCTCTTCTTGAAAGGTAATTTCTTTTGTAACCCTCTCCCTCAGAACTTCTAAGGATGTAAATTCTTTGTCAAGGCTCCTCGCAAAATCATCGTTAAGATCAGGTAGATCCTTTTTTTTGATATCCTCAACCCTGATATGAAATGTTACACTTTTATTAGCTAATCTTCTATCACTAAAGTCTTCACTAAAGTCAATCTTAATATCCTTTTTTTCAGATTTTTTCAGTCCTTTGATACCTGATTCGATTTCAGGATAAAAATTTTTATCTCCTACATGGACCATAAAATCTTTACCCTCTATTCCTTTCATAGGTTTGTCTTTCCACGTACATTCGTAGTCAATAATTACATAATCCCCATCTTTTATTCCCCTTTCTTCATCGATGGAGACGAGCTGAGCATGAGCCTCCCTAATTTCTTCAAGTTTTTTATCGGCATTATCTTCAGAAATGTTTAAAATTTCTTTCTCGACAGAGATACCCATATATTCCTTCAGCTCAAAGTCTGGCCTTATCTCCATAAGAATAGTATATTTAAAACTTTTTCCTGGTAGTATCGCCTCATCTTCAATAGAGGGATTTCCTAATGGGAAAAGCTTCGTTTCTTCTATTACTTTAGAGAAGGATTCCTTTATTAAATCATTCTTGACATCAGTCATAATCTCTTTACCATAATACTGCTCAAGTATCTTTCTTGGAGTTTTACCAGGTCTAAAGCCTTTAATCTTAGCCCTCTTTGAAAGCTCACTATAGGCCTGATCCAGTTTTTTAGTTACCTCTTCTGTCTCAATCTCAACATTTATCTGTCTTTTTACCTGACTTATTTCTTCAATGCTTGTTTCCATAGTTGTTTATCCCAAACCCTAAATACATGACTCGCTAAAATTGATTGCAAACTGTTTATATACAAAGTCCTTAAGAAAATCCAAAATCCCTGGCCCAGAACCACCTACGGACCCGCTTGTCCCGATATAATCGGGATGGACAGGTGCCAGGTAGGCTTGACATAAATTAGAAGATTTTGGTTTATATCCATGACTGGTGCGAGAGAGGGGACTCGAACCCCTATCCGTAATTACGGGCTGGATCCTAAGTCCAGTGCGTCTGCCAATTCCGCCACTCTCGCACTTACTATTTACTATAGTATCCTTACGATTAATTACTCTCCTTCTATGTGTCAAGAGGTAAAATAGAGAAAAAGTCAAAAAGGAGAGCTACTTATTAGGGATTCTGCTCTCTTTTTCAATTTTTTGGTGACTTTTAGGTTTTCTGTTTTCAATGTATAGGTCATTGTAGAGGAAAGACCTAAAAATGTGCCAAATGGATATGATTGCAGTAAGGATAGACTATCAATTTGTTTATTATATTTTTTTAAAAAGAATGGCATTATCTGGATACTTCCCCACTCCATAGGAACATTACCATATGCCTTTTTTACATGTTCCTTAAGCCCCCATAATGTAAACAGATGTGTTTTTCTAAATATAGAGTCAGAAAAAAGCGAATAAATTTTTTTACATACACATCCTAAAGAAAGGCCATTGAGCACACCTATAAATACTTTGTTTTTTGTTACCCTTCCTGCCTCGCTTAATGCTGCAAGCGGGTTATCGAGAAATTCTAATGTAATAATAAGGGTAGTTATGTCAAATTCGTTATCCTCAAAAGGTAAATCCTCTGCACTGCCGATTTTAAACGAGGCTTTATTACCTAATCTGGATTTCGCAATATCCAACATATATGGAGAGGCATCAAGGCCTGTTACATCGAGTCCTAATCGATAAAAAAGAAGGAGATGATTTCCTGTCCCACAGCCAATATCTAACACCCTTTCCCCCCTTTTTGGTCTTACAAGACGGACAATAAGTTCACTGCTTAATCTGTCAAACAAGATCCCTTCAGGGGATTTCTGCCATGCTGCATAGAGCTTGGCTAATTTTACATCAAATATATGTCCCATGAGTCAGTTTCACCGTTGTTGCAAAATAGCAGACATAATCTTAACTAAACGATGAATTTCATTAAACACTGGCCACCCAGCTTTCTCCATCCTGATCTTTGCGGGTTCGAGTGTATCTTTTAGTCCTATGAGCCATGTAAGAATCGGTTTTTTCCGATCTTGAATCACCGCCATTAACTCCAGTAGATCAAAACTCCATGCACCCATGTCTGCAAAAAGATTGATGATTACACCGTCCACATTGGGATCAGCATACAAGGCAGATAGCCCCTCTTTTAACGCAGCTATAGGGCCGTTTTTTTCCATGGCAGGCCAATAGTCCACGGGATTTTTTATTGGCATCCAGTCAGGAGATAATCGTTCCAATCTCTTGATGGTTGCAGGTGAAAGCGCAGCAAGATCAAGGCCGAATTTTTCTAAATAGTCAGTCGTTACAATACCAGAGGCCCCGCTGTAAGTCAAAATAGCGACTCTCCCAGCCTTTGATGTATTGTTTCTTTGTGCAAATCCCTTTTCCAGGACCCGGGCAATATCCATCATCTCCATGAAGTCATTTGCTTCCAATACCCCTGCTTGCCTGATAGCACCGTGTAATATCTGATAATTCCCGGCTAATGAAGCGGTATGGCTTACAGCGGCCATGGCCCCGGCTGCACTCTTGCCCCCTTTTAATAATACAAACGGCTTGTTAGATGATTTCGCCAATTCAAAAAACCTACGCCCATTCGATAAAGATTCCAGATAAAGAGCAATTATTTTTGTATTAAGATCATTCAAAAGAAATTCTAAAATATCAATTTCGGTTATGTCACATTTGTTTCCAATTGAGCACACCTTGGCCAGACCAAGAGTTTTATGACTCATGATTGTGAATAAAAGACCTGCTGAAAGGAGACCGCTTTGAACAATCAGGGAGACACCACCGCTTTTCAATAGGCCATGCCAAAGAGAAGGTGTCATAAAAGAAAAGACATATTGGTTTTTTGCATCAATCAAGCCCATACAGTTCGGTCCCCAGAGGCGTAATTTTCCATTGTTAGCTATGGCAACACATTCATCCTGTAATGCCTTTCCTTTAGGGCCAACCTCTGCAAATCCGCTATTTTCCAAAATAGCTCCCTTTACGCCTTTAGCTACACATTCCCTGAGTACTCCGGGTGTTTGTTCAGCAGGAACAAATAGAAGAGCCACATCAACAATTTCATCTATTGCAGAGATGGTAGGGTAGGTTGTTATATCCATAATTGTATCATATTTTGGATTAACAGGATAAATGGCTCCCTCATAGCCAAGGGTAAGGTTTTTGAGAAGATTATGTCCACCCTTATTTGGATGAGCTGTAGCTCCCACTACTGCTATGGCCCTTGGCTCAAAGAAAAATTTGAGATCATGTTTCATTGTCTTTTTGTTTTTGAAAGCTCTTTATATGCCTGACAACCGCTATTGTTGCCCAGCTCACAGCTTTTTTGAAAGTCTTTTCTTGTCATACCAAGCAATCCCTGAGCCTTATAGGCCATTCCTCGTGTATAATACGCTGTGGCCATGGTTGGGTTTAAGCGAAGTGCTTCACCGCAATCCTTAATAGTATGGTTGTAGAGGGCCTTTTTGAGATAGGCCCATCCCCTATTATTGTAAGCCTCTGCGTGATTTGGATTTAATGTAATCACCGTAGTGTAGTCATTGATTGCCTTATCATACATACCCATATTGCTATACACAATCCCTCTATCAAGATACGCTCTTGTTTCCTTTGGATTTAGAATAATAGCTTCACTAAATGCCTCAACCGCTTGTATTAGGTTCCCTTCTTGATATCTCTTGTAGCCTTTATCAAGCCACTCTGCAATATTATCTGGCATGGTATGTTCTTTTGGAGTGAGTCCCCTGTTTATCTCTTTTTTATTTATTGGTTCCAGATGTATAAAGAATAAATAGTTGATAAAAAAAACGAGACCAAATAGAGCTACCCACATAACTATCCTTCCGGGTGTTAGAGATGAGGTTTCCCGTTTAATTGCAGCCTTTCCCCTTTTGAGACCTAATGTCCGATCACTGTTTTTCCCTTTATAATCTTTTATGTTCATGGCATTTATAAACAAATAATTCAGCGAAGCAAGAAGATAAAAAAAAATAAAAAATTATAAAATTGTTTATTATCACTATTTATTAGACAATGTATATAAGGAAAAGGTCAAGCGTTTGGTGATGGAAGGGGAAGAAATTTGTAAGTAAAATCTTTGCTCTTGCCATAACCACTTCCTCACTCAGTGTTAATGATTTTTTGAAATGCCTGCGGGGAATTTCCCAGGTAAGAATCGGATCTTTTCTCGAAAGTATTTGAATTATGAGTAGAATAGCTGTTGGTGAAAGAGTTAATGTTGTGATATCCTTATTCAATGTAGTAATCTCTGGATGGATGTTACTGAATTATAAAATGATTTCAGAGTCGGTTCCTTAATTGTGAATTTTCACCCATCTGAATGATGTAATCATAAGATAAGTGAGGCTTTATTCAGCGAAGAATTAACTCCTGTAGCAGTCCTGTGAATTGAATGTCTTTGGAAAATATCGTATCCTTCTCTTCTAAACCTGTATTGGTAAAGATTGCGAGACCTAACCCTATGGTTCGTTAAGAGGTGTGGGGTGTTTTACGGCCAGGATATGGCACTATTGTTATTCTAAGTTTAGATAGAAAGGAGGATAGTTGCTATGCCTTTAAGAAAGCTAAAAGAGTTTCTAGACAGCCATAACATCAAATATGTGACGATTGGTCACTCGCAGGTTTTTACAGCTCAGGAAATAGCAGCGACTGCGCATATTCCAGGAAAAGAATTGGCAAAAACAGTGATGGTTAAGATTGATGATACAATGGCCATGGCTGTTCTGCCGGCTACCTGTAGGGTGGATTTCGATCTGTTGAAGAAAGCGGCTGGCGCTGAAAAAATTGGACTCGCAAGTGAGCAAGAATTTAAAGACCTATTTCCGGAGTGTGAAGTAGGGGCTATGCCGCCATTTGGAAATCTTTATGGCATGGATGTATTTGTGGCGGATAGTCTGGCGGAAAATGAGGAGATCGCATTTAATGCAGGTTCACATACAGAGCTAATTAGGCTGCTATACAAAGATTTTGAAATACATGTACATCCGAAAGTCGTTAAAATTTCGTCTAAGCCGTGAACAGAAGTTTTATTATCTAAAGAGATGGGATCAGCCTTTGATGGGAATCCATGATATAACGGGATGAAATCTTTACTATTGAGAAAAAGGCAATAGAAAGGATTGAGAACAAATTGTCATCACGGTTGATTTAAGCCCATATCGATTATAATTGGTTTTGTTTCGTTGATATATCACCCTCGCTAGTTGGAGATTGGAGGCATTTTTTATGCTTATACAGGAGTTCAGATCAAATGACATTGTGAATAGACTATGGTGGCTTCACGACTCCTTCTGGCACGCTGCGATTATCAAGGAATTGGGACCTGATCGAGCAAATCAACTTAACCTTGAAATTTCCGAAAAAATATTCCGAATGCTGACAATCACGCTGCTCCGCGAAAAGATTATTGAAAGACCACGTTCAATTCAAGAATTGATGTTTTTATTTAAGACCGTCTGGAAAAATGCTTTTTTTGACGAGCTTTATGTAAATGAGCCTATTACCTATGAAGGAGATACTGCTACTTGGACAGGTACCCGATGTCATGTCTATGATTCTCTCAGCAAGGCAAATATGCTACTGGGATATAAATGCGGTTGCCAAGCATTAAGAAATGGGGTTATGAAGGCCTTGCGCCTCAAACCCATTCACAAGATCAAAGAAAGCCTCATTAAAGGAGACGGCCGATGTGTCATTACGGTCACCTTTTCCCCACGAATTTAGACTCAAACCTTTCTTCTTTCCACAATTACTCCCTCGCTCATTAATAAAAAAGTATTAAAAGAACAGTCAGTATATTTCTTTAAAAGTTTATGAACGGGCTTTTCCTGCTTGAAGGCCTTTGAATGGTGAGTAACTCTCAATTAGTGGCGAATAAGATAGTAATTCGAGGGCAAGGTATCGTATGTGAGAAAAGGTAGAAAATGCTCTGTTAGAATTAGAGCTTTGCAAAATCTGACAATTTTTATCACACCAATGAAGAGGGTAGGCTTTTGTGAAGTGACTGGCGGCCCGCGACGAGCCTCTCGGCCTAGAGCTCGAGGCCGAAAGGCTCGGCCGAGTCGAAGGGCTCTGTCTTTTCGCAACGTATCAGTGGGGGAAGCCGCAGCCTCGAGCTTGTCGAGGGGAATGCGGAGGGGGCAAAACTTCCCCATAGATACGTTGCTGAAAAGACCAGCCCGAGAGCCTCGGAACTGAAGAAAGGCCCATCCTCTTTAAAAAAATGGGTTATGCAAAGGTCTCGCTTTCTACAAAAGATGTAATAGGTTGTATAGAAAAAGTGGTTTCTATTTTTTTCCGATAGCCTTTATTATGGCATGAGCAAATTCCATTTCTGAGGGTGCACCAACTATGCTATGCTCCTCATTAATAACTGTATGAGGCACTCCGTGGACATTGTATTTTACCACCAGAAAAGAAAATTCTGAGCCTTCCACCATGTCAGCGGTGATATAGTCGCTGGCCATGGCAAACTTGTGGGCAGTGCGAACTGCACTTGGGCAATAGGGTCAGGTAGGGGAGATCAGAACCTGCATATGTACAGGCCTATCAACCCTGGCAAGTTCGGTCATCACTTCCTCACTCAATCCCGGGTTCCTTTTTCCTGCATCCATGATATCCTCTATCAGCACATTAAACTCATAACCGGCAGGAACTCCATAAAAGCGTATCCCATAGTCTCTATCACCGAAAAGGGTAGTAGCTGGTATCTTGTCTACCCCGTATTTTTTCGCTAGGTCCGCCTCGGCCACAAAGTCATGCACCTCAAGAGAGAGTTTTTCTGAAAGCCCTGAGATTTCCTCAAGCATCAGCCTAGTCATCTCACATCGCGGACACTCCATCTCCTGGGTAAACATTACGATTTTAACATCCTTTTCTATGCCTTTGAAGATATTTGCTACTTTTTCCTTGTCCTTTTCTTTCAGTACTCCCATGATACACCTCGCTATATTACAGATTTATTGATAAGGTAGTCATATGCGGATAATGCAGCCTTGGCTCCTTCGCCTGCAGATATTACGATTTGCTTATGCGGAACAGTGGTAACATCACCAGCGCCAAAGAGACCTTCTACACTTGTTCTGCAAGAGCAATCTACGATTATTTCACCATATTCATTTAATTCTACGAGGTTCTTGATCGGCTCGTTGTTGGGTAAGAGCCCGATTTCTATGAAGATCCCGTTTGCGCTTAGCCTTTTTTCAGTATCGTTTTCTCGATTCTTAACAACTACGCCTGCTACACTATCCTTACCTTCGATTTTGACAATTTGGTGGTAATCAAGTAAGCTTACCTTACTGGTCTGCTTTATCCTTTTTTGAAGGGACTCATCTGCTTGCCATCCTTTGATGAAGTTTACAAGGGTAACATCTGCCCCTACCTTCGAAAGATCCACAGCTGTGGTGAAGGCCGAATTTCCGCCACCAGCTACAACTACTTTTTTCCCCTTAAAGAATGGGGCATCGCAGGTAGCGCAATAGGCCACACCTCTTCCAAGCAATTCATTCTCTCCAGGCACGTTGAGTGGGCGGTGTCGTTTGCCTGTGGCAATGATCAATGTTCGACTTGAATACATTTTGCTGCCATCCGTCAGAACTTTGAAAGCGTCTCCCTCTTTTTTAACTTCAATAATAGAAGTTCCAAGGCTGATAGGTATATCAAAACCTTTCACATGCTCCTCGAAGCTGTCGACAAGATCTTTAGCATTTATACTCTGAAATCCCAGCCAGTTCTCTACCTCTGATGTTTCCCGTATCTGACCCCCAAAATCCTTTGTGATAATGGCGATATTCATCATCTTTCGAGCAGCATAAACTGCTGCGCTCATGGCCGCCGGGCCTCCGCCCAGGATGAGGAGGTCATAGGTAATCTTCGGTTCCGGCTTAATCGCCTTCTGTAACAATGAAGTATCCAGAGAAAAATCAGGAAAATCCATGTAATACCCCCTTACTATAACTACACCTTTTCATATGAGCAGGATGTTATTATCTACCATCACCCTCCCCACGGCATCTTTGAATAGGTTTCGGAAAGTTTATCCCGGTACTCTTTAAAAAATATTTCATGTCCTTTTTCCCAGTCTGAGAGCATAATGAAAGCCTCCTTTGCCTTGCCCTCAGTATTTTGTGCCATTTTTGCATAGAACTCACTCAGATCTTTCTCGATAAGCCACGCCGTGTTAAACACAGTAACATCGGGAATCATAGAACCCTCTATGCATTGTTGAAGAAATTCCGATTTCGCTCGTGCATCAAAATAGTTTGTGGGTTTCAGAACTATTTTTTTCATCCCTGATGGATTGATTTCTTTTCCCTCTTTTAGATCTTTTAGGATTTGGTTAATGAACTCGATATGCTTTTCCTCTTCCTCTATCAATTGCTTGAACGCACTAATGGCCGCACCCATGCCCATACGCTGTAATGAGTCCTCAAAGAATGCCTTTCCAGTCTGCTCTTGGTTAAGGGCATACTCAAAGATCTTTATCAAATTTTCATTCGTTGGCATAATGTTTCCTCCCAGATTTTTTTCAATTTCTTTCATACAGTGGCTTTATTGTCATATCTTCCATATCATCTAGCAGCTTCATATCCGTATGGAATTTTATTCAGGAGGCAGTGCCTCAGCTATCCTTTTACCGAGCTCATGGCAGGCCGTAATATCCTGATAATTCGGAACATATTGGATCTTCAGACCAGGATCGATAAGGTTGAATTTCATCTCTTCTAACTCTCGACTGATCAGCTTAACAGCCTCTCCACTCCATCCATAGGAGCCGAATGCAGATGCTACTTTGTTAATGGGGCGTAATCCTTTCATATACGTCAGAAAGTCACTCACCGTAGGAAAGAGTCCATTATTAAGCGTAGGTGAGCCGACAAGGATAGCCCCTGCATCAATCATCTCAGTGATAATATCGCTGCGGTGCCAGCCCCTGAGATGCATAGGCCGGGCATTTACACCTTCCTGGCCTAATGCCTCGACGATTGCTTCAGCCATCATTTCTGTGCTATGCCACATGGTGTCGTAAATGACAAGTGCCTTTCTTTTTGGTTTTTGCAGGCTCCATTCCACATACCTATTAATGATCTTTGCAGGCTCCTTTCTCCAGATGATGCCGTGGTCAGGGCAAATCATATCCACAATCAATCCCATCTTTGTGACTTTATCCACCAATTTTAAAATCAGAGACGAGTAGGGCAGAAGGATATTCGCAAAGTATTTAAGGGCATGGGGCATAATTGCCTCTCCAATTTGATCATCAAACCTTTCCAAACCCGCATAGTGCTGGCCAAAGGCATCGCTGGAAAAAAGAACTTTATCCTCTTTCGCGTATGTAAACATACTATCCGGCCAGTGAAGCATCCTGGTCTCTATAAAAGAAAGAGTTTTCTTGCCCAGGCGTAATTCCCCTCCATCTTCAACCGGCCGATAGTTCCATTTATTAGGGAAATGTTTTGAGAGATTCTTATAGCCCATTTTTGAGCAATAGAGTGGTTTATCATCACCAATCCTGTGCATTATCCTTTGTAAGCCACCTGAGTGATCCATTTCTGTGTGATTGCTGATAATATAGTCGATTTTGGTAGGATCGACCAGTTGACTGATGCTGGCGATCAATTCATCTGCAAAGCCTTTTTTCACCGTATCAATAAGCGCTATCTTCTCATCCATAACAAGGAATGAGTTATATGTGCTACCCTGATAGGTAGAATACCCATGAAAATCCCTGATATTCCAGTCAATGACTCCTAACCAGTAAATGTCTTTTGCAATTTCAATGGGTGACATACTATTCTCCCTTACCAATATGGTTTTTTAAAAAAAATACACCGAAGCAGGAAAGAATAATGCCTTTTCTAAAGTGACGAGCGGAAAGATGCCGTCCTTTGTGATTTATTTTTAGAGGAGGCCATAGTTATCCTCCTCTAAATGAGCGGCATCGTTTCTCTTATTTATTATTCTTCTTTTTCGAAATCATCTTTTGATGCACCACAGACCGGACAGGTCCAGTCATCTGGCAGATCTTCAAATTTGGTGCCTGGCTCTATTCCATTTTCCGGATCTCCAGCATTAGGATCGTAGACATAACCGCATACTTGACAAACGTACTTATCCATAATGTTCTCCTCCTTTCTCCATCTCGTTAGCTACTAATACAATACTATTCCTCAATATATGTTGGAGCCGTCTTTGGCGCCTTACCCTTTTTCACAAGATGATAGTGGGCATAGGTCAGAGGTTCACCGTCATTTAGGATATCGGCATCGACAACCTCACCAATAAAAATAGTATGGGTGCCCACATCAACTTCTTTATCAACTCTTACTTCCAAGAATGCTGTACTGTTCTCCTCAAGAATTGGGTTACCCAAGGGAGAAAGGCGATACTTTACGCCATCAAATTTATCGATATCCCTGCCACATTTAAATCCGAAGCGCCCTATAAATACCATTCCAGTGTCTCTATCCAGCACGTTTACTGCTAAGGACCGGCTCTCCTTGATGAACTCATGGGTATAATTCTCCTTATTAATGCTTACAGCAAGCATAGGTGGTTTGGAGGTGATCTGAAACACTGTGTTTGCTATCTGACCATTAATTGTATCGTCCTTCCGTGCAGCAATAACATAGAGACCGTAACTGATCTGATGAAGGGTCTTCGGGTTCATTTAATTCTCCTTTACTTTGTATTGAGCAGGTTCTCTTCTGTATGGTACGTTCCTTAGTCCCTCGATTCATAAATTTGATGACGTATTTATTTAGACTTCGGCTGAGCGACTCGGCGTGAGCTCGTCGACACGTCTCAGTCGTAGCCCTCGGGACTAAGTGCTGAGTGAGCCCTTCGGTCTGCCCCCGGCCATGAGCTCGGGCCGAATGGAGCTCTGGGTCGAAGACAATTGCAAAGATTCTACTCATTAGAATACGTTATAGTATTTGCGAATCGAAGCACTTAGGCTGCTTCTAACTCACGTCGGGCAGCCATATCAAAAAGAACTCTCTCTCTGGCCTTATCAATGCCGAGAGCCTGCCTCTTCTTATCTATGTGGGCAATTATCAGCTGGGCCATCTCATGGGGGTCAGGTGTGAATCCCCATTTCCCAAATCCCAGCTCTTCCAAACCTTCAAATAGAAGCTTATGGAATTTAGTCTCTTCAATAATCGGGAAGGTGACACCGAAAACGGTATAGACACCCGATGCTACGAAGTAATGGCCGATTGAGATAGCCTTTTCACTCATCCATTCTGGGGCAGCACCAGCAACTGGCAGGTCTGCAATGCTATCTCCCAGGCCTCCCACACGAACCATTTCAGCACATGCGATCAAAATGCGGCTGTTATCAACGCACGATCCTATACCCAGAACCGGCGGCATTCCCACTGCCTCACATACATCCCGGAGACCTGGCCCTGCAAGGTGAGCTGCTTCAGGTTTATATAACCCGGCCTTTGCCAGGGCGATCTGGGAACATCCAGTCTGCACAACAAGAACATCATTTTTAATTAGCTCCTTGACCAACTCAACATGAACCCAATCGTGTTTTACCCTCGGATTTGTACAGCCTACCACACCAGCAACTCCCCGTATCCTGCCGTTAATAATATTTTGATTCAGAGGGGTGTAGGATGATCTGAAGGTGCCCCCAAGCATATAATTGATATACTCGTGAGAAAATCCGTGTACTCCCATATTGGTTATTTTGGGAATCTCAACTGGCAGTTTCCGATTTTTGAACCTGTCAATAGCCATCTTTACAATCTTGTCAGTGCATTTCCTGGGTTTATGCTCATCTAATTCAGCGTGTTCAGCACCCTCAATATGACACCTCGGATTGGTGGTAAAGAGTTTGGTTCCATAGCATTGTGCGACCTTTGCAAGACCCTGTTTGATGCACTGGACATCCACTCCCATGGCATCGACAGCGCCAGTCACCAGAACCGCTTCTGTTGACATAAAGTTTCCTGCATGGGGGATTCCATGACGGGAAAGCATCTCGGCGCCTGAACAGCACATGCCAACCAGGTTTATACCCTTAGCGCCAGCATTCGTAGCCTCTTTTAGGAGTTTTGGATCGTTGACCGATTCGAGAATAGACTCAAATAGGTTCGGCTCATGGCCGTGGATAATGATATTGACCTCGTTTTCCTTCAGACAACCCATATTCACCTCGGCCCTTACTGGTGTAGGAGTGCCATAGAGAATATCTGAAATTTCTGTAGCCACCATGGAACCACCCCAGCCATCAGCTAATGCCGTTCGACTACACTGCTTGGTAATATTCTCATAGTGCTGATCCACCCCCATATGGGTTCGGTGCATCAGCTCCATGATCTCCCGCATGGCGCCACGCGGTACTACGCCATGCTTTCGCCACGTCTCCAGGGTATTTGGCGGCACCCTATTAGCAAAAGGTATTTCACCCTCTACCTGGGTATAGGTACGCTCCAGTTCTTTGTAAAGGTCAGTGGCAATATCTTTTATCTCGCGGCCTTCTGTCTCTATCCCGATTGAAGTGGCAACCTCTTTTAATTTAATGGTATCTTTGATAGTATAATCCTTGATATTTCCATTGACAACTTCTCTGAACACATCGAGCATTGACATACCATGGTCTGTATGGGCTGCAGCACCACTACTCACCATTCGAGCAAAATTCCGTGCCATGATGGTATCAATGGTTGCACCGCACACACCCACCTTATTGTAAGGATCTTTGGGATTTAAGCGGCACGGTCCCATGGAGCAATGCTTGCAGCAAGCAGAATCAGCCCCGATCGGGCAGGCCTTCATGTTTGCTGCACGATCAAAGGCGGTTTCTACTCCGTCCCTTTGTGCCTTCTCAAGCATCTGTGCTGTAGCATCACAGCTGGTTACATCTTTGATGTTTATTTTTTTCATTGGGATCATTTTCATTTCTTTATTTTCTTTTTTCTCTTTTTCCATATTTTTCTCTCCTTCTTATATATTCAAATCACTAAAGATTGTTTGCGTATTTCACATACTTCCTCTGCCTGTCTTCCGATTCATATCCTTTCCTGTGTGGAGAAAGGACTCGGGTTTAATAAAAACTCGGCATACGTCTGATCAAGAAAATGCGTACTAATAAAAAACCTGTACTTTCCTTTTAAACCTTTAAAAAAGATCTCAATCAACCTTTTGACGGTGATAGGCAACAGAAGTGCAACAAATAATAATGCCAACACAATTAAGATGAAGTTGGCGTGCCCCCTGCACTTTCAATACTACATTTGGTAAAATCGATTTCTTTACCGCATCCGGAGCACACATGTTTTCTGTCAAACTCGTCTGAAAATATCTCCCTTTCCTTTCCACAGTTGGGGCATTTACATATAAAAGCCTTCAAACTCTTAAACTGCTCGAATCCTGGGCAATGTCTTGGAGTAGTCATAATTACCTCCAGTTTAAAGGATAGTATTGTGCCAATTTTTTCCCTACTTCTCGGCCGTAATCCTGGGCCATTTGTTTCCCGCCTTCTAGCCCGGATGACTTTAATCGTAATGGACCACGTACCATATCCATTTTAAAGATATTCTCCATGGTCTCATAGATACGGTAGGATGCCTCTCCGCTCCAGCCAAATGCGCCGAAGGCTCCTCCTGGCTTACCTTCAAGGTTTATTTTCTCAGCAAGAAAGAGAAGTTTTTTCATTCCCTGCATCATCTCCCCGTGGTAGGTAGCAGATCCAAACACATAGGCTTCGAAACCTTCAAGATCGGTTTCATTTGTAATTTCATTGACATTTATTACGTGTGCTTCAGCGCCAGTGAAACGAATGCCTTCAGCAATGAGTTCAGCAATGTTTTCAGTAGATCCACTTCTCGTTGAATATACAATAAGTGCTTTCGGCATTTTACCCTCACTTTTTATGATTTTAAAAAACCATTAAGTCTATGTAGTAAAATACTTTAATAATAGGCAATTTTAATGCCAGACATTTAAGATTTTGCCATACAATCAGAGGATCGAATTTAAAAAACTCAAATAAAAAAACTACTTAAACGCTTCCCTTATTTTGTGCTACATAGATCATTCTGATTTAGTTATCACAGGCTCATAAACAATAGATATGAAGACTGTCTGAATTTAGACATAATGACGAATACCAAATTATTATTGTTCTTTTTCTTCAATAAGTTATCCTATGGTCTAATTTTAGACCTAATTGTATTATTTTAGACATAGAATCCATTTTTCTCTCCATGGTAGTTCCTTCTTTTCTTTATGTATTTAATGGATGCTATCCTCTTGTTTTCCCTTTCGTTTTTATGTATTAGGTATCGTGTTACAATGTTATACGTGTACCTGTGTGGCTTCTATGGTTTGCCCGCAATGTAGTACATAGATTTTTCTTCGCTTGTCCTTCCTTACCTTCACCCATATTTCAATTTTTTCAATTAACAATGCCGTTAGGTTTTTCATGAAGGGGATTTCCCTTTCTTTTGCATTTTGGGCATATTCCGATGAACTCAAGTTTGTGATCTATTATGCTGTAATTACTTTTCTCGCGAATAGCATTCTCCAGATTTTCCGTTTGATCGATTGGGGCATCTTCTACGCCCCCGCAATGAATACAACGAATGTGATAGTGTTTTTTTGTACTACCATCAAACCGCATTTGGTTTGATAGAGGGCCAATCTTTTGTATCAAACCGCAAGTTGAAAGAATCTCCAGATTGCGGTATACAGTACCAAGACTTATTCGAGGTAATCGTTTACGAACTATTTCATATACCTCATCTGCTGTAGGGTGGGTGTTTACCTTTTGTATTTCTTCAAGAATAACCTGGCGTTGATTGGTCATCCTGTATTTCTGATTAGATCCTAAAATATTTTCTAAGCTCACTCGCTATTTCTCCAGTTTTTCAAGTTCTCTGACTAAGGTCTCAAGGCGAGGTCTCTTATTTATATCTCCCACACCAATATATTGAATGATTCCCTTTTTATCGATTACAAAAAGTGCCCTTTCGGAGATGCCATCAGAGCGTAATACACCGTATCTGTCAGCCACAACGCCGTGGGGCCAAAAATCAGAAAGAACAGGAAACCATAACGTACCCATCTGATTAGTCCATGCGAATAGAGTCGGGATATTATCCACAGTAATTCCCAGCAGTATGGTATCATTCCTCTCAAAGATATCTTTTACGATATTGTATCCCGGCCATTGATCCGAACAGACGGGAGTCCATGCCGCGGGCACAAAGGAGAGGACTACATTTTTTTTCCCTCGGTACTGGTCAAGTGAAATCCGTCCTCCAGAGACCGCAGGAAGCGAAAAATCAGGAGCAGGATCCCCCACGTTTACTTTCAGCACACTATCTATGGGCTTGAGATTCCCGGGGTTATAGATATTATTCTTGTACGCATCTGAAAGGCACAAAGCCGTTGCGCTATATAGAAACATGGATAGCGCACTTAAGGTGACAATAGCTATTGCATGTTTTTTCATGTTACTTCTCCTGCTTTAATTCAGATTCTTGAAGCATTAATTCCAAAAATGGCTCTGCCCCTTCGAATTTACCGAGTTGTGAATAGAAGATTCGATGTGTTCCATCATCGTTGATTTTAACACCCAGAAAGTATGGCGTTCTGATTTCCCCAATGCACTTGTGGATGGAAAAATCTTCATCCGGAAAAAGGGGAAAGGGGACATTATATTTCTTTTTGTATACCTCGACCTCAAAGGATGAATTTCCAGCGCCTATCCCTATCAATTTGATTTTGTCTTTCAGATCCGGGTTACCTTCTATGATGGTATACAGCCGGTTCACCTCTGGTGCCCCCTTTTGGCAATAGGGGCAGTACATGCTAAAAATTTCAATGATAACTATCCTGGCTTTAATCTGAGGTAGTGTAAAAAACTCATTCCTTTCCAAGCCAAGATATCTTCTATCAGTAGCATTCTGGGGCACTGTAATTTTCATATCCGGCAACATATCTCCCTTTTGAGGGGCATTACTTCCAAAGGCCAGAGAATAATGAAAAAGCGCAAGGAAGATGGCAATAGTTGCCAGAGTCATAGGAATTTTTTTAACGGTATCATACATGATATTACCTCCCTCTCTCCAACACCTCCTTCGGTACCTTCGCCTTTTCTGGCCACCCATCTGGTATCAACTGACCGGGCTTCTCTCCGAATTTTGTTTTGTCAGAATGCAGCTTTGGCCGTTTGAATTCCTCTCTGGGCTCCTTTGGAATCCTGCCATTCAGAATAGCCTCCGAGCGTAAGCGTCTTCCGATAGTCCTTTCCATCAAGGTGCCAAGCTCTAACACCCGCTCGATATTGATACCCCCGATATCAATACCCATCTCATCGAGCATTACACACATATCCTCAAAGGTCACTAATCCTACGATATTCGGATCCTTGTAGTAATAGGCACCGGTCCCAGGCACAGGGGTTCTGTCAAGGAAATTCGTGGGCTGTCCACCGGTTCCACCCATGGTTCCCTCAAAGATCTCTACACCCGCCTGAAGGGCAGCCAGGACATTTGCCAGTCCCCAGCCCCTGGTGACATGAAAATGGGCCACATGTAAGTCGGGGTTGGGTATTGCATCTAAGATCATGGAGAAGTACCGGTATACCTGATCAGGGGGGGCAGAGCCATCATGGTCTGCATGCTCAATATCATCGGCACCAATAGAGAGCCACCGCCTGGTAAACTCGACTGCATCCTCTAATTTTGTTGGGCCTGCTATGGGGCTGCCCCAGATGGTACTCACGGTGCCACACATCTTGATTCCTGCATCCTTGCATTTCTTGATACACCGCTCTGCCTCTTTCCAGTACATAGGGAGGGTGGTGCCAGAGTTTGCAAAGTGATGTTCCTCATCGGTTGAGACCATCATCAGGACTCTGTCAGGGCCATAGCCCTTTTCTTTGAGTGCAATCGCCCTGTCCACCGATGGTTCTCTG
>Ga0180437_10003394_pt1 | contig 23781 bp, 43 predicted proteins | sample SS_ome_4_FD_132410 | JGI IMG/M metagenome (GOLD analysis project Ga0180437, IMG submission 132410) | Hypersaline lake sediment archaeal communities from the Salton Sea, California, USA - SS_3_D_1 metaG | ecosystem: Environmental > Aquatic > Non-marine Saline and Alkaline > Hypersaline >... | reverse complement strand
TTAGAGGTGGCAAAAGTTTATAAGCGCAGATGAATTAGAATAAATTAGGACAAACGCAAAAAAACGCGAAAAAACGCGAAAAAACGGACTCATGCCTTCCGGTCCCGCAGGGAATCCGGTGGCGAAAAACTCGCGTGTCCGGAGCAATCCGGGTCACCTGAGTCCTCGGATTCGGGTGATGCATTCCCCAACACGCGATGGTGTCGTGAAGCACGTCTGTGACCTCTGTTATGAAGAAAGCAGGCGATGCTTCGGGGAACGACAGACCGACGACGATCCCAAGGGATCCCGAAAGAACTCGTCTGTTGGTGGCCTGATCTTTGCGTGGATGGCGACGTGCGAAAAATCGTCACCCTAACCAAACGAAATTGCAGGAATCACGTCGGTGGTGGACCTCCCACTCGATGGGACAGGTGAAGCCGACCTCGATACAGCGGAGAACTGGTGTGGCTGGATAGGCGGGAAACACGACCGAATCGATTGAAAACTCTTTTCTTGTTCGCGCATGGCGATGGCACACCTCTCGTGGCTCATCTCTCAATTATAATTAGTTATTTTGCCTTTCCTGTTCCCGTTTCGGGACAGGGGCAAATGCGCCTGCTTAGAGCGCAAAACCTATAAGAGGTTTAAGGATGAGTACAGCAGTTATTGTGTATGTTGCACGGTACACAGTCTCTTATGTGTTCCGGGGCATAGTTCGTCGTGTGGAAGGTATTGGGAGCGACGAAGTGGATGTTTTGGTGAAAAAGTACAACGAAATCATGGCCAAGGTGTACATGGACAAAGAGGCGAGTTGGAAAGATCCAATCACTAAATCGTTTGGTCCAGAGGAAACCGCTGTTGCCGAGCGGTTCATCGAAGCGGTCGAATGGTTTCATGGGTGTAGACCAACGGTTCAGGTGTCAGACAGGGGAGTCACAGTGTCCAGTCCTGGCTACTCTTGCTAATTTTTCTTTTTTCTTTTTCCTTAAAATTAAATAGGTGTATTTTCACTACTAATTATGCCTCTATCTCCCCGAGAAATGCCGAACTCGGGTCGAGGTGGCTTCAATGCCGCAAGAGGGTCAATCGGCAAAAATCGTAATGGATTTGATTAAATGGCATTAAACAAAAGCGAAATCGACGCAATCTGCGTCGGAAACCACTTTTCCAAACGCACGATGGAAAGGGTTGTAATTGATGAGCAGGAACTTGTCCAAGTTCGAACGGACACCCTGGACACCGAGATGTCTAAGACACTCGTCACAGAGTTGAACAAACTCTGGGCAAACTTCCAGCTCGGTAATGTGAACGAAGAAGGCGACATGCGCGAACTCTGGTACCAGTGTCGCTTTACGACCTTGGCGCGGACTGGTGCAGACGAGATCGACTACAAAGGATCGTCGGAACAACAGTTCATTGCGTTCCACGGTGCTGTGAAGTCCTTTGCGCACAAACTCGCGAAATATTACGGGATCGACTACTGGGGGATGGCTCGTGACCTGATCCTGAACATTCGAGTGAAGGACACCTGCGAAGTCTTCGACCAATACGGGATGAAAGTTCTCCAACGAGAAAATCGAAAATCGATCGCAAAGCAGGGTTGCTTCTGTCTCATCGCGGAGAAGAAGAAAACTGCGAAGGATATCTTCACCTCCCTCAAGAATCAGGGGATCCCGGGAATCGCAATGAGCACCAGCGGATATGGGGTGGTCGAAATCGTCCTCACGATGCTCGAGTACAAGGAGCAGTGTGGGGCTGGTGATCAGTTCTATGTGCTTGTTGCTCACGATCTCGACGTCAATGGGATAATGATCTACCTCGATCTGCAGCGGTGGTTTCCTGGTCGCACCTTCTCGGTTGGTATTTCCCCCGATTTCCTCAATTTCGTTGCGGATCTCGATTTTAACATTCTCCGGGAACCGTACAAGCCAAAAACCGAACATAAGACTGGCGTCAAAAACATGATCAAGAAAGTCCGGGATCTTGGGATGGTCGCCGAGGCGGACGAGGCGCAGCGCATGCTCAATATGTGCGGGATGACCCATCGGGTCGAATTGAACACTGTCACTGGTTACCGCAAGTCCCAAGGACGAACCGGAGATGCGGCAGCGGAGGATCTGGTCAATTGGGCAATTGATGTAATAAACAGGAAGTGCAAGGTCTGGAATTTGAACAGAGTTGCTTCTCACAGTGTTTCAACTCCAAAACCTCGGGTGGATGCTGCGGAGAACTGGTTAACCAAGATCGTCTGGAAACCTTTCAGACAGATCCTGAAGGATCACGACAGGGTCTATACCCAAGACTGGCGCGAACCAGCGGACGAGCGGAAAGACGAGTTCAAACAAGAAAACAAAAATTATTCTGGAAATATCGCAAACTACAGAAAGGTCTACAATGAGCAAGACAAGGAACTCACGGAAATCTGTATGACCGACGAGACTAACACAGAAACAGTAGACGAGATCTACGAGAAATTAGGCGAGTTGACAAACAAACTCGTCGAAATCTTTGACATTGAGATTCACTTGTGTCCGGAGTGTGGTGCTCCGGCAAAGAAATACTGGGGAAACAATTACACGTGCCTCCGCTGTGAAAACTCCTTCGAAATCGACGAAGAAGAAGAAGACCTCTTCGAAGACACCGACGACGAAGACGACGAATAAATCGTCGTTAATTATTTTAATCTCCCACTTTTTTGGGAGTGGTTCGCGTGTTGCTTGCCTCCACGTGGCGCGAACTGGTAACACCTCAGGGTGGCCAAAAGCAACAGGGTGTGTCTCGCCCAAAAGGGACAAAAACCAAAGAGGTTTAAAAAATGGACAAATGCGAAATTTGCAAAAGCCCAATCGACCTCGAAGACGACCTTGGTGTTATTGTCGGAATCGATGGGGGCATTGATGGCTATGTGTGTGCCGAGCACATAGCATAGGGAAGGTGGATAAAATGGAAAAATGTAAATGTGGAAAAGGCACAGAAGATGTGTTATGTGACAATTGCTGGCCAGAAGAGATCGACGAGATGATCGAAGATGTCTACGAGGCACAAGAGAAACTCGAAAAGGTTATCGGGATTCTCGAGGACGTAATTGACAAAATGGACGATCTCGGAATTGGAAGTTACAGTTATCGCGTGTATTTGCTCGATAAATTAAGTATCTTCCTAAACAACGACCATGGATTCTTGTGTAACGACAAGAATCTCGAGAATCTCATTGAAGATCTCGAAGAAGCGAAATAGTCACTTTCTTTTTTCTTTTTTATTGGAGGAAACAAAAATGACCAGAATGTGGATGATCTCCCCGGCGAACTTGTGCCGGAACCACTTGTGTGGTGAACACAACGAAATACACAAAGCAGTCGGCAATTTGAAGAAACACAGGTCTATTACAGGATATATTAGAAACAATTGCTTGGAACCGTGGTCGTTTGTGGAAAGACATGATGAACTCGCAAAAGAAATGATACGACGTGGATACAACCACAATTCTCCACTGGAATTCCAGTGGGACGGAGAACATCCACCAAAGAATGAATATTTCTACACTATTAACACCGAATCGAGTTTTGCCGATTTAATGAACAAATGTAATGCATGCTCCTCACGACGGACTGCCCAACCGATCGTGTCGCGACCTTCAGTGGCGCAGGGAGCGAATGGGCAAAAACCAAAAAGGAGAAAATATAATGGCACAAATGTTTCAATTGACAGGTTTGGACGCCGGACAGGTGCTCGATGTGTTCGAAAGACGAGACCTGAAGGATAAAATTGTGAACGCCAAAGACCTGCGTGTTGCAGAGGTCGACCTCCGCGAGGGCTATATTGTCCTTGACGAGCAGGGATATATGGGATCACAGGAACACATTCTCGGGACTGACACATCAATTGGTCAGTTTTTGAATCGGATAACTCCCCGGTATGGGTTGTTCGTCCGAGATTACATCGACGATCCCGAACTCCAAGCGGACATTATCCAGCATCGCCTGGAAAAATTCGCGAAGAATCCTCCCAGGAAAGGCGATGCGCAACTCTTGTTTCGCGCTATGCGACCACACGGGACAGACAAGTACATCACCCGTGCAGTTCTGAGTGATCAGTACACTGCGTACAATCACGAGACGATCCTTGGTCGCGTGTTAGACCAACATCCCGACCTTAAACTCACACGTGCATACGCAGGCTGGGACGATATGTTTCTGACATTCAGCATCCCACAAGCCGAGCAAACCGAGATTCGTCCTGGGGATATCGTCTCGTCCGGAATTTCCATCTTCAACGGAGAAACTGGGGGCCGATCGCTCGGATTTGAAGATTTTGTGGAGCGATTGGTCTGTGCAAATGGAGCGCGACGTCGGGAGCGGGAAAATGCTGCTCGATTCCGCCATGTCGGGAACCTTCTTCATCAGAAGGTGGATCGTGGGATGGAAGCGGCAATAAACAACATCTACCGCACACCAGAACTGATGTCTCGTGCGGCAGACCAGCAAGTGCGCATGCCTGACAAGGGTGGAGTGAAAGAGGTCTATCGCGATCTCGTCAAGAGGGCACGTCTGCCTCAGTCCTTCGTCGGATCGTTCGAGAAGGCCCACGCGGAAGACGAGTACGATGCGGAAGACCACTCGGTGTTGGGTTTTGTGAACGGAATCACCAGAACTGCACGGGACGAGAAGAACATCTATCGGCAGGTCGAGTTGGAGGAGTTGGCCGGGGACATCCTTGAATTCCCCACCAAGTATGTCAAACTCGCTACACTCGCACCAAGCACTGCGTAAATTATTTTAAAGGGAGTTTATCTCCCACTTTTTATTTCGACTTTAAAAAATAAGTAATATTTTTTTAAACTATGCTCCCCTCACTTGTCATTGCTCGGGACAAGTCGAGTGCGGATTCGGTTCTGCAGGGAGCCAAAATCGAGCAAAAACCTCTATGGAGGATTGAAAAATGGTATATGAAAATATGTCAACAGAAGAACTCGAGGCCGAAATCGCCAAGATCCAGGCCATAATCGAGAGCAGGAAGGAAACCTGCACGGTCGAATTTGAGACGTGTGATGCGTTTGACAAACGCAAACACGGAGGTTCGTATGTCGCATTCCTTTCCCGAGATGAGGACGGGAAAATCTCTCGTCAATTCGTTGGTGACAACGGGAAGATGTGGGACGGTCGCTATTACAAGACCTCCTACACCTTCGAGGCCAAGGAAGGGGATGTCTTGGAGTGTCGACTTGACGATGGGTCGTGGAAAAACGACTATCGTGAGTACTTTCAGGTTGTTGGTGGAAAACCTGTTTCTGTGACCCAGAAGCACGCGTTCAATTTGATTGGGTGAAGAGCATGTACAACGAACAAAAAACTAAAATCGAGAAAGCAGTCAAGGTGTTGGCCGATCTCGACGGGGTCTCGCTCCCGTTCAATCTACACGCGACGATCCGGAACTTGGAGGCATCGTTGAAAGTCTTCCTCGAAAACGAGCGGGACGACGAGGAAGATGTATAAAAATGCCAAAACACACTCCACATCCCGATCGGAGAATTATTGCTCCGGAGAATGGGAAAATTGTGAATGGTTATCTGATGACAGGAATAATAACATCAGATTTTCAAATCAGGACAAGATGGGGATGGATGGGATTCGAAAACGCATGGTGGAACAAAGATAATTGGCAGGAACTGCTCTATCCAAATGTGTGTGTTGATGTTGATCACAACAACTGGACTGCCTCGGGACACATACTGGCGATTGCTTCTCACACAACAATCGAGAAGAAACGAAAACAGGCCGATTGGCGGGAACCGAGACCGATGGACTATGTTCTGGCGACAATCTATGCTCCAGTCGGGTCGTATGCCTGTCGTAATATAACGAGTCAGTTGAAAAAATCTGGTCGTATTGGGATATCCATCGAGCATGGTGGAAGGAAACCAAATCGTACAATCGGTCCATTCGTGACTGTGACGGATAGACCGTGGAATAAGGATGCCTGGATCATCTGGATAAATAATAACGAATATATTTATCCCGATCATATAAAGAGATTACCAAACGAGATCAGGGAATTAGCACACGAGCAGTACTGTCTTGTCAGAGGAATTCATAAATTTTAAATTTTTCTTTATTCTAAATTAACTTTAATCAAAAATATGCTCCTTGCTCCCTGGATTTGTCCATCCAGGTCGAGCGCGAGTACAAATCTCGCAAGGGGCACAACAGGACAAAATCGAAAGATTGGAGGAAAAATATACATGGAAAAATATGATCTGATTATAGATGGTCTCTACAAGGGACCGATGACGGAGGCTGTCCTTGTCAAGGACGACGAGGACGATCTCTGCCTTGCCATTGGTGAGGCAAATGTGGACGAGGACGATCCCAGATATCCTGTCGAAACTGCAGAGGATATCTTGAAGGTACTACTCGACGAGTGGCCACAAGTCGTGGCAAAGCACCCACGACGTGTGCAAAGAGCCATTCAAGAGGCGGTTGCCGAGGGAGTTATCGAAGGTGACGAGATTTGGGATGGGAAACAAGAAGTGTGGTTAATCTGGAACGACAAATACGATGGTCTCACTGCTATCATTCCAGAGTCCCATCTTGGGGAAAAGGTCGCATGGAGAGACTGTCGACAGGGAACAACCGATCACGACAATCTTCACCCAATCATCGATGACAATTTGAAAGGTAGATATCTCCGCGAGATTTCGTCGAGATACCAGGGATCGTGTGATTATTCTTGCAAAATTCTCTCTCGTGAGAAGGCAGTCAAACTCGCCAAATCGTGGGGAGACGAGATATAATGCAAAAATTGAATAAAAAACTGATAGAATTAGTCAAGTCGAACAATCCACAGATCCTCCACGATACATTTATGCGATTTGCGAGAAATGTATATTTCGATGTTACCATGTTTGGGTCGTGGCGTGGTGGATACAACGACGATAAGGCAAATGAATTGCTCCTGGAAGTGTTGAACAAGATAGCAATAGTGGAAATAAAGAAGCACATCTACAAGAAATTCGAGGGAGACATAAATGGTACACATATAGAAGGATGGAAAAAAATAAGATCATCGAGGGGGAAACATCTATCACACAAAAGATGAAAACAAAAGAGGACAAGGTTGTTGTGGTTTGCGACATCGATGGGACCATTGTCCCGTCTATCTTCACCAACAACGAAGACGAGAAGGGATACTATCTCACAGACGAATTCAAATCGGAACTGGAAAAATTGTCTGTGTTCGAATATTGTATTAGATCATTCGAATTGATCACCAACCGATTTGAAACACAGTGGTGCTTCGTGACGGGAAGGAAAGCATCCAGATACGAGAACGAGTCGAGAATATCTCTCAGTCATCTTCCAGGCGAGAAGGTTGTCTTCTATTATGGTGAAGACTTGGAATACGATTTAGATGTTTTCGTGAAGTGGAAAGCCGATATGCTCGCCAGTATCGTGTTCAATACGACCAAGGGGGGAGACAAGATAGTTCTGTTGACCTTCGAGGATGCCGAAGAGGTACACGATATCTGGAAAAAGATAATACAGGGAAACTCGGTATTTCACTTCCTCGTTGACAGGGAAGCACCAAGCGAATGGTGGAAGGAAGTTTACGAGAACTTCATATTGCATTTTTGTAGAAGTGCTCCCAATACATAATTTTCTTTTCTTTTATCAAAGGATCCGGGACGATCCAAAACGATCAGTCCAAGGCTCATGCCAACTCTGTGGTTCGAATCCACAGGATCCTCCTGGCACGGAGCAAGGTGTCACCTCCCTCTGTGTCGGTCGAAAACTATCCTGGAGGTGGCGAGTAAACAGTAGGTGGAACTATGAAGGTAGTTCTAAACATATCTGGACATCCTCTGAGCGAAGTGGCTCAAATTGGTGTCAAGTGTGATGCCGAATTGCTGGTCGATATCCCAGTTCCCAATGCGGAACTTAGCATTGCGGGATTTCAGGAAATAGCCAATGGGATCGTTGAGACGATTGCCAAGAACAAAAAGGTTCTTGCTGCAGTCAAGACCAACGATTACATCGTGTTTCTTCCTGGAATGGGGCCGATCCGCGATCTTGTGGAGGCAAAACTTCACGGGATTGCTGGTTGCTTCCCAAAGAGTGGGAGTCTTGTCCGAAATGAGGATGGGATCTTCGACTATGCGGGATATATCGACCTGCAAAAGATCCGCGACGAGGCACGATCAGATTTTCGGGTGTAGACTCGGGACACGGTAAATCGGAGACACAACAGTTCTACGACCGTGCGTTTGCATGTTTGACCAAAATCAAATATGTATCGCTCGATCGAGACATTCTGGTGAATCGAGAATTCCTCGCATCTCTCAGGAAGACGATCGATCTTCTCAGGGAGTGCGAGATGGAAGCGCAAATATTGGACGACGACGAGCCGGAACTTGCCATTGGTGGGATCATGTGTCCTGCGTGTGGTGGGCTCAACGACGATGTCGGAGAATGCAGTTACTGCAAGGCACTGATAGTGTTCAAGTGAACGAGGTTTCCTGTTAATCCTCGCACATGCGAAAAACAGCAGGGTGGTAATCCGTCCACCGATGCAAAAAACGGACAGATGCTCCCTCGATGGGAGAACTTGCGAACAAGTCTCGTGTGGGGGACTGTAAACTACCACACATTAATGGAGGCTGATGTTATGCGAGAAATGTTCGAATGTTACTGCTTGTGTGAAGACAAACCAACACCAATGCGGTACAAGCGAGAGGTTTTCGTTCATTCCGAGAGCGGAAATCGGCTCATAAATAGCAGAGAGTATCACTGCCCGAAGTGTGGTGATGTGAAACTCGTGGCAATGAAGATGTGGGACAAGTACGACGACGAGGGGATTTACGACCATTATCTGACCAAAGCGACGAACGAAGACAAACTGTACCACATCGAAGGGAACTACATGGGGTGAACAAAGGTGGAATTAGAAGAAGGAGACATCGAGTACGATGGTGCCATACTGAAGAAGGATGGTTGTCTCTATTGTCCCACTTGTGGTCATCGAATCATCTTTCGACAATCGATGTGGTTCCCACCAAGTGTACCACCACACGGAAAAACAGTAATCGAGAGATCTTTAACTGTTCGTGGTCGATGTGAGTGTTCAGGTACCATAAAGAACGAGTGGCAGTTCACATACGATTTGAGAGGTCTGAAACGATGAGTCCCTATGCTGATGGAACCTTTCCGAAGTGGGAAGTTCCGGAAAATTGGTGTAGACGAAACAAAAAGGGTGTGCTCATTTGTCCAGAATGTTTCGAGCACGAACAGGGTGACTCGATGAAAGTGAACGATTGCAAGACCACAATCTGGAGAAAGAACGACAAGGGACAGTGGGAATGTATTGGTCAGTGTTGCTGCTACTCGGAAGCCCACGGGAGGCGAAAAAGATGACAGAACGAAAATATCAAGAACCCTATCCCTCGGGGATCAGTTCGAAGAGAAAAATGAACTCGATATACAGGTCACGAGTTAAAGAAATGAAAAGAAACAGGAAGCAGAACACAAGAGAGAAGGAAAAACAATGTCAGAAGGAGTAACGAATAATATTACAAGAATCGAAAGGAAATTCATAAAGGCTATAACTAAGTTCCTCGAGGACAACAATTTGGAGATCAAATACACAGATACGGACAGTATCGTTACCTTTACGAACAGTGAGATGTTACAGATAACTCTGAAGACAGAATCGTTGAATAAACCTGGAAGGGAGACAAACAATGCAAAGAGGATATTGTCGTTTGAAGAGAAAGACTTCGAGAAATTTCTGTCTGAGATAGGTGTAGACTGGGAAAAGCGATCGTTTGCAAGCGAAGTGGCCTATTCTATCGGTCTAAACGAACTGGAAGGAACTGTAGCGATTAGAAGAGATTAATCCCGATTTTATTTCCCTCGGGATCCTGGAGCCATCCCCGACTCCGGGACGAAGGGAAAACAGGGGAAATGTTAAACAAACATCAAAATGGAGGTAATACAAATATGGTAGTGAAAATAGACACAGTAAAGAAATATGTCAGGGATGGGAACTACGACAAGGTGCTCGAATACCTGAGTAGTCCAGAAGTGAAAAGCAGAGATGCGCAACAAGTGCGCGAATATCTCGCATTCAAGAAAATGGTTGTGCGAGACAATGGGAAGGGACTCGAAATTGTTCCGCTGGTACAACATCCGGACGGGACATACGAGATCCCTCCAAAGTCGAAAGTGAAGGAAAAATCGACAAGTGTGAAAGAGAAAGTAGTTGAGGTGACAAAAACGAAAAAACCGAGCAAGAAGACAACAAAGAAAAAGTCGAGTAAAAAACCGAGCAAGAAGACCGTGACTGAAGAGATCGAGAAGATCAAGGCAGAGACACAGGATCTCGAGAAGAAGTTGACGTCGACAACGAAACCAAAAAAGAAACCAAGCAAGAAAACAGTAAAGAAAGTGGCAAAAAAATCGAAAGACACAGTAGGGAATGAGAAAGAAATACTCGAATCGTACACAATAGGACCGATTCCTGCCAAATTAATTAAGATAGGAAAAAGAAAAATTAGAGTATACGAGTTCGACGACGAAGAGATTGGTGTTCCAGAAGATTATTTCACAAGTGAAGAAGAATTATCGGATCTCGAATATGAACAAGAACAGGGATCGAGAAGTAGAGGAGAAGGGAAGAACTGGTGGTCATTCGACGAGGAAAAAGTAGAGAAACGAATGGAAGATTTTTTCACAAGATTTTCGAAGAAGAGAGAGTGCAAGACAGTGTCATTCGAAGGTCTGTGCATCCTTGGAATGAACTTCCTACGAGAATTGATGACAAATTTTGACATTGCATATCCACACAAAGACATCAAACGAATATCGATGTTGCGCAATGTGTTTCAGTATTTAAATCAAGAAGATCTCTTCAAGAAATACGACGAGTTGTATAAACTCGTTCGTAGGGGAGAATGGGGGAGAGAATAAACGGAGGAAGAATGGTTGTGGGAGTGGAACTGAAAGAAATTTTGGAAAAGGACAACAAAATAAAGACTTTGGACGAACTGGCAAAGGAACTGGCAGAGGGAGTGAAACAAAAGATCGATGCAAATAAATTGACAAAAATTACAGTCGAACGAGCCGATCTCGCGAAATTTTTTGGATACAAAATCGAGCAATATCGCGAGTGGCTTCCCACTCATATCAGGAAGCGATTGAAGATGTTTGGTGTGAGTGTTGTGTCTGTCAAATCGATGGACAAAAAATACGCACATCTTGTCGTTATTAGATCGAAGAAAAAACAAAAGAACATAAAGAAATCAGAAACGATCAAAACGAGTAGGGTGGTGTAAATGGGAAGGAAATACAAGCAAAGGAAGGAAGAAAGTGACGAAGATTTCCTCCAGCGGGTTATTCGGGACTTGTTCACGATGAAAGAAATCGACGATGTGATCTTGATTAACCTTAAACGATTGTTGACAGCACGCACAGGCGATCCCATTTACGCCGAGTTGATAATGAAGATGTTGATGGTAATGATTGGGAATGCCATTGGCTTCTTCAAACAAAAGAAGGGAAAACTTGGCCCACAAGAGACCTTTGCGGAATTTACCTGTGACATTTTCAACAATAGATACTTGATGTATGTCGAAAAAGAATTCGGGAGGATGTGAAATGGTGGCAAGTCCAGGTGAGATTGTGGTTATCGTAGTTATTGCTATCATTACTGTGCTAATCCTATGGTGGTACACAGGTACAGACAGGTACAAACGATCGTTGATAGCACGACAAGTGGATATGGAGGCGTATTTGCAGGAGGAGGAACGCAAAAAACAGACATTGAGAGACAAGATGGAGGAAAACTGGTAATGACACACTATCTCATTGACGAACAGGAACCGAAACATATCAAGAAATTGTTTCAGATGGAAGGAGCAGTTCCAGTAAATTCGGTGAAGGGTGAATACAAAGGAGACACATACGAGGTAGTAACCTTGGAGACCGGAGACATCGTGGTAGAAGAGGTCAGTCTTGGTGTAGAACGAAAATCGGTAGACGACTTCTGGCAGTCTGTGAAAGATGGAAGACTTGAGAAGCAGTGTCTGCGTATGCTCGATACATTTGACCACTGTTTCGTGATGATTTCGAGTCGAAGTGGTGGATTGAGACGACTGGAGCAATTCAAATGGAAAGGGAGAACTGCTGTGAGACCAGCATTGGGAATGATCGCAAGTGTTGTCAGTCGATATGTGAAAAAGGACAGCGATGGAAATGTAATAAAGAGAATCCAGGTTCTATCGGGAATAACTGACAAGATGCTTGTCGTTCTGACCATGCGGATCGCAGAAAAACTGAAAAAACATCCGATTAGTGTGCGTAGAGTGCGTCACAAAAGTACCACACTCGAGGAAGCCCCCTTGCGTATGCTAATGGGAATCCCTGGAATGAGTACCAAAAGTGCAAAAAATGTACTTGCTCGATTTGGGTCCATCGAGTCGATTTTAGAAGCCTCGGAGGACGAACTCAAATCGGTAGACAAGGTTGGGGACATCAAAGCAAGTTATATCTACGATGCTTTGAGACTGGTGTATGAAGTTCGAACACCGAAAAAATCTTAATCTTTTTTCTTTTTTATCGAAGAGGAAAAATGGGGAAAGAAGAGCGGGAATAAAATTTAAATTTACAAAAAATAATATTAATTTGCGTTTAATTTTTACCTGGAGTTTTTATTTTTGGACATCACTACATTGCGTAATATGATGAAAAATGCTGTTACCGATTATCTAAACGACCCATCTCTTAGTAACATTCTATTTCTTCACACATTTCCCGGATCGGGAAAGACCTATACGACCGTCAACACACTAATTGACGACGGTTTCATATTTGTTTATTCTGCTCCAACTCACAAACTGGGAGAAGAGTCGGTCGCAAGACCATACGACATTCTCCAAATGAAAAGCAGACGTCATTTCTGCACTAATGCAAATCTTGTGGAACTGAGTAGACTTGGGATAAACTCGTCTCTTGTCTGTGACACATTTTGTAACGAGAAGGATGTGTGCGAGTATTATCTGAGGATTAGGGAGTTATTCAGTTTTCCTCAGTCGTGGGTTGGGGTGCATCATCATCTAAATAATTTGGTACCATCGTATCTGAGAGAACACAACGACTGTAACGATTGTGTGGTTATAGACGAGGAGTTCTTACAGTCCTTGTATGTGAACTTCACGATAGGACAGCGGTTGTTGTCGTGGACTGTCGGATTCCTGAACAGGGTCGACGAGTGTCCAGAGAGCGAACTTGTCCTGTGGATATTGAAAGAACTGGTGTTTGCCATACAGACCGGAAGGAGTAGGGACATCGACTACGACCAGATCAAATCGGACATAATAGATTATGGTGACAGGTTCCGATTCAGAGACATGGACGAGTTTTTGAACATCGTGGATCGCGAACTAATCGGGATGTTTCTGAAGGGAAAGCGAATATACAGGAACATTATACGACCACTTTTCGAGATGGCAAAGGACTATTACCACAATCGGGAGAAACCTGGATACCTCGAAAGCATGATCAATCTCATTTATAGCAAAAGAACAGATAGATTTCTCATATTTTTTCACAGATACGATTTGAATTCGGTCAGATTTGATACACAAAAAATAATTGTTTTAGACGCAACCACACCTGTGGAGATTTACGAAAGAGTTTTCAATAGACCTATACAAACAATTCAGTATGGATCGGTAGACAGCGCAAAAACATATCAATTTAGCGGATTTCCGACACGGAATCGGTATCCTATGAGCAGTCTGGTGCGATTCCGAGAAGAGGGAAACACATATACTGGTGCGTTTCACCGTCTTCTGAACATAACAAGAGGAATAGTGAAAAAGCACAAGAACGATAACATTCTCATTGTGAGTAGAAAGAAGCACAACATCAAGGAAACAATTTATGATGAATTGGTGAACGATGGCCACTCGTGCCAAATAGTTGATTTGAAGACACCATGGGACGAGACGAGTAGGGTGGCTGTGGGACATTTTGGGGGACTGAGAGGACAGAACGATTTTCAAAATTTTAATGTTGCTGTGATCTTTGGTGCTCCATTCCCACATCCCGATTATGTGAGAAGACAGAGTGTGTTACTTGGGATAGGGGAAGAGCGGCTCACAGAGTTGAATCGGGAAATGGAAATTGTTCAAGACTTGTATAGGATTCGACCACACGGGAAGGACGATCCACACTTCTATGTGCTGACAAGTGTTGATATCGGGATGAAAATTACGAGGAAGTACAGTCCGAAGGGGATGGAAAACTGGGTTCATGGAAAGAAAGCAAGGACAATTACACGTGTGGGAACACTAAAAAATGTTAGAACAAATATTGTGGATGTGATGAAACAATGGGAGGAGGTTGGGAAGAACCAGTTGAGGGAACTGGTGAAAGGGGCGAATAAAACAATCGACGAGACTATTAGAGAAATGGAAAAAGAGGGAATTTTGCAAGGAAAGACTAAGAAGAAAGAGGGACGGGGACGTCCTGGGAAGATCTACACATTAAATTGGCAGAAGTTGAAGCAAAATGGAAACGATACAGATAAGAACAGTTAGTGTGAGCGCACCTGCAAATATACCAGCAGGAGCCAAGGAAACATACAAAGAAGAAAATCTGAGCAAGATTGTTCGGGAATCGGTGTCCCGCTTCATCATGGAACTGGAAAAGATGGAGCAAAAAACTGGCATAGATCTGAGATCTGGGAAAAAACAAGTTACACTGGCACTCGCCCAAGATACTGTCGATTTGATCGACGAGTGGGTGAAAAATGGTTGGTCGGGTCGAGCAGACCTGATCAGATGTGCGCTCCTTTTTGATTTACTACATAAGTGAATGGGTAAACAGGGGAGAAATCCCCTCTCTTTTTTTATTTGAGCGAGATAGAGTAGTCTGGAGAACTCACTGGGCTCATAAAACACTGGAAAAAACCGATCTGATCAATCGTGAGTATTCCTGTGTAGTGACCAGAATTGCAGGCAAGGTGGCTGTCGGCCCCTCTGGCTGGCACACTCACATTTGAGAAACCCAGAAATCGGTGGTTCAAATCCACCTCTCGCTACTAATCGAAAAAGGGGTGTTTGGGACGATTGGGGACAAAGACAGTCGTATCGACTGTTTTCCTTAACGACCACAGGTAATTAACCTTAACCTTAAACTAAAAAATGGAGGTAGATAATGTGTCGGATGGTCGCGACAACGGAAAAACAATAGTGATAATTAATCCGAAAGATGTGAGCAAGAAAAATTGGCTGTATAACACCTTTCTCCGGAATTTTTTGATCGGGGGAGGGAAGAAGACACGTGTGAATATGTTGTTGGAGGACGTGGAAGAAAAAGAAGCAGACGAATTGAAGGAAAAGGGAATCACATTCGTCGATGTTGAAGGTGGAGATATCGTATATCCCGAAATTGTGAACGAAGATACGACTCAAATCGAGGAGATGAAGGGCGAGATGGAACGATTGAAGTTTCTGATAAGATTTTACGATCAGATGTTGGCCAAGAACTTCAGCGAGGCAAAACTGAACAAGATCATGGAAGGGACAACACTGGTCGATGGGAAACGAGTCAAGAATATGGACTTGCTGAGTGAGGCATACGACAAGGCTGTGGAGCAGTATGTGGAGGTAGAAAAAAAGTGAAGGAGATACAGGGGATTGTGATCAGGAAAATCAAGAACGCAGACAGAGAAGTCGAAGAATATGTGTTCGATTTGAGAGTCCCAGTTCGTTTTGTGAAGAGGACACAGTGGCCTGGTGGTGTGTTGGATTTGGAGGCACTGGTAAAGGAGGAAATGTAGATGTTGACAAGAGAACAGATTCTCGTCGACAAGATAGAGAAATATGTGAGGTTTCTGGACGAGAAAAATGTTCCACACTTCTTCCTCGATCCGATTCTGAGGGACATCACAGAAATAGTGAAAGAAGTGGGAATAGAGGTGTTTGTGAGGTCTGTGAAGAGAGTACGGGGATGTGACAAGTGTGATGCGACCGCAATGTGCCCGAGTTTTTTGATGTGCAAGGTTGTAATGAGAAAGAAGAAAGTGGAAGTGAAGAGGGAAAGTTTGGAATGTGAGAAGGGACAGAAAATGAAAATCGAATGGATGGAGGACTAAAAATATGAGTAGAGAAAAACCAAAATGTGGCCACGAGGGATGTGGGAAGGATGCTACTGTGAGACATCCCGAATGGGGATGGATGTGCACAGAACACCACCTGGCATATTTGAACTTCAGAAAGGAGAAGAGAAGGCCGATGGTGAAGTGCAAAGGATGTGGAGAAGTGATAGTAGACAGGTTTCTCGTGATGACCAGTGGAAAGGGAGACGACGAGCAGTGGACGAAAGTGACACTGGAAGGTTTGTTGGAAAACGAGAACTTCGAGAAGACAATGAAAGAATGGGACGTCTGGCACGAGAAGTGTGAAAAGGAGAGAAGATAGATGTCAATAAAGGAAATTGGAGAGTTGTGTGACAGATATCGACTGGACTATGGAAAAATGTACAAAGAGGCATGTGCCTTACAGTCCGATCTGACTTTAATAACGGAACTGGCAAGGAGACTGAAGACAGCGAAACGAGGGATCGATGTGCTGCCGAATGTGAATAGGTGGCAATTTAGTTATTTTAGTCTCGTGGAATGTCAACAAAATGAAAGATCTGCTTTTCGACTCGTGGTATATCTGAAAATTGCCGGGAACCTGATTTACAAAGCATATGGGAACGAAGGGACGATGGACGATGTGAGGGAACTGGTAAAATTCGCCAAGGAATTCAACGATCACTACAGAGTGGATTTGTGCGAAGAATTCGGGACAATCACAGGATGTTCGAGTGCGGACGGTGAATTACGCAAAAAGATAAGAAAGGTGAAGGAGGAAATGGAAAATGGTTAGATACTACGAGAAACCAACAGGCGATTTGAACAAACACTACAACGACGAGGAATTACTGAAGATGACGGAGGAAAAGGTGGAAGAGTTAACACAACAACACAATGAACTGGACAAGCGAAACAGAGAAATATACAATGGTTTGGGTAAAAAGAAGAAGGAACTGATAAAACTGGCAGTGGATATTTGGGGAGATCGATCGAACGAATACAGGTACTTGAAAAAGGCGACCATCCCTTCACCTACAAATTGGACGGATTATTGGGAAAGAACACTGAGCAGGAGGAAGAAATTGATGGAAGAAAAGAAAGCAGAGCAAAAAGAAAAGGAACGAGAGGAAGAACGGAAGCGGAAGGTGGAACGAGCGATCTTGTGGCTACAGGCTCGGGGAAAGAGATTGGGTGAAGATTTTCACATGGAAAGTGCTATACATGTGGCGAACGATATTGCGTTCGACGAGGAAGTGAAACGATGTCAGGAAGCAGGGAAAGCAGGTACATACTACGAATTTGATGGAAATGACTGGTGCGAAGAATGTGAGGGGTGGGACGGGGTGTCGAGGCGATGTGAATGTGGAAATCGCAGGGTGTATTGGGATATGTGCGACTGGTCCGATTTCGAGGACATGCAAATCCATGGGGTGGCGGATTGAATGATACCGAAAGAGGTGAAACGATGGGAGTGTCCAATGTGCAAAAAATTGTATTTGGACGAGGTTGATGCCGATTATTGCATGCTTAGACACTACAGAGGTAGAGTGGGATATGGGCTGTGGAAAGAAGGTAGGAATCTGGACTTCGTGAATCGGAAGTGTGGATTCGGGTGGAAACTAACCAAGGAGCAAGAAGGGATCACCAAAGACTCGTGTTTTGTGATATCACACTGGCAGTTGTGTGACAACCCTGCATACAAAATAGAGTATTTTGGTGACAATGGGGAAATACATGTCGGTGGAGTTGGTGGATGGATGGGATATTATGGCCAGGTCGTGAAATTGGATCAATTGAAAGATCCACGACCGAAGGAGGAGTTGTTCGTTTATGAGAAGTGAATTGAAGTGTTTCAGATGTGGGAAAAAACTGAAACATAAAGAAGAGGTTTGGCGGGACAAGGAGAGGAAACCAACATGCGAGGACTGTATCGACGACGATGTGCTGGATCTGGTGGACGACGAGTGGGTTGATATGATAAAGGACGAAATTGAAGAGGAATACGATCGCAATGTGAAGAAGTGGAGAAGTAAACACATACTCGAGAGGTGTCCAAAGTGCGATGAATTGACATGGAAGCGGAAGGACAAGGAGTTTGAATGTAGTTCTTGTGGATATCCAGACGAGGACATAATGGAAGAAAAGAAGGTGTGGGGAAATGTCAACAAATGAGAGGATCGAGATCGCCGTGGAACTACTTGGAAGTTTGAAACCAGGGGAATTGACACAAAAGAGAGCAGACGAGATATTGAACGATCTGATCATCAGATTTGGAGGAGCGAGACATGCCGAGTGAGTGGTACGGGGAAAGGTTTGGGCAGGGTGGTCACTTTGCTGGGGTGTTGATAGACATACTCGGGATAAATAGAAAGGAGTTTGTTGGGGAAGACAGGAGGTGTGTTGTGGTGATGGAATCTGCCTCGCATCTCTTTTATCGATACTATCAGTATTTTGTTGTAGTTCACAGTCACAAAAAGATCACACAAACATCGCACATGATCGAATCGAAGAACTGTGGACTCTTGTATGTCCATGTGTTTTCTGTCCCGGGGAAATACAATTATTTGATAGAATATGTCTATGCCGGACAAGAAATGAATTTTCTCGACGGATGGAAATATGTCTTGAAGATTCTCAACAGGATGGAAAGGATGACTCTCGATCAAGAGAAGAGATTCGCGAGGATAGAAAACGCGTGGGAGATTATGAGAAAGGACATGCCCGAGGAGGACAAGATCGACAAACTTCCAACACATTTCGTGTGTCCGAAATGTTTAGAGTTGGTGAAATTCGAGTTGTCCAATCTCACAAGAAATTTCACAACAAGACAGATCGTAGACAGATTGCTCGACGACGACATCTTGTGTTGTTCGTGTTGTGCAACACTTGTCGGTAAAAATAGAATAGGAAACTACAAAAATGTGAGATTTGCGACGGAAAAGGAGATGTTGGAATACTACAAAGGAGGTAAATAAAATGATGAACAGAATAAAGGCGATGCAGGCCAAACAAGCAGCAGAGCCAGAGGAAAAGGAAAAACCAAAGAAGAAGGCAACCAAGAAGACAAACAAGAAGGCGAGCAAGCCGAAACCACCAAAATCAGAAGTGGTAGCGAAATTCGAACTGGTGGAGATCAGGAATGTGATCAATGCACTGACTGCAAAGATCGAGAACGAACAGGCGGAGAGACGGTTGCTCGAGGGAATGATAGTGGATTTGCAGGCGCAGGACAGGGGAGAGGAGTTGGTGCAGCGGATTCGGAGTTTGGATAGAAGAGTGAATCTTGACGAGGTGATGAAGGAGCCTGTGATGCGAGGTGTGGCCAAATCGTATTTCAGCGAGAAGACACGAGCGATGAGACAAATGACAATGACTGCCACGGTGAACCTGGTGAGGAAAGTATTGTTGGAACAGGAGGTAGAACCCTGATGAGCGATTGGCGTTATCTTGTATTAGTATTGAGTGAGTTTTGTATAGGGCTTCTATTGGGTTATCTCGTGTATTCTATCGCAATGGAGAGACATAAGAAATTGGTGAAAAACCGGGAGGCGGGGCACGGATGATGTGTTCATACCTCAAATTAAGAAAAAATGTCGTGTGGATCTGTATGATAATGCCACCACCACGAGAACCGTGTTTGTATCAAAAAAACAAACGATGTGAGGGTGAAAATTGCCCACGAGTTCAAGAAATTCTCAAGAAATGGGAGGAGGCGAGGCGCTGATGCCAAAATATCACAAATATTCACTAAAACAGAAACACCGAGAACGAGAGGAAACGGACTGGAAATTCGAAATGTTGGCATTAACACGATGTCGCTGCGAGGAATGCACGACGAAACGGATGTTATTACTACAAGGTATCCGCGAGGATTTACATCTCTACGCAAATTATACTGCCAGCGAGTTGGAACGCGTGACCCCACTCGCGTTTTCGGTTAAAAAAATACTGGAGGCCGCGCTCGAAGAAATCAAATGTATTAAGAAAAAACTCGCACTTTACAAGAAAGTACCTATTTTAATTTTAACCCCCCTTACCGAAAAAGATTACGACGAGATAACTGACCAAAAGGAGGAGTGTTGATGCCGGACAAACCAATTTTAATCTCTTCCGAACCACGCGAGAAGCGGGACTGGGAAGAGGAAATCGTTGTGAAATTTTTGAGAAATCTAATTAACGAGGTAAAACACGATACAAGAATAGCCGCGCTCGCCGAGGTCAAGAAAGTCTTATGCCAGCATTGCGCGGGGAAATCAATGCACTGGAGCGGTGTTCCACAAGAGGGCGTGAATCCCGTCCCAGTCAGGCAGGATGAGGACAAATATATTGCAAATTATGGATCTGTAAAGAAAGGAGAATGGTTACACCATAGTGCTCACGGGGAAAAATATTGTTGTGCAGCGAGCAAAATTTGGGAATTCGAGGTGAATGAAGAATGAGAGTGAGAGATGAGCCGCGAGGAAATCTATTTTTGTTTTTTGGTACTTTTGTACCTTCTACTTTTTCGATTCTTAGAATCGGCCTAAATGATTTCTCTAAATATAAATGTGGTACTTTAATCATAAAGTAATTTATATTGGAGGAGACATATATTTATGAGGGAGAATTTCCTAATTAGGTTAATGTCAAAAAAGTGACATTCAAAGGTGAAAAATATGAACGACAAAGAGATTGTGGAAAATGTTCCTGGTGTGTTTGCCTTTTTGAAGAAATTCACGGAAGAAAACTATCCTGGCAAGCAAACTGGTAGTGACTTCGGAGACAAGGAAGCACTGGTCAGGGTGTTGGGTGTCCTGAAATTCTTCTGTAACGAGTGTGCTGGGGAAGAAATAATACAATGAGCAATCACACAGAAGTGTGTAAACTTCTTTTTCTTTTTCTTTTTTTGTTTGGACAAAGATTGTAGTCCGGACAGACTGGGCTGATCTAATGACAACAGATTGATCGGTTTGCAGAATCAAGTATATATACTAACTTTAATTACATAGTAACCTTTAAATCTCGTTAAATAACAGACATCTAAAATCGTATATGTATAGAGTCGTGTGGGGTGGGAACGATGTAATGTGTAATTGGGGCTTGGTTTCCAGGAAAATGAAAGATAAGAGAGGACAAATGGGAATGAGGAAAAATCCAAAACATGTTGTTGTGGAAGGATTATTTTCCGCCGTTTTTGCACTATATATAATAATAATTATAGGATAAAAGAGGCGGAAAATACGGTAGGCGGAAAATATAGAGAAGATTTAGAGATTTAACCAATGTTATTAGAATAGGAGGTTTCCAATTAGATACAATAACAGAAAGACACTTCTATAGATGAGGCGGAGTTGTGAAGTGTGATATGTGTACTTTCGAGTTTTGGTTCTAGGGCGGAATGGGGCGGAGGCGGAAAATAAGTGCGGAAATGATTGCACGAGTTGTGGAGGAGTCCAGGGGAGTGGAAGAGGAGTATTTAAATGGTATTGCAGGGACGTGTTTGGATAGGGTTCTTTAAATAGTAAAAATGAAGTGAATGTGGGAAATGTAGAGAAAAATAGAACGGGGAAAAATTTTGTGTTTAAAAGGGAACAGGCATTGGGAGCGCAATGGAAGGGGAATTTTTGGTGCAGCGAAAGGTTTAAATGTACAGGCGTTATTGGGAAAGTAAAACTATACCTTTGGAGAACTGGTTTTTGTCTATCAGAGTCCCTGCTCGTGTAATAGATCGACGGTGTCCAATTTGTGTATCGCCAATTCGCGAAACAATAGACCGAATGATTGGTGAAAATATTAGTGGCGAAGAGATTATCGCATATACAAAGCAACAACATCTCGAGATGGAACCACGGGACTTGGAATTTCACCGAGATCGACATTTCAGTGTGCGAGTGGTGGAACCTCGCTCGGTGCAAGAAGCACAAATCGTAGATCCTGCGATCCGTGGATACAACGATCTTCAACTTCTTGTCCAACAGAATAATCGAGAACTCGTCAATCGGGATGTCGATAAAATCGCGGAAGTGATGGGTGTGATGGAACAGCAAGAACAACTCATCGCAATGGCTATGGAACGCGTGCAAGATCCCGAAGAATCGGCTGGAGTCCTCCGTATCGCCAAAGAACTGTTGGAATCGAAACTCAAATCGATAACATTATTGGGAAAATTAGACGGGGATGTTGCCGATCGGAGTGGAACGAATGTGAACATTATGGTACAAAATATCATTCCGCAGGTGAGCAAGTACATCAAGACAATGACCGTGGAAGAGAAGCGCGGAATGTTGGATATATTAGAAAAGAAAAAAATGAATCGTGGAAATGGTGGAGCGCAATATTATGACGATGACGAATAGAATCTTGATGGGAGGATTCACACTGGTAGATTTTCTGGGTGCAAATGTAGGATGGCGCAACATTACGATAGGAGGAAAACTGTTCAGGAGCGGAACAGGAATGTTACATTTCAAATTCGTAAATCCCGATTTGAATAACAAGGATGTGGTGTCGGTGGTAGCAATGCGAACAGTCATTCAGAGACTGGACTATCAAGAGTTTTTGGCGATCACGACTGTGAGTGTTGACGAGAGGGAGTGGGGAAAGAAGGGTGAGGGTTTGATGTATGTTTAAGGTTAATCGTAAAATAAAAATGATGGAGTTGATAGAATGGATAATTTGAGGATGTTCGATCTGGAGGCCAAGCGAATCCAGATGCAGAACAAGGACGATAAGATGAATACGAGTGTGCAGAATCAGGGACCAGTCATGTCTGATGACATAATTTATCTTCTGAAAGATATCTCGGAAAGTGCGAGACGAGGTATTGTACCAAACAAAGATTTGGATTATTTGTATAGTCAGATCGACGAGAGTGGTAATATGGAATTGTACAATACATACATGAACTTCTTTGGGTGGATGCATGGGGGAAGATCGGACTTGGGGGACACTGAGAAGATTTCCACATCGGCGTCCAGAATGATTTCGTCTGTGAGAAGTATTGGTAGGACATCGGGGGGATTATTGGAGAACAAGAAGGACGACGAGGACGACGATGACGACGAGGACGAGGAAGAGGTCGAATATGTCACTGGGAAAGGAAAGAAGAAAAAGGACAAGAAGATGGAAAATGTAATGACCCGATTTTTAGAGGTCGCAGGTGTCCAGAGTGCTGTCAGTGCCAGTGGTGTTCAAAATCAGCAAAACTCTATTAATGATGTGTGGAATTATATAGAGTCAGATGCATACACAAGAGGATGGAGCGAAACATTTATTTACAATAGTCTTATGTTGAAACATGACACAACAGACACAGAAATCGAGATTGTTGGATCTGATGATAGTTACAGAGTATATGTTGACAACGACGAGTTCTTGTACAATGCTCCGATCACGAAGGTGATAGAAATATTACCGAGACTGTTGTTGGAATATTCGTAGGTGAGAAATAATGACGAAGAAAAATGTAGTTACCGAAGTGTTAGAAACCAGCGGTGTCCGTTCGGCGAGTTATGTAAAGAATCATTCGTTTCGTACTTGCGAGTTCAAGGAGTCCTGTTACTTGCTCGTGAATGGTTTCCCGTGTGATCCAACGAGTCCTGTGTGTGTTTACAACAAAATTAAGAGGAAAAGGAGGAGATTCGGGGAAACATACGAGCGCAGTGCCAGTGGTGTCCAAAATCA
>Ga0180437_10003393_pt1 | contig 23787 bp, 28 predicted proteins | sample SS_ome_4_FD_132410 | JGI IMG/M metagenome (GOLD analysis project Ga0180437, IMG submission 132410) | Hypersaline lake sediment archaeal communities from the Salton Sea, California, USA - SS_3_D_1 metaG | ecosystem: Environmental > Aquatic > Non-marine Saline and Alkaline > Hypersaline >... | reverse complement strand
GTTTGATCGTGAGTGAAGCTCATCCATTCATCCGTTGCTTGATTGGCAGAGTGAATAAATAAGGTCGGGTTTGTTTGTTGAGCGTGGGCAAAGTCAAAGCTTCTGTCCGTAGCTTCAACTATAAGCAAACTTCTACTATCTGCACTAAGTCCCGCTAAAAGGGCATCAGCAGTCTGAGTAGAGCTGTATCTAAATGCAACATCACCACCACTTCCAAAGAATAAGTCAATATTATCGCCTAACTGAGTATTGTCATTTAATCTTATAGTCCCCGTTCCCACATCTATAATGCCGTTGGTTTTATCATGCGTGAACGAAATCCATTCGTTGGTGCTTGTATTAGCCGAGTGAATAAAAAGAGTAGGGTTAGTCTGCTGAGCGTGGGCAAAGTCAAAAGAAATATCGCTCTTCTCGGTGAAAAGAATTGAGTTGCTATCAGACGACAAGCCCCACACGACAGCGTCATTTGTTTGACCAGTCCTGTAACCTATGACCGAATCTGAACCCGTACCTAAGAATAAACCTACTCCGTCAACCAAGAGCACGGTGTTATAAAATAGTACGCCATTATCAAAATAAGCCGTGCTATCTACTTCCAGCTTTCCGGTGACTAACAAGTCTGAACTTGAAGCTAAGGAATGTGAGGTTGAATCCCAGCCTGTTCGGGTGTAGCCTGTTCCACCTGTCTGACCGAGGATGACCGCTCCGTTGCCCTGTGGAGAAATAGTTACATTGCCATCAGCTGTTGACGTGATTGTGCCGCCCGAAGTTAATGTAATACCGCCGCTTGTGAATAATTGACCTGTCCGTTGAAAATATGCTACATCACCAGAGCCATTATTTATTGCCAACGGAATTGCCTGTGTATCATCGGTTACGATATTCAGCACCCTTGCCCCGCTTTCCCAATTTGTGCCGTTGGCTTCTAGTGTCAAGACGGTTGCCGTGGAGGTTGCGGTGAGGGGATCGCCAACGATGTAATTTATATTGCCGGACAAGGTATCTGCGCCCCCGTAAGCCGTGAAGTTAGCCGTTGAGGTTGCGGCAGATGAGAGAGTTAAATCACCGGTAGTCGCACCACCAATTACAATCGTACTGGCGTCTAAGTTAGTGAACCAGCCCTTTGCTATTCGTGAGGCAGAGGAACCAAGCTCCCAGGCCGATCCAAGGAAGGTAACATTATTACCCGATCGCTTGAAAAAACGCTGAAAACTTGAGCCTACGCCAAAAGCCGGTGTGGCAATAAGCACGCCGACAAACACGACGGCAAGGGCTGGCACTATAAATTTTTTGTATTTTGCCATACCTGTTTGATTATGTTAGTTATTCTTGCCAGCCAACCTCAACGGAGCAATTTACATTAGTGCTCCCGGTGCGGATTAGCCGGATATTTTTTACAGAACCGTCAATAGTCTTTTTTTCGCCGACATAGATGATCTCTCCGTTTGAGGAAGTCGGATCATGACCGTCTAGCGTGAAACGAATATCGTCCGGCCCTTCGTTTGTTATTACGGCCTGGTTAAGATTGTCCGGAAACGAGTGCGTCTGACTTGCCGCTGTATCAATCAGGCTCTCAAGTAGGGTAGCAGTACCGGTAACGGCTATCTTATGCGCGGCCGCATTTTTTAATTTATACGGAACCATAAGGCCTATTTTTTAGATTTTTTAACTGTTTTCTTTTTTGTAGCTTTCTTTTTCGGCTTTGTATCCTCGCTCTCCTCAATCTCCGGTGCGGCAGTCGTGGTGATCTCTACTTGCTTTAATTTCGGAATGCGACCATACTCGGCCTCCCACTCGGCGCGTGTTTTTACAACGCCGTTGACATTTATTAGTGCTTCTTTATTCATAAATTTTATTTAAGAATGAATTAAAAGGAGGGCGGACTAAGCCGCCCTAATTTTAAATACCAGGTTCATTAGCTGGATTGACTATCACATAACGAACGATATATGCCGCATTACAGGCATTTGACGGATCCGCGTTCAGGGTAGTAATGACGAAGGATCCGTTTGAAGGTGTGACCCTACAAACTACAACATCTCCCGCACCGCCACCGGCAACCGTGGCAAGAATAATGGAGGTATCGCGGCAATAGCGGTTGGTAACAGTAATATCCTCAGTAGTTTTAGCGGCAAGATTAACTGTTGAGCTGATAATCTTACCGGCTGGAGCGTTCTGAGTAATTGCCTGAGAGCTGTCAGTCCCAGCAAGATATTTGAGTTTTAGTGTGCCTTCGGCAATCGCAACGCTACGATTAAATATCTTAGCCATAATTTTATGTCCTTATTGGCAAGGAGAGGGCAAAACCCCCGCTTACCTTAATTTGTTAAATTAACCGGGCCCGGCAGAGGAGCACTAAGGCTCCCCCGCCGAATAAGCCCGCTTCACCAAACTTTAGTTGGTATTAGGTATAAACCACATTTACATCAACAAGTGCGTCAGCACCGTCGGCGAATGTTTTTACACCATACAGCGTCCATGCAATCAGGTTGCCGGAACCAGGAATTAGTTTCGGTTCCTGATTAAATCCGACATTAGGCAAGGCTTGTACGCCAAGCGTGATTGCTTTCTTTTGTCCGAACAAGCAATGGACGGTCTGCTTGCTCCATGGATCAGCTGACTCTGATGTAGCAACGGTTATCTCACCGCCGCCAACATGTTCAATGCCAAGATATGTGGTTCCGTCGGTTGCGACTATTCCCTCAAGTTTCACCTGATCGGCGGCTGAAACAGCAATACCGGTCGCAGTTGTAGTGCCAGGTGCATTCAATAAGGTCACAATGTTATCAATAGTCGTCGCTGTGTCGGTGCCAATATCTACTTCACCGGCGCTTGCAGGAGACGCCTTGAAGGTCAACACCACGCCGTTAATGGTAATTGTGGCGTCAGCGGTTGGATTGTCGGCCGGAGTCCAGCGAGCAGTATAAGTAAGGTTCTGAGACACAAAAATTTCAAAACCGAACCGACTGCCGACATATCCGTTCATGCCGACCTTCTCACCGAAGTCGGTATCTTTACCGCCGAGGTAAAGCTGTAAATTCTCCAAAACCGAAGGAGATATAACAGCAAACCGACCCTGCGGACTCACCCTGTAATTAGTGAGTTTGCGCCCGGCGGCAGTAAAGAGACGATTAACATTTGAAGGATCAACGGTAACGGAAGTACCGGAGCTTCCGCCAAAGTCTGCGTCATCAACATCAGAGGTGGCATTGTCATATTCAGACAACACCTTTGCGTCAATACCACGGTTCAGGTCAAACTGCATATCCTTGGCATATTCACGCCGGGTATTGTAGCTGTTCTGTACTTGATCAATCTTGTCAATAAAGATTGGTACAGCCTTGATCTGATCCACATCAAGATATTCGTTGGTAGCCGTAATATCCTGCATGGTCAAATCCGTGCCCTTGGTATAATCAACAGCTTTGAGCTTATTGCGGTAAGGCTTGTTAATGCGATCGCCGTCTGCGACTGTCTTGTAGTCGGTAACAAATTTCGCGGTCAGCGATTTTTCGCGCATTAACTGCATTTCCTTGGCCCAAAGCTCCCGATTAAGAGCTGTTAAGGAGTTAGCCATAGGGGTTGATTGTTTTGTTAGTTAGCTCAGCAAACAACCCCGTTTAAAAGGGTTATTCGCTCTTTGCCTCCAAATACTTATTAAACTCCTCAAATTCGCTATTGCTGAGTTGTTTAATTTTGTCAGGGTGTTTCTCATAATAGCTCCAATCTCTCCCACCCTGTCCGCCGCGATTTGAAGGTGAGGGCGTAGCCTTAGCATCTTTTTGCTTTTGGCTCTCCTCATTAAGCCAGGACTGAACAAAAGGCTCCTTGGCCGCTTCAAGAACGCTCACACCTTTTTGGTCGGCTAAGCGTTCAACATAGGCCATTTGATCGTCGCTTAGGAATTGACCGGTCTGACGCTCAATCTCCAAGCGGTTTAAACGCCTTTCTGTTTCAGCGCGATTTGGCTTCTTTGAAGCGGGTTCAGTTTCCTTTTTGCCCGGCTTCTCCGGCGGAGTTTGCTTGTTTTTTTCTCGCTCGGCCTCAAGCTCCTTGACTCGGGCCTCTTGCTTTTTGGCCTTTTCGCGCCAGTGCTTTTTCTGCGCAAGGGCGGTATTGATTTTTTTAGATGTGTCCTCATCTAACGAGGCGAGATCGTCGTCGTCAATGTCGTCAACCTCGGGCTCCTCGTCATCATTTGGAGAGGTTTTGTCCTCGTCAGGATTTTCGTTAGGCTCCTGACCGTCCTCAATGTCCTCGTTTTTTTCGGGGTCCATAGAATTGTTTTTAATTTTTAGTTAGGGTTTTTTCCCTAAAATCTTTTGTGAGGGTTTAGTCCCTTATTATCTAAAATCTCTCTTAAGCCCCGGCGTTTCAGCCGTTGACTTATAAGAGTTTAAATTGCCAATAAAACGATCCAGCACCTCTCGCGCACGCTCCCGGGCCAAGGCCTCAATTGCCACAGCCTCGGATCCGGTGTCTTTAGGGAGTGCTGTATCAGCCATTTTTGCGCATTCTAGGTTATATAAATCCTCAACAAGCTCCCATGCTTCACTATCAACAAGATTTTGTAACAATTCTTTTTTTTCGTCGTTTGTCATAATTTGTTATTATGCGGCTGGCATAGGTTTTGCTGGTGCCGGGGCACCGCCCGGCATTCCCCCGGGAGCACCGCTGGGCGCGCCAATCTGCTTCATTATCTGATCCAAGGCGCCCTGTTCCTCGGGTCCGGCCTCTTTTTTCATCTCGGCAAAATCCAGGCTAGAGAAACCGCTTTCGTTTAATAAGTTTTTAAATACTGGATTTTCAAAAATGGCCGGGTTGGCTTGATACGCCTGCATAATTGTTGCCAGGCTCTCAAATCGTGCCGCCTTATCTATCCTCTCACCGGTTACAATTACCTCAATATCTTTATCCATGTTTTTATAAAAATCCTTTGGTATATCTAAATATACGCTCTCCTTACCTGTAAATTGCTTATCAAGCAATTGCTCGGCCATTTCAATCTCCGCTGTCGTTGGCTCTCGCCCCTCCTCAATCATCATCTTTTTAATGGCTTTCCAAATGCGTTGTTTTTTAAGATACTCGGCGATTTTTTCTACCTGGGCCCGGCCGGTAATCTCCAAGATATGTTTTTTGCTTAAATCTTTTTCAAGCTCAGGCAGTACCCAATCCTCATATATCTCTTGAAGGAAAAGCCCTAAATCCTCGCGGATAAAATCAAACAATTTATTTGCGTTTTGGTTTAATAGACCGCCAAGCCTAAACGGCGTTCCGGACGGGAGCGTCGCCCCAGTCGTTACCTCAAAGCTGTTGGCAAGGCTATTGGCCATTTGTTCAATCTCTTGACTAATCATCTGATCCACACCGGCTCCTCTGAGCTCCGTGGACAAGCGCTGGATTGGTTCACGACTGCGCAATATCTCGCCGTTCATTACATCAGTCAAAATGTTTTTTGCTATTTGGTTATTGCTGGTGTAAAAAATAATCAAGTTCATGAGCTCAAGCGCCTGGATTATGAGATTGCCTTCTTTGTTTTTTAATATCTGCATGTCCGCCAGGTCCTCAATGATACCTACGCCGAGCAACCGCCCCTCCTCTTTATCGTACCGGCACATTTTATAAAGCAAGTCACGATCGTCGTTTTCGTCAAATCTTTTGACCTTAGCCTTATGAAGGGTAATGCCTTTTTTTGTTTCTCCCTCTTGGCTTCCCTTACTTCCTCCTTCAGGCATTACTACAATGTATTGAGCCCACACATAATCCTCACTTTCCTTCTCGCTTCCGGTGATCCAGTGTTGGGGAACTTCGCCATAAAATTCTTTTACTAAAATATATTGCGCATTTCCCTTGGCGTCGTTTGTGGTCTCATTACTGCCGACATAATTTTCTTTGCGGTTCTGCTTAAAGTCGGATATTGCTTTTTCAATTGCCTTAGCGTCCCAAACATCTTTTTTAGCCATGAGCTCGGTCGGCATATAATAGTGATTTTCTATCACCCAGGTATTTTTAATGTCATCAGCCGTCGGATCATTGCGCAGATTTCTAAGGTCAACCAACTCAAAAATCTTTTTGTTTGGTACTCTCTTTGCAATTACTGTTCCCCACTTCGGCAATTTCCGAACTATATCGTTGATAAGTACTCCGAGCTTTCGCTTTCGGGCCCATTCAGCGGCGTCGTAGCGCATAATCCATGCCTTCATTTCGTCCTCAGCTTTTTTTGCCCGTATATTTATATCCTTAGTGTCAAGGTCAAGGTTCTTTGTAGCGTTTTTACAGCGCGGCTTGCCGATCTTAAAGAAGTATTTTTTGCCATATTCGTCCTCGTCGCCGTTCTCATAAATACCACTATAATGACGAGCAATCGTTTTAATGGTGGCGAGCTGATCAAATTCGTAACCGTCAACAATCCTGACGGGTTTATTTTCAAAATCAGTTTCAAAGGCTTCAATCTGCTGATATATATTTTCGTACATATTTTTTATCTAAAATCCCTGCCTATTCCCCGCTCATCATTCGGAGCAGGTTCAAGGGGGTTGATTGGTATATTAAAAGGATTTTTGTGTTCAGGCTTCTCCGGGGCCTCGGCTATTTTGGTTTGATAAGCAAGGGCGTCGGCAAGATCGTCGTGTCCGCCAAGCGGAAATTCTATTAACTCCTCCTCAAGCTCGCCGCATTGGCCGTGTATGTGATAAATTGCCCCGGCTTCGTACCTTGGTAGCAGACCGCGGATCCTGAGAGCTTTGGCTCGGCCTCCATGGGCGAGCTCAGTAATTGGTAAAAAGACATTGCGCTTGCGTTCCTCTTGTTCAATCCAAGGTTTTAATACCTGTAAGTATTTTTCTTTTTCAATTCCTATTCTGTCGTAGTGGTGTTTTTCGTATTCCGTAAATAAAAGGTTTAATAATTGAGCCGAGTTCAGCCTTAAACGACGGGCGGATATATGCCAGTTATTGTCAGCGTCCACCCTATTGTCAACCCAACCGGTAAAATCGTCTGTCTCTTTTTCTGAAAGTGCCGGGTCAATGGTTAAGTACCGGCCATGACGGCGGTGATCTGCCTCTGCTTCGGTGGTCATTTTGAAAAATCTGCTTTTAAACTCCTGATGTTCCTCTGAAAAGGGGTCTTGCTGGTACAAGGCGTTGAATTTGGCCGTACCAATTGTAGTCTTTATTTGGCCCAAACGCTCAAGGCTGTATTGCTCCGGCCAAAGGGCGCTTCCCTTTTTTCTATATTTTTCATTAGTTTCGGCTATCGCCGGAAGGTTTAATATCTCCCACTGATCGCCTTCATTTTTCATATCCTCTAGCAAACGCCCGGCGAGGTCGTCTTTGTGCCAGCGTGTCATGATCAGTACTATCGCACCGTTTGGAGAGAGCCGGGTATATGCGGTGGAGGTGTACCAGTCCCAAACTTCTTTGCGCCTTACCGGGGAGTACGCCTCCTTCCAGTTTTTTAGCGGATCGTCAATTATTAGCAAATTCGCACCTCTGCCGGTAATAGCGCCGCCAACGCCAGCGGCTACATACGCTCCGCCACGATTGGTATTCCACCGGCCAGCGCTTGAGCTATCCTCGGCAACGGTTATATTTTTAAAAACCTTCTTAAATTCTGTTGAATTGAAAATGTTGCGTGTTTTTCTACCAAAATCCATGGCAAGCTCTGCACCATAACTTGCCGCTATAATCTCCTTCTCCGGATTTCGGCCTAAATACCACGCTGGAAACTGCTTGCTTGAGAGTTCGCTTTTCCCAAAACGAGGCGGCATAAATATCATAAGGCGTGTTATATCGCCGCGCTCAATAGCCTCCAGCTTTTCGGCAATCAGCTCATGGTGCCAATTAACCTGATAAGCCTCAAAATTGTATTTCACGCAATCAAGAAGGTGTCGTCTCGCCAGTTCCCTCCTCGCCAGTTCCTTTTTTGCCTCCTTCGCCAGCTCGCTTTTCTCGTTTGGCTTGCTCACGCTGTCCTTCTTGGACGAGTTCGTAGAGTTTGTCATCTGAAAGTTTGCTTACATCATCAGCAAATAGTGGCCCACCTTCATTGTCGGCAACCCTTACCTGTTGCGGTGCTTTACCAAAAACCTGTTCAAGCAAAAACTTCAAAATCGTTGGTTCTATGTAGGCTGTTTTTACTGCGTACGCAATAAGTTTCTCCACCTCCCCCTCCTTCAAATACTCCTTTAGAGTCGCCTTTAGCGTTGGCACCCTTACTTCCTTTTTCTTACGGCCCGCGCCAGGACGCGCCCCTCCGTTATTCCCCTTCTTTATATACCGTGATTTCTTTTTTGGTTTTTCAATTTTTTCAATTTCCGGATTGGATTGATTGTCAATCTGCTCACTCATGATTCTTTTGTTAATTATTAGGGTTTAGTCCCTGATTGATTTTAAGGTTGAGTCCTATTTTTTAGCTAAAATTAGCGTTTTTTTCGGTATGCCTTATTTCGGTGGCTAGCGCTAATTTTGGCGTTCTTTTTTGTTTTGCTGGTACCGACAATGCGGCCTGATGATTTTTCAATAATTTTCCATGGACGCGATCCCCGGCCCTTGCGTACTGTTACTGGCATAATTAAGTTTCAATATGTCTTTTTTCCATTAGCTTGTTTGGATCCTTTTGATATTCGTCTAATACCGCGAGCATGCTCTCCAGTTTTGCAACTGTCTTTTTGGCATTTTGCAATTGATCGTACAATTTTTTGCCTTTTTCGCTTTTTATATCAAGTTTTTCGCGGATATTAGCCTTCTCATTGAACGCCACCATTAAGCGTTGGTTGTATAGATCGGTCAGTATATTGCGTCGGTTTTCGTAAATAATGCGCTGGGCTATTTCCTGGTCGCTAATCATCATATAATCCTCGGGATTAGGGTTTTGTTCCCTCTTGCCGAATTCAATTTCGGCTTTATCTTTATTAAACATAGAATTTTATAATAAAAAAGGACGCTACTTTGAGCGTCCTCCCGCACGGGCGGCATGAAAGGGTTGGCTAACATACCGCTTCAGCGAGAACACGCTCAAAGCGTCCAACCCTTTATTAGATTGTTTAAATTGCTCCGCTCTCACACCGCCCGTAAGCGGTGTTATTGACGACCTCCCTTTAAATTTAAGGAAGTGCCTACAGTAGGCGTGAAAATTGAGCAATCACTCTCCTCACAGACCGCCTCATCAGGCGGTCTGTACCCCAGCCGGGCCAGGGCCTGGGGACTTTTTTATGGCCAATTACATAGCAGAACTTGGTTTTGTTGACCGATAAAACGGTCTGTAAAAAGAGTATTCCCTTATATTTTTATAATAACACGGTCATTTTGAGTTATCCCCAGGGCTGTCATCAAAATAAAGCGCCATTTTTTTTACGAGACTGTCTGCCCGGTCCTTGGTAATAAATCCCCTGAGCTTTAAATTCTCAATATAAAACATACATTGAACCACAACTCGCTCATGAATATCCCGGTCAATACTTGATCTGATCGGCTCTCCGCACCAATCGCACGCCCGGCCATAAAGCTGACCCAGTATAATGTCCGGGTTCTCACTGGGCGCAACAACGACCGGGTTCAACATCTCGCAATTTTGATTACAACAACGCACCCTTATTACTATTCGGTCATCAGTCCTCTCCATGGCTATTGTCTAACTTTTTTTAAAATAATTTGAGGCCTAATCTCCACCTCATATTTGTCCCACAATGAGGGAGTTGAAAGGCCCCACAGCGCCCGGTTTGTGATCCGAGCCATTTTGGCAAAGTCAGCGTCAAAGCTCTCTTGGACCCAGCGCTGGATATGTTCGGCCGCGGCCTGATTACTTAGCGTTTGTTGGTTTTGGTTTTCCATATTTCTATTTGGTTTATTACTTCGGTTAGCCCCCCTAAAATATATATCCCCCCGGCCCGCTCCCAATCAACCTGAAACTCCTTTTGCTTCGGGCTCTGTTTTCCTCTCCCCGCCTTAACCTCAATCTGAAAAACCTGGCCGTCAATAATTGCCGTGATGTCCGGGATCCCCGGTTTTGAACCAAGCCCGGCAGTGTTCGGATAATAAAAACAACCCCCTTGATAATTCAAATAGTCTTTAATCGCGGCCTTCTCTATATTTTCGGGTGTTTTTTTCATGTTAAAATTTTAACTAATTTTTGAACTAGGGCTTCCTCTGCATTCCATAACTCATTGTCGGTAACAAACCGTTGCTTTGCGAGTTCAGCCAAATCGGCAAGCAATAAGTGCATAATCTCATGAACCGCACAATCTCTAATTGATTTTTTTGTTTTAGGCTCAAGATTTGCCCTTACCCAATCCTTGCAAAAATAAATTGTTACCTGATGAGCTTCATGGCTACGCACAATTGAAGCCCGAGACTCCTCATCATCAACGGTCCCATGTACAAAATATATTTTCCAGCTATCTAAAAGCAGTTTTTTCTGCCAGTCCAAACAAACATTTTTAAAATACTCAAAGTCGCTTTTTGTTGTTTTTACGGTAATTGAACTCATAAAAGTTTTTTCAGTTTCTTAGCACAGACCCTGCATAAGCGAATTCTCATATATTTAAACATGATTCCTACTACACGACCCCGTATCTGTTTTCCACACTCAGCGCAAGGATCATTTGGATAAACATTATAACGAGGGAGGTTAAGCTCTCCGCACTTATCTAAACATTTATTCCAACCACGATTAAAATCACGCTCGCTTTGACGTTCGCTCGTTGACATCAATCGTCGTGATTTTATTTTTTTTCTTGGTAATTCCATGTAATTTAATGCTGAATATATCTCTCCTCAGCCCATGATCGGAGGATATTGTTGGCGGTCCGGATCACCTCCTTGGCGTCCTCGCGGAGATATTTGAGCTTGCGCCACTCACAATAAGCGTTGCTAGTCTCTGCAAGAATTTCGGCGTCTGCTTTTGTTTTTCTCTTTTCCCGGCACCGGGCAAGCTCTTTTTTGTATTTATGCTCAGCCCGGACGCACTCGGCGCCCAGAGTTATTACTTCGGCGCTTAATTGTAGGGCATAACTTTCCAACTTTGGATCTACAACATCAGACGGCATATTGCGAATTTTAGCAATTAGGTCCTGGATTGAGGCCTTAGAGCTCATATTTAGTTTATTGGGTTAGTAGTTTTAATTAAAGTCTTAACGACCATTACTAAAAGAAGCAAAGCAAATAAGCCAACGAGCAAGACTAAGGCCGCCCCATAATATGTTAGGCAAATATCTGTTTGCATAAATTCTATGCCACAAGGATTGATAAAACAGTCGGGGCACTTCTTGGTCGTAAGCGAATTGAAAAAGTAGTTTAGTATATTTAATTTCATAGCTTAGTTAAATAATTTTTCAGCGACACTTCGGGAAAAATTTGGCACCACCGGGGCCTGCGGCCGGTCACCTTTCATGGTCCCGGCAATGCAATAGTGAACCTGACGATTGCGGATCTCACGATCCAACACTCCAGCATTTACAAGCTCACGGCATCTGCGCCCAGCATTTGAACTTTTATAGCCCAGTGTCCGCGCCAGGTCCTCAATCTTACTGCCGGGAACCCACCCACCCTGTTCACGGATATAGTGTTGAATTTGATTTTTTAAACTTTCCCCATACATATCACCTAACAACGAATTTTTTTATAAGTCTTACCATTTGCCTCATCTCTTTTTCAAAGTCATCAGTAACCGGAAAATTTCGTACGAAATGTATTTTTTCACCCTTCACCTCAATTGCGGCTTGAGCATAAATTTTCTTTTTATTTTTTTGCATAATTTGGACTATGGCCGGTTATTTTAAAAATGGTGGGGGAGCTTTCCTCGTCCTCGTCAACGCTATGTCGCCGCTCCCCCATAGATTAGCCGGTGTCTGACCGAGCATTTTGCTCAATGAACTTCCGCCTCTTTTTACAGGCTCCACACCTCTCTTGGTCTATATTCCCGTAGAGCTGTTTGCAGACTTCCTCCGGGATCAGACAGTACTCACAGAGATAAAGCCTTCCTCTTGTTCTGCACCCCCAGACCTTCTCGCAGTCCGGACAGAACTTAAAGGTTGCTTCGTTACTCATCTATTGCCTCCTTTTTTGCGCCTTCTTGCGGCGTTGAAAACCCGTGAGACGAAGACGGTTAAAGCGACGCATTTGACGGCTAGGCTCATACTCGTAGAAAATACAGTCCAAGCCATTCGCTCTAACAAAATCTTCGTTGTAGCAGTCGTGAAATCCTTTGCAGTTTGCGCAGTATTTTTGCGGCATTTTGCACCTCCGGCTATAAAAGAACAGTACATTTTAACCTCCTCAAGGAACAAGATGAGGCATGAGAGCAACTCACCTCATTCCTTGTCATACGCAGTTGAGCTTTCGCTCCTAGAAAAGATAAACTTTATTTTCTATCAAATATACGGTGACACTTGGTACAAAGCGGGATCCAATCTTTAGCAACTCTCAGATACTTACCACTTACATTTGCCCAATGAATACTCCATTTACCATTTCTATGGCGGCCAAGCTGACCACAATGACGACATTCCTTGGGCCTGCCCAGACGTCTCCTTATCCATTCATGCAGTGCTAAATACCCAACCTTATTGCCCTTCCACTGATGATTTTTCTCACCTTGTTGCCAAACACCCATTTTCTTTTTGGTTTTAGCACTATGTCTCTTGCCGAACATCGGATTAAGCTTTCCTACCTTTGCGCATTTTCTACACCTTATACTTTCACGCGCAATGACGCGCTGGCAATCTTTACACTTGTTAGTCATGCAATAAATTTAATTCCTCTAAAATTGCGTTAACATTTTTTTCCCACTGTAGATTGTAGGGGTAAACATAGCTCGCATTGTCACCACGGTTCATATCTGAAACCGTCAACCACCGGCCACGGGCCTGCCAGGAAGTAATCAACATATCAATATCAATTAGTGCTTCTTTGTAGCCCGAATATTCACGAAGGTTGTCATCACCACCAACCCCCCAACAATTATATGTCAGTGCACCTGTATCACGATTAAGCGGCTGTTTCTTGCAAAAAGAACTTTCAGCCGCGGCCAAGGCAATAATCAATTGCCAGTGATCTAGGTTCATAATAAAACCAGCATAATCAACCAAAGGCGAACCTTTGCGGTGCAAATAATCTTTTAATGGCTCTGAGGCGCCACCGGTAAATTGATACAATCCCTCCGAATCAGTGCGTTCAACTGTTTTGAGGGTCTCTAATTTGCGAACTAAAAACTCCTTCTCAGCTTCCTGTTCAGGAGTTATTTTTTTTAATTCTAAAATTTCATCAAGCACTACCGCCCCTTTGGTTTTTTGAACCGCCTCAGCCTCAGATTGTGCCGAGATATTATATAAGGCCCAACCGCCTAAAAGGGCAGTAAGTGCTAGAACTGATAAGATTATTAAGTTTTTCCTCCTTTGCATAGTTCCTCCTTTTGTTTTTATTTTTTATAAACGATCATTAACACACTATAATCGGCTAAAATTACTTTAAAATCTGCTACCTTCTCCTCGTTTAAAAAATTTATTAACCTCTCGGAAAGTGAAGCGGTACCGTCGTTATTAATAAAACTTTTTGAATGCCACATATTATTTTTTGGTTATTCTTTTTAAAATGGCTTGATTTTCCTCATACAGCCGACTGCGCCGGGCAACATCATTACCTGAGGTCCGGGTGTTGGCAAAGAATTTTGTATTTGTGTTGCGCCAAGTAGCGCCTAATTTTGATTTTTTTGTCATAATAATTTTGTTTTTTGAATTATTCCCTTTTCCTCAAGGTCTTTTCTTAGTAGATCGAGTGAATTGTTTAATTTTTTTTGTTCGGCCTTACTTACTTTCTTACTTACTTTCTTACTTACTTTCTTACTTACTTCTGCACCCGCTTGCCGGTCAGTTGACGGTCGTGCGGTTGACAAGGCTTCTTTTGGGGGTGCCGGAAAGGTTGAATACTGCATACGATCTGCCCTTAAAACTTGGTGAGCATTCCACTTCTCAAGCTGTATATAATGCTGTCCGTCAACCTCATAAAAAATAAAATGGCTCATCTTTTGCTGTAATTCCTCTAAAGCGTCAAACACTTCCTCAAGTCTCACACGGCCATAAGGAAAAATGATACTTTTAAGCATTGCCGGGTGTGCTTGTAGTCTGCCCTCATCATCAGCTTGAGTGATACAACCGATAAAAAGTAATTGTGCGAGTGGTTTTAGGTAGCCAAATTCCGGATCTTGCCATATATTTGGCTGTAAAGTGCGTTTTCTTGTCGCCATATTTTTCCTCCATGAGTTAGCCTTGCCCTCGGCGTCCCAAGCTCCCATGCGAGCAACGGGTGCTTGTCTGCCGGGGGCCAGGCCAACCCACGGAACGCAGTTGGCCCGACCTTTAAAATATCAAGTGATGTGGCTTTGTTGATTTTCCCTCCAACCTTGTCTATGGTCTCGCTTAATACCCCCCTGCTTTTCAATCTTTTCATCAGTTCGGTTTATCTCTTTTCGCAGTGCGGCGACAATAGTTGAAAGGATCTCACGGCGCCTAAGTAATGTTTGTTTTTTCATACGCCGCCCTCCTTATTTTTTTTGTCCAGCCTTGTCTGTACTCTTTTTCTTTTCAGGTATCTTATCCGGGAACTGTTTCTCAATCTCGGCTGTAACGATTTTTTTAATTTCCTCTAAGCCGTCAAGCAATGTCTGAAGTCCGAGACTTTTGACCTTTTCCCAGCTGACAGTCTTAAATACCGTCTCAATGGCCTCCACCTTCTTTTGTTTATCTGAAGCCCCGGTGGACGGCCAAACCTTCAAAAGCCAGCCCTGAATTTCATCAAGGGCTATATCTTTTTGTTTGATATATTCGTACTTCTCCTCCTCGGTGTGAAAAAGACCGGTGCTGTCAGTTTCCGGTGATCCGGACCACTTATCCGGGCTGTCCAACATCTCATCAACCGCAGGCTCAAAATGCTCAAAGGTGGGATTGGTAAAAGTCTTGCCGTCAATTAGTGTTGAGCGGTCCTTAATAATGGTGGCCTCGCGCCAAACCTTCTTGTCTTTACCCAGGGTTTCCTCAAAACGCTCCATAAGCACGAGCATATCCGGCTCATAGGCAGTCTCACCTTCAACCTTCATTTTTACGCCTGACTTATAAATTTCGCGTTTATTGGTATCGGGATTGATTTCATTTTCGTATTCGTAGCCAGCACGGCCGCACATGATAATGTGATAAGGATCGCCAACAAGCGGATCGGCAAAACCCTCTTTCCACATGGGTTTTAACACTCCCCAGTCCTGGAATTGGAGGCTAGATCTGTTTTTCTTTTTCTTATAAGCCTCCACGGTGTTTTCCCAAACATGAGAGATTGAGTCAATCATCAAAACATCTGAAACACCGTCGTTTCGCAGTTTTCGCATTGTCTCTTGCAGGTCAGCGAGCGTCCGGCTTTCACGAACCAAAAGCTCAATTCCGGCGTCAGCGAATATCTTTTTAAGGAACTTTGCGGCTTTTTCGGTATCAAACATCACAACCGGTTTCTTTGAACCAATCTTTTTGTGAAGTCCGATTGCGACCAGGGCCGCGGTGTAGGTTTTACCCGACCCGGCAAAACCCTCAAAAGCACATTTAAAATATGGCTTTGTGTTTGCGACTGGCATAAAAAAGTCGTCTTTGAAAGGATCGTCTTGTTTTTGATCCTTGGCCACTTCGGCCTGTTTGGCATTGTGAGCAATCTTTTCATCTCGCAATGCGACCTGTTGTTGCTTAGTCATATACTAAGTCTCCTTATGTCCCTTTAAGGCTAAACCCGAAAGGGAGCTTAATAATTGAATTGATAGCCCCTAACATGGCAAGTTTTTGTACCGTCAGGGTTTATCGTTGAATAAAAGGTATTTATCGGCCTTTCCTTTTTCGGCTCTTTGCCGTGTGCCCTTTTGTGGCACCCTTCACATAAAACATCTACATTTTGAATAGTCGCATTTTCATAACTGCGGTGGTGCAGACAAAGATATTTGCGAGCACCACAATTTTTACATCTCACATCAGCGCGAACCCTGGCATAGGCCCAAAGAATGTATAGCGTTAGCTCATTATTCGCGCGAGACTCAGAAGATAACGACATATTTCCTCCAATTAAATTTTTAAAGCTGTGGACAGACCGGGGCCGTGGGGCGACCCAAGAGCTGGGCTCTTTGTCCGGTTTATCCACAGGTCCAAAAATTCAAGACAATCAAAAACCCCACGACTCGTCGTTTTTAAGTCGTGGGGTTTTTTGTGCTAAGTTAAGCGATATTTTAGGAACCTAATGCGTTCCTAAAGCATACATTGTGCGACACACTATATACTTAAATAAATACAGCTCCCTATCACATATATATAGATAAAGTGCTGTAATTTTTATTGCGAAATTAAATAATTAATCGGGTTAACCGGTATTCCGCTTTTACGGACTTCAAAGTGCAGATGGGGTCCGGTTGATAATCCGGCGCCGGGTGTTCCCGGCATTCCCCCGGACAAACCAATTGTTTGGCCGCGTTCAACAAATTGATCAACTGAGACATTAATTGATGACAAATGCGCGTAAACGGTTGAAATGCCATTGGCATGGATAATCATGACAAAGTTTCCATACATCCTCCCCTGCTTTGCCCAGACAACATAACCGGGTGCAGCAGATTTAATTGGTGTACCCTGGTAAACCCTTAAATCAATTCCAGAATGTTCAAACAAATGTCTGAACGGATAAGTTGGATCATGGAAGTATGCGGTAATGCCGCGTGACGGACTGGCCGGCCATGAAAGCAGGGTGTCTCCCCCACTGGCAAAGGCCTGATCCATTGCTTCGATCTTTTGACGAATAGTTGCTTCAAGATTTGCCACCTGAGCATCAATGTAAGCGCGTTCCTGGCGAAGTTCTTGCAAAAGGTTTTGATACATTGCCTCTGACGACTGAGTATCGCGCACTAGGATTTCTTTAAAATTAATTTCATCATTAAGATCAGCCTGTTCTATTTCGAGTTGTGTCTTGGTGGCAACCAGCTTTTCCTTTTTTGCTTCACGAAGGTCGAGCTTGGTTTCTAAATCTGTTTTTAAGCCCTGTATCTCGTCAAGTGAAACCTGTAAATCAGACTGAATTTCCTCAAGATGTTTTAGCTGGTCAAAAAATTCTGAAAACGAGTCATTGGCAAGCAAAACTTCGAGATATGAACGATCATCAAGTTTATTAATACTTCGAATTAATTTTGCCAAAGTTTCTTTTTGTAGGGCGATTTTTTCCTCTTTGTTCTCTATTTGTTTTTCCAAGAGCACGAGTTCAATGTTTAATGCGTCAATCTCGGCTTTTACAAGCTGGATATCCAGTTCAGCTTTGGCAATTCGGTTTTCAATTACTGCCATCTGGTCATGGAGGTTATAAACCTCGGCTTGCTTTTGGGCAATTTTATTTTGATAAATAGTGACTTGTTTGTTTAAATTATCCAAAACATCCTTTTTTTCATTAACCTGGTCATTCAGGGCGTCAATTTCTTCGGTATCAGTTGAGGCAACGCTAATTACACTGCTTTCGGCCAAAGCATAGCCAAAGTTTGAGCATATTAAAACAACCATAATAAAAATTATTATGGCGTGGGTAAAATTTGTTTTTATTTTAAGATTCATTATATAAGATTAATTGCGTTCTGTATCCTTTTTAACGATTCCTCCTTGCCAAATATTTCTGCCAGATCAAACGGTGGTGGTGACTTCTCTTCTCCGGACAAGGCCACTCTCATCGGCCACAGCACAGGTCCGTTTTTAAGGCCATTGTCATTAATCCATTTTTTAACTTCTGCTTCAATATTTTGCGCAATAAACTCATTTTCACTAATATTTGAGAGCAGTTCATAAACCCCCTCAAGATTCTGCTTGGCTTCACTTATGTCCATTTCCTTCCATTTAAGCAATTCCACGTTATATTGTACCATTTTTTTAAAGTAAAGTCCAGATTCTTCACTAAAGTCAGCCAAAGTTTGGGCGCGTTCACGCAACAGCAAAACAATTTTGGACAGCCATTCAAACTTTTCCTCTGCCTCATCTTTACTGATTAGTGCCTGCTTTACCAAGTAAGGTATAACCATTTTTGTAAGTTCGCCAATATCAGTTTCACGGATATAATGGTTATTTAACCAATCAAGTTTTTCACGGTTGAAGACGGCTCCAGATTTATTAACGTCTCTAAGTTCAAACAAGTCTGCCAGTTCGCCCATGTTGTATATCTCTTGATCAGATTTTGGATTCCAACCCAAAAGTGCAACAAAATTATTAATGGCTTCGGGTAGGTACCCGGCTTCACGATAATCTTTTACTGCCACATCGCCCTGGCGTTTTGAAAGCTTTGATTTGTCAGGATTTAACAGTAGTGGTAGATGGGCAAATACTGGCGGTTTCCAGCCGAACGCGTCATAAAGCAAAACATGCTTTGGAGTTGAAGGCAGCCACTCCTCTCCCCTGATAACATGAGTAATTTTCATAAGATGATCATCAACCACATTTGCCAGATGATAGGTTGGATAGCCGTCAGACTTTAACAAAACCTGATCATCAATTTCTTTATTTTCAAAATTAATTGTGCCGTGAATCTCATCATCAAATGCAGTTCTCCCCTCTTCCGGCACTTTGAGGCGCACCACGTAAGGTATTTTTGATTCCAACTTATTTTGAATATCTTCTTTTGAAAGATTTTTGCAGGTGCCGTCATAGCGCGGTGCCTGTTTTTTAGCAGACTGCTCATCTCGCATTGTGCGGAGCCGCTCCTCAGTACAAAAGCAGTAATATGCCTTATCCTTGGATATAAGCTCATCCACATAATTTTTATACGTTTCTAGGCGCTCAGACTGCCGATATGGGCCATATTTGCCTTTTTGAGCAGCTTTATCACCAGATAGATAAACACCCTCATCAGGCTCAATTCCAGCCCATTTAAGGCTTTTTAAGATGTCCTGCTCACCGCCTTTTACAGTTCGGGTTTTATCCGTATCTTCAATCCTTAGAACAAATGTACCATTGTGTTTTTTGCAAAACAGCCAGTTGTAAAGCGCGGTGCGCAAGCCGCCAATATGCAAAAAGCCGGTCGGACTGGGAGCAAAACGAACTTTAAATTTTTTCTTACCAAGCATAGATTTTTCTTTGTTAACAAAAAGTAAAAATTTTATTACTGCTTTATATATTCTTGGCAAGCGGCTTGGTTCCTGAACCAGGCGCCACACCCATTCCAAACCAAGTTTTCGAAAAATTAATGGCGCACGTTTAATTCTACCGGAAATAAAATCAAATGTACCACCCACGCCGATTGCTAGCTTTATTGTTTTAAAATGGTATTTAAAATCATTAATAAATTTTTCCTGCCAAGGATGTCCCCGGCCAACAATTAAAATATCCGGCTCTGCTTCATTGATTCTGGTAATCAAACCATCGCCAATGATCCAGTCGCCATTTTCGCGAATCAAACGTCCACCTGAGTCAGCACCAACAATTCTCAGATTAGGAAATTGTTCATTTATAATTTTTTCCGCTTCCTGTACCACGCCTGGTAAACCGCCTAATAAAAAAACTGATTTATTCATCTTTTCCGCAATTGCAAAGATATTTATGGTCAGGTCTGAGCCAGATATGCGGTAAACCGGCCCTTGATTTAAAATTGAGCTGGCCATCACAATGCCAAAGCCGTCGGCCACTGCCAGGTCGGCGTTATTTAAAATCGTTTTAAACTCATCATCACGCTGGGCGTCAACCAGCATCTCCGGGTTAGGTGTGAAGATGGTATTCAGTTTATTGCCTTCAAGAAATACTTTAATCTTTTCAAGAGCCTTATCTTTTGAAATATTATCAAGCTGGATGCCAAGTATTGTTATTTTATCTTTCATAAATTAAAACTTTTTACAACATCATACTCAGCTCCGTCCGGCAGAAGCTTACTGCTCATAAGTTCAAAACTTTGCACATCCCACTCAAGCTCACCAATGCTGGGCAGTTTTATATTCATTGGTTCTCGGGTATTTTTATTTCGTGCCACAGTGACGTGAGTTTGCCACGGCCGGGTATCAATTTCAAAACCGGCTTTTTTTAATTTGTCTCCTAATGATTTTTGTAAATTGATCAAGGTGTCAGAATCTTGGAGTGAAATATAAACAATGCGTGGATTATCAAGATTAGGAAAACCGCCCCACTCACCTACCCGGACATGCGTTGGTTTAAATTCTGGCGCTGTTTTGGAAGCAATTTCAATTATTTTATTTATTGATATTTCGTCCTGATCACTTAGGAAATGCAATGTTAGGTGTAAAGATTTCGGTTTTACCCATTTTAATGAAGGATAGTCATTATATTTCTTAGCTTCTTCTAAAATTGCCTCTAGTTCATATCTGATGGTATGTGGCAGATTAATTGCTAAAAATACTCTCATATAAGCTTATTTTAGCAAAATTTTTAAATAAAATAAAGCCCCGCTGTGCGGAGCTGAGCTAGGCAATGTATTTAAGAACGAACTTGTTGTTAGATCGCCTGGCCAAGAGCTTGATTGGCACGTACAAAGTGCCGAGGGTGACCAGCCCGACAGCGGCACAAATGGTAATTGTGCCCTGAATCGGGTGTTTGAGCCATTGCCGGCCAATGCATTTTGCCACATCAATTGGATGTGGATAGTTGTCAAAGCACTCGTCAATATGTGCACTTGTACCTTCTATGTCCTCGATCCTGGTAACTGCTTGTTCCATCTCCTCCCTCCTTCCTGATGTTATCCTACAATTTTTGCTAAAATAAGTCAAGTATTGACATTTTAAAAGTTTTTGATATAATAATGCTAGCACTCTAAGACTTTAACTGCCAAAAATGGCAATACTAAAATTTAGCTATGTTACCACAAAATTTTACTACCAAGTCCCAGGAAGCTCTTCAGGAAGCTCATATGATCGCTACTGAGGCTGGTCAACAGCAACTAGAGCCACTCCATCTCCTACTCGCACTTTTAGAGCAGGATGAAGGCGTGGTTATTAATGTACTTAAAAAAATCAATTCCAATCCTGACAAAATAAAGAAAATGGCCAGGGCTGAGCTTGAGGTTATGCCAACCGCCGGGCTGGACAGTGTGATGTCTGGGGGCATGGGTCCGCAGACTGGTCAGGTTTACATCTCCCCTAGTCTTTTTCAAGTGATTAAACAATCGGAAAAAGAAGCCAAAGGATTTAAAGATGATTATATTTCAACTGAGCATCTTCTTTTGGGATTAATCCAGGCAGGATCAGAAGCGGCGGAAATTCTAAAACGAGCTGGCGTTAACTATGAAGAAGTTTTAAAGGCGTTAAAAGATGTGCGGGGTTCTCAAAAAGTTGATTCACCCGAACCCGAAGCCAAATATCAGGCCGTTGAAAAATACTGTACCAATCTTACTGAGATGGCGCGTCAGGAAAAACTGGATCCAATCATTGGGCGTGACGGTGAGATCCGTCGGGTAATGCAGGTGTTGTCACGCCGTACTAAAAATAACCCGGTATTAATTGGTGAGGCTGGAACCGGCAAAACCGCAATTGTTGAAGGTTTGGCACAACGAGTGGTTGATGGCGATGTACCGGAAAGTCTGCAAAAAAAAGAAATCGTGTCACTCGACCTCGGTGCCATGGTGGCCGGTACAAAATTTCGCGGAGAATTTGAAGACCGATTAAAGGCATTAATTAAAGAAATTAAAGATTCAGAAGGGAAAATTATTCTTTTTATGGATGAACTGCACACATTGGTTGGTGCGGGCACTTCTGAAGGTTCCCCGCTTGATGCCTCAAATATGCTTAAACCAGCTTTGGCACGTGGCGAATTAAAAGCAATTGGTGCAACAACTTTGAAAGAATATCAAAAACATATTGAAAAGGATGCTGCTCTGGAGCGCCGCTTTCAACCGGTGTTTGTGCCTGAGCCTTCGGTTGAAGACACAATCGCGATTTTACGCGGCATTAAAGAAAAATATGAGGTCCACCACGGTATCAGGATCACTGATCCATCAATCATTGCCGCGGCTGAACTTTCCAGCCGTTACATTACCGACCGCTTTTTGCCCGATAAGGCAGTTGATTTAATTGACGAGGCCGGTTCTGCCCTTCGCATGCAAATCGACTCAATGCCAGAAGAGCTTGATAAGTACAAGCGTGAAATGACCAAGCTTGAAATTGAAAAGCGCGCCTTGTCAAAAGAAAAAGACAAACGCTCTAAAGAACGGCTTAAAGAGCTTGAGAAAAATCTGGCTGAGGTAAAAGAATCATGTTCTGAACTAGAGCTTGCCTGGAAATCTGAGAAAGATGTGATTCAAAATCTGCGTGATTATAAAAAACAAATGGATTCTTTAAAACAGGAGTCTGACATTAAAGAGCGTAAAGGCGATCTGGAAGAAGTGGCTAAAATTCGCTATGACAAAATTCCAAAACTAGAAAAGCAAGTTAAAGAACAGGAAAAACGTTTGCGCGATATTCAAAAGGACCGTGGTCTTTTAAAAGAAGAAGTTACTGAGGAAGAGATTGCCACGGTTATCTCACGCTGGACCGGTATTCCTGTTTCAAAAATGCTTGAAACTGAAGCAGAAAAACTGGTTCGGTTAGAAGATGAGCTTTCAAAGCGAGTGATTGGCCAAAAAGAGGCCATTGTTGCAGTGTCTAACGCAATCCGTCGTTCACGCGCCGGTATCAGCGAAGAAAACCGACCGATTGGTTCATTTATTTTTCTTGGGCCAACCGGTGTTGGTAAAACCGAGCTAGGCCGGGCGCTTGCTGAATTTTTATTTAATGATGAAGAAGCCATGGTGCGCTTGGATATGTCAGAATATATGGAAAAACATAGTGTTTCTAAAATGGTTGGCTCCCCTCCTGGCTATGTTGGACATGAAGAGGGCGGCCAGCTTACTGACATTATTCGTCGACGTCCCTACTCGGTTATCTTGTTTGATGAAATTGAAAAAGCACATCCAGATGTGTTCAACATGCTTTTGCAGATTCTTGATGACGGCCGGTTGACTGATTCAAAAGGACGAACTGCCAATTTTAAAAACGCGGTGATTATTATGACCTCAAACATTGGCTCTGAAGCAATTCTCAACATCTCATCAAAAAAAGGTAAAATTGGCTTTGAAGATGAAGCTTCCAAAGGCGAGAAGCAGCAGTATGCTGAAATGAAAGCCAGTGTAATGGAAATGATGTCTCAACACTTTAAACCCGAATTCTTAAACCGTGTTGATGACACTATTATCTTCCATGCTCTATCCCCTAGCGACATTAGTGCAATTGTCGATCTTCAGATCGAGATTGTCAAAAAGCGTTTAAATCTTAAACACATTGACATTACCATTACTGACAAAGCAAAAAAATATCTTGCTGAGAAAGGCTATGATCCGGCCTTTGGAGCACGGCCGCTCAAGCGAATCATTCAAAACGACATCCTCAATCCCCTTGCTTTAGAAATTATCCAAGGCAATATTAAAGAAGACCAGAAATTGAAAATTGATATTGATTCTAAGGGCAAGGTGGTGTTTAAATAATCGTATATAAAAATAGACGTGCGGTTTCCATGCCGGCGTCTTTTTTTATTGCTTTTTTACGACTATTTTGCTATAATTTAAGTACAAATTAAGAATAAATTTAATATGAAAAAGATGCTAAAAATCGCAAATTTTATAGTAATTATATCGCTTTTAATAGTACCGCTTTCCCCTGTTTTGGCAGTTGAGTTTAATCCAAATTATGTTTTAAGTGACGAGGACTTAACTGATTATAATTCAATGAGCCTGGAAGATATTCAGAAGTTTCTAGAACGTAAAGGCAGCTATT
>Ga0180437_10003391_pt1 | contig 23806 bp, 21 predicted proteins | sample SS_ome_4_FD_132410 | JGI IMG/M metagenome (GOLD analysis project Ga0180437, IMG submission 132410) | Hypersaline lake sediment archaeal communities from the Salton Sea, California, USA - SS_3_D_1 metaG | ecosystem: Environmental > Aquatic > Non-marine Saline and Alkaline > Hypersaline >... | reverse complement strand
GGAAATGCTGTCTGGAATCACAGCTTTTTTGAGTTGAGCTCCAGATTGATAGTAGTGGTTGTTAGCACCAGCACCACCATCATTAACCACCGCAAACCGTCCTATCTCATCCGCTAGTGCGGGGGAAGTCGTCTTGTCTACAATGATGATACTTCCATTTTTTGACACCACGGGCATGGGACAGAGTTCGATGCCATAACCGACAAAGGTAATCATTTGAGTTTCAGGAGCGGACCTACCAAGACCATCGCCATCCACAGTTGTAATCCCAGCTCGAGCCGCCAGAGAGAGCATAACTGTAGTGTTTGTACCACCTAGTTCGAAGGGCACCAGATGGTCAACTTTCTTACCCGCTATCCGTTCGGAAATCTTCATAGCCTCATGAAGTTCGTATCGGGTCTCCCAGGCTTCCAACAAGTCACCTATTGATGTGAATGCCTTGACAGAGCCCATATATCCTCCACAGACAATGAAGGCATCATCTTTGATGTCCACAGGGGGAGTGATTTCATAGGCTCTTCCTCTGTCATAGTCCCAATCAACCATAGGTTTACCAAAAGACACGGGGTCTCCTCCCCCACCAGTGCCCAATATTCCAACGCCTGTAAGCATATCATACGCGTTCTCTTTTGAAAGCTTCATCGCCTCAAAACCTCACTAACGTACTCATTTTACCTTGCGTCACGAGTTCCTTCCATTGTGTGGACAAACTTATACCAACGCTGTTTGGTGCCAACCTTGGCTCTCCGTTTCCAACCTCCAGTCTTTGGAGTTTCCTCAATTAACCTATGTAACTTCTGCACTCTCGATATGACCAAATCCTTCTGAGTCTGATCAATCTCTTTCACAGTAGGTACGAAGTTAATGAATTTCTTGATATTTTCAGTGACCGTGTAATAAAAACCCCAGTCATCTGAGAGCATCTTTGCAATATACTTGCCATTTACTCCCACATCAGTGTTATCATCCGTCACATCATGAGCAAGAAAGGTGATGATTAAGTCTTTCAGGTCCTTTGCATTTATCTCGACAATCTGAGTTTTCTCCAAGAACAACTCAGCCAAGGGAATTGTTGGTTCATCGACCTCTAGACGCTTGTCCTTCTTGAAGTCGATCTTGTGACAGAACTCGAGGTGGTCATAGAAAACGTCAATCTTTCTGTCTCTCGCTTGATCTATGAAGAGGTCTCGGAGGGTCGATGCTCTAGCAAAGCTGGGAGGGACCCAATAGTATCCAAGATCATCTCTGAAGAGGTTGATTAGTTTCTGTCGGTGTTTGTAATATGACATGAAGTCAATGTCAGTCACTTGGCGGCCCATATTGATATGTAAATCTGTATACTCAGGACTCTTAATTCTGAAAGCAAGACAACCAATGATTCTCAGAGGTATTCCTAGCTCCTCTGCGGCTTTTTCGATTCGAAGAGCCTCATCCATGAAATCGTCAAGTATGGGACCATATTTCCCTGTCACTCTTTGTTGCACCTCAGTGGTTTGTATAGACTTGATGATGACGTGGTATGACATTAATATCTTGCGTCATGTCCACATTTCCTACAATTTCTAAAAGTCATATTAAAGTCATAGGATACCGCTATATCGTTAAGGATTTAAAGTGTAAGAAGGAGAAAGCGTGAAGAACAACCCGAGGTTGAGAAATGAGAATATTCCTAGCAGCAGATCCTCATGGAAGTCAGCAGACATGGGATAAGATGTGTAGAGCCCCCAAGGTGTTCAAGGCGGATGTAGCCATGATGTGTGGAGACCTCACTGGCAAGGCTATTACACCAATCATCCAAGAGAAGGAAGACAGATGGTATGCGCAACCACATGGAAAGAGGAAAGAATTCAAGAAACAGAGCGATCTTGATAAATTCATCAAGTTCACACAGGATGAGGGGTACTATCCAAAGATTCTGACACCTGAGGAACTTGCCCAACTCAGAGAGACTCCAGGATCCATTACAAAGCTGTTCCAAGAGCTTATGGTGGAGCGAATTAAGCTGTGGATGGACATGGCAAACGAGAGAATTCCTGAGGAGATAATGGTGGTTGTGAATCCAGGAAATGACGATGATTATTCGATTGATGAAGTCATCAAGAACGACCCCAGAGTCATCTACCCACTTGGAAGGGTGGTTGATGTACGTGGTTATCCAATGATTAGTTGTGAATGGGTGAATTCAACTCCATGGGACACTCATAGAGAATGCCCAGAGGATGAATTACTTGAAAAACTCGAAACTGAATTTGCGCGATTAGAAACGGATGATTATTCCAATGTAATTTGCAATTTCCACGATCCGCCATTCAACTCAGGATTGGACACAGCACCACAACTTGATGAAGAACACAAAGTCAAGAAAGCTGGAGCTCATGAATTGCTAGGTCCAGTCGGTAGCAAGTCAGTCAGAGCTGTTATTGAGAAGTATCAACCGCTACTAGGAATGCATGGTCACATTCACGAGTCTGTGGGATATCGTGAGATTGGGCGAACACTCTGCGTGAATCCTGGTTCAGAATACAGGGAAGGAATTCTGAAGGGATTTCTCATCACAATCGAAGATGGCAAGGTTCAAGCTGGTCGAGTTGAACTCTGATTTATACTAAAGCGGAGAGTGCTTATGCACCTCCCCCCTCTCTTTTTTCTTATATCCATTGAAAATATATAGCAGCAAGCTTAAACCAGATTTAACAAATTTAATCTGGATTGGGTTCGAATGACACTTTTGTTAAAGACTAGAATAGATGTTGAAGACCTTACTACTGGGTGCACTTTTTTTGGAACGGGTGGCGGTGGAACCAAGCAGCTCGGTCTCGACATGCTTTATCCCCACGTAGATGCAGGAAAAACTATTGAGATTGTAGATGTCAATACAGTCAAAGATGATGACTGGGTTGCATGCGCGTATTATTCTGGTACCATAGCTCCTCCAACACCGGAGATAGAGGCTATACGAACCCGTTTTCCTTGGGACTACTTTGAGAAGGAACTGGAAGTAGGTCTAGCGACTCTCGAGGACCACATGGGTGTCAAGTTTTCAGTTGTTGCTCCCTTTGAACTCGGAGGCGTGAATACACCAGCACCCATTGATGCTGCAGTCAAACATGGCATCCCATGTGTCGATGGAGACTACTCAGGACGTGCGGTACCAGAAATTTGCCAAAACACTGTGTGTGTCAAGGGTTTCTCAATGACACCAATGGCTCTCATTGACTGGTTTGGCAACAAGAGCATTGTCACCCATGTGATAAATTATGAAATGGGTGAGAGGATCTCAAAAGCACTTAGTGAGGTTGCTTGGGGCAGACTGGGCAATATAGCATTCCCAATTAGAGGAAAGGATTTCCATGACGCAATCATTCCTAACACTCTGACAAAGAGCTACAGTGTTGGTAAAATGATTCGTGAGTGTAGAGAATCAGGAGATGATCCTGCCGATAGGATTGTTGAGAAAGTTGGTGGATGGGTCCTATTTAGAGGAGAGGTCGTTGGAAGAACTTGGGAAAACAGGGAAGGATATATGTGGGGAGAAACTGAGGTCAGAGGTTCAGGGATTAGACCTGGTAAGACATTCAAGGTTTGGTTCAAGAACGAGAATCATGTGACATGGCTTGATGGAAAGCCTTGGGTTACAAGCCCAGACATAATTGAAATCATAGATTCTAAGAGTGGAGAGCCTATCACAAACACTGACATCAAGAAAGGTAACAAGGTCAGTGTAATAGGAATGAAGGGCGAAGCAATCTTTAGAAGTCCCGAAGGTCTTAAGGTCTTAGGTCCACGTCATTTCGGATTTGATCTCGACTATAGGCCAATAGAAGAACTAATCTGAGATCATGAGGGTCTGTTACTCCATAAGCAGATCCTCGCAAGTTTCAAAGATGTAGATTACAATATTTTTACGCTGTAGTGTTTTCTGAAGGTTGAAGGTTCTTGTAAAACTTCTATAGAAGTATAGTCATCATTGAAGAATTTAGTAATATGCTTCTCAGGATCTTCTCCGCTTTTTCTCATTGTTCTACCGACATAATGAATTAGGGTTTGAGTCCAAGTCTTTAGTATTACATTCTCTCTGGCGGTCAAGTCTGGTCTAGCTTCTAAATAGTTGTATATTGCCCAAGCAACTCGTCGATTGTATATTGCTCCGACAAGAAAGTTGACCATCACTAGACCTACAGCTAACAGTGCTAGAGGGAGAGCAAAAGGTGTGAGAAAAGCAACTTGAAACACCCAAGCTATCAAAAGGATAGGGACAGCGATTGTAATGAAAGCCAGTGAAATAAAAGACATGTACTGTTTCCTATTCATAGTCTCTTCAACACCAGGAACCTTCGGACCAATCGCTGCAAGCTTATGAAGAACTGCGCGTATGGTCCCCCATTGTTTGACGAAGCTCGAAGGCAATTCGCCTTTGTTTATAGCCTTATCAACAAAAGTCAAGTCATAGGTTCTGTTGATGCGGTAACCATCAAAAACTGTGATCAAATTTCGTGCAAATTTCAAATCCAAACCATTAGGATCAAATTTGAAATCTTCCAGAGATGCCGGTTTGCCTTTTGCACTTTTTGACCCATGACTCATTGTCGTTTTGCCTCAAGACTGAGCGACATGTGAACACCTAATTAACAGTATCGATGAGTTAGACGATCCAGACGCTTCTGTTTGAGAACCTTTAAGAAAGGGCAAGTATCAGGAGGTTCCGAAGCACACCCGATGCAAGGGGATAATAATAGGATGACAGATATCGAGAATTTACGCGATGTTGAATATGAGGGAATATGTCCTCACAGTGAGAAACTGCATGAATTACAGCTGAATAACGATTTTGCAAGATTCATCCTGCCCCGAGAGAAAAAGAAACAATGGTATCGAGCAGTCTATGATGCCAAATGGGATGAGGTCATCTCGTTCGAAGTTAGTGAGGTTCAGTTCGCAAAGGGTGGTGAAACATGGCCCCTAGAGGAAGAGATAGTTGATGAGAAATTCAGCCCAATAGACTCAGCAGGAATTGTATTTCTCTATTTGATGCCTGATGGGAGAGGTGTGTTTCCTATCTGGACTACAATACCTCTTGAAGACGTGCCTCGAGTAAGGGAGTTCATTGAAAGCCGACTAGATCGACCATCACTCCCAGGACTGGCACATCATGGCACATCTGCTGCAGTGAAGTACATCTTGGACCGTTGTGAGGTATATAGTCGCATTAGAGCGGAGTGGTATGATTGGGCAAAGAAGGGTAGAATGGCTAAACCCAATCCTAGATTCAGAGAAAGAGGACCGGATTATGTCTATTGCAAAGAAGGGATGGCAATAGACTTCTATGGCGCAGGTGAGCAACTCGAACAAATGTCAACATTCTGGCCTTGGAGAAGAGTTCACCGAGTCTTCGCAGATGACGAGGAGCTTGTTGTTCGATATCAATGGCATGAAGATGCCTACTTGTTTAATCAGCAAGTCTTAGATGATGAAAAACGTCATGAGTTCAGTGCTGCAGCTGTAAAAGCTCTGGATGTGTATAATAACTCAGATGATGTTGATGAGTTTCTTATGATAAGACCATGGTCATTCCCATCAAGATTTCACAGGACATGGGACAAAATCGAAGCTTTCTCAAGCAAAGCAAGTAGAAATCGATTCCCCCCAATCTACGATTTCCAAGAAAAATATTGAATTCATTCTCTTGATTCTGTTTTCAAAAAAAATAAGGGAAGAAGAGAGCTTGCTGCTCCCTTCATCTATTCTATGACTACTCAGGTGGTAATTGTCCAAAGATGGCGGACATTTCAATACCCTTGGCCTTGTTCTTGGCTCCGTAGTACATGTAGGCTAATTGACCAATCACGTATACAAGAACTGTGAACAGAACTTCATAGGGTAGTCCTGGTACATATGCTATGATAGCCCAGAAGAATACCGCACCAGACACGAGACCACCAATTGAAATCAATGGAATGCCTAGGAACTTCCAGGCCCCACTTCGCTCCCAAAGCGTGGGTCTATAGTATGGTAACGATACTGCTGCTAAAGCCATCTGCCATCGAATGAAGACGTAGGTGTATGCCACGCCAATCAATGATGCCAGTGCTGTACCAAAGAAGAATTCCAGTGCTGTAGCATATGCAACTGTACCAACCGAAATAATCAGCCAGAACCACAATGTAATGTGTGGAACGTGATACTTCGGATGAACTCTTGCAAATGCTTCAGGACAGAACCTGTCCATGGCCATCGAGTGCATTGGTCGGGTCACCCACAGGGCATTGCTTGGTGAGTCTAAGACACTCGCAAATACGGGACACAGGATCACGAACCATGCAAGTGGATTAGCGCCAAGAATGACTGCAGCATAATTTCCAAATCCTGGGAATACACCACCCACAGAATTGATACCGTAGAGATAGGGTCCCATGCAGCTCTCAACTGCAAAGCCTGACAATAGGAAGAAGCCAGCTATGCCTGCCCAACCACCAAGATTGCTCAGTGGAATGTTCCTACTGGGTTGCGAAACTTCACCAGCTACGGGCATAATCAAGTACGGCCACATACCACCTACTGTTAGTAGAAGGGCAGGCCCTACAGCAGCGGGGTTGAAGTTTACGAACGCAGAGTTGTCAAAGGCTGCTATTGGCGCCCATGTCCCAGCACCCATTGTAGCCTCCCAGACTGTCTGATTAATAGGAGTTGCGATCATTACTAAATCTGCAACTAGCAGTGCAACTATGTTGATAATTCCAAGGATTATTACAAACCAGCCCAGCCATTTTACGCTGAGATAGCTAAATACGAATCCTACGAGGATCATCGCAACAGCTGCGGTGAACAACAAGACCACATTACTGCCTAATTCAGTTGCAGCAGCAACCAAACCAGCATTGCCTGTAGCTGTTCCTATTACTATCAAACCGCCTGCGAATATTTGTACAGCGAAAAAGCTACCAGTACCTCTAAAGACTGGGTTAGTAATTACACTTCGCCAACCTTCCATTACACCAAAAATTGGGCTCAGACCACGTCCAGTGAAGTGGTATGATGCGCCAGACCTTGGCATTGCAAGCATCAAACACATGAGGGCAAGTGCTTCAAAGAAGACTGTCCCTGCACCAAGTGCATACATTGGAACAAGGTGAGCACCTGGATTCCATGTTGAAACCTGAGGGCCAAAGTAGTGGAACCAAGGTCCAAGAGTTAGTGCTATTGGAAGAAGAAGTGCAAAGCCGGTACCAACTTCCTTAACAAGACCGGAGCTCTCTCGCACGAAGAGGAGCTTTTCTTCCTCACTCAATTTGCGTTGTTCTCCTTTTTTTCTCTCTCACGGGAACAGTCTCTCTTTTGATAGGCTGTTCACATGATGACTATTAACAGAAAATCCCTGATATTTAAACTAAGGGGTGCCTTTTTTTGGGACTTTAACATCAACTTTAAGATTATTAGGTCCTATTCATTTCGACAGTTGCTAGAATCATGGAAAAATTACGATGTACGTCGAAGTTTTTGAAGGAGTTTCTGGAGAGTCTCTGAAGCATCTTTGAAGAAATCATGATCCAATAATAAGACCTCAACGTTCCTTGCGCGGACCCCAGTCTTACTCTCTAATAGCACATTCAAAACAATCTCGATATCCATAATGTGAACCGGGGGAACTGAGCCATACTTCACATCCTTGGATGCATAGCCTAGTGCCTCTTGTTTCCCTTCATTCGTGACAATACCGTTTGTTATCAGAACACCCTGATTTGCTTGATGTGTTGGAAGTGAACCACGAATTTCTCGAATGAGGTCTGCACCTATCTTTTCGTCATATCCACACTTCTTTGCATAGACAACAACGGGAGAACTTCCACCATCGTCCCTCCACGATGTTAGCAGAACAACGGTTTCATTGTAAGTGTCAACCTCTTCAGCGTCCTCAACACAAGCTCGGACGTTGAGAAGTACAATCTTCGCCAGTGCGTTGAAATTGTCTAGATCAAGTCGAGCTATTTCATGACGCATCTCTCGTCTCGTTGCTCGATAGAACTCATCAGCACGTGCCCTTACTTCTGTGATCAGCTCTTCATCAACTGCACCTTCACAGAGGTCATTGTACTGATAGAGACCTGGACCAACACGTTGGAAGTAGGCAGGTCTATTATCGACCAATGCCTGCTTACCCTCTATTGATAAGGAGGCAGAAACTGAGGCTGGGTCTCGTTCTAGGGCTTCTGCGATTTCCTTGTAGTGGACGGGCTCTGCGCGTGCGTGCTGAGCAAGCCATTCTTTTAGCGTGAGTCTTGATGCTTTGTCTGCCAATATCAATCGCGACCGTTATTGTATTATTTCTGAAATCAGGGTGACTTCCTAAGATATCCCCTATTTGTTGTTTGCCCTACTTCAATTTTATTAGTCTCTCTGAAGGATGTGGCTAATTACCACACATTTCTATCTCCCCAATTTAAACTTTAACCATGCATTAACAAATGAATTATTTTGCCCACCGATAGATACAGTGGTCATCGCCACGCATCATGCACTTTGGAACAGTCATAGAGAGTGCAGGATCCACCGCCTGAGCAATTCCTTCATCTATTTTTGTTACCCAGTGGCAGATGTCTTTGTTAGCACCCTTGGCACGAAAGGTGTCGATCCATGGGCATGCTGTCACCTTGACATCGATTTTAGCATCAGTGACATCGACTAGCTCTAGCTCAAACCCAAAAAAGGGATGCGCAGCGGCAAAGAACTCATGGATTGACTTTAGATCTCCTTTCCTTAATCCTCCATCTTTCAGGCCTTGCTTTCCTAACTCCAGGCCATGTAACCGATTAGCCTCTGCTAGTGCTTGGAGACCCTTCTCTCCAAACTTCGCCCTGACAGTTTCAACGTAGACAACATGCGCAGCAGCAACGGTTGACATTCCAACAGCCCTGACATCTTCCGGGGATGGTTTTTCCATTATTCAGACCTCCACTAGCTTGATTTTGCTCTCTTTGCTGCTTCTTTGATCAGTTTTCTCATAGCAGTTTCCTTTTCTTTTTCAAGTGGCTCGATGCTGTGGGTTGCAAGAATTTCTTTTATCTTCTCGTTAGCGACCTCTTCCACCGTCTTTGAACCTCTCTTCTCCCATTCTGGCCGGGAAGTTCTATTACTAATCAGGGGATACCATTGTTCTTCCTTGAGGTGTTTCTTCGTGAAGCGGAGAGCATCTGGAGTGTTCAAATGATTCTTCTCATGTCCAACAGCTTCTATAAGGTCTACTGCCAATGTTTCTGGAGTCACTCTGATTCCCTTCGCAACACGCTTTATTGCACCACAGATGTCATTACTAATGGCAAACATCTCGTAGCTGGCAGTGACACCAGCCTCGACAATTCCATATACTGCATCATGGACCACGTCAGCTCCAGAAACTGTAGCAAGCAGTGCATTCATCATGTTCTCGTATGCAGCTTGCTGATCTGGAACTTTGGAGTCAATCACGCCCGCAGCACCATAATATGGAAGTCCGTAGAAGTGAGCCATCTGACAGAAAGCAGCATGAATCAGTCCATTCTCTGGAGAACCATATGCAGCTGTACCATATCTCTGGTCCATTATTGTTGCGCAGGACCCCCACATTATTGGCGTACCAGGACCAATAAGTTGTGTCAAAACGACAATTGCATGGTTTTCAGCAATTCCCTGAACAATAGTGCCTGCAAGTGTAACGGGGCCACTGGCACTGGAGAGTAGACCTGTACTGATATCGAAAGGTATCCTATTCTTGGCACAATCGAGAATCATGTCAATGATTTCTCGAGTATATTTGAGCGGTGGTACATTGTTGAATCCAGTGTCAATAATTGATGGATTCTTTCTGAACTCTTCATCCCCTCCTGAATAGATCTTTGCCATTTCAATGACATCTCTCCACCCTTCAGGAGTCAACGCAACATTACTGAGGTGTTTCTCGGAACTCTTGAACATGGCAAGTGCCATTTCTTGTTCCCAGGTTGTTTTTGGTATGTCTTGAGGAAGAATGTTTGGTTTGATATAGTCAACAGTTGGGAAATAATCTGAAAGGAGTGTGAACTCCTCTAGGTCCTTGACTGTTGAGAGTCGTCGTTCTCCAGTATGCAAATCTATCGTGTAATGAGCACCGAATGCGTTTGTGAAATATGATTTGCCATCACCTATGACAATGTTGTATTTTGGATTTCGAGCAACGAGCTTATGCCTCCGAGGACTCTTCTGCAAGGCCTCATTTACAAGGGCTTCTGATATTTTAACAACCTTTGTCTTTTTATCGACAGTAGCACCTGCTTTTGCAAGTGTTTTCAGAGCCTTGTCGTGTTGAATGACAATGCCAACTCGCTCTAGAACCTCCATTGCTGCTGTGTGTATTGCAGCTATTTCACCTCTACTTAGTATTTGATACATAGAATTCCTCCATTTCATTCATCTATCAGCTTTTAATGAGCTGTTTTACAAGTTTAACCGCTGAAACTGCATCTCCAGCCCAACCATCAGCTTCTATCTCATCAGCCCACTCCTGGGTGGTAGGAGCTCCACCGATTATGACCTTCACATCACCTCTCAGACCAGCAGTTTTCAATTTCTTGATAACATCCTTTTGTGCGGGCATTGTGGCAGTGAGGAGTGAAGATAGACCCAAGATATTGGGTTTGTGTTCTTTCACCTTCTCAACGAAAACATCAGAAGCAACGTCCTCTCCTAAATTCACGACTTCGAATCCATCAGCTTCAAGCAGTGTTCCAACTATGTCTTTGCCAATGCTATGAATATCGCCTTGAACAGTTCCTATCATGACCTTGCCTGGAGAGGTCATCTCTGTCTTGGATTCTTTTATCGCTGGTAGGAGTACTGACATTCCCGCCTTCATGGCATCTCCAGCCATGACTAATTCAACAAGGAACACTTCTCCTTCACTGAAGAGATCTCCTACTTCCTTTACACCCTTGGCAAGACCCTTCGTAATTGCATCCAAGGGAGGGATATTTGATTCAAGAGCTTTTTTGGCAAAGGTCATGGACTTCTCGGTATCTCCTTCAATAACAGCGGCTCGTAGTTCTTCAAGTATTGAAGATGTCAAACAATCTCCTCCTTCAATTTTCTAGACATACAGGAACCCCGACTTATATCTCTACTCGTGGAAGTTAATAAAATCGGAATCCAGATGTTTAAGATACTTTATGCAAAAAAAATGAAGATTGAAAAATAAAGGGAGAGCCTGAGGACAACCTCAGGCTTATAATATACTACTCGGGTGAGAGTGAGGTATAGATCGCATCCATGTCTATGTTCTGCTTCTGCATTCTTCTGGCAAAGTAGAGGAACCATAAGGCTGAGAAGCCATATTGCACACACATCGATATGATGGATAGGAATGCAGCTCCTTGGAAGAATCCAATTAGCAGGAACAGCGCTGTCGGAAGCATTATGACTCCTATTAGTGATACTAGCGCGAAACCTCCTATCTCAGGTTGCGGCCGTATGCTTCCTTCATATAGCGGTCGTCTCAAGAACGGTAATTGCAGCGCCGCCATAGACTGAAATATCATTTCTATGCCCCACAAGCCAACCAATGATGTCACAACAGCTAAGAATCCACTAAGACCTGGAACAGCATAGGCAAAAGCAAATGGTGCTCCAAATAGGAAGTAATAGAGGATCGCATAGGTGGGTGTGTGATACTTTGAAAGCTTACCGAACAGAGATGGCATCATACGGTCAAGAGAAGCTTGGAAGAATCCTCTAGTGACCCACGCCATATTTATCGGTGTGGCTGTCAAACCAATCACAACAGGTGACAACAATATCCAACCTGATATCAAAGGATTGGCTGCAAGCACCGCAGTGAAGGTCCCAAGACCTCCTTGAAATACACCTGTCAGGGTTAGACTCCCAGTAGCGGATGCTACTGCGTACTCAGTTGAAAACGTTCCAAACACTCCTTGGAACAAAGCGGCCCCTCCTGCGAGGAAACCTGCTAGAATCAATCCGCCAAGTACTTGAGCTATAACGAGGTTCTTTGCAGGATCTGCAATTTCACCACCATAAAGCAGTATTAGGTATGGCCATGTCAGACCTATGGGCCATATGGTCGCCAGCATCGTCATTTCAAGACTAAATGCCGGTGCCACAAATCCTGCTCCAGCAGCAACGGTTTGCACCTCTGCATAAGCTCCAGCACCCCATACTGCATCCCAACGACCTGAAACGCTGGCAGCTGGAGTCGTAGCTAGGACTAACAATGCCATGACCCAACCAATCGTTGAGAACATTCCACCAACCATCTGTATCCTCGGTTCCAGTTTCAAAAGTGGTCCAAGATAGGCAATGATTGAAAAAATAGCCATTAATAGTATTGAAACAAAAACCAATACCATTGGATTAGCTGTTGAGAATGTTGCCCCTAGTGCGGACATCCCAGGATTAGCGGTAACAGCACCCCATTGAGCGAATGCAGCTCCTAGGAAAACCAGGAATAGGTAGAACTCGCTTGTTTTGATTATTGGGTTTGCTATAATACCACGCCAGACTGCTATTGTACCTGCAACAGGATTGAAACCCCTTGCTGAAATTTGATAGAGACCTGCGGAACGAGGCATGGCCATCGACAGTAAAGTCATCATTACTGTATAGATGAGCATGAATCCCATTCCTATTCCCCATGAAAGCCCAGCATTTATCCCGGGGTACATGTCCTGAAGGATACCTACGAACAGCCATTGGTATGTCCCTAGGCTCGCACCTAGAACGGCGAATAGGGTGGTCCATGTACCGAAATACTTGGTCAACCCCGATGTCGGTCTAAGAAATAGTACTTCTGACATCAATCTCTCCTTCCTGTTCTTTCTCCTCTCCAACGATGTTATCGGAGAAGATAGCTCAAATATGTTGCAGTCGCGTGATATAAGACTTTGTGTCGAATTTAAGTTCTTTTTGAGAAGTTAAAGAGAATTGATAATAGAACAACGACTTAGTATACGATTTGCACGAGATAATACTGACGCCAAGGTTTCGGAGTCTTCACAATTTCTATGTGGTCATAGTCCACAATACCAAGACCAACAAGATGATCTTTTGGATCCTCATCTTCAAGATAGAGAATTTGTCGAAGTAGATTAATTAGATTCTGAATGACGATCTTTAATTCATCTGAACGAAGTTGTTGAGCGTCAGGATTATCAATAAAGTACTTGTCAATGCTTTTTGCTATCTTTGCTCCCAATAGGTACCGACCAAGTAGACCGATTATCATGGCTGAAAAGGCTATAATCATTATGTAAGGAGCGATAAAACCGATGATAGGTGTTCGAGGAGCGAACAGACCAACTATAAGAACAATGAAAACAATAGGAACAGCTACTTGCCAAACGCCTTCCGTATACGATTGATATCTTGCTAGTCGAATACTATCAGGATGGCTGGTAGCAGCCCGAGCCATCTTTATCAGCTTATACTTGAGTTTCTTCCAATTCTCTCCAAAGGAATCACCAAGAGTCCCTTTTTTCACCATGTCATCAACAAAGCTTAGATTGTAATATATGTGAGACCTATATGCGTCAATGTGATAGATTGCCTTACGAATATCGTCAGGATCGGTTTCCTTTGTACTCTCTTCACCCGACTGTCTTCGTCTTGCAGCTCTCTCACGTTTACTCCTTCTTGACACACTATTTTTCTCCAGATTCTCTTTCACGCAGATGCAGCAATTGCAACAACTTCATCGTTTAGATTTTCCGGCAGGTCAATTACAAAAGCGTTTAGCATTCCCTGCATATATGAGGAACCCGGATTCACGCAGAGAGTTCTTCCAATGTGCTCAATGCCTGCAGACTCATGTATATGACCATGTAGACCCAGAAGGGGTTGAAAATCCTCTATGACTTTACGTACACTCTTACTACCAACAGGAACCATTTCAGGAGAACCATAGCGTATCTTTACCTGAGCTTTCTCATCCAACTTAGGTGCCAAATCAATCCTCGTACCATAAGGTGGCGCATGAAAATTGCACACGAGTCTATCATATGATTCTACTCTTCCAAACTCTTTTTGGAGCTTCTCTAGTAGTTCATCCTCTGGACATTCTCTTGGTGTGTCCCAAGGTGTCGAGTTGACCCACTCGCATGTTATCAGCTGATGTTTGTCGTCGATTTCAACTGCCTTCTCAAGTGGAAAAGTAATTCTATCGCTTGCTGATATTAGATTGTCTATTTCAAGAGAGTCATCATTTCCTGGACTCACAATGACCATGATGTCTGAGGGTACTTTCTCTTCAATGAGTGCAATCCAGTCTCTCATTCTTTTCAGCATCAGTTCATTAAATAGCTCTTTGACCTTCTCTGGTTTTGTTTGAAGTTCCTGAAGCTCTGGTTCCGTTGTTAGAAACCAGTAGAATCCCCTTTTTTCATAGATTTGTTTCGCTCGGTCTAAATCCTTCTCCGACTTGTACTTCTCCTTAGTGCCCCAGGGGGACGACCACCACAACCCAGGCTTTTCCTCAACTATTGGCACTACTGCCTTTCCAGTAAGATCTCCGCAGACCATAACAATATCGCATTTGTATGCCTCGTGAACTCTCACCATTTTACGCTGTACTGGAACACTCCCGTGAGCGTCACAAGCAAAGAAAATACGAGTCAAGATTAAACCTCTTAAAGCAGCGGCCTCAATAGATATTTAAAGGTTTCAGAAATGATAGATGGAATTGTCTACTTGTCGAAGTGTATTCCATGAGTTTCGATATTGAAGCACAACAAGAGTTTGTGAATGAAGCACTAAGAATCATTGAAGAGGCAAATAGACAAGGGATTATTCTTCGACTAATGGGAGCAATAGCTATTCAACTTCATAGTCCAGATTATGCATATCTGCATCAGAAACTTGGCAGGTTCATTACTGATATTGATTTTGTGGCTTATGAGAAACAAACCTCCAAGATTGAGAAGTTCTTCGAGAGCCAGAACTATACTCGAAGGATATTGTCCTATAGCTTTGTTCTTGGAGGAAGGATGATCTTCACGAATAATACAGATGGCAGACATATCGATGTTTTTCTTGACAAGCTAGACATGTGTCACAAGATCGAGTATAAGAAAAGACTCGAGATTGATAGTCCTACTGTCCCACTGGCTGAGCTACTTCTTCAGAAGATGCAAATTGTAAAGATTAGTGAGAAGGATATCATTGACACGACAATGCTTCTTCTTGCACACGATATTGGAGACAGTGATGACAATATAATAAATGCGAAACATATTTCCAAGATTCTTTCAAACGAGTGGGGATTCTACTATACAGTGACGACGAACCTCAAGAAGGTGGTATCTTTAGCACGAAAATTCGAAGTCCTGGAGGAGAAGGACAAAGAAACCATTGAAAGGAGAATCCAAGAACTCATCACGAGGATTGATGATGAGCCAAAGAGTAGATCTTGGAAGATGAGGGCGAGAGTTGGCACATCAAAGAAATGGTATCGAGATGTCGATACTCCAGTAAGCTAGAGAGTTCTAGTGCACTCATGATGGCGATCCAACTAAGGAACAACTTGAACTTTGATAGAATGTGATTTGTCCTTATTCAAGGCAACATCAAACGCTTCTGATGATTTCGATAGTGGAAATTTATGAGTAATTAATGATGCTGCATCAATCTTCCCACTTTCCAAGAGTTCCAATGACACCAGAAACTCTCTCATATGAGTCCAATATGCATATCCCCACGCTCCGGTCAATCGAACCTCCTTTGTGACGAAGGAGAACATGTTAATCGAAACTGGTTCCAGAAAGATGCCAGTCGCGACAAGCGTACCATGACGCCTGAGAATACTTACTCCCTGATCAATAACTGGAGCGGTTCCTCCAACAGCCTCAACAACCTTGTCGACACCCTTACCTGAGGTTAATTCCATTATTCTTTCGACGGGATCCTCTGTCCTGACATTAATTGTGGTTGTAGCACATAGCTTTTCTGCCATATCAAGCTGGTAATCGTGAGTACCAGTCACGAAGACCTCTCTAGCTCCAGATATTGATGCAATCTGAGCGGCAAAGAGTCCAATTGTACCAGCACCGAGAATAGCTACTGAATCCTCAGCAGAAACTTCCGCCCTTTTAACAGCACGAGCAGCAACTGCAATGCAATCTAGTGTAGCAGCTTCCTCAAATGTAGTCTTTTCAGAGATTTTAAAGCACCTATTCTCTGGTGCCACGCAAAACTCTGCAAGACCTCCAACATAGTAAAAGCCAATGAGTCCTGATTTCTCGCAGAGATTTGATAATCCAATCATACACCACTTGCATGTCCCACAGTTGATGGTAGGTTCAACCACTACTCTGTCCCCCTTCTTCAGTGATTCTACACCCTCACCAACCTCGTCGACCACTCCCGCTAATTCATGACCTGGAACATACTTACCCTCACCAAGCACGGAGGAGATTGGAATGAATGTCTTTTCTTTATACAGATGAAGGTCGCTTCCACAAATTCCAGTTGCTCTGACCTTTATCATTACCCAACCAGGTTCAGGTCTGGGGATTTCAATCTCTTCAACTCGCAGATCTTTTGGACCATAAAGGATTCCAGCTTTCATCATTCCCAAGTTGCACAACCTCTCAAAAAATGTCCTGACTTTAGGAACTACATAAAGATTTCCGCTTAAATTCAATTTCATCTTCGTGTTGTGACACAACATAACATCTACTTCGACATACTTAATTTGCATTAAATCCAATGAATTCCCTAACTACGTGGTGAAATCAAACGTTGACAGAAGTCTTTGTGAAGCTTATGAACAAGGGACTGAAGCATGCTGAGCATGATAAGTTTCCATTTCGGACCAGTGAGGATGCAACTGTACGAAACTTAATCGATGAGCTACATGAAGAATTTGGCGAGAGGTTCGAGGTCTATCTTGAGGACAAAGAAAATCGAGTCCTAAGAAGGGACACTGTTGTCATCGTCAACGGTATGAACATGGTCGCCAGAAAAGGGGAGAAGACAAAGCTCTCTAAGGGCGATTTGATTGTCTTTATGATTGCGGCTGTGGGTGGATAAAGAAGAAAAATGAGGGTGAAACCACCCTCGTTCAGTCTTCAGGGAAATAGTCTGGTTCTAGAATCTCAGGGTCCACAATGCCTGCTGAAACAGCCATTAGTTCAGCAAGGTCCAGTACTCTGATGTCCAAATCAGCCTCATACATTCCGTGAGTCAGATTCATCTCGCATGCTGGACATATAGTGGTCATCAGCTCAGCATCAGTCTTTACAAAGTCACGTATACGTTCGTCAGATACTGTCTGAGAATGGTCAGGATACATGATTTTGCAACCTCCACCCCCACCACAACAGAAGGCTTGCTCACGGTTTCTTGACATCTCAATGAACTCCACTCCAGGAATAGCTGCCAGCACGTGGCGTGGTGGGTCATAGATGTCCCGATAGCGTCCAATCTCGCAAGGATCGTGATATGAGACCTTTTTGTTGATCGGTTTGAATTTCAGTTTCTTCTTGACAACAATCTCTTCCAAGACTTCACTTGTGTGTCGCACTCGAATTGGAAATTTGTCGATTCCAAGCAGACGCGGATATTCTTCATCAAAGGCTCTGAAACAGCTGGGGCAGGGTGTGATAATCTCTTTAACCCCTCGGGCTTGAAGTTTCTTCAGAAATGTCTTAGCATATTCCTTTGCATTCTTCATCTTCCCTGTTATCCAGTAAGGAGTGCCACAACAGGTTTGTTCGTCCCCAAGAAAGTTCAAATCATAGCCAGCCTTTTGCAGGAGTCGGACAAGTATGTTGGTCTTCTCCTTGAAACGATGACTCGCAAGACATCCTGGATAGAACAGCGTACCAGAGTCCTTTTTGAACTCGAGTCCTTCCGACCACTTGGTATGGACTTCAGGAGTGTCTGCGAAGATATTACCTGATGATGTTACAGTATCAGCCATGTTCGTACCAGCTTCAGGAATCTTGATACCATGGTCGACAAAGTCCTGACGCATTGCCTTTGTGATTTCTATAACATCAATTTGAGCCGCCTTCTTGCATTCCTCTCTGCACCTACCGCACATGAAGCAGCCAAATATCCTCTCAGCCAAGTCCTCTGAATACTCCAATTTACCTTCAAGAATAGCACGTGCAATTGCCATTCTACCTCTAGCTGTTGAGGACTCCCAGTGTTGAGTAAAAATTTCTGGGCATCTGTCATTGAAATCAAAACCACGACATATCTCACATCTTCCGCAGGCGTAGATCATGTCCTTGTACTCTTCGATTCTCATCGCAATTCCTCCTCTGGAATAAAGATGCCACGTTGCAGGATATTCTTAGGATCAAGTGTCTTCTTCAACGTCTTTAACAATCGATAGTAACCAGTGTTTCGTTCAGCTACAAACCTGCGAAGTCCATCTCTACCACCTATGCCATAGGGAACAACCGGTCCACTCAGAGTTATCTCATCAATCTCATCAGCCATCCGCACGAGCTCTTTCCACTCTTCTGGTTCTCTGTAGTTGGTCACCATGAATGCAAGCCAGTCTCTGGGCAAAATCTGTCCACCGAATCCAGCCTTGGTATACCCCCTCTTCTCAATGACCTCTTCTCTCCAGACCTTGTATAGGAATTTGATATCATCAATTCGAAGGGAACCAGAACCGAAGAAATGCCAGACACCTGTGGTGAATAGGTCAGTGAGACCTGTGAGTATTCGTCCGAAATAGTCGTCAGCTGGAGCCCGGTCTCCAATTTCACCACCAAGCTCCTTGATTTTTTCGATTATCTTCTTCTTTCGATGGTCGATAATCTCTTGTTCATAGCCAAAGACATCCATCATCAGGAAGAACACTTCAGGTGCAGTGGGAGCCACCCAGAGGTATATTCCCTGCATATACTCGTCACCCACATGCTTGTTGATAAAATGACCAAACTCAATGACATCATCAAGAGTCTTCATAGTGGTTGTAAAACGTTCAGATACCTCTGTAGCAGGCCGAATCCGCAAAGTGAGCTCTGTGCAAACTCCCAGGATCCCTTCAGCACCAATGAACAGCCCTGCAAGGTCAGGTCCCAAACACTGACGTTTAAATTTCCCAGCACTTGGCCAAGCAGCAGAACCTGTTTCTATAACATCTCCATTTGGTAGGACCATCTCAAGAGTGATGATGTCTTGATTGCCATGGAATCCAAATTTGGCGGTTGAGTGGGGACCACCTCCTGCCTTCATCACTGACCCACCAATGGTCATGGCTGGACCTCCAGCTTCGCTGCAGAGATAGGTCAAACCTTGTTTTCGCAGTTCATGGTCAAGTTTAGCCCATGTACAATTAGGTTGTACTGTTGCAACGAGGTCTCGTTCATTAATCTCTATGATCCTGTTCATTCTACCTAGGTCAAGCATTATTCCAGGTTCTTGAGGCAGGTATGCATCCCAGTGTGATGTACCGCCACCACGTATGTAAATGGGTATATTCTGATCATTGGCTATCTTCAGAATTGCCTGGATCTCTTCACGAGTTTCAGGCATAACGACATGCGTTGGCTTCTTCATCTCTGCAGGACTTAGATCACGACTATACGGAATCAGGTCAAAGTCTCTGTCTGTGACTCGATTCTTGCCAACGACACCTTGCAGAAGAGATGTGACTTTCTTGATGTCGACCATCATTATACTCTCCAATGACACAGAAACTGGTCCATCCAGACCTATGTCAAGCTGCCATCACAGTACTCACCGATTAATTAAAGACTGCGGTTCCAACTCAATTTAAGAAGAGATTATGAAAACTCCAGTTAAGGGATGTTTCATGAAGCCAAGAGAGAGAGTTCAGGCAACAATGAATCATGAGGAGCCAGACCGTGTCCCACTTGACTATTGGACCACTCCTCAGGCGTATGAGAACTTGAGAGACTACCTTGGTATCACTGCTCCTGAAACACAGGATTGGGGCATAATGGCTTCCTGGAAGACCTCAGAGGAATTATTGAAACGACTCAACATAGACTTCAGACGAGTCTACATGAATCAAGCTGCTGGTTTCTCACCAAAGCCTCTGCCAGATGGTTCCATTGAAACGGAGTTCAAATGCGGCATGAAGCTGATTGGCGGGTATTACGAGGTCACCTATTATCCGTGGGCTGAGTTTACAGAGGTTGAACAGGTAGAGGAGTTCGAGTGGATCGATCCGGACGACCCATCACGAATGGAAGGTGTACGAGAGTGGGCTCGACATCTGCACGATGAGACGGATTATGCAGTTGTTGGCATGGTCGGGGGACCATGGGGAGTCTTCGAGGTCGTCGCTCATTATATGAGGGGATTTGACAAGTTCCTGATTGACCTTCTGAGAAGACCAGAGCTTGCTGAAGCTATGATGGAAAAGAGCATGCATCTTGCGCTCGAGATGAACCGAGTCCTGCTAGATGAGGTGGGAGAATACCTTGACATCGTACAGGTTGGGGACGACCTGGGGCACCAAGATGGACTATTAATCAGTCCAAGAATCTATAGGAAACTAGTGAAGCACAGACACAAGAAAATCTACAGCGATATCCATAGGCGTGCACCCCATGTTAAAATCCTCTATCACTCCTGTGGAGCAATCGAACCAATGATACAGGACCTTATCGAGGTGGACGTTGACATACTAAACCCCATCCAACCATTGGCTAAGGGAATGGACTCGGAAGAATTGAAGAGAAAATATGGAGATAGACTTACCTTCCATGGGGGAATCGACCTGCAACGCGCAATGTCAGCTCAAGGAACTCTTGAAGATGTTCGGAAAGAGATCGACACTCGGATTGATGCGCTGGCACATGGTGGAGGATACATTCTGGCACCTGCACACAACATCCAACCTGAGTCTTCACCTGAGCAAATACTGGAGCTCTATGACTATGCCACGAAGAGAGGAGTGTATCCCTTAGAGTGAATCAGGGAATAGGTCGCTCTTTATGAAGCTCATGAGGGTCCTCTCCCTCATCCAATTTGCCAGCCCACCAATCGTCCGTGGCAACAACCTGCTCTGCGTGCGAAAGGACTTCTTCTATCCGACTGGCTGGGATCACCACGACTCCATCGCCATCACCAAAAACAAGGTCACCGGGATTGACTGACACCCCACCGCAGACGATTGGTTTCTGTACAGACTCCATGTCTAGACGACCTCTCATGGTCCCAGGATGTCTACCACGAGCAAATACTACAAAGTTCATCCCATCGATGTCATGAATGTCCCGGGAAGTACCATCCACTACTGCACCTCGAACACCCTTTGGGATCCCAATCCTTGTCAGAATCTGACCCCAAGCTGAACAGTCAGTGGCATCGGCCATATCAATGACGATGAGGTCTCCATCGGTAGCTTCTGTTGCCAGACTCATGAAAACATCCAGCTGTTTTTCATCATAGGGTCTATTTGCTGGTGCTCGTCTGAGTCTTCCAGTTCTAGCAAATCCAGCCATCCGTTTGTTCTGAGTGAGGGGAATGATGCCTCTATCCATGCATACTTTCTCAAGACCTAGCTCGTCTGCGGCATCAGACAGAGCTGCTACGTAGAGCTTCATTGTCCGCTCAAGAATGGCATTCCTTTCAATTGACATCATCTTCACGATCCAATATGAGTTGGGGTGATAGAATTGAAACCTGTCTTAAAACTCCTCTGAGTGTACGATTTGAATTTGTTAAATTTGGGTGGTCCATTCGATAGACTATATAACTTGGGAATATCCCTCGTAACCAAACCTGGTGATACTCATGCTTGCTGCTAGAAACATAGATGTCCCTGCGAGTGAGATCCGTAAAATCTACAATAAGATCATCGGAAGAAAGGATGTCTTTGACCTCACTGTTGGAATCCCTGATTTTGATACTCCTGAGCATATCAAAGATGCTGCCAAGAAAGCCATCGATGAAGGTTTCACAACCTATACGCACAATGCGGGATATATCGATGTCAGAGAGGCTCTTGCACAGAAACTCAAACGAGACAACAATATTGATGCAAATCCTGTGAATGAGCTAATTTGCACGGCAGGGGGAATGGGAGCACTAGTGCTAGCAAATATGATTCTCATAGACCCAGGTGATGAAGTAATATATCCTGATCCGGGATTTGTGAGTCATTATGCTCATATCAAACTCGCGGATGGTGTCCCGGTCTCCATTCAGCTAAAGAAAGAGAATGGCTTTGGTCTGCTAGCTGAAGATATTGAGAAGAAAATCACCTCAAAGACGAAGGCATTAGTGCTTAACTCTCCGAACAATCCCACAGGTGGAGTGACATCTAATAAGGAACTCAAGAAGATAGCTGATCTGTGCATTGAGAAGGACATCTATGTGATAGCTGACGAGGCGTATGAGAAGTTCAGATATGATACAGAAAATCCACTCTTCATTGGATCACTCCCAGATATGAAAGAGAGAACAATCTCAATATTCTCCCTTTCAAAGACATATGCAATGACAGGGTGGCGAATAGCTGTTGCTACTGGATCGAGCGAACTTGTTGGTGCTATGACCAAGTTACAGGAACATCTGATTGCCATGCCAACTTCAATCGCACAGAAGGCGGCAGGTGCTGCAGCCGTGGGTCCTCAAGACTGCGTGGATGAAATGCTACGCACATTTCGAAAACGAAGGGATCTGATTACAAAGGGACTCAATGATATTGAAGGTGTTGAGATAGACCCTCCTGGAGGAGCGTTCTATGCATTTCCTGATGTTTCAGCTTACGGCATCAAATCATATGACCTTGTACATAGACTACTAGAGGAAACGAAAGTTGTAACAATCCATGGTACTGCGTTTGGACAGTATGGAGAGGGATTCCTAAGACTCTGCTATGCAGTGTCGACAGACAAAATCAACGAGGCTCTGAGTAGGTTGGATATCTATCTACCCAAATTGCTACATTAATCGGGTCAGATGCGAAAAGTAATGAATAGAAAAAACTGTAGTGTGAGAGATGACATCCCGGAGTATGCGACTCAAGCGGAGGATGCTTGAATCTGAGCCCACAATCTCATCGGAGAGAGCAGTTCTTTTCACGAAATATATGAAAGAACATTGGTCTGAGCCTGTGAAGCTGCGACTTGCTGGTGCCTTTGCACATGTCCTTGATAATATGACCATCAGAATAGAACCCGAGGAACTCATCGTTGGTAATATGGGACCAACTCCACGTTCCTGTCAGGTATTCCCGGAGTATAGCTGGAAATGGATAGAAGAAGAGCTTGACAGGTTTGGCAAGAGACGGACTGAACGGTTTGCAATCAGCGAGGGCGACAAAGAGAAACTCCGTGAGGTCTTCAAGTTCTGGGAGGGGAAAAGCACAGCTGAGATTGCTGGGACTATGATGCCAGAGGAGTCAATCAAGGCATCAAAGGCGGGTCTGTTCACAATAGGTGCACCAGGAACTGGAATCGGACATGTCATTGTTGACTACGAGAATGTACTGAGAAATGGGCTCCTGAGAATCCTTGATGACCTGAATGAGAAAGAAGGTGAATACTACGAATCTGTCCGTACAGAACTAACCGCTGTGTTAAGATTCGCAGAACGATTCTCTCATCTTGCATCAGAGCTAGCTGAGAAAGAGGTAGATGAACTTCGGAGAAATGAACTTTCAGAAATAGCACGAATCTGCAAGAAAGTGCCTGCAGAGCCTGCTGAATCATTCCATGAGGCGTTGCAGTCATTTTGGTTCATCCACCTGTTAATCCAGACAGAGTCCAATGGTCATTCCATGTCCACTGGCAGGTTTGACCAATACATGTTTCCCTTCTATCAGAGAGAAAAACAGAAACATGGGATCGATGAG
>Ga0180437_10003390_pt1 | contig 23810 bp, 26 predicted proteins | sample SS_ome_4_FD_132410 | JGI IMG/M metagenome (GOLD analysis project Ga0180437, IMG submission 132410) | Hypersaline lake sediment archaeal communities from the Salton Sea, California, USA - SS_3_D_1 metaG | ecosystem: Environmental > Aquatic > Non-marine Saline and Alkaline > Hypersaline >... | reverse complement strand
TGGCCACCTTAAGTTGACCCGCAAAATTATTATCAACCGCATCATTGTCAAAAACATCAACAGCCGCTCCAAACTCAACCTCAGACGTACTTCCAGCCGAACCCTCAATAACACTGAAAAGATTCGCTTCAGCATCATCACGAATTCTCCAAGCTAACCCAGCACCTTCCAAATCCAACGTAGCATTCGTTGTCAGATCAACCGCCGTTGTTCCCTGGTTATCATAACCAGATTGCCGACTTACATTAGCAGCACCAACATCCACAAAATCATCACCCAAAAACGCCTCTTCCGGAAGAGGATCCCAAGCATAACGTTCTACCGGCGCATAGTCGAACGTCTTCGCGTCCATCTCACCCGTAGCAGCCAACTCCAAATCATCATTCGTTGAATTCCGTACAACAAAACTAATCTGAACCCTTGTAGTAGTCGTTGTTGTAATCGTGTGTTTATCTGTATTTGATTCGCTTTGCAGCAAACCATACACCTCTCTGCCAGTAGATGTGAGAATAGGGTCACCAGATGCCGCATCCGTTATTTTACAAAGGTTTTTAGGCTGAAGTGCATTCCCACCAGATACCTCAGTGAGCTGTGCACTATCAAACGTCGAAGCATACGCCACAACAGTACCTAACGAAGTCACAGCCCCTACGGCAGCCGTAGTATTTCCAGGGAGCTCTCCTGCCGCATCCAAAATTATATGCTGTGCATCCGTCGCCACCGGCCCCACACTCGCACCAACAACAGGCCGGCGATTAAGTATTCGTTTCCGCTCCAACTCGTGCAGATCTATATTCAGATCATCAACACCCCGCTGAGTCTCTCCCTCACCAGTGAACGTCGTCGGAGTAGTTAGATCATCATACCAATTCCCAGTTCTCCGCTTCACTATCGTATGACATAACGAACGCAAAGAATTAAAATCATCCTCACCATCCGTCACATTTGTAACATAATTCGCAAGTGACGGAGCTATACTATCATCGTAAGTTTCAGATGACTGGAGCTGGGGGTCCTGCCGAATAGCTGTCCGTGTCATACCACCTCTCTCATACCCCCGAGTGAAGTTCCATACAAAATCAGTGTAGCACTAAAAGTAAAAAGATTACCAATACAAGACACAAAAACCAACTCATTCAGAAACAACTTCAGTTGTGACCGTAACCGTCCCTCTACTAATAATCTCACTATCTAAAATTATAAGATTACTATCAGAATCAAGACGAGACGTCAGTATCGTAGTACCATCCGTATCTAAATGTCCCTGTATTCTAGTATTAACAAAAGCCACGCCAACCACATCCAAAATAACATCATCCAAATCAGACTCATACAATGAAACACCGAAATCTCTATCTCGAAGAACCCCTTCAATAACAGACACCACTGAAGTTTGAATAACAGCTTCTGAATACCCACTGAACACACCCACTCGAGCTCGAACTACAGCACTGATAAGAAAATTCTCACCTGACGTGACCGATACGGTTTGAGTAACTTCCTTCCTACCATCCAAAAAAGTCTGAAGAGAACTTACTAACCCACTAGACGGTGCCGTATAGAAACCTCCTGAATCTCGCACCAAAATAGGAACAGTCACCAAGTTAGCTTTACAATCATTCGCCAAAATCCTATCAAAATGCGTATTTATGCCATAAACCGCACTCGAAGATAATGTAGGATCTACCAGATCCACAAGCGTATCATTATCAGTATCAATACCACTTGCCTCAGTTCGTATAGCCGCACTCTGTGTATTAATAGACGAGCTCACAGAACTAATAGACACAATAGAAACACTCAAATCCGAGGACTCACTCAAAACGGAATTCAAATCACTAATAGCTGCATTCGCCAAAGCTTCCGCATTAACAACAGCACTACCTATTGCCGTTGCTTCAGATTGAATCAAATCAAAATAGCCTTTCAATGAATTTTTATCAGCAGTTGTAAGCTGACTAGTAGTAGCATGCGTCGCAATAGCATCCACAGCTGACTTCCCATCTGTAACAAAGTTTCCTATATCTGTTGCATCAACACCAATCTCCCCCGTATAATCCTTAATCGTGCGTGTGTTCGAACGCGCAGAAGTAGCTTCCGTATCAATAGTACTTTGCTGAGAAGTAATATCCACAACATCACTATTAAGAGTAATCACAGAACTATCAATCGAATCCAGAGCACTCACTATAGCAGTAGTAGCAGCCAACAATGACGTGTTCAGAACATCGACACCATTTCTAATATCTAACAAATAATTCTGAACCGTGAGATCCGTCGCTGCCGACCGAGACGACAAAGCCTTAGCCACAGCCACTCTACCAAAAAGAGGATCACTAAAAGAACCAGCCAGGGCTTCATAATCCTCACCCACTACAGCAGAATCACCAGACTTACGAACCTTAGGTGCAAAAGCTTTCGCACTAGAAATAGATTCCCAATCATCCCCACCAACAGAACCTTCAGGGTTAGTAACCGTTAAAGCTATTTCCGTGAATGACACCACCAAACTAGACGTTTCGGACTCAATAGTACTCGCCTGAACCTGCCCAGATTTCCCCCTAGAAGCTACATATGTCACAACTATAGATGTCTCAGCCGCTGGAATATTACCAAAAATACCGTCCCCAAAACGAATCGTAGCCGGGACATCGTTGTAGCCAACCTCAACCTGATCAGTTGCACCGTACTCCAAAAGCGATACTTCTTCCCACGTAGCACCATCCACAGTACACACAACGGCACCCTGAACAACATACTTGTCCGAAGGCACCCTGCGCAACTCAAACACCTGAGCAGACGTTCCATCAGAAACAAACGTCTCCTGAATAGTCTCCCCTTCATAACACGGAACATATTTGAAGTTATCAAGTCCCTGCTCAGAAGGAGTGAAAAGAACTTCCTCAGCAGCTTCAAAAATCAAATCATCCGGACCATCAAATTGGAACCCGGCCGGTATCGGCACATCAAACGTATGAACATCATTAACTACAACACGCAAATCAACCGAAGATGCTACCGCACCACCCATTTTATAGCCCAATTGACGACTAGTCCTCGCAACACTCCGCCGCGTACGCGCCGTGGACAAATACATATCCGTAGCTCTACGATCTAAATAAAAACTCAGGGTGTCCAAACCATACGCAGTGAGATCCAAAAGCATAATACCTAAACTAGCTACAGAGAAATCATTAAACTCCGCCGCATATTTCACTTGTAATCTAGCCAACAAATCATCGTTATGAGTATCAAAATCCAATCCAGCATATCTAGCACGATTCAACGATCCTAACGCCAACTCACTTGCCATAACTCACTCCTCACACCGGTAGGGGGACAGAAATGCCAACAGAACCCTGCCGCCTCGTAGCCAACACAATATATCCCACAGTGATTATGATCTCGGATCCCTTCTGTTCCACAATGACATCCAACACCTGCACACGAGGCTCGTATTTTGCCACCACTCCCTGGATCTCCGCACGAAGCAAATTTCCCAGTACAGCATCATTATTTTCAAAAACAAACGAGAGTGCATTCGTCCCAACAGTAGGTCTCATAATTCGCTGCCCGTTCATAGTCAAAACCAACTGAAGCAACGAATCCTTAATAACATCATCCCCTTCAGAAATCGCCGGGAATGATGTTGTCCCCTTCTGAAACGGATACTTAATCCCTCGAAATATAACAGGCGTAGCCATCACTTCACCTTGACAACCTGCGATAATAACGAAGCCGTAGGTACCACAATTGGAGGCCCAGACGGTCCAACACTCGTAGAATGAGTATGAGCCATCGCCCACGCTAACCACGACTGGCCTTTGATCACAGGTTCCACAGCATAACCACCCAAATCTATTGAAGTAGTTTCAACCCTAACACCAGACGCACTCAACGTGACCTTATTACCAGACTTATCCTCAATTTCTATTTGACCCGTTTGAGCATCCAACTTAACAGATTGATTCGGTTGAGCATTATCTGTAATCTCTATAGAACCATCAGAAGTAAACTTGATCGATGCACTACCACCCCCCAAAACATTACTTCCTTGAGAAGCGGTCTTCGTACGATCAGTCTTAGCAACATCACTCGGATTGGCCTTGTTCCAAACAATCTCAACACGCTCATCCCCATCACTATCACTGAAAATAAAATGATGTCCCATCCGAGTTTTAAACCCTCTGATATCAGGATACGTTGAAGAATACCCTAACTCATCCGGCACATCCGAACTATTATCACGATACCCATACCACCCCCCGAAATAACACTCAGGTCTACTCGGCTGTCCCTCCGCATATGACACATAAACAGGATCACCAACTTCCGGAGGCCAAAACACGCCACGACCATCCCCAGCACCCTGCATAGCAGCTTTTATCCACACCGGAGAAGCTCTTTCTTGCAAAGCTGGGACATGCACCTTAACACGTCCCTGTTTCTTAGGATCATCATTAGCAGTCACAACACCACGATATAAACCAGGATAAACACGATAAAACTCTATACCATATCTCGTAATATTATCCAAAATTTCTTCAGCAGTTATAGCCACAATTAACTCCTAACATTTGCCACATGTTCTGACGTCGACCGCACATCGGCAGTGTTTCGAGGCCCAGTAGGAGTCCGACCCTCCACCATATTAGGATCAACATCCGACTGCACAACCAAATTAGTAGAAAAACCACCAACTCCTATCGTATGAGTCACACTAAAAACACCGTATAAACGATTGTCAAATCTTCGACCCAAACCTGACATAGCTACCACATCCCCAGGAAGAACACGAGGATCTCCCAATGTTTCAATCTCACACTGTATGCTCATAGGCCCACCAGCTGCCACCTCCGCCCCTGCCCTACTAACAGCCTCGGAATTATCTGGACTCCCAGGAAGAGTGAGAGCCGTATCCGGCAACTCATCCGTTCCCTCAGTAGTCTGTACACCTTCTCCACTCAACACAGGTGCAGCTTGATCTTCAACCGTAGTCGAATGCTCCTCAGCACTAACAGAATCCGCATTCACACCATGCAAAACAGCCCCATGATTCAATATATCCTGATACGCCACAGCCGTCCAAATTGCCTCCGTATTACACTGGAACGAAATCAGCGGCCACTCCTCCTCTGTGAGCAACCCCCCAGTATAATGGTACAACCTATAGCGTCTCGACGGAGGCGCAGTGAATGCCTCATACTTTGGCAACCATAACAACTTCGACGCCTGCCCATTCCTAGCCGGTCCAACAATATTCATAAAACAATGAGTCCGCTCAGCCAAATCCCACAACGCTATCCAATCAGACCGCCCACCCTGACAATATCCAGCAGCAGATGTCCGGAGAGCTTGGCCAGCTCTGGAAGTAGCTTCTACAGCAGAAAAATCCACCTCCAATGTTGTCCTATTCCCTGCACCCTGGACCAACCTACGAATGATGTCCTCTAACGTATCCCTATCCTCCGCTACTACTCGACCCCCCTGAATCTCAGTACTCCGTCCCAAACCCTGCCCTTTCAGGGTAATCTGAATATCCCTACCTATAGAAACCTCCGGAGCTGTCAACCCTGCTACATACAACGGAGAAAGAACAGCTCCACCATCTCCTGTACCACCAGCATAACCAAGCTGAACCTCCAAAGCATTCGTAATTCTACCATCAGCCAAAGGAGAATCTAAAAATTTCATTCCATCCTCAAACGGAGGACTCATCTGTACAGAAATCTTAGGAAGCGTTGATAAATTCAACTGCACTTCTACCTGTTGAACAAACGCCAACGCCTGAATATCCTCAGTACCAGGTATACGCGGACGAAGCGTTTCCGCTCCCCCAACATTCACCCAAAGCGGAAACACATCCCCACTAGGAAGACGAATTCTTGCCGCTACAAACGGTGCTGAAAAATCAAACTCAGCCACCCTACATTACCGCCTTTGCACCGATGCCTTCTTAAATAATACCTGATGCACATACCTCGGAGCAGGTACGCGAATCTCATCCCCCACATTTAACTCCGTCGGGAGATCCTCAAAATCATTAGCCACCGCAATAACCCACCATAACCGTGAATCCTGATAATACTTGTGAGCCAACAAATCAATCCTATCTACCCCAGTAACCAAATGAATCAAATCATCAATCTGAGAAGGAATTTCAGGAATATCCAAAACGTCCCAAAACTCCACACCATCCACAGAAACCAATTCCCCAAACCTTAAACGGCTCCCCCTATGCACAGCTACAGCCACAACCTACCTCCCAGGACCACCAGGCACACCAGTATGCCCACCAACACCAGCACGCCTAACCTCAGCCTGTATCGATCTCAACGTACGTACACGTTCCTCTACCGTACCCCCAACTGGTGCCGTTTGGAGACCTTGGACAGTGACAATAAGCTCATTCATCTTCGCTTCGAACAGATCCCTATAACCCCCACGATGACCATGACCAGTCCACCAATCAGGAAAATGAATCGCTTGAAGAACCGGACTACTCTCCAACTGAGCCATCCGCCTGCGCATCGCCTCCTCATCAGCAGGACGTGATAACTCCGACACAGCCTCAGATCTCGCAGCAGCCAATCGAGATTGAGCAATAGTAAGAGTTCTCAACCGACCTATAATTCCTTCTACAGCTACACCGGTTGCAATTAATGAATCCACAGACTGATCAATCACAGTCGAAAACAAATTCGATGTAATCTCTAAAATACCACTACTCAAATCTCTAAATGCCTCCAACATACGATCCGAAAAGTCATCCATATTTTCAACAACTTGATTAAAACCCTCCGAAAAACCGTCAACTATCGCACGAACCGTCGCATCATGAAGCACCGATTGCATAACATCAGACACTCTCTGAGCCGTCTCCGTCATAACCTCCTCAGTCTGTGCCATATCCTCTCCAACAACCGTATTTATAGAGCTACCAAACAAACCCACCGCATGCGACATTATAGTGTCCAGAACACCAGTACCAACCTCCGCAAGCCTATTAAACATACCTACAACAGGCTGTAAAAACGCAGATATTTGCTGAAAAATAGGCTGCAAAACACCAATTATACTTTGCCACGCCTGTTGTATTTTTGTAGGGGCCTCAGTAATACCCTCCCAAACAGTCGTAGCTACACTCGCCATGCCTTCCCAAAGCCTAGAAGCTACTTCCCCAATACGATCCCACGCCAATGAAAGTGCACTGAAAAACGGCTGAAACACATTCTCTTGCAACCAATTCAAACCTTCTGCCACGCCTTCTTTAATTCGTGTCCAAACACCTACAACAGTAGTCGCCACCAAATCCCACTTTTCACCCATCCAACTGAAAAATGGCTGTAACACATTCTCGTTCAACCACAATATTGCCGTTACCGTGTTCTCCGTTAACCTGCTCCAAGTCTCCGTTACAAATCCTAAAAACATCTCAAAACGCCCAGTCCAAAATGAAATAGCATCCTCAATAGCTTGAGTAGTCTTTGGAAAAGTATTTCGAAACCAATTAACAAAACCATCCACGCTAGACTTGATCCAATCCACAAATTCACCCGCAGTGTTCTTTATACCCTCCCACACATCCGAAGCAGTATCAGATATATCCGCCCACAACTCAGCATAAAAATCCCCAACATCAGACCACGCAGTCTCTATCCCAGTACCAGCATCAGAAACAGCAGATTCCATTCCCTGCCAGGACTCGCTCCAAAAATCAACAATATCAGAAATATATTGCTCAGCTACATTAACCATTTCCTCCCAAAACATACCAATATCTTCCCCAAAACCATCCACAACCTCTTTCACAACAGCAACACCCAAAACAAAAGGAGCTACAAAAAATCCAGCAATAGCTCCCAACCCCAATGCCATCGCCCCTGCAAATACCGCTACAACAGCCGCAGCCAAAGCTACCGTCGACCACACAAGAATACTAGACCAATTATCACTGAACCACCGACCAATCATAGAAGCTAATTCCGACAACGCAGGTTGAAAAGCATCCCACAAACCACCAGCCAAATCCCCTATCTCACCAAAAACTTCAGCCCATTTAATACCCTGCCACCATTCCTTTATCCTATCCGTAACAACAGTTCTCAACTGCGTGACTTTCTCTTCTAACCACGGCCGAATATGCTCAAAAAGCTTCTCCAATCCCTTCCTAAACAACCCCCAAATACTACTCCAATCAATATCTCCCAAACGATCCAAAACGCGCTTAAGAGCACCCATAACACCTTTAGGACCTTCGCCATCTTCACCAGTCTCGAACAGCTTACTCCAATCCAAAGCAGCAAAAGCATTCACAGCTTGAAAAACAAAGTTCTCTATATCATCAATATACCCAACCAAAATATCCGCAAATCTAATCGATTCCTTATCTAATGCTATTCCCAAACCCTCCATTACATTTAATTCTTCCCCAGCCTCTCTGGCCCGACGACTAAGCGAACCAAACGTCGTAATAACTCTCGTAGCAAATATCGAAATTCCAGCCAAAACAGTATCTACCACACCACCCCACGTAGTAAAAGCATCTACCAATGGACGGATCTGACCTCGAAGCTCATCCGCAGCTATAGCCGAACCCCTCAATCCAGCAGGAAGCAACGCCAACGCTCCCAACTGTTGAGTCCGTGACAACAAACCAACAACCTCACTAAACGGACCAGACGTCCGAGCAGCCTCCGTCATGGCCACACGCAAACCCTGTAAACTCTCTCGAGTATCTCTCAAAAAATTACGAACATCATCTCGAGCTATCCGACGCATGACAGTCTGAAAACCAGCACGCATCCGCTCGAATACTTCCTGTGCTGTTCTTCCAGTCCTGTGAATCTGAGCCCCCATTTCACCCAAATTCACCGTCGCACCTCGAACAGAATCCATAGCTGCCACAGTAGACGAATCCATACGCTGCCAAAAAGTTATCATGTCCTCCGTATTATCCGCACCAAAAACCTGAGACATGTGACCGCGCATAAAATTTAACAAATGACCGACATTTCTTCCCTGCAACCTTGCCTGTTGGACCATAGTTCCAAAGCTTTCTAAAAATTGAGCCGGACTCTGTCCCATCGTAGCAAACGCTCTATCAACCTCCCCACCAACAATAGACAACCTTGTCAAAAGCTCCGGAAGCTGGTCTTGCACACCTGCAAACATATCCTGATACTCTCTAGTACCCTGTGTCATTGCTTGAGCCAATGTTTGAGATATTTCACGCACTCTACCCGCATCCTGAATAACAGTAAATAACCCCCTAGACGCCGCCGCAGTACCCACAGCAAAGTCGCGCATCTGTTCCGGTGTGTCCCCCAATGCGGCACGAGATCTGAGCAACTGCATTATCTGCGGAAGTTCATTCAATGCCCCTGCAACATCCTCGGTTTCCTGCCCCATAAATGTAATCGCAGAAGTTACTTCCCCTATCATGCCCACATTAGCTTCACCAAACAAATTCCTCATACCTAAAGCCGCATTGCGTAACATAGTTGCATTCACACCAAGGGCAGCCGTAAACTGTACAAAACTACGAGCACTTTCAAAACCCATTTCTGCTAATTCCGAACCAGCCACCTCCATAGCATGAAGACCTTCAGCAGCTTCACTCGCTCCAACATTAAGACCCATAGCCAACCCGGTAGCTCTGCCAGTGAATCGACTCAGGTCTTGTCCCATTCTCCCTAAATTACCACCAATCGCACGAACAGATGTCCCAATTGCAGTAGCTTCCGCTTCCAAACTATTTGTCAGGTTTATTCCTTCATTCGCTATTCGATGAATAGCATCACCTGCTCTCCCAGGAAGGCCCGCAACAGCATCCACCATCCTACCAGCGGCATCCGTAATACTCCCAAACCCTGTGAGGATCGGCCCTATAGCCATCCCAACCCAACCCAATGCACCGGTCATCTTCCCCGCACCTGACAAAACAAAGTTCGCAGCACCACCAAACGTAGGAATAAACCCTTTCACTCTTTTAGATAACCCTCTAACAGCATTACCAAGACCACCTACCGTCTCCGTTGCTTTACTCCCTTCCTCGCCTACCTTCAGAGCATCACCCAAATCCACACCACCACCAACATCTCTCTGAAAAGACGACAACTTATCTTTCAAACCACTTACAAAAGATTCAATTGGCGAGAAACTTTCAGCCGCAGAAGTCTTAAACCCCTTAATAACATCATCTAATTTCTTGAATTGATTCTCGATACCCTTGAGGCCAGAATCCAAACCGACATCCTTAGAACCAAAGGAAAATCCTAAACCCATGAAGTTCATTCCAGCCGATCCTTTTTCGTTAACTAACGTTAACAACGCACGCTTGTAGCGCGGGTGAATCTACCAAAGCTCGAAGGAATATCCCGCGAGCGCCATTTACATCTCGATTGATCATCACACCATCTACAGTTAGTCAGCCTCCTAAAAAATTCAAACAATCACCGGGATCGACGTGCCCTTCGCACTCTTGACATAGAAGCCTCATGATTTTGCTGCCGCTTTCTCTCCAAATCACTCTTCTGAGCCACCAAACGATGCCGCCTAGTCACAGGAATACTCATAATAGATTCATACGATAATCCCCAACTTTCCATCAAATAAAAAATCTCCTTCTCTAAGACCTTCGCCGACCCCCAGGGAAGAAAAAACCCGTACCACCTAAATCCAATTCCTTCTCCCATTCATTGCCACAAGAAGGACATTCCAATTCTAACGTAGTATCCACCCCACCTTCAACAGATTGGAATTGCTCTCGAAGATAATGGCGATCTCTCATGCCCAAATCCTGAACCATACGAAGCGTAGGTTTCTCATCTCCCAACAACTCCAAACGCATTAGTATCCCCTGAGACAATGCATCCATATTCTTATTATGTTTCCTAATCTTAGCTAGACGCTCTTCATCCATACCTGTGGACACTTTAAAACGCGCGAGAACTCCAGACGACGGCAACACCACATCATACAATCTTCTGCTAGGATCAGGCATAGATCGCACTGTTAAATCCTCCCCTAAATCCACCATAAACAACGTCTTCACACCACACTCCGGACACCGCTCCCGTACAGGAAAATCATCCCCAAGTGTCACACGCCTAATCGCAAAAATAAGAAAAAAACGATCCCCTACAGTCAAATTTTGCACTATACGAGTAATATGCCCCTTATCCGTCACCACCCCGATCCGAACCACGCACCCTGTCAAAAGCGATGATATCTTCTGAGTAGACGACAAACGTGAAGACGCCAACATATCCTCTTCCCGGCCAGTAATCTCCCTGATTTGAACATCTTTAATCACTTCCTGAGTATTCACATCCAAATACCCACACGGAAGCTCAAATATACCTTCAGTAGACTTCGCAGTCTCCATCTGATTAACTGTGTGCACATGCTCTATACCACCCACAGCCGCACCAACATTTGAACTAACAACCCCCTCATCACTCATCTTCCAATCCTCCCTACAATACGTTGAGTTTCAACCTCATACATAACTATCAAACCCTTCAAGGTATCAGTAACAGTGAAACCATTACTATCAGCTATAGCCTTGAATCGATCATAAACATCCCGACCAACCCACACATTCACTTTCACATCTGAACCACCCCCCTGATACATACCGAGATCATCAAACCGCACAGGATCAGCAACAAACGTCGACATAAGAAACCTTACCAAAGCCGACACACTTCTAAAACCATAGTCAGAAGCTAAACCATTCTTAAGGCGACCGTGAAGCTCCTTCCCTATATAAAAATTTATAGGGCGAGTATGCTCCCCAGAAGCTGGCTGAGGTACTTTCCTGCCGATCTGATCAGCCAACTCACACGTCCGACAAAGCAAAGTACCATTACTCACAACTTTCCGACCACCTAACTCCGCCGGAACAATCATCCGAACCTTCAGACGCTCATCTGACCCGCAATTCGAGCATTTACCCCCGCAAGCCACCCATACTCGAGTAGCCCACGCCTCCTTCCTGTCATCAGAGGACACATTCAAAATCTCTACCACAACTTCACCTCTCTTACTTCAACTTTTAAGTAACACAACACAAAAAAAATCTACACACGTCTTTTGATTCTCAAACAATCTTCAGACGAACAATTAAACACAATGCAATCCGACAGACAACCATTCGAATCCCTCCAACACTCCGCCATAGCAATCCAACCATTCTCTGCCGCACACTCCGCTGTAACAGCACATTTAAAAGTATCACAATAAAAATACCCATCCCTATAAAATTCTCTGAAATTACACATACTCCCAAAAACACTATCTAAAAAATAATCAATGTGTTCACACTGAATAAAACCATCACACTCTATCACAGATTTTGAGGGAACAGCCATCAATCCGTCTCCCGCTTCTTCTTCTTTTTCGAGCGCTCTACAGGCTTACACGGAACCACAGAAGGCCGCAACGGTTCTCCCAAAGGAGTTTCATAACTACCTACACCTGTAGAAGTCGTCGCCTCATGCTGCTCCCGGCGCTTTCGAAGTAACTTCTCTGTATCCAATGTCTCCCAATCACTCATCACACACCTCATCTCGATGTCGGACTACCAACAGCATCTGCAATCGCAACACCCAACGCTACCGGCGCAGCTTCACTGCCCAACGCAAGCTCATCCCAATACTCAACGGCCAACTCCAATTCCTGTATAGAAATCGAGCTGTCAGATGCATCAAAATCGCCTCCAGATTTGTACCGAGTCGGCAAACAACCATACAACACCCAGGCCTTAGCCGGCAACCTTGGCGTAAGCTCAAACGGCCCTATCTGCTGTCCTAAACCCGACGCCACCGCCGCGCCCGTAATAGCCGCAGCGTGCTCTATATACCCCCTAGACGCCAAACTAGCTGCGTTACCAGTCATACCAGTTGCTGTACCTTGAAGCGCCAAAATACCCGTAGCAGCCACAGCCTGCGACCACCCCTTCGGAAACGGACTCCGAGACATAAAATGCATCAATAACAAATCCCTACGCGGAGTAGCCCCTCCTACAGCCATCGCATGCAAAGCACCTCGCCCACCCGTATTCCCAGCCAACGCAGCCACAACCCATTTATAGAAATCATTGTCATACCATTTCGACGCTCGCATCAATGTTATATTCCCAACATTACCACCCTGAACAACCTTCCGCTTGAAAAACCAGTTGGCCTCAGTAATCTCCTTGATATCCAACTGTATCTCTGGAGCCGTAATAGATGAGAATCCCAACAACGGAGTAAAAATAGGTAATGCCAATGGCTCAATAGGCGCTACGTCCATAAGCCAAAACGCATACGTTTGAAGATAATCTGTGAGCGTACTACGCATACTAAACCCAAAAGGGCCTTCATCTGCCTATGCAGCAATGATCACATTGAAATACTCAATTGAGAGATCTAATTCCATGATGGAAATTTCGGACGCGGTAGCATCAAGATCACCAGCAACCTTATGACGCGCTGGAAACGCATTAAACAACTCATACGTTCTAGCAGCATCAACACTTGTCGGAATAGCTGTCAAATTTGCACCGACATCCCCACTACCAGGAAGACCCTCCTCACGATGATAGTGTTTGATTCTTACATCCTGCCGATACTCACCGGCACCCTCCATCACAATCTTCATCCACGTCCAAAACGCAGAGTCAGTAATAGCTACCCCTCTCGATAACGAAACGTCAGAGAATGACGTGTTTCCAGGTTGTTTCCGCGTGTAAATGTAGGTACCTTCTTTGTATTCCACCGACTCAACAGTCGCCTCCGGCACCGAACACATAGAGAAACCAGCCTCCGGCGGGCCAAAGCCTGCATCGGGCCGAGTCCCATCAATAACCTCGACATGAAACCGCATCGAGTGCAAAAAATCTTCCGCTACTGGCCTCGCCATTTGACAGCCTCCCTTCTCTGTTTAAAACCTATAATACCAACACGATCGAGATTCAACTACCATACAATCATACGCACAACATCAGTAGCCACGATGTCTGCACCACCAAGCGCTATGACAATATCATCACCACTGATAGTGAAGGAATCTGCACCAGCCGCTTTGATATCTCCAGAAGTATTCAAAACGACCGGATTGAACGCAACAGGAGTAAACGGCAACGTAACACGCGCCTCCGCAGCCGTTACCATAGCCGCCGTGATCGTCAATGAAACAACACTCATCTGAACAGCTCCTGCAGCTCTACCTGCAAGAGTATTCATATTCGCATCGCCAATAGATGATGCATAATTGGTCAGACCATTGACAATAGCAATATCCGGACTGGCAGCAACAGCAGATCCATTCGGAGCATCGGCAGACTGAACAAGTAAAGTAGTAGCGTTGACCTTGGAAGCAACAACATCCTCTGTACCAGACGCCTGAATAGCAGCAAGTAAATTATCCATCGTCGCTTCAGCCGTACCAGCTATCACAAAATTGATGTTCGCCCCCGCACCATCCGCCTCATAAACATCAGCACCTATACTCAACGTATCGGTAGCAGTCGGCTGACCAGACTGAACAAGCCGAAACGAAGCAATAACACCAGGAGTTGATGGAATCTGTGCATCAGCAAGAACACCGCTCAAACCAGCCACACTGACTTCATCACTCCCACCATTCTGATGCGAAGTTGCATGAACACCAGCCGTTGGCCCACCAACACTCAATCCAGATGTCAGATACTCCGGATCCCTAGTCCACTCGAAAGCAAGCGAACCCACTTGCGCTTGAAGAGCAGAATAATCCGCAGCGTCCAATCCTCCAGTCACACCATTAGCAGGATCAACTGCCGTAGAAGGCCGAAGCTCAGAAGTCACATCAACACCAGGACCACAAGACGGCGGACTACCACTAGCTGGAATCGAACGAACAGGATTCCCAGCAGCCAAACTTACCGGCGACCCCGTCAAATTGTACACTACAAGTGCCATAATGCATCTCTCCTATCTGCTAGAATATAAACAACTTACAAACATGAACTCAACTCATCACGTGATCGTCCCATCAGCCGCACGCCAATTTGTCCCATCCGTCCAATTCAGCGCATTATCATCTGTATTCCATATAGCCGAATAAATCGGCCAAACGGTTGGCAACGGTCGCGTCAAATTCGAGAACGCCGGATGCGGCTCGGTTCCAACCGCAGCATCATCTCCATCTTCCTCTGCAAAAGAAAGTACGATCGTGCCATCCTGTACCAACTTTTTCAACTCTTGTTCTTGATCAAGCTCAGATCGTGATTTCGAAACCTGCACCGACTCACCTGCCTCCAAATTTTTGTACAGAAGACTGATGAATCTATCTTCAGAAGATGCATTTGTAAACGTCACCAACATATCACTCCTCCATGAAATGCTAACTCGGCCAACCGAGATTCAAACCCCAAACTCACTAAAAAACCCACGAAACAAAACATAAAATCCCTATGAATCTAAAGTCTTATGAGCAAACCTGAACCTGACAAACTCCGCAGGTTTATTCGGCGCGATACCCACATCAATAATCACCTGCCCCGCGTCTATAGATGCCGCATCATTATTCGATTCATCCACCGTAACATAGAAAGCCTGCGCTGGGGTCGTACCCGCAAAAAGACCATCATTGAATAGATTCGTCAGGAATCCCTGAATCTGTGCCTTGATCCTTGCCCAAAGACCAGGACCATTATTCTCAAAAACAATCCAGTGGGTTGAATTATATACCGATTTCTCAACAAACATGAACAACCGACGAGCATTGATATACCTCCACTCACTCTGAAGTGACGTGGTCCTAGCACCCCACACCGCAAGACCCGTTTGAGGACTAGAAACTAGAGGATTAATACGCGCCGGATAAACCACATCGCGCTCACCCTGACTGATAGAATCAATTTCCAAACCCACAAGAAAACTCAAAGCACCATCCACAGTACCAGCAGGCACTTTCCCAACATTACGCGTCGAATCAGTTCTTGCATAAATACCAGCTATATGACCTAGAGGCGGGAATACTACCGGCCGATTGTCAGCCAACGGATCTGCCACTTTAACCCAAGGCCAATACATAGCACAGAACTTGGAATTTTGAGCTATATCAATCCTCAAGAAATCCACAGCTTCCTGAGCTGAAGATCCCTGTGGAACAACAAAAATTGCAAACCGATCTCCACCTGAAGGCAACGACTCCCTGCCATCTACATAATCCATGATATCTTTCGTAATCTGAATATCACCAGCGAAATCCGGAATCACAACCTGCATCAATTCTTCGATTTTATTCAGAGCGTAGAGACCTTGGAAATTCGGTTCAAGCGTTATCACCGTGAACTGACTACGACCATAGTTCGTGGTATCAAACGTACCATCCGTACCACCCGAAAAAGTATCTACATGAGAATCTTCCTCAGATGTAGACCGATACACAACAGGCACTAACTGATCCTGACCTATAGCATTAGAAAGCAACACATCCAACGCACCAGTAGTGTAATTGATCGTATTGTTCCCAGCCGCATCCACATCACCAATCAAATTCCCAGCACCATCATCAGTAATACTGCGAGCTGTACCACCATCATCCGTCCAATCAATCTGAACAGATCGAGCATTAATCGGAAGATCAAGCAAGGTCGTAGTAATCTGGCGATTCCCAGTTAATTCATCTCCAGCCGCTACAATCAAACTCCTTGCCAACCCATTAAGATGTTGAGGTCCCTCCGCCGTATCAGCCGGTTCTACAACATTAACCAAGTCCGAAAGGTCATTCAGCACATCAGGAAAGTACTGCGCCGACGTGGTATCCGTGAAGGTTATTTCCTCATAAGTCTCTATAATGTCATAGAGACTCGTCAACGAGTTCAACAACCTAACATTGATGTTAAACCTTGTATACGTATCCGTTGCATTGGTGTAATAATCATCATTCCCAATGCACTCCACCCTCATATCATTCGCCCATGTACCCACAGATATGGGGTCGAGATCCCACGCCTGAATATCATAATCACAGAGAACAGGACACCCCGTCCCAGGCTCAGACCCAGCCGCAGCCGTGAACGAATAAGCACCAGCGGTAGCACCCACATACGCAACCGTACCAGCACCTGTAAGATCCGCTGTGGCAGGAATAACACCACTCCCATTATCCACAATCGAAATCACATCAGTACCAGGAGTATAATCCAGAGTGATATTACCACCATCACCACCAACGACAGGAACTTCAGTACCAGCAAACGTCACAACCAAGAAACCAGTGATTAGATCAAGCTCTGCCACAGTTCCTTGCCCAGACGTACCCGTCGCACGCAATGTGGTCCCAACTTGAGTCAATGCCAGAGTTGTCGGAGTACCACCATCAGGATCCCAATTCAACGTAATAGTAGCACCAGGCATTATGCTCGGAAGCGAAGAATCCACTCCATCACTAGGCATAGAAGTGACAACACGCCCCTCATAATGATGATTCGGATGACCTACTGAATCCTGAACAAGCGCAGTAACACCATCCCGCTCAAACAAATTCTCAGTAGTCACACCAGAATCATCTGCTCTCCATCTGAACGTCACACCGGCCGTACCCGGCACAGCCACAATAGGAGTAACCAATGCAGTCGGAGTAAGAACCAACTCAGTAACAGCCGCAGTGACACCATCACCTATATTACATTGAAAATTTCGTCGAGCACTCGTTAACTGTCCAAGATCATATGCCGACGGAGCACTCACAGAAGAACCAGCCTCAACAGCATCACCCGGCATAACACGAACAACATAAGCTCGCTTACCACCGTTCGCAAAATACGCCGCCATCGCCAAACCAGTTCTAGAATCCGCTATAAGCTCACCAAAAATCTTAGTAAACTGAGAAAACGAAGTCACCAACGTAGCCTCGTCAGTAGGACCTCTCTGAGTCGCACCAATAATCCCCATGTTAGATGTGGACACCGGTTGAACAACCTGAACGGCACTCGGTACCTCTTCCACAAACACGCCTGGACTGAGAATTTCCGCCATCAGTTACCTCCGAATCTATTTACGGACAGTCGTACCTCGTCCGTTCTAACGCTGTTCGTACCCATCTTACTGCCAGTCTACTAACTAGCACTTTCAATCACCCTCAAGATCTCCAGTTTAACCGAACCTGGCAAAATTTCCAAACCTTTGCACTCTGCATATTCCTTTAACCTCTTCTTAGACCATTTCATACTCGGCAGCTCTTCTTTCAACTCCGTACTGTCTACCGATTTAGAAATCTGAGGCTCCACAGATTTAACCACTTCCCCCACTACATTCTCCGCCACAACATCATCCGGTAACCTTATAAGGAGTTTGCGACGAACCATAGCATGCAACATAGCAGACCCATCCTGCTCTGGAGACACACGAAGCACCTTCTTAGGCCCCACAATAGCAGACTCCCCTGTCCTCAACGATACCGTCACAGGACCACGCTTCGGATTAAAATACTTCCCCATGCGTTACTCCTTCACACTAAAATCCAACACTAAATCTGTAGCAGCACGATGTACAACAGGATCGGACAAATCTAACTCACCCTCAACCCGTAACGTAACCGCAAATCCCAACACACGATCAGTCACATCCGGAACATTATCCAAGTGAGAAACCGCTTCCATATACGCTGAATATTTTCGATCATCTCCCAAACTATCCTGAACAATCACCTGACAATACGGAGCATAAACTCTCAACACATAATCCAAAATCCGATTCACTTGATTTCTAGGAGACCCTTCAGCACCTACAAATCCTGTAGGAGCACCCGACCTCGGAAGGTTCCCCTTACCACGATGCCTAGCATATATCGAAATTGTATAAACAATGTCAAACGGAACCCCGGTATCTTTTGTCTCATAGCGATCGTAACCTTGAACAACAGTCTCTGCTCGAGTCGAAGCATCAAACGTTACAGCAACAACCTTTGCCCCCTGAGCAGCAGCCCTAAACGACTTGTGACCAGGATGCCAACGATTCATAGCCGGTGATATATCATCCCTTCTAATAACTAAAACAGGCTGCCTATATCGAGCATACACATCCTCTGGATGAGAAAAAATAATAGGCACTCCAGGAAGTCCAGGAGCAGGCTCAACAGGAAGAATACCACTAGAAATATAAAAATTACTATGAGGCCCCTTACCAGTATCAACCTCATGAATCTCTGCTCCTAAAGTCGTCGCTACACCCTCATCAAAATTCCTCAAACCAACAATACCAGACGGAGCTGTACCTGCTAACCGTTCACTACGCCCTGCCAAGGGTATTTGAGGATCATGCGTCACTCAACAGCCTCCACAACAAAATCAGCAAAACCAAAGTCCACCGCCGCAAGCAACCACTTCCCCAAAACAACACAAGATGCACCAACATCCGGAAACTCTGGCAACACACCATTACTCCCAAGATGCTCAACAATATTAAAAATAACTTCCATACCAACTACTGCATCCACACCCTTCTCCTCCAACCGATCTATAACATGATCCAAATAACTATCAAAAACATACTGAATGAATAAATCCTCACAGATACCATCCCCACAATCACCATTTGTCATAACAGAAATCATTACCTTCCCAATCTCAAACCCAATCTGTCCTGAAATGAAACCAAATGCTTAGCAACAGATACCGACACAACATCTCCAACACGAACAGGCCACCGCTTCCAAGCAGAAAAACTCAAATCCGTCATACTTCTGACAAACTCTCTCCTACGAGAAATCATACCAATTCCGCCACCCTTCGCCAACCTCAGAATCCCTTTCCGCCAATGGGACTTAGCAGGAGAATCCCCCAAACCAAACTCTAAACGCATCGACTCAAAAGCCACATCAGAAACAGCTTCTGGCCGATCCTTCCCCACCAATGCACCCTTATCACGCATTCTCAGCCCCGCCGCAACAATCCTCCGTCGCCACACAGATCGGTCTCGCCGCCGCAATTTACGAACCTTTACCACTTCTCTTCTACTAACCTTCCTAGAAATCACATCTGACGTTTTTGCATCAGGAGGATACGGCAAAGTGTCCAAAGTCCACGGACTGAACTCCTGCAAAATCAAAGTAGCTTCAGGCACTTTATACAAAAGATTATTTTTTGCAGAAACATAAACAACTACATCCTCCGCATCTTCACGTTTTACTACAGTTCTACTAGGTATCGCCCGAATACAATAACCATCTACAGCATCAGAAAGCCCTTGTATGCGCTGAACTCGAAGCGACTTCCGTAGCTCATCTCTATCCGAAGGAATATTCTTCAAAACATCCTTATAAACACAATCTACAGAACGATACAAAAACTGACTTCTAACAGCACGAGCCCGCTTCCGCCATGCCCTTACCAAGGCATACGCGCTATCAAACTCTCGACTATCAACAAACAGACTCACTCACCACCACTCTTTCCAGACAACTCAGCTTCCACCTCAGAAACAACTTCCGAGAAAAGCTTCTTCCTCGGACCAAAAAAACTCGTCTGTGAAATCCTACCCCTCACAGCATCAACAATGTCTACCACCGGGTCTCCATTCAATTTCAAATTAACAGGCTGCACATCCTTCAACATACGCACGTGCTGTTTACACACGCCTATCACACGCTCAGAAGCTCCGACTCTCAACCCATAAGCCGAATCACCACCACACACAAAACACATACGAGCAAAATTCGTGATAGGACCCACATATTCAGGAAAAGTAAGCCTGACAATCGGAGAACCACAGGGCTTAACAACCGAACACTTAGAACCTGGCAAACCCTTGCGACGACCATCCCAATACCTACCACACGTCGCACATATCACCGACAAACCATTCGCAACAGCAGCTCTAACCATTTCAAAATCTAAACTCATACAACCCTCTACTACGAATCTAACCTTCGCTCAGGAGTAAACTCAGTACGGCGAAGCACCGTCAAAACAATGCCTACAAAATGCCCCGAGTCCTGAACATGCCCATCATCATCCGCATTAATAACATCGAAATAATACCCCCCATGCACCCCTTCTTCAGCATTAACACCATGCTCTGCAAAAAACTTATTATCCCAAAACCTCACAACATCTCCCTCAAGCGGCGCCGGTGTTCCCGTATCCTCCAACTCCTTCCGAGCTAACCACACCCGGCCCTGCCACCTGACAACCATACCTTCCTCTCGCATCTCCGGCGTCCCTGGAATGTACTCCACAAAACCCTTCAATTTAAAAGGTCCCTGCCATTCCCGTTCAATAGGCTCATCATAAAGCGGATCCCTAATAGATTGTCCTAGATTCTGATGCCACAACCAAATAGACGTGCCCCCAGCACTAGTATGCTCCTGCGCAAAATGATCAAACATAGCCGCATCACGACCATCTAACTGAAACGGGCCGCACTTCTGAGGCCCTTTCATAGACAATTCCGCAAAATTACAATCTACTATACCAGAACATTTTTTAGAAATAGACACAGCTCACACCTCATGTAAACCCCCAAGCTGAAAGCCTAACCTGTCAAAATCCCCATAGGGAACCCAGTTCCCATAATCTCTTCTTCCAATCGCTCTATTTCAGCATCCGAATCTTCCAACAAACGCTCCCAATTTAAAGCAACATTCCCCTGAGCACCAGGAAGATCCTGATACTTACCACGTACCCACGCTAAATCCCGTTGAGCTTTAGCAAGCGCATACCGCTTAATAAGTTCATGATCACGCTCCTCCAATTCCTCAATCTGTGTGAAGTTAATTTTCGCCCACACAATCAGACATCTAGAATCTACCGGAGGAGGAGCAATAAAAAGCTTGTCATTTATCTCAGTCCATTCAAAATCAGCACTCAACACACGTTTAGCCATCTCAATATACTGAAGCGCTTGCACATAACTCGAATACAAACCCCCAGAAGCACCAGAAGCAAAAACATCATAGGGAATTTTCTCCTCAAGAAGAGTGAAAGGAGAAAAAATCAAAGAAAGATCCATCTTATGAGTCTCATAAGCTACATCCAAAACCCGATCAATTTCAGAATCTAGCTGATACTCAACCACCCCCGAATACGTCTGAATAGAAAACAATTTCGACACACCCTTCTTCGACGCGAACCACCGGACAGCCTGCTCAACAGCATCAATTATGTGCTGACTACACAACTCAATATCCCAAAAAGGCGCTCCGAGACGACGTAAGATCCACTGACCTAAATCGTCTCTATTCATCAACTTATTACCAGGAGGGCGCATACTCACCTCTCAAATATCACAACGCTCTACCCCACAAGCAACTTCCGACCTTTCTTATCTCGAAACTCCTTAAAACCACACTTCTTGCATTCAACTCTAAAATCCCCATTTTGTAGAGTCTCCACAAGAACATGCGAACTACCACACGATGAACACTTTTGCATGACTACCCCGATTCCTCATTACGAATAGCACCCAAAATCTGAGCCTTAGTAAGACCCTTTACAGACAAACCCAATGCCACCGCATACTCAGACAACTCCTTCTTTGTCCAAGACTTATTTGGTGGTTCCACATCTACATCTACATATACATCAGATTCAGAAGTAACTTCTGAAGAAGTTACTTCCTCAGAATTCCCAGACAAAGCTTCATAAAATTCTGACTCCGCTGCATCATTCACAAATTCAATAACAGGCTCAGGAACAGGCTCAGGAACAGGCTCAGGAACAGGCTCAGGAACAGGCTCAGGAACAGGCTCAGGAACAGAAAGCAATCCCTCAATCCTATACACCCCTTTATCATCCCCTTCAGACCTAAACACATCATCACCAACATCAGAAGGAGAAAAAGAAGCACCAGGAACATCAGAAGCATCATCAAATACTTCATCAAGCACCGCCGGGCAATAACGTGCGTACTCATCGCCAACAACAATGCCATCATTTCCTAACCCAGGAAGACCAGGAAAACTCACAATACCCAACCCAGCTTTCTTTCTGAATTTCCTCGGCACTTTTAACCCTCCACTAAATTTGGTTTAATCGTTCCCAACGTACCTATCGTCGACTCATCAATCCCAACACCATCAGGAGAAACCCTCACATCACCCACAAATGGCACATATTCATCATCATCCTTCGATACCGTAACACTCACAACTTCACCACGAACCTGCCTCAAAACACGCTCCCGTACCTTCTCATAATCTACAGCATCCCCTGAAACAATAGCATCAGAAGATTCGACACAAGAAGCTACTTCCGTGTGCACCACAACAGGCTTGTCCGTAGCTCCAACACCATTCGAACCATCCGATGCACTCTCCACCAATTCCCAAATTTTTCCAACACTTTCACGAATGGATTCCAATGAACGAACAGTAGCATCAACACGCGACATGACATCCTTGCACATATCCAAAATTTCACTTCGAGACGTTACAACATCTATCGGAGAAGATACTTCCTCCTCACAATTCTCAACTTCCTCGAAAACATTGCCAACTGCACCAACACTCTCCAATTGAGATAAAATAACACTCACACCATCCACAACTAAACCTCAAAACCAAGCGACCTATGGCCCCTTGTATAAACAATAATACATCACAAGCACCTTCAGGTCACCTCAACATCATAAACCAATCCTATAAATATCATAACAAAAATAAAAAAAACCAACTGCACACAAAAAAAATCACGAGTAGAGCAGATTTACATTATATCCAAATAATGACTATATTGCGAAAATGCAAACAATACCACTAGACAGAACTAATACCCCAAATGAGAACTCCCATAAACACAACCACACCATAACAAAAAATTTGAAGAGCGCATTACG
>Ga0180437_10003389_pt1 | contig 23812 bp, 24 predicted proteins | sample SS_ome_4_FD_132410 | JGI IMG/M metagenome (GOLD analysis project Ga0180437, IMG submission 132410) | Hypersaline lake sediment archaeal communities from the Salton Sea, California, USA - SS_3_D_1 metaG | ecosystem: Environmental > Aquatic > Non-marine Saline and Alkaline > Hypersaline >... | reverse complement strand
TTTTACTTTGCGTTTGGTATCATGTTACATATTTCACAAGTACCCAACTCATTTGGTCCTTCTATTTTTGAACGGCAACAGGGACAAGATTGACCACACATACCATAATGTTCATAAGGTGTCCACCCTGATGGATGTTTTGGTCGGGTCGATGATTGTTTGAAAGTTTTTTCTTTAGGTGTGATGGAATGATTTCTTTTTCCCATTTCGTATGAATATTTTTTGGAAATAATGTTCAATTTTTTATACCGATATGTAGTGTACATAGAACACTTCAATTCCATAAATGAGGCAATCTGGTGTTGTGTACAACAGAAACACTGGTCTGACGAAAGATGCAACAAGGATAGTATCTAAATTTCTGGAAACAAAATTACACTATTATCAGAAAGATGATACTTGGAAAAAATCTCTCTTTCTTTTAATTTTAACTGGAAGACTGTGTTCCTACTCCCACTATTGTTAAATGATTCGTAATCTGAACCTGAGAATTCTGACCACTGGCAATGATCCGATTGAAATACCGGTTCATATTGACAAAATTACTGATCCCAAGACTACTCTAAATACTCTTTATCAGGGTAGAAGAGTTCGTCAAGTCATGGTTCTTACCAAAGATGACGTTGAAAAGCCAACTAAGTTGGAGGATGTTGAGACGATTGTTGATCGTTCGACGACAACTTCTGGTTTGGAAGTCAAAGCACCAGATGGACAGGTACATATTGTTTCAATTGATAAGTCGATTATTGGTGAAACAACAGCAACAACTCGTAATTTGACAGTTGTTGCTGTTGTTCCAGAAACGGAAATTAGACCATATCAATATGATGGTACCAGTTACGAATTGTCAGTTCATGGAAAGACAACTAAGAAGGTCAAGCAAATTGATCCAAAGCATAATGAACTCTTTAATATTTTGTTTCATGGTCTTAGGCTCAAGAAGTGTTTATTTATCGCACGTTATGTTTCTTTTGGCCGTGAGAAATATGCGGCTATTTATCCGGTTGATATTAATCCTGTGAGTGGATTGCCTCAACAGGCTCTCTTGATGACTAATTTGATTCATAGTAGTTATTATCGTAATTTCACTAGCGTAAATGTTATAGGTGAAGATGTATTAAATGCTGGATTAAGTGCTCCATTGCCTAGTGAGATAACTAAGGTATTAAAGGATCAAAATATGCCGGCAGTGGTCTTTTTCTTTAATCAAATTACTAAGGCTGTGCCGACTAGACTAAGCAAGAATGAGTATGAGGATACACATGAGGTAAAATTGAAGGCTCATATTGCTCACCTTTCGGCTTCTATTATTAAGGGTGAAATTGGTATGAGTACAACTGGACTTAGTTTTGGACAAGCTGACACTAATGATGAGATTATTGATGATGATGCAGCTCCTGTTATTGTACCGACACATTTACAAATGTTACTGAATCTTTAAACTTTCATTCTAGTGTTTTGCTTTATTAATTTTACTTTGTGCAAAGTAAAATAAGATTTTCATAACACTAGAATCAATGTCTACATACATCACAACTACAATGCTTGTGCCCTGTAAATTGACAGTGATCACTATCACCTGCATATTCGTGCCGGCCATTGTTATGTGGTATATATAGATCACAATGCTCACATCGATAAATTTGTGGTAGGCAATATTTACAAAATAGTAGGTCAAGGTCGTTTTCCTCTTCATCAACTTTGTAATCACATTCTTCACGTGCTGTATGACAAAAATGACAAATAATTAGTGATCTTTCTCTAACGACTCCTTTCTTAGTAACATCAAGAAAGTGGTCTGGCCAATTAAGATCATCGAAACAGATGTAACAAATTGAATAATCTTCCATTCTTTCATTTCGACCGCATGACATACATTTATGATCAGAAGATGCTCTGCATTCTGGCGAAATACCGATATGATATACTGTGATGTCTTCATCTATATAACATGTACATTCGTGTACATCAGATCTACAATCGAGTTCCAAACCACAAACACAGTTATGGTTTTCGGATCTACATTCAAGGCTTTTGTCGCTACATGTGCATCGGTGTTTATCCGATTTACAAGTAACCGTTATATATCCAATACAGTCGCATACACATTTGTGTTCTGTAGATTTACAAATAAATCCTGTAAGGCATACACATTTGTGGTTAACAGATTGGCAAGTAAAAAATTTCATGTCACATGTACATTCACGTTTATTTTCATGAATATGAGATCGACACTCAAGCCTATTGAGGCTACATATGCATTCATGTTTTGCGGATCTGCATTCATGCTTTTTGTCGCGACAAGTACATTGGTGTGTATCAGATTTACACATTACCGTTTTATACCACCCACGCCAATCGCATACACATTTATGTTCGACCGATTTGCATTCAATTCTATAATTGCATACACAATCATGCACGGTTGCGCTACACTCTACCTTTGATGACCCGTGGAGGGTACTACAATGGAAACAATTACAAGAATGGTCAAACTTGCAGATACCGTTTCCATAATAGTAACAATTTGGACCATTTTTACATACACGAGGGCGGTGCCATTTTTTTGAGAGCGAAGTGGGTTCGCGAAATTTCATTTCACTTACAAATGTCGACATTGTTTTACTCCTTTGTCTGTTACCTGTTACTCACATTATTTTACCAAATTCCTTTCATTTTTTTTAGTGACAAGTGCTTTCTATCGTAGTTTTTTTTCGATATCATTACTGTAACAAAGACTCTCATATTCTATGGGCTCACCCTAATTCCCTAATCATTTTATACAAGATTGCTATTTGTTCACTATTTCTCTCACTTCTTTTATCAAGTATTCCTATGTTTTCACTATTTGTCTTGCTCCGTTTATCAAGTATTCCTATGTTTTCTCCGGTTTTTTCGCACTTTTGTTGTATTTCTGTTTTCAACTTGTCCTCCAGTTGCATTATGGTGGCTAATAATTTGTCAAGTTGTTCTACGATCTCTTTAATTTTCTTATCCGTTTTCTGTATTTCCTCCTGAATAGCGTCAATCCTTGTTTCGGAAATAAACTGTCTCTCGGGGATAGGGCCTTCTCTGGACGCAACGGCAACGTTGGTTTCTGATCTATATGGAAACGAAGCCAAAAGAGGTTGACCCAGTTGAGCCACCGCGAAGCGGCTATCAGTCTGTTCAACAGACTGAGTCACATAGTCATCATTCAACGAATGATTCGCAATAGGAACAGCTCCTGGTAGTGTTGCGTTTTCTTGGGTGGTGCTCATGTCAAATATCTTAAATTTAGATATTTTGTCGATTTTTCGTGCAATTAATCTGCACTGTTGAAAAAATGCTTTTTTATAAATAATATGGTGTGATACCTTCATAAAATATAGGATTTATAATCGAACTGGTTGAACCACTTGTCAAAGTGGAAGAGCATTGCCATTGTTGATAAAAAATCTTCATGAATCGAGGAAATTTTCGAGTTTTTTCTTTTGGTGTAATGGATTGATTTCTTTTACCCATTTTTAATCATCGCAATATCAAATTAGCCATTGTAATGCATTATACTTTTATATTGTCTTTGGTACAAAGCGAAACGAAAGCGAAACAATAGAATGTGCTTATAATGGCATGATTTGTAATAATGTAGCAGGTCGTCTACATAGAGGGCACGTGTTATTATTATTTTGAGAGAGCCATTCATGTATGCAAGTGAAACAAAATTCGTGTTTACATGATCTTAATAGGTGTGATTTTTTTCTATTTGTGCAAATGGAACAGCTTTCTCCATTTCCAACAGAGACAAATGATATATTGGGTACTCTTGCTAGTTCATTAGAAATTCGTGCGTCAAGGAGTCTATTTCTTCTTCTGAAATTCCAGTCGTTAAAATCTCCTACTAGTGCAAAAATGCAACAAACCATAATTGCAACGCCACCTAAGAAAAATGTTATAAACATCAATATGGAGAAAACTAGAGGAGATAAATAGTCTGAGTCGTTTTTATCCCAGGAGATATCGGTGACATTATTAGAGTTAGAATAACAAGATATGTTACTACCTATTTCATATTTCTCCACGCCCCATTGAACCGCAATGCTTTTGGCAGGTAAATTAACGTATTTTCGTGTTGTAAGAAATGAACTACAGTTTTCATCGTTAACCGTGTAATTTACGTGAACATTCACTCCACAACATGGGCATGTATCACATGAACCACCATCAGGTTTACAATTACAATCACATTCACCACAGTTACCGGTAATATTATACACGGTTACATTGATTTTATTTATAGCATTATAGGAATCATATTCTGGCTTGTATTCAAGTTCAAACAGGAGTACTGCTGGAAGAAAACAACAACCCGATAAGACTATAAAGAGAAGTAATGTAGATATGTATACTTTTTTGTGCATTTTTCTTTATGAATATCCAGATAACAATAATAAATTTTTACCCGATTTTTTCATTATTTTTATCTTAATATCAACCATCTTTGAGGCTAAAGAATTTTCGTATGATTTTCTATTTGAAGGTTACAAAGACGAAAGAAGTATCCACTCTCTGACTATCCAGAGTCAGTCATGACATAATCATTTTTGTCTCAAGTGATAAGGGCACCATGCTTGAATAATAATTGCACTATTTCCTGATTATGAGCATCAGCTGCAAGATGAAGAGGTGTCATTCCATCATTGTTAGGCTGATTAAGAGATATACCGTTTTTAAGTAGCCACCGCACTATACTCACTTTCTTTTTCCCTTCACTGTTTTCACTCTTTTGGAAAAAAGGCCTATTTTGGATTGAGGAGAAAGAAAAATTGACGTGAAATCAGATTTTATTTAGAGATGCTACCACAACGAACACTATTTCGTAACCCTGACTACCGGGAAAGATTAAGAGATTCTCAACGGAAACGATTTGTGGAATTGGATGTGGTTGATCAGATTTATACGAAAGATGTAGAAATACAGGCACTTGAAGACCAATTTCAGAATCTAAGATTTGATATTAATCTCATTTCTAAACAAATAGTCACAAGACTGAAACTGAAACAAACAAAGACACAAAACGACAGTAAGACACAAAACGACAGTAAGACACAAAACGACAGTAAGACACAAAACGACAGTAAGACACAAAACGACAGTAAGACACAAAACGAGTATGAAGTTGGATATTTTACGGACCTGATTAAACGTTTCGGGCGTTTGACCCCCGAGAGTTTAGGTTATTTGGAAATTGAACAGTTAAAGGAGTTGAGTAAATTGGCCAAGACAACCTCCGAAACTGTCAAAGAGACGATATTGCGCTTAGAAAAAGAGATAGAAGTTTTGTTTGGCCAAGTAGCCAATATTCTAGACGAAAAAGTACCAATTTCTAAAGATGAACGTGACAATGTAGTTTTGCGAGTTTGGGGTCAGCAGCAAATGGAAAATAGCTCCACTCTTTTAGGACATTATGAGGTAATGAAACGGTTGGGTTTGAAAATGTCAGAACAAGTCACTTCGACTTTTGGTAATCGTAGTTATTTTCTTCAGGGGGACCTCTTTCTGTTACAACAAGCATTAATCCAATATGCCACCAGGTTTCTGGTGGAACGAAACTATCTTCCCACTTGTGTTCCTGTTATGATCCGTTCTGAAAAAATGGCAGGTGTAGCCCAACTTAGCCAGTATGATGATGAACTTTACAAAGTAATGGATGGAACTCAGTCTAAATACCTAATTGCCACATCAGAACAAGCAATGGTGGCCTATCATCGGGATAGATCTTTCGAACCAAAAGAATTACCAAAACGGTTCTGTGCTTATTCTGATTGTTTTCGCCGAGAGGCCGGCAATATTGGGAAAGACATGACTGGGATCTTTCGTGTTCACCAATTTGGAAAAGTTGAACAATTCTGTTTAACTTCACCTGACAAAAGTTCACAATTATTGGAAGAAATGATTCAAAATTCGGAATTGTTTTATCAGTCGTTGGAGATTCCATATAGGGTGGTTAATATTGTTTCTGGTGAACTCAATAACTCATGTAGCGTTAAATATGATTTGGAAGGTTGGTTTCCGGTGGCTCAAACTTATCGAGAATTGGTTTCTTGTAGTAATTGTACAGATTATCAATCTATGCGAGTCAATTGTAGATATATGGGAACAGATGGTTGTTATCATTATGTCCATATGTTGAACTCGACTCTGTGTGCTATCACCAGGACACTCTGTGTGATTTGTGAGACCCATCAAACCGGTGAGGGAGTTAGAGTACCTAAGGTTTTGCAACCATTTATTGGAAAAGAATTTCTTCCATTCAGATAGAAATAAAAAAAAATAGGTGACACAATTTTAATGACTGAACTTTGGAGAAAAAATGAAGAAAGTTTAGTCTATCAAAATTATATCAAGCGAGCCCTATGTTAACAGTACCAAAAACCCTTAAACATTTTGACTTACCTAGTCTGGTTGACCAGGAAATTGTTTCCTATGGTCGAATTTACCGAATCGGAAAGCGGTCTAAATTCTGGTTTCTCAAAATTCGGACCGCCGATTGTAGCAACGATACTACCCTCATTGTCAACAAAAATATATTACCCAAACCCACTACTTACAGTACGGTTGCTTTTAAAGGTTTAGTTCAAAGATCACCAGATGGTAAGGTTTGTGAAATAATGGCTAGTGAAATCATATTTTATGGCCCATTTGAACCACAAGATGTTCAAGTTGAGTTTGGAATGGCTCCACATCTCTTACGTCAAAAAGAATCACAACGACTACTTACTCGACAATACCAAGCAATAATGTGGCTTTACCAGAAGACAGAAGATGCTTTACATAGTGTATCTAGGGATCTTGGCCTTTTACGTATTAGGGCCCCGTTTATCACTTTTAGTGATTGTGAAGGAGGTGGTGAGGTTTTTGAAGTTCACTCCAAGATTAAAGGTTTCTTTAAGAAACCAGCGTTTCTGACGGTTTCTGGCCAAGTTGATGAGGAGACGGTTACTTCTCGATTCCTCTGTCCAACTTATATTTTCGGACCCAGTTTCCGTTCTGATCCTTCTCAAACACAATTTCATGCCTGTGAATTTTATCATTATGAACCAGAAATTCCATTTATCACACTTGATGGTCTCATGGACCTAGAAGAGAATACGCTCAAAAAGACAATTGGTAAACTTTTAGCTGACGAGGAGAGTCGAGAGTTCCTAGGTCATTTAGAACGCGATTTGGACTCTCTTCAACAATTTGTTGATCGGTCTTTTGCTCGGGTAACTTATACGGAAGCTGTTAAAATTCTCCAAACGTGTAATAAACAATTCGAACGTGCGGTCGAATGGGGAACTGATTTATGTAAAGAACACGAAAGATATCTATGTGACGAATTTTTTGGCAGCCCTACGTTTGTCTATCAATATCCATCGAGTTTTAAGAGTTTTTATATGTTACAGTGCGATGTGATCGAAACCGATACCCAGACTGGTCAACATAAGTTGCAAGTTTGCGAAAGCGTTGATCTATTGGTGCCAGGTATCGGTGAGCTATGTGGAGGCTCGTTGCGTGAGCACAGATATGATGTTTTGGTTGAAATGATGAAAAAGAAGGGATTGAAACTGGAAGATTATGAAGACTATTTGCGACTTCGACGTGAAGGAACATTTCCCCATGGTGGTTATGGTTTAGGATTTGATCGACTGGTGATGTTTATAACAGGTGCCCAATCAATTCGTGATATTTGTCCTTTCCCACGTTATTATAATGGCTGAACTGAGGGATAAGTACACTAAAGTCTCCTATCACATACACAGTTTCCTTTATTAAGTACAGGTACCGGCAAAATCCCTTTCTTTGTTATGGTGGTGAATGGGTAATACCCTCTCATAGAAAAATGCCACGTTGGTATCGTTACTAGAAACCAAGTTTAGGGTTATTATTCATTGATAAAATAATGAAAATCGTATATTTTTTCTAAATGACCAAAAATATCGCGACATTCGTATTGATCAATCAATGATGTGTTTTATATGTATCTATTGAATGATACCAGCAAAGTAAGTGAAAAAAGTTTATGGATTCTTTGTAATCAACCTCTCATATATCATCAAAAATGACATCATTACATACATTAACATGTCCATTACATACATTAACATACTAATATATAATTTCATCTTTTCATTTGAAAGCCCACTACAAGTGGCGGAAGTAATCATTCCATTAGCTACTAAACGCCTGAATAACAATTCAACCAATTTCTTATATATCATCAAAAATGATAACTTAGTAGTGGTGATCAACATACCGGGGCTCATAGGTTGTAAGAGATCTGACCGCCTCAACGTGTGAATAGTTCGACTCGTAACTTCTTTCAAGTCTAAATTTTCTATAGGTTGATTAAAATCGTGACCAAATGTTAGACTAGTGACATCTTTCAAGTCTAAATTTTCTATAGGTTGATTAAAATCGTGACCAAATGTTAGACTAGTGACATCTTTCAAGTCTAAACCGTCTATTGGTTCAAATGTTAGACTAGTAGGGTAATGCCTAGGTGATGAACCGTGCATCATATGTGATGGCGATGCACCGCCCAATACTATTCGATTCAGCCTGCGATTGATAGCTTCGCGATTGATAGCTTCGCGATTGATAGCTTCGCGACTGATAGCTTCGCGACTGATAGCTTCGCGACTGATAGCTTCGCGACTCAATTTAACGTCTTTGTCACTTAATTGCCAACGGTGTCCACAAAAAGGGGAAAAGCTAGTGGATCCATGATCACAATTCGTCCCTCTGCATCCACCGCCAGCTGGATAACTATAACGACAACAAGTGAAACTTCGACATCCTCCACTATGTTCAAGTCCCATTTTACACTTAGGACACCGAATACATATCTGCCCAGTGCGACAACTGTCACATTTTTCAGGAAAAGTTTCTCGATTTTCACTACAACTCTTAGGCCCGGCCTCGAAATAGGTTGGACAAGTATTACAAATACGATAGACCGAATCGTTACCCAACTTTGATATTTTCTCGTTATTCAAAATAACCCGATAGGTCGATTTATTATTTAATCTTGGTAATTCGTCTTTGCCTACAATAATCCGGACAGCATTTTTTCGGGAGGGCCTCTTGATCTTTGTTCGACACACTGGGCAACCCGTTTTGACAAGATCAAGAAAATCGCCTGGTCCAAATGACATCCACTCACTCAAGCAAGATCGGTGAAAAGAGTGGCCACATTTTGATTGATAGTTGCATTTACTCTCCAAACAGATTGAACACTTAGTACCTTTTAATCTCAATAATATTTTCGAATTAGCCATTCGCATTACATCTTCCCCAACTTTTTCTAATTTTTTCGTTATGGCTAACATTTGATTTGATACCACTATTCTTTCGCTCTTTTCAGATAAATATGATATTTTTGTCAATTTTTAAGTGTGGTTGAACGAAAAAATGTTGATGCACGCCAATGAACAAGTTGTTAGAAATCACGGTTGTTATGTACCAAAGTATAATTACTTGAAAGGACCAGTCTGCATAGAACACGCTTCCCGAAGACAAAATAATATGGCCATTATTGACTTTTTGTAAATTTCTGGAATGTTTCTACTACAATAACACTAAAAAACTGAAACTTTTTTCTATTTTCAGTATAACCAGCCAGTAAAAGACTAAATTCTAAAATATATGTCATTTGCCGATTTCTATAAAGATCCTGGACACTATATCGAAACGGCATGTGATAACGCCCAAAAAATGCCAATGAATCGTGTAATTAAGATTGGTACACGCTCCATGTTAGTAGGGACACTTGCATGTCTAGCAACCGTTGGTCTTAGTTCATTGACTGGAAGTAATACACAAACGGCACTGGCCACTGGCGTTTCATTAGGAATAGTGGCTGCTACTATTAATGGAGTGGCGGGTGCTAATGAATATGGACCAGTTAAACAAACCAAAGATAAAGTAAATCAAACTAAGGACAAACTAGTGCGGTTTTTTAACCTAAGTTAAATCTAATGTAACCGAAAACTTAAGAAGACTTACGCTTTGTTTGGATTACTTGCAAACAAAGCGGGTTCGTAAAATTTTCATTTCACTAAAAAAATGTCGGATATTTAGAAAATATCTGAAAAGTCCCTCGCAAATTTTTGAAAATGGGCACGGAAAAGATTAACGAACTCATTCGTGTTCGTAAATATTACGAAGCTATAAAAGCTAAAAAAGCTAAGGAAGAAGAAGCTAAACGAGAAGCTGAAATACAGGCAGAGAGGGAACTAAACATACTTGTAAAGACGACGGCAATTAAAAAGTGGAAAGGAGAGATTGATAGGATAGTTAATAGTGGCGAAAATGTATCTAGGTTAGAACCTGTCTATCTCACAGGCAGTGAGATGGGGGTCAGAGGGCTGATAAATTCGTCACTCTACCACTATCCAAAATGGAATCCTTGTCAGTTGGCCGAATTGGTAGAATATGCAGAAAAGTTTGGATATAAAACCTATGAAGAAGATCAATTGAAGTGTTTTCTAATAAAAAAAACGGCATTGGGGTCGATAAATTAGATAGTAATTTACTTTAATACTTTGTATGTTCTGTTCAACAATCTGGACCGCTAAACAATGTACGTCTAGAGGTCAGCTGATCCTATATAGGAAAAGTTTACAATTCGCAAAGGAGTATATGCAAAATAGCAAGAGGAACGAATCCTTGCCAATCGCCAATATATAGTCTTTAGTAAGAGCCATGTTGTTATTGATAAATCAGTGAGTGTCCCAACTAAACGTGCACAAACATCAATGTAGTGTTCTACTTTAAGATAAATGCAATTTCAGTTTAGATTGGTGTTTATGTTTATGATTACGACATATTTGAAATTTGTTTAATAGTTCTGACCTCACATCGTCTGGAGGAGAATTACTAAATAAATTATTCATCTGTACTCGGAAACGACAAACACAGTCATGTCCTCCTATTTCATAAAATGTTTTTATAATGAGTACATGTCTACAGCGTTTGGGTCCATGTTCAATGCATGTACATATATGATAAGGATTATTACAATTTTCTGGTCCCAAATCGGAACACTCACAGTTTTTCTTATGTGTTTCTATGAATTTCAAATACGCTCTGACTCCCATTTTGGTTTTCCGGATAAAACTGCAACTATATAAAAAAGTTTTCTATTTTTTCGGCCACTATTTGCAGGGATGAAAGTCTACTTTGTGTCATATCTTTAAGTTTCTGGAACGGTAAGATGACGTTCGATAATTATCAAAGGATTCGGGAAAGTCATAAAACAAAATGGGTTGATAATTATGGTGAATAATTAATTAATATATCTATAATAGAGAAATTATAGACACTGGTCGCAATATCAAGAGGTCTCTTTCCTTCATTGTTGGGTTGATCGGGAGTTATACCGTTTTTAATTAACCATTGCACAATATTCACACTCTTTTCGTCTTTACTTTTGAGCCCTGCCACTTTATGGAGAATAGAATTTCCATTTAAATCAACGAAGTTAATGTTGGCACCACCCTTGACTAGTGCTATAATGTTTTCCAAGTCTGATAAATAGTTGATAGACTTGGTGGTGGTCCAATAGTCTCCCCCTGATCCTATATTATAATATACCATGTTATATATAGTGGCCGCAAGATGAAGTGGAGGTTGTCTATTTATACATAGTGTATTGGGGTCAGCTCCTTTATCAAGTAAGTGTTGTACTATTTCAGCTTTAGATTTAGTATTATCTAAATCTGATTGAGGGTATGGCATCATAGCTATATGAAGAGGTGTCATACCAGATTTATTAATAGAGGAAATATTTGCTCCATTCGAGATCAATTGTTTTACAGATGTAATACAGCCACCAAAACATGCAATATGAAGTGGAGTTTCATCACTTATATTCCTTGCATCTAGATTTGCATCATTATCAAGCAAAAGTCGTATGAAATTAACCCTATCGTATCTATATTGTCTTTCCAAATCGTTATATTCACCCAATGTCTGATCGAAATTGATACTTGTACTCACTAGAAGATGGAGAGCGGTGTTACCATCTTCGTCAATAGCATTGATATTAGATCCACTTGCTATGAACATTTCTGCATATTCCAAGTACTCCTTCTGACATATAATATGAAGTGGAGTCTTTTCACTTGAATCCCTTGCCTCTAGATCAGCACCATTATCTAATAACCATTGTATAATATCTTTATTATACTTTCTGGCTAAATGGAGAATTGTATCGCCATTTTTGTCACTTGCATTTATATTGGCCCCATTATATAACAATATTTCTGCATATTCTAAAAGGCCTTCCCAACATGCTTTACGAAATGCGGAGAATCCCCTAGTATTCAGTATATTGGGATCAGCGCCATTATCTAGTAGCCATTGTACTTTATTAATTCCATGTCCTATAGATAAATGAAGTAATGTATTACCATCTTTATCAGTGGTATCAAGATTACCCCCTCCGACAAATAGTATTTGCATAGAATATAAACTACCAGCCATGGTTGCGTTCATCATTGGAGTAATGCCATTGTTGGTGAATCCAAATCCATTTGGATCTGCTCCATATTCAAGTAATAATTGTATTATGTCTTCATAAGGTGTGGAGGACCCTGATCTTTGTCCAAAAACGCCACTAAATGTAATTGCGTTTAATAATGGAGCGTGACGATATTGATCAACTCCATTAGGATTGGTTCCATGATTGAGTAATGACACTATAATATCTAACTGTCTTCGTTTAATAGTACTTAATAATAAATTATATAGTTGGATTTCAGTTGGAACCATGCCTATTGAAAGTAGCTTATCCACGGTTTTTGAATCGTTATTATCTACCGCATAGGCAAGAGTTGTATACTTAACCCAATTGAAACACTGGTGTCCGAAATTGAAACACTGGTGTCCAAGTTTTAATATGCCTATCATAGTTTATGATAGATATCGATTATAATAAAATTTTGTATCTTTTTTTCAATAATATTCAGTGTGTCTGGAAGACATTAGGCCAAAGTAAGTATAGAGTTGGAGCTATTTCAAGGGAAATCTTGTTTACGATTTCCACCGTTTTTTCGCGCGAGAACAGGACCAAAACGAGACCTTTGTAATATTATTTGTTTGGATGTTACATATATAGCATTATATTGAAACCGTTTTTTTTCTTTAAGTGTGTCATCGAAACGTGTTATATTCATTAATTTGACACCCAATGTTCGAACAATTGACCTATACTTTTCGTCAATTTCCCATGTGCTAAATATTTCATCCGATAATACAAAAGCATAAATAAAATTACAAATGACACAAATGTGATTAGTGGGTATTTCCTTACATATGTTTAGAATTTCTACTATATCGGTCAAATCCATATCACTTATTTCGTTATATTTATATAAATAGGGGAATATGATTCTGAAATCACTAAGATCGTGATCCCTAAATATTATACGTTTTTCTTCGCTTACTTTTTTACAAAAATCATGAAACGGATCGGAACCGCAAATTCTATGTACTCTAAGAGTGATACCAATTCTCGAATTCTGTGGAGAGATTTTATGATCATAAGTACCAGGATTATGTTCAAAAATATTGGGTAATATACCGTTTTTGGATTTAGGGCTTTTGAGAAAACTGTCAATCTTTTTAATTTTTGGACGCCATATAGAATCAATAGGTTCCGTATCTTGTTCTGTTTTTGTATCAAAATTTGGAGTGATAGCAATGACAGGGGGATATGTCTCTTGATTTTTGACCGACTGACGTTTTGCTAATCTTCGTTTTTTATCCGTTTCTTTTCTTAGTACACTTAAATCATGAAAACTTTTCATCGGTGCTAAACAACGCTCAGCTTCTTCACATTGTTCAGGATCAGAATCATTTATTGGTGGAGGAACAGGGGACTTGGGGTATCTGACATTTCTTATTGGTAAATTCGGTGAAATAACTATAGGTCTATATACTAATGCGCGCAACATATCACCCGGTTTTTGTGGAATTGTTTGATGTATTTCGGGTAATATGATTGCCATATGTAATACATCAATCAAACTTTCAGATAGAATTTGGAATTTTGTTCATTTTTTCAAAAAAAGCGACGCTTATTATTAGACAAAACAAAAAAATGAACAAAGTATGTATTTTCTGTACAGATCAGAATGTTGACAATACCTAAAACTTTAAGACATTTTGATTTACCTAATTTAGTTGACCAAGAAATTGTTTCTTATAGTAGAATCGCTGATTGTACCACTCTTATTGTAATAAATAACAAAGAGTTTATTGAATTCATTGAAAAGATGAGTAATTTTAAATCACTAACAATTGACGAGAAGAAAAAATATGGAAGAATAAAGAAAGATATTATTAAACGACAGATACTTATATCTGTTTTGTAAATTGCCTTACTTTGTCTTTGGTTTGTTCGACACATCCATATTTATTGGCATTGACCATTCCACTAGCCGCAGCAGCAAGAGTGCCAACTGAAACTCCCGTGGCAACTGCTACTGGTTTCTTGCTTCCAGTCAATACACTAAGACCAACAGTTGCTAGACCAGCGAGTGTTCCAACTAAAAGAGAGTTAGTACCGACTTTAATTATTCGATTGTTTGGCATTTTTTGAACGTTATTATAGGCGGTTTCGAGATAATCTTCGGGATCTTTATAGAATTTTTCAACTGACATATATAACAAAGAAAAACAGAAAAACAAAGGTATTTTTCTTTGTTAATAGAAAAGAACCCAAATATTCTCTATTACCTGTGAACTTGGATCCAAAATACATAAGTTAATAAGCCAAAAAAATGAGGCTAACAATATAGCTATTTAACTAGCGTATTACTATAGTAAACGGCTATAGAGATGACAAATTTTTGCGAGTCGCTCATTTCTATATGTTTATATATATAAATGATGAAATCACAAAAAATTTCTTATGATGACCTTTCGTATGACACAGAAAAAAATGCACTTGAAAGTATTGATGAGTTTTTAGAAGATTTCGATCCAGAGGATGAAGATACTATTGAGCTACCAACTTTTTCGGGAAAAAGAAAACCTGTTTGGGACTGGTGGCGTAAAGGCGATGGAACATTTTATACTAACTGGCTAGAAGATGTGGGTAATAAACACATTGAAAAACATGGACATAGAAGTTATTTGCCAAAAGGAACCATAATTTACCATGGTTCCATTGATCTATTTCATCTGAATAAAAATAAATCACTATATTTCGGAATCGATCCCGATGTCAGTTTTATGATTCTAACTGAAAAATACAGTGACAAGTACAAAAAGATTAAAAAAATAAATGAGGAAATTGACCCTACCAAATATCTTCCTACTCAGGGATATCTCTACGTGTTTCGACTTAAGAAAGATTTGCCGGTATATTTTTCTATACCGTTTGGAGAAGATGATGAATCTAAGTTTGAGGAGAAAACAAAAGCTTGTCATTATGAAATACCATGTATTAGAGATAATAAAATCATGGTTTATCCTAAGACACCTGAACCGCCATATTATGAAAGTTGTTTTGGGGACGCTGGGCCTGAGAGTGTAGAACTTGTAATACCTGGTAAATTTGTAACGAAATACCTTGAATATGTCGAAACATATTTGATCGATATTGATAGACTGTTTATTGACTGTACTGAATCAGCTCGTGATGAAAATGACGATTATTTGGTAGATCCTGCCGATATTTATAACGAGATGGATCCATTTGATTCAGTGGTTGGAAAAGTTACAAATTTGAATCCTTTATAAATCCCATTGTTATCACCTAGATTGATTTAGGTGATATACACTAAAACTGTTGTCAAAGTATGAATTGACATATTCGTAAGGAGATTGTATTTTTCGAAAATAGGTTTATATACAAGGTATACCAACTTGTACCACTGGATTTTCTTCTGATATTACTAATGCGCCTATTTGTATTTGGCTAGATTCTCTTACACTATCCGATTCTCTTACACTGTCCCACTTTTTGTGTATTGTTGCTTTGCATTTAAGAGTATCAATGTTACAGCTACATGCATGTGGATCTTTTGTTTCTGACAGTTTACGAATATATTTGCATTGATCGGTACCATTATATGCACATGAGCAATCATGTACCAAAAAATCGCGGATAAGATTGATATCGTCTCTGTCTAGTTGTCCAGCAACAACTGAAGGATCAGTCATTCTGCAACGGTCATGTCCAAACTTGGTACAGGTACATTCGTGGTAAATAGCGCCAAATGAGCTTGAAAAAAAACATCGGGCATTCGACTTACAATTTCGTGGACCATATTCTACACACGAACATTTATGTATGGATCCTTTGCATCGATGAGATCCATAGATCTTACATGAACAATCATGATTCTTGGTTTTTTTACATTTACATTTATCAGGTCCATATTTCTTACATGAACAATCATGCTCCGTGGTTTTTTTACATTTACATTTATCAGGTCCATACTTCTTACATGAACAATCATGCTCCGTGGTTTTTTTACATTTATCAGATCCATACATCTTACATGAGCAGTCATGACGGAATGCCTTACAAATCTCAGTTCCGCGCCTCCCACATGCACATGAACAATCATGACAGGGTGCCTTGCAATACTGGACTCTATTATCCATACATATACATACATGTCTGGAAGCCCTACAGATTTCAAATCCATGTGGACAATTATCGGGCATATTACAAAACCCATTTTTATGTTTAGACATACAATGATATCCCGCGCATATACAATTATGATTGGATGCCCTACATCTCTTAGCTCCACTATCCATGCAATGACATATACACTCATGACAGGACGCTTTACAATTCTTAGCTTCATAATCCATACAGGAACATTTATGTAGTTCGACATATTTGGAGGTACATTGACTGGGAGATATATCGCAACAAACACAAACTTTCTTGTGATAGCAACATTTTTGATGCTTTGATTCAGTTTTACACCTTAAACAGTCATTAATATTAATATCCATATTCCTAGAGTCAGATGAGATAACCGCGCCCATTTCAGATTACTTTCCGGAAAATTGGAACCGATAACCGTGAACTTACCGTCAGATAATTTATAAAGTTAGTATTTTTTTTCGTATTCCGGAAAGAAAAATTGACTTGATTTTAAAATCTATTAGTGGATAATGTATATTTTAAGGTTCAGAGCCCTAGGAGAACGTTTCATGTCCAAATCTTGTGTCTGCTTAGACCACCATCGAACACCTATTCGATTATCAAAGTCAACTATGCGAGATCGGGATCTTGAATATTTGGGTTATATTCCTGGAATCGTTGATGAATTGTTGTCAAACACAGCAGACCATAACGAAAAACAGAAAACAAAGGCGAAATATAAATTAGAAAAAGCACTTTAGTCTGCAATAATTTCATCTTGATCAATGATCAAATCGCTTTGTGGTTGAGGAACCACAACTGTAATCGCGGGAGTTGAAACCATGACCGTCTCTCTGTCTGCCACCTTTTTCCAAATTCGCTTTTTTTCTTTTTCTAAAAAAGCGAGACTACCCGCCGAATGTCTCAGAGTCATGATACTACTCCGTTTCCAATCAAACCCAACTGCTTTCTCGCTCATCACATAAATGTCACCATGATTCAACATTAATGTAATAGGATCTCCAACTGGTCGGAAATTTTGGAACCACCAGTACATTAAAGGTATCGTCACACCCATTCTAACCCCAATTACTACTCTTCTCTCTGTATCACCATGCAGTGAAATATGTGCGTTAGAATCAAAATAATAGTTACCTTCACACTCTAAAGGCTCGGTCCCAAATATTTGTGCTAACTTGTGTCCCAATAATCGAGTATAAGGTACCTGATCAAAAGCAACTATAGTACCCTTTCCCGTTTCGTAATCAGGTGATTGACCGGTTGTTGAAAAACAGAGATTATATCGTGCCCGTTTATTTACAACTCGACCACGAATTAAGGCTTTCTTATCAGGCTCTAGGCTATTCTGTTCTTGATAAAGTGGAGTTAGAGTATTAGGCAGCAGTAATTCGACTCCATTTCGGATAATTAAAATACTTGCATCACTTTGTGATGGCAAGGTATTCAAACGAATAAGTTCAGCATTTTGGGGAAACTGTTGTTGGATCGTCTCTAATAATTGTGTTGGAAGTCCATTGGAAGCTAATTTTCCTATTTGTTGCATTCCCACGTGATTTTCGCAAACGTCGCCATAAGTTAGAGTAATTGTTGACATCTTGTGATAATTTAATAAATTTGTTTCAATTTTTCCAAAGATATCAAGTGATGCAGACTAAAGTTTGATTTTCATATTGTCGAATATACATTTGAACCATACCCAACAGCCAAGATCAAATTTTGGATGAGAAAAGTCACAGCTATCAATATGACTTTGTGCTTGTTCTATTGGTAAGTGACGTCGACATTTATAACATCGTCGCAATCCACAATGATGGCCAATATCTCTATAAAGTCCACAATCGTAACAGTAAACCTTCATTTTTTCCAGATGATTTTAACAATTTTTTGTTGTTTTTCTTTGTAGTGTCAGTTTATGGTTTAGGTAACCCAAAGTGTTTTGTCAAAAACAATTTTGTAGAGGTAATCGTCCTCTAACATATCTAAACACCATACTCCAATGTTTAATCTTATCCGTTGTTGTGGACCTACATGGAACTGACTTTGTTGATTCAGTTCGTCCCAAAATGCCACATTTTCGTTGCTTTTTCGCATCTTCTTGACAACTGGCACTCGAATGTGATTTAATTTTTGGTGGACCTAGAGCGTCTAAATTACCTAACTCTTGGCGATAATGGTTGATAGTACGTTTAGTAATATAGGGTAAATCTGAGTTTCGATTTATTATGTTGAGAGGGAAAAACCTGACTTCTTTCTTTTCAGCGAAAGATCCGGAAGTATGTTTGGCTCTCTCAATTGTGAATTCCGAAATGAATTCGTAAGGTGCATAAACTAAACCTAATTTATAAACCTTTGATTTAGTGGAAAAATAACACTGTAAATCTACGTCGATGGGTTTTACAAGTCCACAAGTCTCTTCATAGATTTCTCTTTTAGCAGCCTCTTTATCGGACTCACCTTTATCTTTTCCACCTTTGAATGGATACCAACCATTCCCCTCATAGCCTAATATTAGGCCAATTCGATTCGTTTGAGGGTGGAACGAATATAAAATAGCTCCGCATGATATTTTTTTTGGCATTTTGTTTAGATTGATAAATTAAGAATTTAAATGCATTTTTTTTGTAAGACATTTATTCCAGGCATCTGGTGGTGTGAACCAAAGAAAAGAAGTATCTATTGAAGAATCATTGGGTGTCTTTATTTTTTGAGACTAAGCGTGTAGACACTTCTCCATGACCTTGCAATGATTTAATTATTGGTGATCCCAATCGTAAATTGGAATCTTCTTTTATTAAGTTTGCCAAAAAATCGTTAACTATTACACCTCGTCCACCTGGTGCGCCTTTCATCATTCTTTCTACTTCTGAGAATTGTGTTCCTGTTACATCTAGTATTGGACACTCGTCAGGCACACCGACATAACAGTACATTTTGTCATCACTATTCGTTGCACCGCATCCAACTCGCATATACATTCCATTTGGGTTTCTACTTTGTGATGAACATGAAGATCGACGAGACCGATCAAAATTCTCATGGCTTTCTGCAATTTCAATTAATTTTGATGATTCCCACTCTGTTGCCATTTCATCATGAACAGATAATCCGAAATGAACTAATTCCGTCAGTGAATCAGTCGGTATTGGGATACCTGATAAGGCGACATAACAATCTCCAATCACTTTAAATGGTATCACACCAGGAAAATGTTTCATTGATTTACCCAAACGTGCCCACAGTGATGTATATATATTGGCCATTCGAACTGGACCGGCCCATGACTCCCACACGGTTGAACCAACTAAATCGGCCATCAAAAGACCGATTGGTTGTTTTGGAGTTGCCTTCCAAGATAAAAGAACTGAGCGTTCAAGTGTTGACTTGTCAAGAGAATCATTAGCTATCTCCACTTTCCTCTGTTGTAATGCTTTTGCCACTTCATTTTTGATAGCATCAGGAACTTGCCATTGTCCTTGTAATTGGTAATCATGTCGTAATGATTCTGATTTTCTTTGTAGTAATGTTATACTCTGACTTAATGCATCTTGTACAGTACTTGCAAAACTGTCCATAAATGGTCCATAAACAATTAATGCGCCGGCTGGTTTCCCTGCATAAAAGACAGGTAGAATAGCGATTGGATTACGCAGAACACAATCTGCTAGTTTGGTTGGTAAATCCGTAGTAGAATCAAGATAAGTTGGTTTTCGATCGATAGACCAAATAAGAAGTTGGTCTGAAAACTCGGTATCAAAAAGAGAATCTAATTCACCAGAGGTGAAGTTATCAGTTAATAGATTAATACGATTTCCGAGACGATATTGACTCATTTGTAAGATAGGGTTACCAGTACTACTTGGAATCGAGCCATCACATTTCCTTGTTAATAGTTCTTGTTCTTTCTCTTCTACCGAAATAAAAGTCACGTAAACGTTATTTAGTTGTCGTGAAATCACATTTAAAACATGTGACATTGCTTCTTCTGGAATATCATCGTAATCCTGTGCAACTCTTACAATCTTTCGATGTAACATACTCAATTGTGTTTCTAATTGACGTTGTTCACGTTCCTCATAAGACTTAGTCGCTTCAGATACCACTCTAACAACGGAATCAAGAAAAGCGGGCATAGCATTATTAACAGCTTCTCGAAGTGCACTCGGATATTCACCATTACTACAACCTAATAAACATCCAGTAAATGGAGATAACCATAATTGCTGGATTCCAAAATGTCCTGGAGGTAAAGCACAATAAGTCACTGGTTTACGTCCCTGTTGTTCCGCCTGTTTTTTTTCATTTTCATTAGCAATAAGAGTATTACGAATTTGTGCACCAGAATAAAGGATTTCACGTCCACCAGAGACAGCTGCTTGGAACATTGGAGTATGATCAAAATTCGGCACATCATGATTACGTAAACGCATTAATTGTGCATGTTCTGCTGTTGATGTCGAAAAGATATATTGTTGCCGTTCAGTTGCATTTGGAAGGAAACGAGGCATTCCATCTGGAGTAATAAAGCAGAATGCTTGGCCCCCTGCTCGTTCGCAAATAACATCAATTGCACGAAGTAGTACTGTATTTAAAACAATTCTGGGTTCTTCGTGATTAAAATTGGAATTGGCAATAGCAGTTAGTGCTTTTCTGAGATCACGTTCAACACCAAGAGCGCGATTTTGTTGATCTAGAACACTAACAACTGATTGAAATTGACGTGAAATTGCCAAATAGGCACTTTGCCAATAACTAAGTGATTCTTGAAGGGGAGGTAAAACTACTCCTCCTGTTAGAATTTTACTAATATCCCCCTTTTCAGTTATAATATTCTCTTTATCGTCATGTATCGTAGGAACGGAAGAAGTAACCATAGTTGGAAAACGTTCTTCCTGTTGCTCTTTCAGAGATGAAGAAAAGGCAACTCGACGTGATGGATCTATAATAGGGGGAAGAAAACGTGAACTCATGACATTGACTAGATAAAACTAGAACTATGTTCAGTTTTTTCAAATAAAGGGATGACAGAACATACACCCTGAAGAAAATTTGAAGGACTATTTTATTCATATTTATAAATATGCAAAAACAAAAAGAACCTGATTATTTGAGATTCTCTTCATCAAGAGCAGGTGACCTATCTGATTCTGGTCATTTCGACCAAGATCTTTCATTAGCAATTAATGGCAATGTTACACAATCAATTAAACCACCTTCTCAGGTTTTAACAGCTCTCTTAGTTGATTGTTCATATTTGACTTTTCGAATGCAGAGTTGTTCATTTGATTTTATGAGTGAAATACCAGACGAAACAATTGTTGCCACATGTTTGCATGGTTTTGTTGATATCAAAAAGGGACAATATTGTTGTTCGACCGCAAGAAAGAAAAACAATACTTCTCTTTCAGTTGAACAGGCACTAATGTCGCTCTCTGATTTGGGATGTCCAATCCATCTTATTACTCAACGTAATATAGACTTAGATAAAAATATGTCGGTAATATTATATTTTTGGACTAGTCCCGATGTTAAAGATAGTTATAAGAAAAAGAAGGTGAAAATGGTCAAAGTGAAAAATATGGAGAAAATGGGCGATTTTTGGTCAGGAACCAAGGGGAAAACATCATTTTTATCAAAAATGTTACGAAAATCATTTTCCATGGAGGCATAGACCCAAGTTGTTATGGCGAAACAGTTTATGATTATGATACCGAAGAAAACATGTGGAAATTGTATAGAACGGATTTTATTCGTGAGGATAACGAAGTTCGATTACTTTGAGTGGTTGTATTTTGATTTCTCCAGTTTCGGTCTGAATTTGAGGTCGTCCCATTCTTTGTCCACGACCAATTACCTGCTCCCGAGTTAATTGGTCAAGACGGTGAAACATGATAATATGACTCGCACACTGAAGATTAAGTCCAGCCCCATGAACGGTGGCATTCATTAAAAGAATATTGACGACACCTGAACTAAATTCTCCAATCTGCTCCTTAACATTACCTGAGTCTTTTTTAAGAATATGGTAAGGATAGCCATTGTTTTCTAAATTACGAGTAATATCATTAAAAGATCCATCCTCACTTGCAAAAATCAAAAATCGGCCGTGTTTATTGTCCCGTAATATTTTCAATAATGTAGTTATTTTTTCCTTAGGTCCTACATTTTCCAAGCCATCTCGACTACCTTCTTCTCCCTCTCTATTTCTTCTTTCCATGTAATCGGTAGAAATAGAGAAATTTAGAGGTCGAGCTCGACAATATGGACAGCTATCTTGTTTAGATTTAACTTCGCTGATACATAAAGTGCAAATCAAGTTCTTACAACAATGTAAAAAAGTTGCTGGGTTATCGTCACGGTCATTTTCGAATTCAAAATAACAAATATTACAACACCCACTCTTCAACTCTGCAATATTTTTTCGAATGGCATCTAACCGCGTTTTAGTTGCAACCTCCTGATCTTTGTATTCCCTTATTTGACTTTCAATAGAGTTAATTCGAAATTCGGTTAAATTTACGGTTTCTTCTAATAATTTTTGTTGTGTAACCAAATTTGTTTGGATAGTAATCAGTTTCCATTCGATTTCGTTTTCGATTTTGCCCAAAATTTCTTCAGGTGTTTCAATTTTACAACCTAAAATTAGAGCAACTTTCACTAGATTATGTCCATTTAGCTCTTTTTCCAGTTGTGGCATAAAGTTAACACAGACTTGAAAAGACTTAGGTTGTAAACATTGAATTATTTGGAATTGGGGATCTGGAAGTGCTGTTGAGGCTTTGACAAATTCATCATCATTTTTAACAATCAGATTATTGACTATTAAATATGTCGGCAAATTGACAAATAAATTAGTAGGAAACTCCAAATAGTCATGGACTTTGTTTTTTTTGTAATGATCAAAATGAACTGCAGATTGAAGCATTCTCGTCGATGGTTTATTACCGAAAAGACAGCCTGGTGTGGCTGTCACCATCCAAAAAAATTTGGCCATTAAGTTGATATCCTGAGAATTAATATTACCCTTTTTACATACGTTTTTAACGGGCATAAAAAGATCAATCTCATCAATAATTAGCCGGTCAACCATAATATTTAGGGACAGAAACTCCTTGGCTACTCGCTTTGAGACCAATATTACATCAACGTTATCAC
>Ga0180437_10003385_pt1 | contig 23820 bp, 17 predicted proteins | sample SS_ome_4_FD_132410 | JGI IMG/M metagenome (GOLD analysis project Ga0180437, IMG submission 132410) | Hypersaline lake sediment archaeal communities from the Salton Sea, California, USA - SS_3_D_1 metaG | ecosystem: Environmental > Aquatic > Non-marine Saline and Alkaline > Hypersaline >... | reverse complement strand
GCGGCCCCAGCCCACAATAACCGCAGGACCCGCTAGCCACAGCAAAAGACCGCCCCAGAAAGCCGCCCAATACTTCCGGTTGAATCCGGTCAGCAGGCACAGGCCCAAGGTGAAGGGAAATATCTTAAGGTTGGCGGCCAGAGAAAGGACCAGACCGGACCGAATGGGCTTACCTTCTATATATTGAGACGCGGCCAACAGCATGAGGCCGAGGATGGCGGCATTGACCTGAGCGTTCTGGATAGCCACAGTGGTATCGAAGATCACGGAAAAGAACGCCACCACCATCATTGAGGCGCGGCTGTCTACGGCGAAGCCGACCGCCGCGGCCCAACGCTTGAATCCCCAAAACAGCAGCCAGAATTGAAAGAACACGTACAGGAACAGACCCGCCTCATCCATTAGATATGCAAAGGGGGCTGCCAGCAGCCCGGCCAGGGGGCTGTATTTAAAAAAATCCAGCCCGGATTGGGGAGCATAGGGATTGTTCCCGGCCAGGATGGTGCCCGCCGCACCTGTCACGATGTGATAATTGGGCGGCCGCTTGACCAGTGCGACATGCATACAGAGAACGACGGTCAAAATCAGTAAAAAGATGGCGCCCAAGCGCTTCTGTGTCTTAGTCATGGAACTCAGAGCGTATCGTCCAGGCCGCGAATGATCGGGGCGCTCGCACATCTTCGATGGACGTTGCGCGCTACTCTTCCAGCCTCCGGATTTTTTCTTGTATCAAAGGGGAACCCAGGTGTCAAGGCCGCCGGCTAAAGGGAGTTCAAAGTTCCGATTCCCGTCGATCAAGGCCCATGTCGTCGCATGTTTCCCGTGTCGAATATGTCGGCCGCCTCAGGCATATCGGCCACTCAAAAGGGGATGACTGCGCCCGCCGAGTCGCCCGCATTTTCATTTGACAAACAGCCTGAAATCTGTCACCATATCAATAATATCATAAAACTATAGGATTTGTAGGATTAGGAGGTCATATGTCGGACCGCGGCCCGGACCATACTTTGGACTGCATCGGCCTTTTTTGTCCCGAACCGTTGTTTCAAACCCGACAGGAGATAGATGCCATCGAGATCGGGCAGGTCCTGGAAGTGCTGGCCGATGATCCCGCCGCGGAAGAGGATCTCAAACGCTTTGCCAAGCGGACCGGGCATGAGGTCCTATCGATCGAAAAAAAGCAGGATCACCTCCGAATCTTGATCAAAAAGACAAACTAGGAGCGCGTCATGGATAAAAACTCTATCCTTTACGTTCAGACCAGTGACGATCCGGAAAGGCAGTACTCCCCGCTGGTCCTGGCCCAGACCGCCAAGGCGATGGATGTCGAGGCCAAGGTCTACTACTTGGGGCAGGGGCTGCGGGTTCTGGAGCCGGGAGCGGCGGACCGGATCAAGCTGGGCAACTTTCCTTCTCTGGCCGATATGATCAAGCGAACCTTGGACATGGGTATCGAGATCTATGTGTGCGAGGCCTCCAAACAGATGCTGGGTTGGGAGAAGGTCGAACTGCCTCCCGGCTTGAAGATCGTCGGAGCAGGGACTTTGAACGACCTGGTGCTGGATGCCGGGGCCACGATGTGGTTCTGAGTGAGCGAGACTCCGATGGAAAGCTATCTGGACTATCAAGCCGCCAAGCCGGTCGACCAGCGTGTGTTGGAAACCATGCTTCCGTTTTTCACCGAAAAATTCGGAAACCCGGCCACCATCTATGATTCCGGGAACGAGGCACTACGCGCCATGGACCGCGCGCGGGAGGCCGTAGCCGGCCTTATCAACGCCGATCCGGGCGAGATTCTGTTCACTTCGGGGGCTACCGAATCCAACAACCTGGCCCTGCTCGGTTATGCACAGCGCAACCGGGCGAATGGCCTTCATATCATGATATCCGCAGTGGAGCACATATCCATCCTAAACCTCGCCAAGCAGCTGAAGAAGTCGGGATTTGAAGTGACCGAGCTGCCTGTCGATTCCTTCGGCGCCGTGCGGCTTGACAAGCTGCGGGAAGGTCTGACGGACAGCACCATTTTGGTCTCCGTGCAATACGCCAATAATGAAGTCGGATCCATACAACCCGTGGCTGAAATCGGCAGGCTGTGCCGGGAACGGGGCATCGCTTTTCACTCCGACGCCGTGGCCGCCCAAGGCCTGCTGGCTATCGATGTCAAGCGCGAACAAATCGACCTCATGACCCTCTCATCCAATGACATCTACGGGCCCAAGGGGATGGGCGCTCTCTATGTGCGCAAGGGGATCAAGGTGAAGCCGGTACTCATCGGGGGAGGACAGGAACGGGGACTCCGCTCCGGATCGGAGAACATCGCCGGGATGGTCGGTATGGCCCGGGCCGCAGAGATCATGCGGCAGGAGATGCCCCAGGAAGCTAAGCGCCTGCAGGAGTTTCGCAACCGCCTCATCCGGGATATTCTGGACACGATCCCCGACAGCCATCTCAACGGGCATCCCGAAACCCGCCTCCCCAATAATGTCAACGTACGCTTCGACGGCATTGAGGGTGAGGCTATGCTGCTCTCGTTGAAGCAGAAAGGGATCGCCGCGGCCACCGGATCGGCCTGCTCGTCCAAGACCCTGGAACCATCTCACACGTTGATCGCCATGGGCCTCCGTCACGAACAGGCGCACGGATCCCTGGAGCTCACCGTGGGCCGCTTCACACAGGGGAAAGATATCGAGGCCGTGCTCGAGGCCCTCCCGGCGGTGGTGGATCGGCTGCGCCGAATGTCTCCTCTCTATAATCGCACAGGCTGAAGTCTATCCCATGTCCTCACCCACCGTGGGGCGGCGTGAGTCGGAATCCACATGCCTGGCGATCTGTTTCCCGACACACCATTGTGTGTTTCCTGTATTCGATGAGGATCAGAACCATTGTCTACGAACCGGACCGGGACTTGAAAAAAAAGTAGAGGGGCAGAGCGGCGGCGATGAGGAGCAGCCCGGCCCAGGCATGGACCGGCTTGGCGATAAGGGCATTGGCCACGAAGAGAAAGGTGATGCCCACGAACAAGAGCGGAGTCACAGGATACCCGAGTGTCTTGTAGGGACGGGGGGCGCCCTTCCGGGTTCTTCGGAAGACAAAGATGCCGGCCGCAGTGAGACCGAAGAAGACCCAGTCCGTGAACACCACATAGGTGATGAGGTCCTCGAAGGTTCCCCACAACAGCAGCAGGACTACGGCCCACGCCGACTGCACCAGGATCGCGTTGACCGGCGTGCGGAAGCGGGGATGCACGTAGGCCAGCTTTTTGAAGAAAAGACCGTCCTTGGCCATGGCATAGTAGATGCGCGGAGCCGAGAGGGTGTAGATACCGAGAGTCCCGAAGGTGGAGACGGCGATCAACAGCGCGATGAGCGCCCCACCGAAAGGGATAACGGTGGAAACGGCATCGGCCGCCAGGCTCTGAGAACCTGCAACCGCCTCCACCGGGAGCAGAAACAGGTAAGCCAGATTGGTGAGGAGATATACGGCCGCCACGACCAGCGCTCCGATCACCATGGCCCTCGGGATCATGCGGCGGGCATCGCGAGCCTCCCCGGCCACAAAGGAGGCATGCTGCCATCCGCCATAGGACCACAACACCCCGATCAGGGCCAGACCGAAAGCCGACAGCAGGCTCCCGCTTGAGAGATTCGATCCAGTTGAAGCCAAGCTGAATTCGGCCCGGCCGAATATCAAGCCGATGAGAATGACCGCCCCGATACCCATCAGCTTGGCGCCGGTGAACAGGTTCGTGAAGACCTCGGCTGCCTTGACACGAAGGATATTGATGATCGTGACCACTACCAGCGCGCCGACGGCCGTCAAGATCATGCCGGTCTGGTCCATTGGAAATATGAAGGCCAGGTAATAGGCACAGGCGATGCTCAAGGCGGCATTGGCCCCCGAGGTAATAACCACCAGGTACACCCAGCCGTAGAGAAAGCCAAATAGCCCGCCGTATGCCTCCTTCAAATACACATAGACTCCCCCGGCCTGAGGAAACATGGCCCCCAATTCGGCGAAAGTCAAGGCTCCGGTCAGCGTGATCACCCCGCCCAAGGCCCAGACCAGCAGGATAAGGAGCGGAGAGGGCAGATGTCCGGCGATCTGAGAGGGAGTCAGGAATATGCCGGACCCGATGCAGGACCCGATCGCCACCATGGTGAGGCCGTAGAGACTGAGTTCTTTCTTGAGTTCGGTCATGGCCCCCTATTATTCATGCTTATGCGGCGATCCGCAGCTTTTTCCAGAAATTGAGGAGCATCACGGCGGAGAGCACAGCCACTCCAGAGAGTATCGCGGCCGGGAGATGTCGGCCGTAAATCCAATAGCCGGTGGCGAACAGGGCGCTGTAGACCGCAAAGCAGCCGGTCACCATGCACAGGATCCCTGCGGGCAGATCCCAGCCCGGATCGGGTGTTTCCACTGGGTCACGGTCTCGCGCGGCCTCCTCGATCACCCGCCTCCAACCCGGCCCGCCCGGCTTGACCAACCGATAGAAGGCGCGCAGCGTTTGCGTCTCTGAAGGGCGGGTCAAAAGCGTGACGCCGATCCAGGCCACGGTCGTGACCGCCACCCCGCTCACCAACTGCACATGGGTTGAGACCGGAGATAGCTCGGTAGCCGGATGAACGATCTGCCAGTACACCGCCACCGCAAACGACACGCCCATGGCCGTAAGTTCGGAAAACGGGTTGATCCGCCACCAAAACCAACGCAGGATGAACAGCAATCCGGTGCCGGCTCCGATCTGAAGCAGGATGTTGAAAGCCTGGAGGGCGTTTTGGAGAACCAGCGCCATAAATCCGGTCAGGATCATCAGCACGACCGTGGAGATGCGTCCGACCAGGACCTGCCTTTTCTCGCTGGCGTCCGGACGCATGAAACGCTTGTAGAAATCGTTGACCACATAGGAGGATCCCCAATTGAGGTGGGTGGAGATAGTGGACATAAACGCGGCGATCAAGGAGGCGACCACCAGGCCCAGCAGCCCGGCGGGAAGGAAGGTCATCATGGCGGGATAGGCTAAATCATGCCTGAGGACCGAGGGATCGACGTGGGGAAACGCCGTACCCAAGGCTTCCAGGTTGGGAAATACCAAGAGCGAGCATAAGGCCACGATGATCCAGGGCCACGGGCGCAGCGCATAGTGCGCCACCGTGAACAGAAACGTCGCACCCACCGCGTGCTTTTCCGATTTGGCCGACAGCATCCGCTGGGCTATGTATCCCCCGCCGCCGGGTTCGGCACCCGGATACCAGACGCTCCACCACTGCACGGCCAGCGGCAGAATGAGGAGCGGAATCAAGGCATCCAAATTGGTGAAATCAGGTAGCAGGTCCAGCTTTCCGACCACACCGTCATGGGTAAGGAGTGCCTTCACGCCTCCCACTCGAGGCAGGCGCAGGGCCACGACGGCCGCCCCGATGGAGCCGATCATGGCGATCCCGAACTGGAAAAAATCGGTGATCAGAACTCCCCGCAATCCACCCAATGCGCTGTACACGGTCGTCACGATCAACGCGACAAGCAGCGTCTGCAGCGGCGTGAATTTGAACATTACACCGCCGATCTTGATAATGGCCAGACACACGGTGGCCATGATCAGCACATTGAAGAATACTCCCAGATAGAGCGCCCGGAATCCTCTCAGAAATGCCGCGGCCCTGCCGCTGTAGCGCAGTTCGTAGAACTCGAGGTCCGTCACCACGCGGGAGCGGCGCCAGAGCTTGGCATAGACGAAAACCGTCAACATAGCGGTCAGCAGGAATGCCCACCAAACCCAGTTGCCGGCCACCCCATTCTGTCGTACGATATCGGTCACCAGGTTGGGGGTGTCGGTGGAGAAGGTGGTGGCCACCATAGACACACCCAGCAGCCACCAGGGCATATTGCGGCCGGAAAGGAAGAACTCAGAGGCACTTTTTCCCGCCCGCTTGGACACGGCCAGACCGATGAAGAGCGAAAAAATAAAAAAGCCGATTACGAAAATCCAATCGATCGCCTGCAGGACCATAAGAAACACCCGCCTTTCAAGTGTCGATTCAAACCTTTCCAGCTTTTATCACAGGCCGTGCCACAGGTCAATATGGGAAGCAGCGGCTCTCCACCACACCTGCCGGCGAGCCGATACCGCGGTTGGGGGCTATAATATCGGGGCTATAATACATGTGATTCTTCCCTTGAATTCCCTCCAGGAAGACAGCCGTCGCCTACGATACGCCCCCAGAGCCGATCAAGGCCCGGAAGATCACATAATCGATCTCGGTAAAATCATGGATGATGAGGTCGGGGGAATAAGGCCGGAGCCGCTCCGGGGGATGGGTGGTGGCCAGGGCCACGACCTTCATACCTGCATTCTGACCGGAGCGGATACCGGCAAAGGAATCCTCGAACACCACACAGGCTTCGGGTGGGCAGTTCAACTCCGCTGCCGCCTTGAGATAAATCTCAGGGTCGGGCTTGCCTCGCGTGACCCAGGAGGAATCGGCCAGCGCGTTGAAATATCCCTTTATCGGGATGTGTTCCAGGATAAAATCCAGATTGATCCGGGGCGCCGAAGTCGCCACGGCGGTACACACCGCATGAGCGCGCAAGGCGCGGAGGAATTCCACACAACCGACCACCGGCTTAACAAAAGGGGCGTAGGCCTCGCGGTACAGGGCTTCTTTTTCCTGTCCCCACCGATCCTCTTCCTCGACCGATATACTCCTTTGGAACAAGACTTCGAACAGGTCTTTATTGGTACGCCCGAAGTGCTGCATGAATTCCTCGAGTGACATGATGGGGCGGTATTTAAGAAAAAAACGCTCCCATGCCTTTTTGTGAAAGGCCATGTTGTCCACAATCACCCCATCCATGTCGAAAATCGCGGCTGTCAAGTCTACTGCGGCCATCGATCGAACTCGCCTCCAATATTCAGCGCTCTATATAACACACCGTTCCCGCTCCGGCAACCACCCGATCCGAATCCGTTTCCCTCGCCCGCGGCATGAGTGGTTTGCCTCTGTGGCCAGAACGTCGAATCCGGAATCATGCCAAATTTGAAACCAGGTGCGGGTGTGATATAGTGAGCCCGAGAGACATACGAGAGGTGAGATCATGAAGCGGAGAGACGCCCTCAAAACCCTGGGAACCGCCGCCGGCATGGCCGCCGCCTTACCTGTCCAAGGAGCTAGAACCGGGTTCGATCAGGAAACCCATTCCCTTGGAACACCCGAGACTTATGCCTGGAGAAGACCGGATCGGCCGCTCACCGCCGCTGTCATGGGGGCGGGAAATCGGGGTCATGTCTATGCCGGCTACGCCCTGAAATTTCCCGGGGAGCTGAAAATCACGGGTGTGGCCGAGCCCATCCCTTGGCGGAGGGAGCGGTTTGCCCGGGCTCATGCCGTCCCTGAAGACCGGCGGTGGGTGACCTGGGAGCACGCATTCGAGGGCCCTAAATTCTGTGATACGGTGATCATCACCACTCCCGATCACCTCCATTACGGTCCTGCCATGGCCGCCTTGGAGCGGGGATACGACCTGATCCTGGAAAAGGCCATCGCCCAGACCTGGGATGAGTGCAATGATATCTCTAGGTTGGCGGAAAAAAAGGACCGGATCGTGGCCGTATGCCATGTGCTGCGCTACACGCCCTATTTCCGGATGATGAAGCATGTCATCGACTCGGGACGGATAGGACGCGTGATCAGCGTGCAGCATACCGAACCCTTCGGGCATATCCACATGTCGCATTCCTTTGTGCGGGGCAATTGGCGGAACTCCAGGGAGAGCAATCCCATCCTGCTCTCCAAATCCTGTCACGACCTGGATATCCTGCGCTGGATGATCGGCCGGCCCTGCCGGCGGGTGACATCATTCGGGTGGCTTTCGTTCTTCCGGGAGGAGAATGCGCCCCGCGGCTCGACCGCACGGTGCACGGATGGATGCGCCGTGGAAAGCACCTGTCCCTACTCGGCGCTGCGCATCTATCTCCGTGAAAAGATATGGGACACAAGCCATCTCTACATCCCGGATACCGAGCCGGCCACCATCCTTAAAGCGCTGAAAGAGGGACGCTACGGCAGGTGTGTCTTCCGCAGCGAAAACGACGTGGTTGAGCACCAGGTGGTCAACATGGTTTTCGGCGATGACGTAACGGTTGGATTCAATATGGAAGGAATGACTTCTTATGGGGGGCGCAGAACGAGGATTTTCGGAACCGAGGGTGACATCGTAGGTGACAGCCGGGAACTCGAGGTCACGGAATTCAGGACCGGGAAGCGGCACGTGTGGGATGTCGAGAAGCACGCCGCCATCACGGCGGGACACGGCGGTGGAGATTATGGCCTGGTGCGGGACTTCGTTCAGGCGGTCTCGCGGCGCGATCCTTCGCTATTGACCTCAACCCTGTCCGCGTCCATGGAAAGCCATCTGATCGGCTTCCGTGCGGAAAAGAGCCGCCACAGCGGGGGCTCGGTCATGGCACTCGCTCCTCCGGAGCGCTAAGCATAATCATTCATAGCGCAGGGAGCGGACCGGGCTTGTCAAGGCAGCCTTCAAGGTCTGATATAAGACCGAGAACAGGGCGACCGTCAGCGCCAGCAATGCTGCCAAGAGGAACGGACCGAGGCTTATGGCCGCTCGGTAGGCAAAAGCCTGCAGCCATCTATTGACGAGGCCGTACGCAATCGGCCAGGCAAGGATATTGGCGGCCAAGACCCATCGGACGTAGCTTTGGCTGAGAAGAAATAAGAGGGCGGCAACACTCGAACCCAAGACCTTGCGGATCCCGATCTCCTTGGTGCGCTGTTCCGTGCTGTAGGCGGCCAACCCGAAGATGCCCAGGCAGGCCACGAATACCGTGAGTTCGCAGAACGATATGAGCAGGGAGGCCAGGCGTCTCTCGCTGTCGTAGGCCCGCAGATGGAGATCATCGACATAGGCATAGTCGAAGATCTGTCCGGGCATGATCTCGGACCAAACCTCTCGGACCGTTGCGAGGACCTCCTGCGATCCTTCCGACGGAAGACGGATCACGAATTCCGCTGCTGTTTCATCCGATCGGAATATAACCATAGGATAGATCGGGGCATGGATGGAATTCGTGTGCCAGTCCTTTAAGATGCCGACGATCTGGAATGACTTGTCTGCCCGGAAAATGGTGGTACCTAGCGGATTTTCCATTTCAAGAGCCCGGGCGGCGGTCTCGTTTATCAAAACCGACTGCCGATCTGCAGTACGGCCCGGTTCGAAATTGCGCCCTTCAATCAGCTGCAATCCCAGAGTAGCCATGAAATCTTCATCAACCTCCATGGACTGGGCGATAATCCCCTCTTCATCCCGAGCGGCCGCGGTCCGGATAGTGCTGATGCTACGGTTCTGGGCCGAAGGGAAGCGGTCGACGGAAGCGATCGACACAATCCCGGACCGGCCCTGAATCTGGCTCTTTACGGCATCGGCGTTCCTGAGACGATTTGCGTCTCGATAACTCAGAACGATCAGGTTATCATGATCATAACCAAGGTTCTTAGCTTCGGAATACTTCACCTGCTTGAGCACGAACAGGGTGCAGATGATGAGGACGACGGCAACGAAAAACTGAAATCCCACCAACACCCGCCGCATGCCGGATTTGGATGGCCCACGGGGATTGCCGAAGCGAAAAACCACCGCCGCCGGAAAACGGGAAAGGAACATAGCCGGATAAGAGCCGGCCAGCAGGCCGACCGCAAGCACCATGCCGGCCACTGTCGGCAGAATCCAGGGAGTGGAGAGGATTCCCAGGCTGAGGCTCTTGCCGAGACACAGGTCCAGGCGCGGCTTAAACAACGAAAACAACAAGAGTCCCATTCCCATGGCTGCCGACGTGAGGAGGAGGGATTCCATCATGAATTGATTGATTAGGTGAGACCGCACAGCGCCGCACGTCTTGCGTATGCCCACCTCTTTCAGGCGGCCGCTGATTTTTGCTGTGGACAGGTTGATAAAATTGATGGCCGCCACCACCAGGATGAGCAGGGCGATCCCTGAAATTATATAGATGCGGGTTAGGCTGCCCGAGTTATCGAGGTCATTATTCATGTTCCGGCCCGCGCGGCCGATGTAGATGCTTCCCAGTGGTTGAAGGTAATAAGAGGCGTCCTGAGCGTCTTCGGGAAGATGGGAGTGTGCGAGTTCCGTAAGCTTGGTTTCCACGGAAGACGGATCCGCTCCGGCTGTCAGCCGAAAAAAGGTCGTGAACGATCCCCAACTTTCCCAATGGGTCATCGCCTCCCGGTGCGTTTGATAGAGGGTGGCAAAAGAAGCGATCATTGGCGTTCGCAGCACGGTATTGGACGGCATGTCCCGCATGACACCCGTAACCTGAAACTCGATGGTCTGGCCGAGTGTCAACCGGACGGTGCGTCCCAAAGGATCCTGGTCGCCGAAATACTTCCGGGCCAGGCTTTCACCCAGGATCATGGAAAACGGAGCTTCGAGCGCAGTCGATCGACTTCCCCGCAGCAAGGGGACGTTGAAGGCCTCCAAAAATGCCTGCTCCGTAAAGAACATCTTCTGTTCTTTAAATACCTGATCCTCAATCCCAACCGGAACATAGTGCCTCCGCAGGATCCGGACGCTCGCCTCGATCTCTGGAATTGATTCTTCCGCCGCCGGACCGAAAGGAGCCGACACCACGGCATTGTGAAGGATCCGCCCGCCCATGGGGATGCGTCCGTTCACCCGATATATCCGGTCGTTGAATGGGTGCATGGTCTCGAAGCTCAGCTCATGAATGACATAGCCGGCCATGAGCAGACAGCTCGCCAGCCCCACGGCCAGCCCTATGATGTTAAGCAGGGCAAACCGCTTGTGTTTCCGTATATTGCGAAGGCCCAGTTTAAAATAGTTGTTGAGCATGGCACAACTCCCCCAAACAGATCTCACCAAGAACATCGGGACGGACCTGAGCGCCTGCGACCAGTACCAGGAGCGGGCGGCGTTCGGCCCGCGAGTTCGGAACACCTCCTGATACATCTCATCATAGTCTTCCACGATGGAAATCCTTTCCTCGGGTCCGGAGATCCGGTGCACGATCCATGCGGCAAACCGAGGAGGCCTATCGTTTGTCATGTCTTTTGCCGTCAACTCCTTTTTCCTGAGTTGAAATCCGGAACGGCCTCCCACACCCTAATCTGATGACGCCTGACGTCCTCTAAAGCCTCCCTGCCTTCAGGGGTCAAAACATAATAGGTCCGGCTCCGCCCTCCCCGCCGGGATGTCGGATCAGCTGTTCGCTTGCGCAGATATTCCTTACGGACCAGCTGATCAAGGGCAAAATAGAGGCCGCCCAGGGTGTAGGATCTTTGGAAGATCTTTGACACTTCACGGTTGACAGGAACCCCGTAGGCATTTTCGCCCAGTTTGAGTACGGCGGTCAGGATGGCTTCTTCCAGCCGCGTTAAGAGGTTCATATCGCCCTATTAGTATTGGATTCAAATATAAGACGCCCCAGGATGCGGTTTGGTTTACTCTTCTCGCTCGGTTTACTATTTCGCTCTGACTTATCCAACCAGATGAAAATAATAGACTTGACTCCTGAGACAGCCGTTAGATTCTCATTAGAGATATCATTGGAGCGCAATGGCTCAGCGCAATATTGTGTCAGTCAGAGCAGATTGACGATCAGTTTACGAATCCGATATTGCCCGGCGGACCCTCCGCCTCCTCGATGGGGCCGAATTGATCTTCATACTTACTGATATTATCCTTCAGTGCGGCCAGGACGCGTTTCATATGGCCGGGACTGACGACCACCCGCGCCGTCACGGCTCCCTCCGGTGGAGCCACCATCAAAAAGTCCATGACGAACTCCTCCTTGGTATGGGCGACCATCATGTTGTTGGCATAGACCCCTCCATGCAGGTGGGGGGGAAAGGTCACCTTGATCTCTTTTTTGTCATTGGTCATGTCCGATCTCCCTGATGCACTCTCAACCACTATACCACCGGAAGCGTAGACTATAAAGACGTTTTCAAGATATCCATCAAGCCAGAATTTTCCTCACTCAATGACTTGGTATATCTGTGGAATATGGTATTATTAGTCCGGACGAGGATTTGCAATAAATATGACCGCTTCAATTCTGCTGACCAGAGAGCTGCCGGAAGGCATGGAGCGCGGCATCCGCGAATGGAGAATCATGTGAAACGTATCGTCGGTTCGAAACCAGGAATAAATGTCCTAGCCGTCTTTTGCCTGGCGCTTGTGGCTGCCGGCTGTAAGCCCGAGCCTCAAGACTATCCCATAAGCCCGGTCCCCTTCACCGACGTGGAGATCACGGATGCGTTCTGGCTGCCGCGAATGGAGACCAATCGCAACATAACCATACCCTATGCCCTGCAGATGAGCGAGGAGACCGGCCGTATTGCCAATTTCGCGGTGGCCGGGGGTCTGGAGGAGGGCCGGCACGAGGGCTATTTCTTCAACGACTCCGATGTGTTCAAGATCATCGAGGGTGCCGCCTATTCCCTGGCCCTGTTTCCCGACCCGGAGCTGGAGCGTCGGGTGGATTCCATCATCGACAAGATCGCCGCCGCCCAGGAGGCGGATGGATATCTCTATACCGCGCGCACCGCCATGAGCCCCGATAAGCTTCCCCCGGGGGGCGAGGAGCGGTGGTCGGATATCAGCATGGGTCACGAGCTATACAACGTAGGACACCTGTACGAGGGAGCGGTGGCCTATTATCAGGCAACCGGAAAAAGCAAACTCCTGGATGTGGCCCTCAGAAACGCCGAGCTCATCCTCTCGGTTTTCGGGCCGGACAAAAAGCGTTACCCACCGGGACATCAGGAGATCGAGATCGGGTTGTGCAAGCTCTATCGCCTCACCGGAGAGACAAAGTACCTGAATCTGGCTAAATTCTTCCTGGACCAGAGGGGCGATGCGACGGGTCATCAGCTTTACGGCGAGTACAGTCAGGACCACAAGCCGGTTCTGGAGCAGGAAGAGGCCGTAGGTCACGCGGTCCGGGCCGCATACATGTACACGGGAATGGCGGACGTGGCGGCCCTGACCGGTGACCGCTCCTATATCCAGGCCATCGACCGCATCTGGGACAATGTCGTGGGCAAGAAACTCTACTTGACCGGCGGGATCGGTGCTGCTGGAGGCCACGAAGGATTCGGTCCCGACTACGAACTCCCCAACCGCATCGCCTACAGCGAAACCTGCGCCTCGATCGCCAATGCGCTGTGGAACCACCGCATGTTTTTGATGCACGGGGAGGCCCGCTACATGGACATCGTAGAGCGGGTGATCTACAACGGATTCCTCTCGGGTGTGGCCTTGGAGGGCGACCGTTTCTTCTATCCCAACCGCCTGGAGACGTTTCAAGGCGAAGATCGCTCGCCCTGGTTCCCCTGCGCATGCTGCCCCTCTAATGTGGTGCGCTTCGTTCCCTCGATTCCGGGATACATCTATGCCCGCCGAGGCGATGAGGCCTTCATCAATCTCTTCATCGGAAGCCGGGCCCAGCTGAGCATCGGGGGACAGAATGTCATTTTTCATCAGAATACTCGTTATCCCTGGGAGGGAGAGGTCACCATCCGGATCGAACCGGAAAAGGACAGGGAATGGACCCTGAACATCCGCATCCCCGGCTGGGCCGAGAATCGGCCCGTGCCCAGCGATCTCTACCGCTATCGGGACGAGCGGGCAGGGGAAACGGTATTGGAAATCAATGGGGAACCGGAGGAGTTTCAGAAGACGGGAGGCTATGCCCAGGTGCGACGGAAATGGCGCAACGGTGACATGCTTAGGCTTAGCCTTCCGGTGGAGGTCCGGCGCGTGGCGGCGCACAAGGCCGTAGCCGCCGACCGCGGGCGCGTGGCGCTGGAACGCGGGCCGCTGGTCTACTGTGTGGAGTGGCCCGACTCGGAAACCGGGAAGATACGCAACCTATTGCTTCCCGATGAAGCGGTGCTCGTCACGGAATTTCGAGACGATCTGCTGGGCGGCGTGCAGGTGATCCGCGGCCGGGCCACCGCCCTGCATCTCGGCGTTGACGGGACGACCATCAATGAACAGGTCCAGCAGTTTTCCGCCATCCCCTACTACGCTTGGGCGCACCGCGGCCCCGGCGAGATGACGGTCTGGCTGGCCCGGGAGGAATTTGCGGCCCGTCCGCTGCCCCCCGACACCATCGCGTCCACCAGCAAGGTGACGGCTTCCGGAGGCCGCAACCCCGAGGCCGTCAATGATCAACTGGAGCCCGAGAGCTCCAGTGACCCCACGATACCATACTTTCACTGGTGGCCTAAAAAGGGAACCACCGAATGGATCCAGCTGGATTTTGCCGAAAAGCGCCGGATATCGCAGGTCGAACTCTACTGGTTCGACGACACCGGAACCGGGGAGTGCCGGGTGCCGGAATCCTGGCGCCTGCTCTATCTGGACGGCACCGTCTGGAAACCCGTCCGCACCGGAGACCGGTACGCGGTCGAAAAGGATCGGTTCAACCGCATCGCCTTCCGGGCGGTGGAAACCCGCGCCCTGCGTTTGGAGATCAGACTGCAGGACGATTTCGCCGCCGGCATCCACGAATGGAGGGTCAGATAGACGCATCCGTCGCTCCTAAAAGCCGGAACGGGTTCAACACATTGGGAGGAAGAAGCCATGAAGTCAAGCCGTTGGTGCACTGTCGCCGCCGCTTTTCTGATTTCCGTCATAGGAGCACCGTCCGTGCCGTTGGATAAATCCCACGATCTGCTTTCTCCGGACGGCAGGATTCGGGTCACATTCGAATTCGGACGCCGTATCACCTACCGCATATTCTGGCAGGAACAAAGACTGCTCGGTCCTAATCCGATTTCCATGACGCTGCAGGACTATGGCAAGCTTGGCGACGCCCCGAATTTGATCAGCTTCACGACCCGATCCTCAAATAACACCCTAGTTCCAGTGGTGCGACAGAAGTCCCGCTCCATTCCGGATCATTACAATGAGATCAGCTTCAAGTTCGCCGGCAACTTCGGGCTGGATTTCCGGGCCTATGACGACGGAGTGGCCTATCGCTTTCGCATCCAGCTGCCGGATGAGGTCTTCGTCCTGAACGAAGAGGTGGTCCTGAATTTTCCCACCGATGCCAAGGTCTATTTCCCCACCGAGGAGAGCTTTTTGACTCATTCTGAGCGGCTGTATGAATATCTCTCCCTGAGCGAGATTCCCGCCGCCAAGATGGCATGCCTGCCGGTACTGCTGGAGATGGGAGACGGCCCCAAGCTGGCGGTGACCGAAGCGGATCTGGAGGACTATCCGGGACTCTATCTCAGGGGAACCGATTCCCCTTCCCTTTCGGGACTCTTTCCTGCCCTAGCGCTCAAGGAGAATCAGACCCGCGACCGAACCGTCGAGGTCACGGAGCGGGCGGATTACATCGCCCAAACCCGCGGCTTGAGGACCTATCCATGGCGGGTGATGGTGATCGCGAAGGAGGACGGAGATCTCATCCAAAGCCAGATGGTCTATAAGCTGGCTCCGGAGCGAAAGATCCAGGACACCTCCTGGATCCGGCCGGGCAAAGTCGCCTGGGATTGGTGGAACGCCAATAACCTGTTCGGGGTTGATTTCCGCGCCGGCATCAACACCGCCACCTATAAGTACTATATCGATTTCGCTTCCCGTTACGGGATCGAATATATCATCCTGGACGAAGGCTGGTCCGACACCACCGACCTGCTCAAGGTCAGCCCGGATATCGACATGGAGGAACTCACCGCCTATGCCCGGGAACGGGACGTGGGGATCATCCTGTGGGTGGTTTGGAAGACCCTGGACGACCAGTTGGAGGCCGCTTTGGACCAGTTCGCGGCCTGGGGCGTCCAGGGTATCAAGGTCGACTTCATGCAGCGTGACGACCAATGGATGGTCAACTACTACTGGCGGATCGCTCAGGCGGCCGCCGAACGCAGGCTCCTGGTCGATTTTCACGGATCTTACAAGCCGACCGGGCTGCGCCGTGCCTATCCCAACGTCCTCACCCGAGAAGGAGTGATCGGCCTGGAGCACGTCAAGTGGAGCCAGCACCCCACCCCGGAGCATAACGTAACACTACCCTTCATACGTATGCTGGCCGGGCCCATGGACTACACGCCCGGAGCCATGATCAACGCTCAAGAGGAAAACTTCCATTCCGTTTTCACCCGCCCCATGAGCATGGGCACGCGCTGCCATCAGCTGGCGATGTACGTGGTGTTCGAGAGCCCGCTCCAGATGTTGGCCGACAGCCCTTCGCATTATCTGCGGGAAAAAGAGTGCATGGAATTCCTGGCTCCCGTCCCCACCGTGTGGGATGAGACCCGGGTGCTGGATGCCAAGGTGGGCGATTACGTGTGCGTCGCGCGCCGCAGCGGAAAAGAGTGGTATGTGGGTGCCATGACCGATTGGACTCCGCGGGAGCTGGTCATTGACTTCTCGTTCCTGCCCCCGGGACAACACACGCTGGAATTTTTTCAGGACGGTCCCAATGCCGACCGCTACGGCAATGATTTCGAGCAGGGCCGGAAACCGATCTCATCCGGGCAAAACCTGCGTATCCGCCTGGCTCCCGGCGGCGGATGGGCGGCCCGGATTTATTGACCGGGATGAGTTCAGGCCCGTGCCAGTGACATAATCGAATAAGGAAGGCCCATGTCTAACCATCACTTGTGGATCACGGCTTCGCTGGCGGTCACCCTGTTCTGGGGGTGCACGTCAAAACCCAGACCAACCAAAGACTATCCCATCATACCGGTGGATTTTACCGGAGTGCGCCTCAAGGACCATTTCTGGGCACCCCGGCTGGAAATCAACCGGACATTGACCATCCCCTTCGCCATGGAGCAGAATGAAAAGACCGGCCGGGTGGACAACTTCCGGATCGCCGGCGGGCTTTTAAAGGGGGAGTATCGAGGAGAGCGCTACAACGACACCGATGTCTACAAAGTGATGGAAGGGGCCGCCTACACGCTGATGCTCCGGCCGGATCCGGTCCTCGAAGCCGAGCTCGATGACCTGATCGCCGTAATCGCCGCGGCGCAGGAGGACGACGGCTACCTGTTCACCCCGCGCACCTCCGCTCCGGATCCTCCGGTGATGGGCATCGGGGAGGAGCGATGGACCAACCTGGCCGTCAGCCATGAGCTCTACAACTCCGGGCACCTCTATGAGGCGGCGGTGGCACACTACTTGGCCACCGGCAAGCGCGATTTTTTGGAGATCGCACTCAAAAACGCCGATCTGGTCGCCGACACGTTCGGGCCGGACAAACGCCGCGATGCGCCCGGACATCAGGAAATCGAGATCGGATTGGTCAAGCTCTACCGCGTCACGGGCGACGAAACGTATCTGAATCTGGCAAAATATTTTCTGGACCAGCGGGGGCATGACCTCAATCTCAAGGTCTACCCGGAAGGAAACCGTTTCGCCATCTACAACGATCCCGTACAGATCCAGGCCCACCTGCCGGTGCTCGAGCAGGAGGAGGCCGTGGGCCATGCGGTGCGCTGCATGTACATGTACTCCGGGATGACGGATGTGGCGGCGCTGACCGGAGACACGCTGTACATCCAGGCCGTCGACCGCCTCTGGCGGAACGTGGTGGGAAAAAAGATGGCCCTGACGGGAGGGGTGGGGGCCCGCCACCGGCGGGAGAGCTTCGGCGACGACTACGAGCTGCCCAATCTGACCGCCTACAACGAGACGTGCGCGGCCATCGGCATGGTATTCTGGAACCACCGCCTGTACCTTCAGCACGGAGACGCCCGCTACCTCGACGTCCTCGAGCGGGTGCTGTACAACGGGGTGATCGCGGGAGTTTCCCTGGAGGGCCGCACGTTCTTCTACCCCAATCCATTGGAGTCGGACGGCAAATACCGATTCAACAAGGGTAAGGCCGCCCGCCAACCGTGGTTCGGTGTGGCATGCTGCCCGGGCAACATTGCCCGCTTCCTGCCGGCCGTTCCCGGATACGTGTATGCCCACACCGCCGACTCGCTCTACATCAACCTGTTCGTGACCTCCGAAACCGAGATGGACGTGGGCGGGCAGGCAATTCGGGTCCGCCAGGACACCCGCTATCCCTGGGATGGCCGGATCCGGGTGACGATGGAACCCCAAAGCCCGGCGCAATTCTCTCTCCGCATTCGGGTGCCGGGGTGGGCGCACAACCAGCCCGTCCCCAGCGATCTGTACACGTACTTAGGGCCCGAATCCGCACGCCCCGGCCTATCCATCAACGATACGCCGCAGGACTACGAACTGGAAAAGGGATTCGCCGTTATCTCCCGGACCTGGGAACGTGGCGACGTGATCGAACTGGACCTGCCCATGCCTGTCCGCCGCGTCCTGAGCCATGAAGCGGTCGAAGATAACCGCGGCCGAGTGGCCTTGGAGCGGGGTCCTCTCGTCTACTGCGCCGAATGGCCCGATAATCCACCGGGAGTCTTGAATCTGCAGCTTCCGGACGAGTCCCCGCTGACGACGGAATATCGCGGCGACCTCCTGGGCGGCATCACCATCATCCGGGGCCGGGGCCGAGTCGCGGGCGCTTCCGACGCATCCGGAGAAGCCTCTGAGATTCAGCTGGTGGCGATCCCCTACTATGCCTGGGCTCACCGCGGCGAAGGCGAAATGTCCGTCTGGCTGCACCGTACCCAGCGGGAGCAGCCCTAGGCTCCCTGGGCCGGAAGTGGCGGCCAGGAAGCCCGGGTGACGATCAAGCTCACATTATCCCAGGTTCTCTTTTTCGCTCTTTATCGCATCGACAGCAGGACCACCGACTTGGCCGGAAGAAGGGCCGTGACCGTATCCCCGACAAGCCGTGCCCCGGTAAACGGGATAGGGGAAATAGCATCCGGAACGGGGAAGGTGTTGTGGGCGTTCATGACATCCGCCGTGAGCAGGCGGCCGGAGACGGACTTCGGATTCACGCCGGCCAGCAAGACCTCCACCGGTGCCGTCCGCAGGGGATTCAGGTTGCAGAGCGATATGTGAATCGTTCCTTCTCCATCCCGGGAGGCGGACACACTGAGGCCGGGAATCTCCTGTTTTCCTCGGCGGTAAGCGGCACACTCCAGCTCCACCGGCAGATACACGGCATCTTGATGGACTTGATACATGTCGAACACATGGTAGGTAGGAGTGAGCAGCATCTTCTCACCCTCGGTCAGGATCAGGGCCTGCAGCACATTGACGGTCTGAGCCAGGTTGGCCATCCTCACCCGGTCACCATGGTGGTTGAAGATGTTGAGCGTCAATCCCGCCACCAAGGCATCGCGCAGGGTGTTCTGCTGGAAAAGGAAACTCGCATTGGTGCCCGGCTCCACTTCATACCAGGTCCCCCACTCGTCCACGATCATGCCCACCTTTTTCTCCGGATCGAAGCGGTCCATTATAGCGGCGTGCCTTGCGATGTACTCCTCGCTGCGGCCGGCCAGCATCAGGGTCTCGAACCAGTCGGCTTCGGAAAAATCTGTGGCCGAATTCTTATCCCCCCATCCTCCCGGGACGGTGTAATAATGATAGCTGAGCCCGTTCATGCGCCCTCCCGCCTCCCGCATAAGCACCTCGGTCCAGGTGTAATTCTCTCCATATGAACCGCAGGCGATCTTGGTGATCCGGTTCCCGGAAAAATTGCGCACATAAGTCTGGAACCGTTTATAAACATCGGCGTAATATTCGGGCCGCATGCTGCCTCCACAGCCCCAATTCTCGTTGCCTACCCCGAAAAAACGAAGCTTCCAGGGCAGGTCCCGTCCGTTTGTCCTTCGCCAATCGGCCATGGGGCTGCGCCCGTCAAAAGTGATGTATTCGATCCACTCGGCCATCTCCTGCACCGTGCCGCTCCCCACATTGCCGCAGATGTACGGCTCACATCCCAGCTGCTCGCACAGATCCAGGAATTCGTGCGTGCCGAAATGGTTGTTCTCGGTCACTCCGCCCCAATGGGTGTTGATCATGCTCGGACGGTCGGTCTTCGGCCCCACGCCGTCTTTCCAGTGATAGGCATCAGCAAAACACCCGCCCGGCCAGCGCAGCACCGGGATCCTGATGCTGCGCAGGGCCTCCACCACATCCCTGCGGATGCCGCGGACATTGGGAATCGGGCTGTCCTCACCCACCCAAAATCCGCGGTATATGCAGCGCCCCAAATGTTCGGAAAAATGCCCGTAAATATTCTTATCGATGGTGTGCCGGCCCTGGTCCGCCCGGACGACAATCCGATTGACGTCGGGGGCTGAATCCCGGTCATCGATCACCGCTGAAGCCGCCCCGGCGATCAAAATCAGGCCCGCGGCTAAAACCCCCCCTGTTTTCGGACCACTCTCCATTTTTTTCTCCTCTAATGTCACTCGATGGGTTGAGGCCATTTTAAGGTCAGGACGGGATCCGGGTCAACCTCCGTTCGATCTCATGTCCCTCACTCTCCGTCTTCCGCGCAGAGATCTGCTGATTCCCCGGATCTGAACGCATACCATCCGCCTGTGGGAGGCGGCGGAAATCCCGACCTACATAACGGCATGAATTTCGAAGGATTTTTTTCTTGGGAAGAATAATGATAGAATGGGGCGAAAAGATGCCTCTGTTAATCACCCCATCCATCGTTCACAAGGAGAAGATCATGACTAGAGGACCCGCGGGATTGGAGCGGGGGGTGCAGCCGGTTCCTTTAGCCCGACAGTCATTCCTTATTATGCTTGGGCTCACCGCGGACCGGGGCGAATGGCGGTCTGGGTGAAGCGAGAGTAATGACATGGCAATCATTAGGTGCGGGAAAGAACCCGCCTCCGTCAGCCGGCGATCATCCTAGATCCATGAGCAAAAAAACCCGCCTCATGCTTTCCATCGCAGCGGTCTGCGTTGGGATTCTAGTGATATCGGTGCTGTGGCTCCTCCTGCGTGGATCGCCTTCCGAGGTGACATTTTTCCTTATATCCGACACACATTACGGGGTGAGTGACACCGTCGCCCGAGCCAATCGGCAGACCATCCGCGCCATGACGATTCTTCCGGGGAATCCCTATCCTCCGGATATCGGCGAAGGCTGGATCCGCCCGCCGCGCGGTGTGGTGGTGCTCGGAGACCTGGTCGAAGACGGCGGCGGAGAATCCGGTGAAGAGCAATGGCGGTCATTCGCCGCCGATTTCGGAGTCAACGGGGAGGGGCTGCTGCGCCATCCCGTCTACGAGGGATTCGGAAATCACGACGGCGGCGCCGAACATCCGGTCCGCTCCGGCATCCGCGAACGCAATCTGCGCCGTTCAGCGGTGAGCAATATTTCCTCCGACGGACACCACTACTCCTGGGATTGGGAACAGGTGCACTTCGTGCAGCTCAATCTATTCCCCGGGAGCCGGGGGGAAGACATCATCAATCCCTGGGGCAAGACGTTCGAAGGTTCCTGGAAGTATCCTCTCCACAGCCTCGAATTCCTGCAGCAGGATTTGGCCGAGCGGGTGGGAGAGAGCGGCCGGCCGGTGGTGCTCTTCCAGCACTATGGCTGGGACGAGTGGGGACTCGGCTGGTGGGGAGAGGGCGAGCGGGACAGGTTCCACGCGGTCATAAAGGACTACCATATCGCAGCCATATTCTGGGGACACTCTCATCAGGCCCAATACATTCCCTGGCGGGGGATCCCCACCTTCTGTGTGGGTTCGTCCCAACACGACCCCTCCCCCGGGGTCTTCATGGTGGTCCGCATCAGAGGGGACGAAATGCTGGTGGCCGAAAAAACAGCGGAGGGATGGGGACTGACACAAAAGATCCCGTTATCAAGGGCGGATGAATGATTTTTAATCCCATAGAAAAGGAGGCGGACATGGATATGTCCTTGCATTCGCGTCGTGAGTTTCTACGGACCATGGGATTCGGTCTGGCAGCGGCCGCAGTGCCTGCCTGGCTCACCGGCTGCCGGAGCGAACCGAGGCCGCCCAACATCCTGTTCATCGCGGTGGACGACCTCAACGACTGGGCCAACTGTCTGGGCGGGCGGCCGGGTGTGCACACCCCCCATCTCGACCGCCTGGCCTCAAAAGGGGTATTGTTCACCAACGCCCACTGTGCCTCTCCGGCCTGCAATCCTTCCCGCACGGCGGTTTTCACCGGCATCAGCGCTTCCACCTCGGGCGTCTACTTCAACCGCAACCACTGGCGCCGCTCTTCGGCTTTGGCGCAGGCCGTCACCCTGCCGGAGCATTTCCAGAGTCAAGGTTATCGGGCCGTCGGAGGAGGCAAGCTGTTCCACTGCCTTTCCTGGATCCGGACCGATTACGGCGCCAATCAGAACGACGCCTCGCTGTGGGATGCCTATTACCCTTCGGCGGAAAGACCCATGCCCGATTCCATCTGGCCGGAAGGCTATGCGGTCGACGAATTCGAGACCGTGACCTGGCCGCCCCTCGCCGGTGGAGGGACCCCGGAGCGCCCACCCTATTACTTCGATTGGGGTCCCCTGCCTAATCCGGACCGCGAAATGCCCGACTACAAGGTGGTGGACTGGGCGATTTCCGAACTCGCCCGGGAACACGACCGGCCCTTCTTTCAGGCTGTCGGTATCTTCCGCCCCCATATCCCCTGGCTCGTCCCCCAAGAATACTTCGATCTTTATCCTATCGAGGACATCCAGCTCCCTCCCATCCAGGAGAACGATCTCGAGGACTGCTCCGAGGTGGGAAAGGGCTTCTGCCGCCGGTCGTGGCAGGAGTGGGTCCTGGCCAACGACCAATGGAAGGCGGCGGTACAGGGTTATATGGCCAGCATCTCATTCGCCGACGCCCAGCTGGGCCGCCTGCTCGATGCCCTGGAGAAGAGCCGCTACGCCCAAAACACCGTCATCGTGTTGTGGTCCGATCACGGCATGCACATCGGGGAGAAGGAGCACTGGGAAAAATTCACCCTGTGGGAGGAATCCACCCGGGTCCCTCTTATGTTCGTCGCCCCCGGCGTCACACGCCCGGGAGGACTCTGTGGAGAGCCGGCCAGCCTGCTGGACATCTATCCCACCCTGGTGGAACTGGCCGGGCAAGATCCCCGGCCGGAACTGGAGGGAAAGAGCCTGGTGCCCTGGCTTAAGGAGCCGAGCCTGGAGACGGGACGGGCCGTCGTCAGCACCTACGGCTATAACAATCACGGCATCCGATCCCGGCGCTGGCGCTACATCCGATACCACGATGGTTCGGAAGAGCTCTACGATCATCAGGCCGATCCGGATGAATACACCAATCTGGCCGGCCGTCCGGAGTATGCGGAGGTGATACGGGAGCTGTCGCAGTGGCTTCCCAAGATCAACAATCCGGCCGTGGAATAATCCTTGAACGGAGGCTATTATGGAAAAAAAGACGATCCGACAATGGGTATCGATACAGATAGCAGTGATGTTTCTGCTCCCGATATTTGCCGACGCCCAACGTACCGGATACTCAAAAGAAGAGTTCATGCGGCGGAGGGCGGCGCTCATGGAAAAGGTGACGGACGGCATCATCGTCCTGTTCGGCGACGCCATTCCGCCATCCGGCGCCCATTTTCGACAGGACAATGATTTTTATTACTTCTGCGGGGTGGAAGACCTGAACGCGGTCCTGGTCATGATCTCGGCCGCCCGGCGGACGCTGCTCTTTCTTCCGGTGCAGTCCGAGCGCGAAGAAAGATTCGGAGGCAAAAACCTCCTGGCAGACGAAGAGGCCCGTCAGCGGTTCGGCCTTCCCGATGTCCAGCCCCTTACTATGCTCGATGAGACCTTGGCCCGCATGGCCGGCAGGATGGGAGGGATTCTGCATGTCCGCCTGGCCCCCCGCGATACGGTGGACAACGCCCGCT